>Ga0187842_1000325_pt1 | contig 24567 bp, 19 predicted proteins | sample SpaLakP09_SKY_41_FD_134514 | JGI IMG/M metagenome (GOLD analysis project Ga0187842, IMG submission 134514) | Oligotrophic lake water microbial communities from Sparkling Lake, Wisconsin, USA - SP09_SKY_41 | ecosystem: Environmental > Aquatic > Freshwater > Lake | place: USA: Sparkling Lake... | reverse complement strand
GTGCGCGCGCACTTCGCCGGCATTTCACGGCTCAGCTGAACCAGGGGTTCCCGCCACAAGGGCGGGAATGACGGGAGGGTATGGGGATAGGCGGTACGCAATCCCCATCACCCGCCAAACAAACCTCAACCTGATCAACCCCTTACAAAAATCCCCATCGCGCCAATCAGACGCACTCAGAACCCGCCGCATAATCACCCCACCTCGTCGCGGGGAAGGGCGCTCGGCCAGCGACCGGAGCGGCGGCGGGGGGTGGTCGAGCGGGAAGCTCAACCGATGGCGGGAAGAGCCCTGGGCTCCGGGCCGCCAACCCTGTCGTGTCTGGCGGCGGTCGGCCGTGGATCACAGAAACGACGTCACGTCAGGGGTCGGGCGAGCAGCAGGTGAACCTGGAAGGGTTCACAGTCCGGATCAGGGTCGCGCCCTGGTCCGCCCGCCGGAGGCTTCAAGGCGGCGAGGCCCGAACAGGGCTCAGGCGTCGCGCGCTTCTGACAGAACGATCACGCGGAGCGTTCAGACTTCGTCGAAACGGTAATCAAAACTCTTTCTCCGGGCGAGGCCCGGACGCTCCGCAGCCCTTCCCACCACCATCGCAGCGAACGCGCGAGGGAGCGAAGCCTTGTCTTCTCCCTTCCCGTTGGCGTGATGGAGGAAGGGGGCAGGCGGTGATCGGGGCATGTCCGGCTTCAGGTTTCGGACCTGATCTGTGTTTTCACCCGCCCGAGCCGGACTGCGAAGGGTCCATGGGCCGAAGACCGCCCCCTAGTGCCCCTCCGCCCGGACCAGTTTCCAGCGGATCTTGGCCCCGACCTCCGGCCGGACCTGGCTCTTCAGCACGATCTGGCCGGCCTTGCGGGCGTGGCCGTGGTCGAAATGGGCCGCGGCGGCGATCTCGACGTCGGCCGCGTCGTTGCGCAGCCACCAGCCGACATTCGAGGGCCCCCGGATCAGCACGCTCTTGCGGTCCCGGGCCAGGGAGGCGTTGGCATCGGGATGCAGGTGGAAGCGCACCGCAAAGGGCAGATAGCGGCGGGGCCCGGCGGCGTCGCCCTGGACCAGCGGCACGAGGCTGTCCTCGCCGCGCAACTCGTCGGCGGCGGCGTCGAGAAACAGCCGGCGGGCATGGGTCAGGCCCAGGCGCTTCCAGCCGTCGTGGGTGATGTCCAGCCACACCCCGCCCTCGGCGTCATGGCGCTTGGCCTCGACCTGGGTGGCGCCGTCGACCAGCCACGGCCCCAGGGCCCGGGCCCGGAAGCCCGACAGCGGCCGCCCGGCCGAGCCGTCGCCGACCGAAACGGTCGAGGCGGCGTCAGACAGCCGGAAGGCCTGGGCCCCCGGCGCTTCCGGGCTCCAGCCGCAGCTGGTGATCAGGCGGTCCTTGCCGCAGACGATCTCGACGGCGGCCGGCTGGGCGCAGGCGGCGCGGCTGAGAGGGCCGGTGGGCGGCGGACCGGTGTCGGCCATGACCTGTAGGGTGCCGCCCTGCATGCGCTGGAAGCCGCTGTGGCGCGCAGTGTCCGGCGGGCGCGGTCCGGCATCGTCATGGGCCAGGGCCGCGGCGATCCGGGCCGGCGGCAGGGCCTCGCCGCCGTGGAAGGCGGCCAGGTGGCCGTCGGCCAGGGTGAAGAACCGGGTGGCCGAGGACAGCCGGTCGATGGCGCGGGTCACACCTTCCGGCGAGGGGCGGCCGCGCTGGCCGAGGGCATCATCGAGGGTGAGCAGGTCGAACAAAAGCTCGACCCCGGCCTCGGGCGAGCGGTTGGCATGGCCGCCGTCGGGGCGGACGATCGCCTCCATGTCGCGTTCGACACGCTTCAGCCCGGCCGTGATCAGCCGATCGCCGACCGGCCCCTCCAGCACGCAGCCGGCGATGGCCACGACGACCGCCCGCTCGAAGGTGCGATCCGGGGCGTCCGAAGCCTTCAGCAGCTGTCTTGCGCCCCGGGCGAGGTCGAGGGCGAGGTCGGCGATTTCAGCGTCCGAGGCGTCCGAGGCCAGGGCCCGGGCGGCGCAGGCCAGGTGAAACACCCGCCGCTCCAGGCATTCGCCGCTCCAGGAAAAGCCGTTCCAGCGGCTGAAGATCCGTCGCCAGTCAGCGATCAGCCGCAGGGCCCGGCGCGTCCCCGGCGGCCCGGCCGCGACCAGGTCGGGCAGCCAGGCGAACCGGTGCAGGGCCACGGCGAAGCGGCGCGAGGGGCTGGGCATGTTGAACGGATCGCCCGCCTCACCCAGACGAAGCGCCGCGTCCTCCAGGGCCAGGACCCCGGCGATGATGCGCCGGCCGCGCTCGGCATCGGCCGGGCGCGGATCATGAGGATGGGCGGCGAGCCCCCGGGGCCGGGGCCAGCTGAGCGCCAGCCGGTGCGGCGGTGCGCCGAACCACTCGCGCTCGACATGGCTGCGGACCTCGGCCCCGATCGCTTGCAACAGGACGCCACCGCGCGGAAGGGCGGGAAGTCCGGGCAGGCCGCGAGCGAAGCGTTCGAGGTCCATCGCAGCCGATCAACCGCCCTTGAGGGCGCGGATATTGCCGGCATAGGCGTCGGGGCCGCCCTTGAACACCGCCGAGCCCGCGACCAGGGCCGTGGCCCCGGCGGCGACGCACTGGGGCGCGGTGGCCGGGGTGACGCCGCCGTCGACCTCGATGATGATGTCGAGGCCGGCCCTGTCGACCATCTTGCGCAGGGCCTCGACCTTGCGCAGCTGGCCGGGAATGAAGCTCTGGCCGCCGAAGCCCGGGTTCACCGACATGACCAGCAGCAGGTCGACATCCTCGAGGATCCATTCGACATGGTCGATGCCGGTCGAGGGATTGAACACCCCCCCGGCCTTGGCCCCCAGCTCGCGGATGCGCTTGAGCGAGCGGTGCAGGTGGGGACCGGCTTCGGGATGGATGCTGATGATGTCGGCCCCGGCGGCGCGGAAGGCCTCGAGATACGGATCGGCCGGGCTGATCATCAGGTGGACGTCGAACGGGATTGAAGCGTGCGGCCGGATCGCTTTGACGATGTCGGGGCCGAGCGTGATGTTCGGCACGAAATGGCCGTCCATGACGTCGACATGAACCCAGTCGGCGCCGGCCGCTTCAATGGCGGCGACTTCGGCACCCAGCTTGGCAAAGTCTGAGGCGAGAATGGACGGGGCGATCAGGGGAGCGGCGGTCATGCCCTTGGCTTAACCGGGGTCGCGGCGTGGGACAAGGCAGGGCAGTCGGATCGCCATCCCGTTTCAAAACCCCGCTCTCCCCCGCGAAAGCCGGGGTCCAGGTTCCGTCCGGGCGTCTGGGGATGACGCGCCAGGTCTCGGAGCCAGCCAGACTGGCGCTCTGGATTCGATCTGGGTCCCGGCTTTCGCCGGGAGGAGCGGCTTTAGGGGATCCGCACGAACCGGGCCGCGAAGAAGCCGTCCTGGCCACCGTCGAGGTGATGGGGCAGCAGGCGCAGGGTGCCGCGTGCCGTCAGACTGGCAGCCGGCGCTCCAGCCTCGCCGGGCTGGACCGGATCCAGACGCATGTCCGGGCGGCGCGCCAGGAAGGCCTCGACCTGGGCCTCGCCCTCTTCGGGTTCGAGCGAGCAGACGCAATAGACCAGCCGTCCGCCCGGCGCGGTGCGGTCGGCGGCGGCGTCCAGCAGCCGGGCCTGCACGCCGGCCAGGCTGGCCACGTCGCCGGGGCGGGCGGCCCACAGGACGTCAGGATGCCGGCGGAAGGTGCCGGTGGCTGAGCAGGGCGCGTCCAGCAGCACCGCATCAAAGGTCCGGGTGTCGGCCCAGGTGGCGGCGTCGGCGACCACGACCTCGGCGGTCAGGTCCATGCGCCGGAAATTGTCGGTCAGGCGCTCCAGCCGGGCGGCCGAGCGGTCGACGGCGGTGACGGTTGCCCCGGCCGCAGCCAGCTGCAGCGTCTTACCGCCGGGCGCGGCGCACAGGTCGACGGCGGTCTGGCCGGGCTTCACGTCCAGCAGGCGGGCCGGGATGGCGGCGGCGGCGTCCTGTACCCACCAGCCGCCCTCCTCGAACCCCGGCCAGGCGGCCACGTCGCCCTTGCGGGCCAGACGCAGGGTGCCGCCGGGCAGGCTCTCGCCTTCCAGGCGCTCGGCCCAGCTCGCGGCCAGGGCCGGGTCCTTCAGCGACAGGTCGGTGGCCGGTTCGTTGGCGATTTCCGAGGCGACGGCGCGGGCAGTCTCGGGGCCGAAGGCTCCGGTCCAGCGGGCAAAAAGCCAGGGCGGGGCCAGGTGTTCGGGATCGTCCGACGGCGGGCCGTCGCGCAGCAGGCCGCGCAACACGGCATTGACCAGGCCCTTGAACGGCCGGCTGGTCTTGTTGGCCCCGGCCATCTCGACGCTGGTGGCGACCGCAGCGAAGGCGGGGACTTCCAGATAGAAGGCCTGGACGGCACCGAGGCGCAGCAGGTTGCGGACCCGTGGCGGCGGCTCCTTCTGCAGCTTGGCCGACAGGGCCCGGTCGATGGGGCCCAGGCGGCGCAGGGCGGCCATGGCCAGGGCGCGGGCAAAGGCCCGCTCGCGCGGCTCCAGGAACCGGAAGCCGTGGGCCGATGCGGCTTCGTCGAGGCCGCCGCGACGCGACAGGGCCGCGTCGATGAGGGTAAGTGCGGCTTCCCGGGCGGGCAGGCCGTCATTGAGTTCTTGAGTCACCGCCCCGCCGTGCCCTGCGATGGGGCTGAACGCAAGGGGCTTGGATGATCCGTCGCAGGTCTTGTGCTATGCAAGGCGCATGTCCGAGATTGAAAACACCCCGCCGAACGCCGCGCCCGACAAGGTTCTGACCCCCGCCGCCGTGCGGGCCCTGGAGGAGGCCGCCGCGCGCCGGGCCCAGGCCGAGGCTGTGGCCCTGGCCGAGGAAAAGGGCGGCCGCGACGGTCCCGAGCCGACGCGCTACGGCGACTGGGAACGCAAGGGCGTGGCGGTCGACTTCTAGGCCAGGTCAGGCCAGCTTGATCTCGCGCAGCCGCTGCTGAAGGAACTCATCGGCCGTGATCGACTCCGGATAGCGGTCCGGATTGTCCGGCGTGATGCAGCCGGGCAGGGTCCTGATCTCGTAGTCCGACGCAAAATGCAGGAAGAACGGCGTCGAATAGCGCGGGATGTGGCGGCGCTCCGGCGGCGGGTTCTGCACGCGGTGGATCGTCGAGGGCAGGACGTGATTGGTCAGCCGCTCTAGCATGTCGCCGATATTGATCACGATACAGCCGGGCGGCGGGTTGATCGGCAGCCAGTCGCCGTTGCGGTCCAGCAGTTCGAGCCCGCCTTCCTCGGCCCCCATCAGCAGGGTGATGGTGTTGATGTCGCCGTGGGCCCCGGCCCGGACGCCCGTGGCGTCGATCGGGATCGGCGGATAGTGCAGCAGGCGCAGGACGCTATTGCCGTTCTCGATGGTCGGCGCGAAGAAATGGCGGTCCAGCTTCAGATAGGTGGCGATGGCTTCCAGAACCTTGCCGCCCATGTTGTCGAGCGCGTTGTAGAACCAGCTGACATCATGCTTGAAGGCCGGGATTTCGGCCGGCCAGACATTGTCGGCCATGGTGGCACGGAAGCGGTGGCCGGGCGGCAGGTCGCGGCCCATGTGCCAGAATTCCTTCAGGTCGTGATGGGTCGCGCCCTTGGCGGTCTCGACCCCGAACGGGATATAGCCGCGGGCCCCGCCCTTGATGCCGGCATACTGTTTCTTGGTGTCGACGGGCAGGGCGAAGAACGCCTTGGCGTCGGCGATCGCCGCGTCGATGCGGTCCTGGTCCATGTCGTATTCCGACAGCACCGCAAAGCCGTAGCGCTCGAACGATGCGCCCAGGGCCTGGGCGAAGCCGGCGAAGTCCTTGTGGTACAGGGTGAACGAGACCGGTTCGATGGCAGAGGTGGACACGGGACGCAGAGCCTCAAAAAGTCAGTCGGGAGATTAGTAAGTCCCGGCTTACTACACCGGGATCGCGTCCGAGCGAAGAGCCGTTCATCGCCGGGTCATGTCGGATGATGGAACTTGACCATGGAACAGGCGTTTGCCTTCTCAACGATCCAGGCGCGCGATCGCGCCACAGTTATACGGAACACGACGGCCATGATGAAGAAGACCGCGATGATCGCCCTGTTGCTGGGTGCCTCGGCCCTGACCGCCTGCACGACGACCGATCCCTACACGGGCATGCCGGTCCGCAACAACACGGGCACCGGCGTGATCAGCGGTGCGGCGGCCGGGGCCCTGCTGGGCTATCTCACCAACACCAATTCGGGCGAGCAAGGCCGCAAGAACGCCCTGATCGGGGCCGGCATCGGGGCCCTGGCCGGCGGTACGGTCGGCAACTACATGGACCGCCAGCAGGCCGACTTCCGCCGCAGCCTGGAAGGCTCGGGCGTGGCCATCCGCCGCAACGGCGATCAGATCGTGCTGGTCATGCCCAGCGACGTGACCTTCGCGGTCGACAAGTCCGAGGTGCAGCCGCAGTTCCTGACGGTGCTCGACGACGTGGCCCGCACCCTGAACGCCTATCCCCAGACCACGATCGACGTGGTGGGTCATGCCGACAGCAGCGGTCCGGACGACTACAACCAGACCCTGTCGGAGCGCCGCGCCAGCTCGGTGGCCAGCTATCTGATCAATTCAGGCCGGGTTCTGGGTGACCGGGTGTTCGTCGCCGGCATGGGCGAGCGCCAGCCGATCGCCGACAACGCCACCGCCGAAGGCCGCAGCCAGAACCGCCGGGTCGAGATCATCCTGCGGCCGGTGACGTAGCCGGGTTGCAACAGGTGGGGAGAACACTTGCCCCCACCTGACCGCTTCGCGGTCGTCCGCCCCCGTAGGGGGCGGATGAGATCATCTTCCCCCTCCGGGGGAGGAGCGCCCCCCGGGTCGCGCGAAGCGCACGCCCGAGGACAGGCTCCGGCGCGGAGGGGGCAAGTGATCGCCCTACTCCGCCCCTTCGGTTTGCGCCCGTTCGCGCAGTTCCTGTTCCAGGCTGGCGGTGTCCCAGGCCCCACCGGCATCGCCGGGGCGCAGGCGGGACAGGTCGGCGGCCAGCAGGCGTTCCATGGTCTTGGCCGCATCGCGCGAGGCCAGGATATAGGCCTCCTCCTGCCCCCACATGGGCCGCAGCTCCTCGAAGCTGCGGCGGTCGTGACGGCGGAAGAATGAGGCCGCGCGGTGGGCGCGGTGGGCCCGGAAACCCAGCTTCTGCAGGGCGGTGGTGCCCAGCGACAGCGCCGATTCGAAGGTTTCGCGCTCGACCGCATCGGCCCCGTTGGCCAGCAGGTCATAGGCGTGGCGGCGGTCCCAGGCCCGGGCCAGGATCACCAGGTCAGGAAAGGCCTTGCGGGCCGTCTCGACCAGTTCGACGGTCTTTTCGCGGTCGTCCAGGGCCACGATCAGCATCCGGGCCCGCTCGATGCCGGCGGCGCGCAGGAGATCCATGCGGGTGGCGTCACCATAGTGCACCCGACGTCCGAAGCGGCGCAGCAGGTCGATCTGCTCGATATCGCTGTCCAGCACCGTCGAGCGGAAGCCGTTGGCGGTCAGCAGGCGGCCGGTGATCTGACCAAAGCGGCCGAAGCCGGCGATGATGATATCCGGCTCGCCTTCGTCGAAAGCCCCGGTGTCGGGGGTCACATCCGTTACGGCGGCATCAAGGGCGGCAGCGATCCGCTCGTAAAGCATCATGGCCAGAGGGGTGAGGGCCATGGAGACGGCGACGGCGGCGGTCAGCAGGGCCGCGAGCGGGGCCCCGATCACCCCCGCCCCGACCGTGAAGGTCAGCAGCACGAAGGCAAACTCCCCGCCCTGGGCCAGGGCCGTGGCGACGGCGGCGGCTCCCCGCATGGGCGCGCCGAACAGCCGGGCCAGACCCAGCATGACCAGGAACTTCAGAGTCATCAGGCCCAGCACCAGGCCGAGCAGGGTCAGGGGCTTGTGCACGATCAGCGGCAGGTCGACGCCGGCTCCGACGGTGATGAAGAACAGGCCCAGCAACAGGCCCCGGAACGGCTCGATGTCGGTTTCCAGCTCACGCCGGAACTCGCTTTCGGCCAGCACCACCCCGGCCAGGAAGGCCCCGAGGGCGGGCGACAGGCCGACCATCTGCATCAGGCTGGCCACGCCGACCACGATAAGCAGGGCCGCGGCCGTGAAGATCTCGCGCAGCCGGCTTTCGGCAATGAACCGGAACAGGGGGCGGACCAGATATCGGCCGCCGCCGACCACGGCCGCCACGGCGGCGAAGACCGACGCGATCTGTGCCCAGATCGGCAGATGGGTCATCAGGCTGGCGCCATGACTCCCGGCCTCGCCGGCGGTGGTCGGGGCCACCGTAGCCAGCAGGGGCAGCAGGGCAAACAGCGGGATCACCGCCAGGTCCTGCAACAGCAGCACGCCGAAGGCGGCGCGGCCGACCGGTCCCTGCCTCAGGCCCTTCTCGTCGAGGGTCTGCAGGACAATGGCGGTGGACGACATGGCCAGCACCAGTCCGACGGCGAGAGCGGTCTGCCAGGGCAGGCCCAGCACGACCGCCACCCCGGCCACCGCCAGGGCGGTGACCACCACCTGGGCTCCGCCGAAGCCGAAGATGGTCCGCCGCATCTCCCAGAGGGTCGAGGGCTGCACCTCCAGCCCGATCAGGAACAGCAGGATCACCACGCCGAACTCGGCGAACTTCATGACGTCGGCCTCGGCCCCGACCAGGGACAGGGCGTGGGGGCCGTTCAGTACCCCGGCGATCAGGTAGCCCAGCACCGAGCCGAGGCCCAGGCGCTTGGCGATCGGCACCGAGATCACGGCGGCCCCGAGATAGAAGACGGTCTGGATCAGGAAGGAGTCCATGGTTCAGACCTCCGTTTCGGCGGGCAGCAGCGAGCTGATCCGGGCTCGGTAGCGTACGGCCTCGGCCTTGAGCGCCGCATCGTCCTTGACCGCCGCGCCATGCACCACGAACGGCGTCTCCCAGACCATGCCGCACAGGTGGGCCGTCTGCTCGAGCGGGCGGAGGAACTCGTCCATGGTGAAGCGGTTGTAGCCGTGGGCGTGATAGGCCTTGGCCCCGGCTCCGGTGGTGCAGGCCACGAACAGGCGCTTGCCCTGCAGCGCCTCGCCGCCCGGGCCATAGGCAAAGCCGTGCAGCCAGACCAGATCCAGCCACTCCTTCATGAGGGCGGGCGTCGAGTACCAGTAGAGCGGAAACTGCAGGGCGATCACGTCGTGGGCGACCAGGGCGGCCTGCTCGGTCTCGATGTCGATCGCGAAGTCCGGATAGGTCTCATAGAGATCGCGGAAGGTGACGCCCGACAGGCCCTTGGCTGCCTTGGCCAGGGCCCGGTTGGCGCGGGAACGCTCAAGGGCGGGATGGGCCAGGACCAGCAGCACGCCGGAGGTGGCGGGCGCGGCGGCACCGGTGTTAGGAAGGGTGGTCAAGCCCGCTCTCCAAGCATCGAAAATTTATTCATCAAGGGTTGAATTTCGGCGTTCGCCGGGCGAGAGGTCTCGCCGGAAGCGTCACCCCGACACGGAGGACCCATGGTCGACAAGCTGAGCAAGGATGCAGTCGAAGCCCTGTCGGGGCTGCTGTTCGACGGCATGACCATCATGGCCGGGGGCTTCGGGCTCTGCGGCATTCCGGAAAACCTGATCGCGGCGATCCGCGAGACGGGGGTGAAGGACCTCACGGTCGTCTCCAACAATTGCGGTGTCGATGGCTTTGGCTTGGGCATCCTGCTGGAGAACCGCCAGATCAAGAAGATGATCAGCTCCTATGTGGGGGAGAACAAGCTGTTCGAACAGCTCTACCTGAGTGGCGAGCTGGAACTGGAGTTCAATCCGCAGGGCACGCTGGCCGAACGCATCCGGGCCGGCGGCGCAGGCATACCCGCCTTCTTTACCCGCACCGGGGTCGGCACCCTGGTCGCCGAGGGCAAGGAAGTGCGTGAGTTTGACGGCGAACTCTATGTGATGGAGCGGGGCCTGGTCGCCGACCTGGCCATCGTCAAGGCCTGGAAGGCCGACGCCGAGGGCAACCTGATCTATCGAAAGACCGCCCGGAACTTCAATCCGATGATGGCCACCGCCGCCAAGGCCACGGTCGCCGAGGTCGAGGAGGTCGTCGCCATCGGCGCACTCGACAAGGACAACATCCACACCCCCGGCATCTATGTCGACCGCGTGCTGAAGGGGGCCAAGTTCGAAAAGCGTATTGAGCGGGTCACTACCCGTCCGCGCGAAACCGCCAAGGAGCAAGCCTGATGGCCTGGACCCGCGACGACGTTGCCGCCCGCGCGGCCCGGGAGCTGCAGGACGGCTTCTATGTCAACCTCGGCATCGGCATCCCGACCCTGGTGGCCACCACATCCCCGAGGGTATGCACGTGACGCTGCAGAGCGAGAACGGCATGCTGGGCATGGGCCCCTTCCCCTATGAGGGCGAGGAAGACGCCGACCTGATCAATGCCGGCAAGCAGACCATCACCGAACTGGACAGCAGCTCCTATTTCTCCAGCGCCGACAGCTTCGCCATGATCCGCGGCGGCCATATCGCCCTGTCGATCCTGGGCGGCATGCAGGTCTCGGAAAAGGGTGACCTCGCCAACTGGATGGTGCCCGGCAAGATGGTCAAGGGCATGGGCGGGGCCATGGACCTGGTCGCCGGCGTCAAGCGCGTGGTGGTGGTGATGGACCACTGCGAGAAGTCCGGCGCGCCTAAGCTGCTCAAGGCCTGCTCCCTGCCGCTGACCGGCGCGGGCGTGGTGGATCTGCTGATCACCGAGCTCGGCGTGTTCGAGATCAACCGCGGCAAGACCCCGGTCTGGCTTATCGAACTGGCTCCCGGCGTGACCGTCGACGAGATCACCGCCAAGACCGAGGCGGCGTTCGAGGTGGCTCTCTAAACCTGTCATCCCGCCCCGGCCCGCGAGCCGGGGACGAAGCGCGCAGACGCGGAACCGCCGTAAGCCCTGAGCCTGTTGCGGTCCCGGGTCTGCCCCGGGCGTTCGCCGGAGTGCGCCCGGGATGACAGACCTATTTGCGCTTCGGCTTGGGCGGCAGGCCGGTCACCGGATCGCGCGGCACAGGCTGGAAGCCTTCGGCCACGAACAGGTCCGTGCGGCGGACATGCTTGCGGTCGAGGCGGACGCGGACGATCTCGAGGCCCGAGGTGCGGGCGAAATCCTGCTCGATTTCGGCGCGGTAAACCCCCTCGAGGCTGGCGACCAGGGTCCGCCGGCCCAGGGCCGCATCCAGCGGCGCCTCGGTCTCGGCCTGGTTCTGCGGCCGGGCTTCATGCACCCACATCTTCAGCGGCGGCGCGCCGTTCTGGCCGAAATAGTCGCGGCCGTAATAGGCGGCGATGTTGAACAGGAAGCGGTCGTCCATGGCCACGGCGGTCAGGCCGCCCCGAAGCTGCTCCTCCTGCGCCCGCTTGATGATGGCCTGGACGCCTGACTCCCAGCCGCGCACGCGCTTGAAGCTGTTGGCAACCCCGATCGAGTCTGCGACGCGGGGATTGACCATGCACAGCATGAACACCGCCGCGAACACCGCCTGCAGGGTGATGGCGGCGATCAGCCAGCGGCGGGCCTGCCAGCGCACCAGCCAGGCGGCTGCCAGGATCGCGCCGGCCACATAGGACACGCCGGCCCAGTTGGCATTGGCGCGCGAGACGAAGGCCTGGGCGCTGACCGTCAGCAGGGGCGGCAGGACCAGGCACAGCAGCAGCATGTCGGCGGGCAGCAGGCGACGGCGGACCGACAGTACGATCGTGCCGCCGGCCAGGACGGCGAAGGGGATCGGGCCAAACACCCCGAACTGCGAGCCGACAAATTCAATCAGCTCACGGACGTTGAACAGCGACCGGGCGTTCCAGTTGGCATTGGCGGCAGTGTGCTCCACGGTGGCGAAGTGGTGGCTGAGGTTCCAGAGGACGTTCGGCGCGAACACCACGACGAAGGCGGCGACGGCCGCCAGGACGGCGGCGGGCGTCCAGCTGCGTCTGGCGACGGGCGAGGCGGCCAGGTGGGCGGCCAGTCCGGCGAGGACATAAACCGCAGCATATTTCGACAGGAAGGCCGCGCCGAGGGCCGCGCCCAGTCCGGCGGCGGTCAGGATGCGAGCTCGCCCGACCCTGTCCGGCAGCGTCACATAGGCCCAGATCGTCAGCGAGAGGAAAAACAGCAGCGGTGCGTCGGTGGTGATCACGCCGGACGACAGCTGAATGCCCGGCATCAGGGCGTACAGGGCGCAGGCAGCCAGGGCCGTCGGGGAGTCATAGAGACGGCGGGCGACCTGGAACAGGATGAGCGCCGTCCCCGCATGCAGGGTCAGGGCCGAGACTCGCACCCAGGCCTCGGCATTGCCGCCGATGCTGGTCGTGGCCCAGATCAGCCAGGCGATCATGGGTGGCTTTGAAAAATAGCCGAAATCCAGGCTGCGCGACCACAGCCAGTACTGGGCCTCGTCCGGATACAGCTCGAACGGCGTAACAAAGAGCGCGACGAGGCGCAGGATCGTCAGCACGCCGACCACCGTAAGGGCGCGACGCCACGTGCGGTCCTGCGGGCTCGGGGGATTTTCGGTCAGGGTCATGACCTTTCCTTAGCCAAGTAAGGGAAAACTGACCAATTCTTCTGCATGCCCCCGGATTTGTGACACTTTCGGGGCGGGCGTGGCCTTTGCGTCACCAAACCGTCGAACAACTGAGTTAAACCCCGCGCCAAAGACGCGAATGGTTTTGCCGGTTCGGGCGGCTTTTCTGCAAACTACAGGGGATATCCAACAATGAAGACGATGAAATTCGCCTGCCTCGCCTCGACGGCGCTGGTCGGCTGCCTGCTGAGCGCCACGGCGGCTTTCGCCCAGTCGACGGCCTCGCAGGCCAACGAAGTTGAAGGTGTGGTCGTCACCGCCACGACCGGCCCGAAGGCCGTCGCCGGCCTGGTCGCCGAGACCGCCCCCAAGTCGAAGTCGACGATCACCCAGGAATACATCGACAAGCAACAGGCTGGTCAGACCATCCTGGACACCCTGAACCTGACGCCGGGCCTCAGCTTCACCAACACTGACCCGTACGGCTCGTCGGGCGGCAACGTGCGCCTGCGCGGCTTCGACGGTAACCGCATCTCGCTGACCTTCGACGGCATTCCGCTGAACGACACCGGCAACTATGCGATCTTCACCAACCAGCAGCTGGACGGCGAACTGATCAGCCGCGCCTCGGTCAACATGGGCACGACCGACGTCGACAGCCCGACCGCCTCGGCCGTCGGCGGCACGATCAACTACGTCACCGCCGTTCCCGGCAACGAGTTCGGCGGCATGGCCCGCGCCTCGTTCGGCAGCGACAGCTATTTCCGCGCCTTCGCCAAGGTTGAAACCGGCGAGTTCGGGCCCTGGAACACCAAGGCCTGGTTCGCTGCCTCGACCCAGAACTACGACAAGTTCAAGGGCAAGGGCTCGCTCGAGAAGCAGCAGTACAATGCCCGCTTCTATCAGAGCCTGGGCAATGGCGACTTCGCCAGCCTGGCCTTCCACTACAACGAGAACCGCAACAACAACTACCGCGCCATGACCCTGGCGGAGTTCCGCGCCTTCGGTCGCGAGCTGGACTTCTCCGACACCTGCACCAACCGCGTGCTGAGCACCTCGGCTCGGACCATCACCGAGACGGCGCCGGTCATCCCCGGCAACTGCTCGGACTTCTACGGCCGCCAGGTCAACCCGTCGAACACCGGCAACATCCGCGGCCAGTTCCTGTACCACATCAAGGAAAACCTGCGCTTCACGTTTGATCCGTCGTTCCAGTACGTGCTGGCCGACGGCGGTAGCCAGTTGGGCACCATCAGCGAGACCGACGGTCGCGTTAAGGGCACCTCGGCGAACGGCAAGGACCTGAACGGCGACGGCGATACCTCTGACACGGTGGCCTTCTTCACCCCGTCGGTGACCAATACCCGCCGCTACGGCCTGACCTCGTCGCTGATCTGGGACATCAATGACACCCAGCGCGTTCGCGTCGGTTATACGGGCGACTTCGGTCGTCACCGCCAGACCGGTGAATTCACCAGCCTGAAGGCTGACGGCACGACCACCAACGTGTTCGGCGGCAAGGACGGCAACGGCCAGAAGGTCTTCGGTTCGGACGGCAGCTTCCTGCGCAACCGCGACCGTTTCTCGATCGCCAACCTGAACCAGATCTCGGTCGAATATCGCGGCGAGTTCCTGGAAGACAAGCTGACGGTCGTCGCCGGCGTCCGTGCGCCGTTCTTCAAGCGCGAACTGAACCAGTACTGCTACTCGCAGGACGGTTCGAGCAACGTGCGCTGCACCACCGAAGCCCCGACCGCCACCCTGGCCAACGGCAACGTGACCTTCGGGACGTCCACGACCCAGTTCATCAAGCCCTACTCGACTGAGAAGAAGTACGACGCCGTTCTGCCGAACATCGGCGTCAACTATGAGCTGGCCAAGAGCCACTATGTCTATGCCAGCTACGCTGAAGGCCTGTCGGCTCCGCGTACGGACAGCCTCTACACCGTCAAGCGCCTGGCCGATAACTCGGTCGCCAATCCGGGCGTGCAGCCGGAAACCACCAAGGCTGTCGACGTCGGCTATCGCTTCCAGACCCCGGACGTCGCCGCCCAGGTGGCCCTGTGGGCCAACAAGTTCCAGAACCGCATCGTCACTGCCTTTGACGAAGAGCTGGGCGTCTCGGTCGATCGCAACGTGGGCGATGCCAAGGGCTACGGCCTGGATGCCCAGGTGTCGTGGAACCTGGAAGAATATCTGAGTGTCTTCGGTTCGTTCTCGTACAACCACAGCACCCTGAAGAGCGACCTGCGCCTGAACGCGGCCGGTGACCGACTGCCGACCGGCGGCAAGCGCTTCGTTGAAACGCCGGAATACACCTTCGGCGGTGGCTTCGACTGGAACATCGTCGAGGCCCTGCGCCTGTCGATGGACCTGAAGTACACCGGCGAGCGCTTCTCGACCGACGTGAACGACGAGAAGGTTTCCTCGTACACCCTGGTCAATGCCAGCCTGCGCTACGACCTGCCGGTCGGCGGCAAGGGCACCTATGTCCAGGCCAACGTGAAGAACCTGTTCGACGAAACCTACTTCGGCAACATCAGCTCGCGCAGCAACGCTGTGGCCCTGACCGGTTCGTCGGCGTCCTCGCCGACCTACGCGATCGGCTTCCCGCGGACCTATCAGGTCACGCTGACCACGAAGTTCTAAGCGTCCGTTTTTCGAAACGATGAGGAGGGCGGCCCCGCAACGGGCCGCCCTTTTTGTTTTGTCGCAGGCTTTTGCTAGAACCCTCGCTTGACCCCCGGTTCGCCAGGGGCCATTTGCGCCTCCCGTTTTGATCCAGGCTCCGACCATGACCCCGACCGTTCCCGCCGAGTGGGCACCGCATCGCGCCATGTGGCTGGGTTTTCCCAGCCATGCCGAGCTGTGGCAGGAAGATCTTGAACAGGCCCAAGGCGAGGTGGCGGCCCTGGCCCGCGCCCTGGCCGGTCCCGGTGGCGAGCGCGTCCGCCTGATGGTGGTCGGTGACGAGGCCGAGGCGGCGGCCCGCGCCCTGCTGTCCGACACCACGGTCGAATATGTCCGCGGCCAGTTCGGCGACATCTGGTTGCGCGATACCGGGCCGATCTTCGTCGAGACCGCGCGTGGGCCGTTCGCCGCCGGCTTCCGCTTCAACGGCTGGGGCGGCAAGTACGACCTCGAGGGCGATGACATCGTCGCCGAGCAGATCGCCGCCGCCTCGGGAGTCGAACTGCGTCGCAACGGCTTCGTGCTTGAGGGCGGGGCCCTGGACCATGACGGTCTGGGCACCCTGCTGACGACCCGCCAGTGCCTGCTCAACCCCAACCGCAACGGCGACTGGACCGAGGCGGCGGCCTCGACGGCGCTGGCCGAGGCCCTCGGGGCCAGGAAGGTGCTGTGGCTGGGCGACGGCCTGCTGAATGACCATACCGACGGCCATGTCGACAATCTGGCCCGCTTCGTCGCCCCGGGTGTCGTGGCCTGCCCGATGGCGTTCGGGGCCGATGATCCCAATGCCGAGGTCTATGCCGAGACGGCCCGCACCCTGGCCGGCATGACCGACAGCCGCGGCTCGCCCCTGCAGGTGGTCCGTATCCCGTCGCCCGGCAAGATCCTCGACGAGGACGGCGAGATCATCCCCGCCTCGCACATGAATGTCCTGATCGCCAACGAGGCGGTCATCGTGCCGATCTATGCTGAAGAGTCCGGGGCCTTCGCCGTCGAGGTGATCAGCGGCCTGTTCCCCGAACGCCAGGTGATCGGCCTGCCGTCGACCGCGATCCTGACGGGTGGCGGCTCGTTCCACTGCATCAGCCAGCAGGAGCCCGCATGACCCGGACCCTGAACGTCGCTGCGATCCAGACCGCGTACGGCATGGATCTGCAGGCCAATATCAAGAAGACTGAAGCCTTCATCCGGCAGGCCGCCGCCGGCGGAGCCCAGGTCATCCTGCCCTCCGAGCTGTTCCAGGGGCCCTATTTCTGCGTCGCCCAGGAAGAGCGCTGGTTTGCGGAAGCCCATCCGTGGCGCGAACATCCGGTGGTCAAGGCCATCGCGCCCCTGGCCGGTGAGCTGGGCGTGGTTATCCCGATCTCGATTTTCGAGAAGGAAGGCCCGCACTATTTCAACAGCCTGGTGATGGCCGACGCCGACGGCAGCCTGTTGGGCGTCTATCGCAAGAGCCATATCCCTGACGGCCCGGGCTATATGGAGAAGTACTATTTCCGGCCTGGCGACACCGGCTTCCGGGTCTGGGATACCCGCTTCGGACGTCTGGGGGTCGGCATCTGCTGGGACCAGTGGTACCCCGAATGCGCCCGGGCCATGGCCCTGATGGGGGCCGAGGCCCTGTTCTATCCGACCGCCATCGGCAGCGAGCCGCATGATGCCAGCCTCGACACGGCCCTGCCGTGGCGGCGGGCCATGCAGGGCCATGCGGTCAGCAACGTGATCCCGGTGATCGGGGCCAACCGCATCGGCTTTGAGCCCTGGGACGGCTATCCCAACGGCGGACAGCAGTTCTACGGCTCCAGCTTCATCGCCAACCATCGTGGCGACCTGGTCAGCGAGCTGGGCCGCGACGACGAAGGCCTGGTGGCGGCGAGCTTCGACCTCGACTTCCTGCAGACCCACCGGGCGGCCTGGGGCTTCTTCCGCGACCGCCGGCCCGAGCTCTATACCGCCCTGGCCAGCCCAAGGCCGGCCTGAGCGGAGCGCTCCCTATTGAGCGCACCCGGCCGGCGGCCCGCTGGCCCGCGAGGCGGCGACTTCGGCGCGGGCCGTCTCCAGGTCGGCCCGGAAGGCCGGGTCTGACTGCAGGCGCGAGACCAGAACCGAGCCCAGATACCGGCCGGCCTCGACATCGCTCGGGAAGTGCACCCCGCAGATCACCCGGCTGTCGCCGAACGCGCGGCCACGGGCCAGGACCTGGCTGGCCTGCTGCGGGGCGGCATCCGCGATCACCAGCGCCCAGGACCAGCCGATCAGACTGTGGCCCGAGGGGTAGGACCCGTCGGTCTGGATCCAGGACTCGCGTGGCACACAGATGGGCTGGCTGTTGCCGACCGGCGGGCGTGGCCGCTGGTACTGCGCCTTGGCGGGTCGGTAGAGCAGGGCCGCGTCGCTGGTCATCCGCATCAGCAGGCGGGCCAGGGTCGGGGTGGCGTCCGAGCTGATCGTGACGCCGGCGGCGCAGGAAAAGCTCTTCAGTCCCTCACGCCCCGACAGGTCGGCGTCGGCGATGGCCCGGGTCCAGGCCGGCGTGTTCACCAGCTTGCGGGTCTGTCGAAAGGTCTCGTGATCGGACTTGTCGCGGGCTGATCCCGCTGCCGGCGGTGGGCCGATGATCAGGCCGGCGTCGAGCGGCGGAGCGTTGGTCAGATAGCCTGTCGGCGGCGGGGTCCAGCCGGCCATGCCGGCACCCTGCTGCGGTACAACCGCCGGTGCGAACGGCCAGACTGAGGGACGGGTGCCGGTGCAGCCGGTCAGGATGAGGGCCGCGAGGGCCACTGCGAGACGCTGTTTGCAGGGCATGGATGCATTCCGGATGATCATGGCGCCACAGAGCCGGGCTCCTTTGCGTCGTCAAGCCTGAAGCCGCTTGACGGATAGATATGTTATTTCATAACACACACGAACAAGGCCGCTCCCCCGGCCGGTGTTCAGGATTTCCGCATGTTCCGTCGCGCTTCCGCATCCGCCGTCAGCCTGATGGCCCTGGCCGCTGCCCTTGGGGCCCACGCCGCCGAAGTTCCCGCGCCGGCTCCGGCGGCTCCTGCCGACGAGGCCGATACCGAGGTCTCCAGGGTCGTGGTCACCGCCGCGCCCTATGCGGTGTCGCTGGACAGCATCACCAGCAGCGTCAATGTCGTGACCCGCGACCAGCTGGACGTCGCCCCGCCGGTGGGCCTCGGCGACGCCCTGAACGGCCTGCCCGGCCTGCGCTCGACCTTCTACGGCCCCGGGGCTTCACGGCCGGTGATCCGGGGCCTGTCGGGTCCGCGGGTCATGGTGCTGCAGAACGGTGTCGGCCAGGTGGACGCCAGCGCCCTGTCGCCTGATCACGCGGTGGCTTCCGAGCCTGCCGAGGCCTCACGCATCGAGGTCCTGCGTGGTCCCTCGACCCTGGCCTATGGCGGCTCGGGCATCGGCGGCGTGGTCAACATGATTGATGACCGGGTGCCCTCCGTGCGCGCGGACAAGGCCGTCGAGGGGCGGCTGGCCGCCTCGGCCTCTTCCGTCGACGACGGCCGGGCGATCAGCGGTGCCCTGAAGGTCAATGCCGGTCCGCTGGTCTTTGCGTTCGACGCCGACCATCGCCAGAGCGCCGACTATGACATCTCCACCCCGGCCGTCTCCGGCCGTCGGGCTGTCCGCGACGGCCTCACGGTCGACCCTGCAAAGACCGTCAAGAACGCCGATGTCGAGATGGACGCCTATGGCGCGGGGGTCTCCTACATCCACGACACCGGCTTCTTCGGCCTGTCGGTCAAGCGCACCGACACCACTTACGGCGTGCCCTACGAGCAGATCCTGGCCCCGATCGATCCGGCCGCCGAGGGCCCCGTCTCCATCCACCTGCAACAGACCCGCTATGACCTGCGCGGAGAGCAGCAGGTCGATGTGGGTCCGTTCGAGCTGGTTCGCCTGTCGGCCGGCTATGCCGACTACGGCCACGCCGAGGTTTCGGTCACCGACGGCGAGGTCGGAACCCGCTTCCTGTCCAGCGGTACCGAAGGTCGGCTGGAACTGGTGCAAAAGGCCCGCGACGGCTGGCAGGGCGCGGTCGGATTCCAGGGCCTGACCCGTGACTTCGAGGCCATCGGCGACGAGGCCTTCGTCCCGTCGGTCACGGTCAAGGAACTGGGCGTCTTCACCCTGCAGCGGCTGGACCGCGACAGCTGGGGCCTCGATGCCGGCCTGCGCCTGGACCGGCGCTCGCTGGACACGGCCGCCGCCAAACGCGAGTTCGACAATGTCTCGGCCTCGCTGGGCGTGTTCTTCAAGCCCGCTGATCATCAGTTCTATGCCCTGACCCTGTCGCGCAACGGCCGGGCTCCGACCGAGTTCGAACTGTTCGCCGACGGCCCCCACCCGGGCACAGGCGGCTATGAGGTGGGCGATGCCTCGCTCGACTCCGAGAAGGTGACCTCGCTGGAGGCCACCGCCCGCTGGACCGGTGACCGCCTGCGGCTGGAAGGCCATCTGTGGGGTGCCCGCTATGACGGCTTCATCGAAGAGGCCCCGACCGGGGCCGAACAGGACGGCCTGCCGGTCTTCCAGTATTTCCAGACCAATGCCGACTTCCACGGGGCAGAGCTGGAAACCAGCTATGTGGCCTGGTCGGGCGACAGCCGGTCGATCAAGCTGGAAGGCGTCTATGACTGGGTTCGCGGCAAGACCGACCTCGGCGTCCCGGCCCGCATTCCGCCGTGGTCCCTGACCGGTCGGGTGGTGTGGACCGCGCCACGCGCCGAGGCCCATCTTGAAGTCCGTCGCGTCGCCTCCCAGGGCCGCGTCGCCACGTTCGAACTGCCGACCGACGGCTATACGAGCGTCAATGCCATGGTCACGTTCAAGCCGTTCAAGAACCCGGCCCTGCGCCTGTTCATCGATGGTCGCAACCTGACCGACGAGGAGATTCGCGAGCACGTCTCCTTCCTCAAGGACATCGCCCCCTCGCCGGGACGCTCGATCCGGACAGGCCTGGCCTGGCGGTTCTAAGCTCTTAACACGGCCGTCCCGTTCGCCCCGTGATGGAGTGACGGGGCGGTTTCTCCCGCGTCTGGAAGGGTCGATTGCCGCAACCTCCGGGATCGGCTAGAAGCGCCAAGCCTTTGCGGCCGCAGTTCCGTCTCGCGCGTCCGTCCTTTCAGCCCTTTGTAGAGCTATCAATGGAATCGACCCAGTCCACCGGCGGCATCTCCGGCAACGTTCTGTTCTACGTCTCGCCCGAGCCGCTGAACCGCGAGCAGCATGCCAAACTCGCCCTCGTGCACAACGACAAGCCGTACGGCTTCGCCGCCACCGGCAGCGCCGTGCCGCTCACCGTGACCGAATTCGCTCCGGCCGCCCTGTCGTTCCCGGTGATCTTCGCCGGCGAGGACCGCGTTCCGCTGGCCGTCATGGGCCTGAACAACGGCGAGAACCTGTTCGTCAACGCCGACGGCTCGATCGATCCGGGCGTCTACATTCCGGCCTATATCCGCCGCTATCCGTTCGTGCTGGCCAATGACGAGACCCAGGACCGCCTGATCGTCTACATCGACCGCGGGTCCACCCTGCTGTCGGAAAGCGGCCAGACCGCCCTGTTCGACGAGAAGGGCGAGCCGACCGAGTACACCCAGAACTGCATCAAGTTCTGCGACGACTTCGAAGCCGAGCGTCGCCGCACCGACTCGTTCGTGCAACTGCTGAAGGAACTGGACCTCTTCGAACTGAAGACCGCCACCTTCACCCCGACCGACGCCGACGGCCAGCCCGGCCAGGCGCAGACCGTGGCCGAGTACTTCGGCGTCTCGGAAGAGAAGCTGAACGCCCTGCCGGTCGAGAAGCTGAAGGAACTGCAGACCAACGGCGCCCTGGCCCAGATCTATGCGCACCTGGTGTCGCTGGTCGGCTGGGATCGCCTGATCGCCGTCGCCATGATGCGTCAGCAGGCGGCCGGCTGACCTTCCTACGGGATGACACAGTCTGAAGGGCGGCGGGGCTTCGGCTCCGCCGCCTTTTTTCATTGCGGCCCCTGGGAAGAGCCCGCTTTTGAGCGAGGCCCATGGCACCCGCCAGGCGCATCACACGGCTGGGCGCGCCAGGCTTATGATGGCGGCTCACAAGGCCGGGATTCAGGCATCGAGTTTGCCATCCTGGTCCGCGTCAACCTCTCCCAGCCAGTCAGTGACGAATGGCGCTTTGCGCTGGGCGGTGGCCTCAGGACTCTTCATGACTTCCGGATAAACCCTGAGATCACCTGGATTGAGAGAGTATTTTCTCTTGAAGGACCGATAGAAGCCCGAGGTGTCTCCAAAACCCCAGACGGCCGCGACTTCCATGACGGACAGATGCGCATAGCTCGGGTCGCAGAGAGTCAGATAGACCTTCCGTAGGCGCTGGGTGCGAATATAGTCGGCGACGCCGCCCAGAGGGGCCATGTGCCGATACAGAGCGGCGCGGGACAGGCCGAGTTGATCGCACAGGCGATCCGGGCCAAGGGTGGTGTCGCCCAGATGCCTGTTGATGTAGCGCCGAATGCGAACGAGTTGTGCGTCAGCCAGGTCGTGCTGGTCCTGTTCGCTTTCCGGACCGGACAGCAGAAGGCCCGAGACAAGCCCGGCTGTCGCATCGATCAGGGCCGGACCGTCTTCCAGCGACGCCTCGGCGGCGGCAAGCCACAGGGCTCGGAGATGAGCGCCAAGCACCGTATTGGCGACGCTGCCCTTGCGCAGGATAAGGCCGTGCAAATGATCAAGATTGCGCTTGCTCCCCTCCAGCAAACTTCTGGGCAGGATCAGATTTTGAACATAACTCGCCGCCGACACGCTGCTGGTTCGCGTGAGATCCAGAAAGCCGATGTCGCCAGTCTCGGCGATCTGGTCGACGCCTTCGATGCAGCGGCTTTCGGTCCCCTCCAGGTAGAGATAGATGCTGATCAGATCGAGGCTGCTGGTCGCGATCTTTTCGGCATCCCTGGAGAAACGAAATTCTCCGCCTTCCAGCCTGGCGCGGCTCAGCAGCGCCGGGCCCATCACGTAGACGCGCGTGCGTAGATCCAGTTGATACTGGTCCATGTCAGGAAACTCAGTGTCGAACATTCCACTAAGAGCGTCGCGAATGGCCTGCGCGACTTCCTGTGGTGGCCCATCGTCAGTGCCTCGCTCCAGGCACGGGAGCCTACTGGTCGCCACGACATCTGAACGCTGAACTCTATTCTCGGTCAATTATTTGTCTCATGTAAACTGAAATTTTAACCTTGCTCATCATTGGATCTTGTATTGTTTTTGGTCATATTGACCCACATAAATACTTAAATCAAAATCCGTCAGACAAAATTGAGTCTACCCTGTAAAGCTCAATGCACAAAATTTTCGCGAAACTGAAATTGTATTTATAGAAGGCTATATATTCAAACTGAGTTCATATTTGATACGCGAATATGATTATACCCTAATTTTTGCTTGGATCTCGAGTAAATATATCTGAAACCTCAATTTCTTTCAGTTGGGGTTCAGAAGTATTCAGCAATCGGAAGGGTGGCGTAGAATTCCGAAATTATTGAATTTTATTGGGTAGTTACAATCATTTTTCAAGGTTGCAAAACCGTGCGCCGCGGCATTGCAGCCAGCGGAAACGGGTATCGGCTAGGGTCTTGCCGCTGGTTCAGGAGCGTTGCCCGGCAAGTCCGGCGACGGGTTCGGAAGGCCTCCCTGTCCCGTCGCGCGCGGGTTCCTCGGCGACGGACGGCCAACTGCTGACAGCCGTCTCAATCGAATGGACATCCGTCTCAATCTGCCTTGCGAGGGCCGCGAGGGCATGGCCAAGGCCGAACGGCCGTGAGCTTAACCGCCTCTTACGATCTTGCGATCCGGAGAGACCGTGGTGGGCAATCGACCATCTGCACCCGTCGCGCAGCCTCCTGGCCATCCGCCCCGTGTTGCAGACCTTGCCCGGGCGGTTGCCCATCTGGCCGCCGGCGATTTCCACGCCGCGCTTTATGCCGCCAGTGACGCCTGCCACGCCGATCCTGACGACGCCGAGGCCCACTACGCCTACGGCCAGGCCTGGCTGGGTCTGAACCAGGCCGAGAAGGCCGAGCACGCCTTCGCCACAGCGATTCAGAGGGCTCCGGCCTGGGCTGAACCCTGGGTGAACTACGGGGTGGCCCGCTATCGCCAGGGCGCGATCCATGACGCCAAGACCGCCATGCGCGAGGCTCTGCGACATGCGCCCGGCCATGTGGCGGCGTCGGCCAATCTCGCCGCTTTCCTGGGCTTGACCGGCGAGCGGGATGCGGCCGACCTGTTGCTCAGGGAAAGCCTGGAGCGAGAGCCGCGCAATGCGGCGGCACGTCTGAACCTGGTTGCCGACCTGCTTCAGCGGGGACGCGCGCAGCAAGCCCTGGCACTGTTGGAGGAGTCCACGGTGCAGGGCAACCCGGCCGAGGCCCGGCACTGGCATCTGCTGAGTACCCTGACGCTCCTGCAACTCGGGCGGCCTGGCGAAGCGCGCGCCGCGCTCGAGGCGTTTGAAGCGATCGGCACCTGTCCGCCGGCGCTGACCCCCCTCTGGCTCTGGCGGCGTCTGTGTCTTGCGCTGGCCGAACACGATCTGGCCGCAGCGCTCGACGAGGCCGCCGCGATGGAGGCGGCGCTATCGAGCTCCGGTGAAGCGATGCTGCCAGAGCATCGGATCATGGCCCACTACGACCTGGCCAAGTTCTGGGCCGGTCAGGATGAGCCAGCCCGGGCCTTTTCGCACTGGCGCGCCGGCCATGACCTCCTGAAGCCTGGGCAGCCGTTTTGCCGCGCTGACCACGCCGCCTTTGTCGAGGCCAGTCAGGCGCGGCTAGACCGCCGGCGTCTGACGGACGGACCGCGCGCCACCAACCGCGATCCCACCCCGGTGTTTATCGTCGGCATGCCGCGCTCGGGCACGACCCTGTGCGAACAGATCCTGGCCGCCCATGCCAACGTCCATGGCGCGGGGGAGCGCGGCGCGCTCGCCGAGGCCTTCCATGCCCTGGGAGGCAGCGAAACCGCCGATGGCGTCAACGCGATCGCCGGCCTTGATGGGGCCGCTCTGGACGCCGCCGCCCATCGCTATCTGAGCCAACTGCGCGCCCTGGCGCCGGACAAGGCCCGGATCGTCGACAAGATGCCGGGCAACTACCGCTTTCTTGGCCTGGTGGGCCTGATGCTGCCCGGTGCGCGGATCATCCACTGTGTGCGCGATCCGCGCGACATCGGCCTGTCGATCTTCAGCTACCGTTTCCACGGTCATCATTCCTACGCGCACGACATCGCCGACCTGGGCTGGGCGATCGCCCAGC
>Ga0187842_1000324_pt1 | contig 24583 bp, 22 predicted proteins | sample SpaLakP09_SKY_41_FD_134514 | JGI IMG/M metagenome (GOLD analysis project Ga0187842, IMG submission 134514) | Oligotrophic lake water microbial communities from Sparkling Lake, Wisconsin, USA - SP09_SKY_41 | ecosystem: Environmental > Aquatic > Freshwater > Lake | place: USA: Sparkling Lake... | reverse complement strand
GTGGTGGCATGGGTCGCGGTCGCGGTGGTGACGGCCCGCAAGGCCCGGCCGGCGGCGGCGGGCGCGGGCCACGCAGCGGCAGCGCGACAGAGGCGGCCCAGATCGACGTGGGCGAGGGCTTCCGGCTCAGCCGCGCCTTCCTGGACGCCCAGCTGCGCGGCGCGGCGATGCCGGCCGGCGCGCAGCTCAGCGCCCGTTAGTCTTCCAAGCCCAGGAACCCGCCGCTCTGGTGCGACCAGAGCCGTGCGTAGATGCCGTTCATCGCCAGCAGCTCGGCATGCGTGCCCTGCTCGACGATGCGGCCGGCGTCCATGACGATGAGGCGGTCCAGCGCGGCAATCGTCGACAGCCGGTGCGCAATGGCCACCACCGTCTTGCCCTCCATCAGCGTGTAGAGCGACTGCTGGATGGCGGCCTCGACCTCGCTGTCCAGCGCGCTGGTGGCCTCGTCCAGCAGCAGGATGGGCGCGTCCTTCAGCATCACTCGCGCGATGGCGATGCGCTGGCGCTGGCCGCCGCTGAGCTTGACGCCGCGCTCGCCGACGAAAGCATCGAAGCCGGTGCGGCCCTTGGGTTCAGACAGCGACGCAATGAACTCGTCGGCATGCGCGCGCACGGTGGCGCGCTGCATGTCCTCGGCACTCGCATCGGGGCGGCCGTAGAGGATGTTCTCGGCCACCGAGCGGTGCAGCAGCGAGGTGTCCTGCGTGACCATGCCGATGTGACGGCGCAGCGAGTCCTGGGTCACCTTGGCGATGTCCTGCCCGTCGATGAGGATGCGGCCGCCATCGGCCGGCAGGTCGTACAGGCGCAGCAGCAGGTTCACCAGCGTGCTCTTGCCCGCGCCGCTGCGGCCCACCAGGCCGATCTTCTCGCCGGGCTTGATGGTGAGGTCGAGGCCCTCCACGACGACCTTGCCGTTGGGGTAGGCGAAACGCATGTTGTCGAAGCGCACCTCGCCGTGGGGAACGGTCAGCTCGGTGGCGCCGTTTGCGTCGGTGATCGACTGCGGCTTGGAGAGCGTGGCCAGGCCGTCCTGCACGGTGCCGATGTGCTCGAACAGCGAGGCCATCTCCCACATGACCCAGTGCGAGATGCCGTTCAGCCGCATCGCCATCGCCGTGGCCGCCGCCACCGCGCCCACGCCGATGGCGCTCACGCCCCACAGCCATAGCGACAGCAGCGCCGTGCTGCCCACCAGCAGCGCCGACAGGATGGCGTTGACGACCTCGAAGCCGGTCACCAGGCGCATCTGGGCATAGGCCGTGCCCATGAAGTCCTGCATCGCCGACTTGGCATAGCTGGCCTCGCGCCGGCCATGGGCGAACAACTTGACGGTGGCGATGTTGGTGTAGGCGTCGGTGATGCGGCCGGTCATCAGGCTGCGCGCGTCGGCCTGGGCCTGCGCGATCTTGCCCAGACGCGGCACGAAGTAGCGCAGCGCCACGACGTACAGCGCCAGCCACACGGCGAACGGCGCCATCAGCCAGGCGTCGAAGCTGGCGACGATGGCGACCATGGTGCCGAAGTACACGGCCACGTAGACGAGGATGTCGACCACGATGAGCCAGGTGTCGCGCACGGCCAGCGCCGTCTGCATGACCTTGGTGGCGATGCGGCCGGCGAACTCGTCGCCGAAGAAGGCCAGGCTCTGGTTCAGCATGCGGCGGTGGAAGAGCCAGCGCATGCGCATCGGGAAGTTGCCGAACACGCCCTGGTACTTCATCAGCGCCTGCACCGCCGCCAGCACCACGCTGACGCCCAGCACGCCCAGCAGCAGCAGCACGACGGGCTGCGGTTTGGCCCACAGCTCGGCCGGCTTCATGCCAGACAGCCAGTCGACCAGCGAGGCCATCAGGCTGAACAGCAGCGCCTCGGCCGCCGCGATGCCGGCCGTGAACAGCATGACGACGACCAGGTGCTTGCGCACGCCATCGGCACAGCGCCACAGGAAGGGGAAGAACCGGGTCGGCGGGGCGATGCCGGCGGGTTCGGGATAGGGGTCGACGAGGCGCTCGAAGCGAGCGGCTAAGGGTTGGAAAAGCGACATCTGGCTAGTGTCGCTGGACATCGTTGTCAGGGCGTGGCGGTGGTGTGAAGCCGGTGTGCCGGCGGCTGGGGCGCAAGGAGCGCTGACTCCGTAGGCTGGGGTGAGCTTTGCGAACCCCAGCGTTTGGGCGCAAAGTCTCGGGACGCCTCTGCGAAGAGCCTTCTGACCCGCCGCCATGTTGCCGGGAGTCCCGCCCGGCGGCGGGGTAACTTTCTTCTGCGGGGCCAGAAGAAAGTCACCAAAGAAGAGGCCCTGAACCGCACACCGGCTTCACGGCGCCATCAGCGGCGCGCGAAAACAACCGCCTGCGTTGCGGGCAGACGCGACCCGCTTCGCTCTCGCTGCTGTCCCTATGACGAGCAGCATCCATCGCCACTTCACGCCGCTTAACGCCGGCTGCACGCCGGGCTCACCAGGAAGACGAAGTCAGCGTCGCTGGGGCGACGCGTGCGGCGTTCGGAAACTCCACCGTCGCGCGGCGGAATCGTTGGGGTTCACTTTGTTCACCCCAACCTACGAGCTGTGGAAGCTGCTTAGCTAACGCTGATAGCTTCAACTGCCGGCAACCAAGCTTTGAAATCAGAACCTGAACTGATTCTTCGGAAGCCCAAAGGCGTGACCATCAGAACCGCATCGCTCTCGGCTTCTCCGGTCGAGTCATCCCATAGCTGGTGCTCCTCCAACTCGGTGACTAGCTCTGTGTATTGCTGACTATCTAGGTCGATCAACTGCACATCAAAGCCGATCATCGAGATCTCCTCAAGCATGCCAGTCGAAACGCTCGCGCCTGGAGCCACGAATGCCGAAACCATGCGGCCACCCAACCAATTGTTTATTCGCTGCTGCCGCAAGTACGCAGCATCTGTTTGAGATCCCGGGGCGCTACTAGAAATCGAAAGCCCTCCGTTCTCGGCGTACTCGATCCACCAAGGCATTGGCGGATTAGCGCTGAATCGACCCACTACCGTCCTGCCGGGACGAAAACTCAAGGCCGCGGCCTGTTGGTAGCTACGCAGTAGCTGAAAGTAGTAGCAGGCGATCTGGAGTGCAGACGATATTTCGGCCATCGTCACCGTTACAGGCTGACCGCCGTTCCGGCGACGAAGTCGTAAGCCATCAGACACCATGATGTAGTCTGCGTGCGCGATTGCGTTTCGAATGTCGTCTCTAAACGTTGATTCAAGGAGTCGCGCCAACCCGATCATTCCGATCGACTGTGCTGCTTCGGCGAGTCTGCGGAACATCGCGTTTGCATTGGGGCCGACAACCGCACGTGGTGACTTGCGAATGCGCACAAGATCGCTAAACGGCCATAAGTTGTATGCCTTCAGCTGTGCGACGCTGATGACGTTGAGCAGCCCCTCGTAAACACCGCCGGCTTCAGATAGTTGTGTATACAGGCAGAGCACCTGTCGCAGCTCTGGTCGCGTCAAAGGACGCCCCTTAGTTCCCAAAGTTTGCAACTCATCAAACACCTCGTGCGCGGTAGCAACAGTGCTCCATCCAGCGTCCTGAGCGCCGCGAAACTCCCCGAAGACAGCCGCGACGGTGTCGATCTCATTAATACGACTGGCGTAGGCGAACAAGTACGCGAATTGCTTGTTTAGCTCACGGACATAGTGTTGAGCATCCATCGACAGCTCCTTCTCCAAGATCGAATCCTATGCAAGAGCGCAGCAGGATGATTGCAGCCCGTAGGTTTGGGTGAACGCAGTGAACCCCAACATTCCCTCGCGCGACAGCGGAGTTCTCAAACGCCGCTCGCGTCGCTCGAGCGACGCTGACTTCGTATTCCTGCTGAGCCCGGCGTGCAGCCGGCGTTAACGGGCGTGAAGTGGCGATGGATGGTGCTCGTCATAGGGACAGCAGCGAGAGCGAAGCGGGTCGCGTCTGCCCGAGATGAAGGCGGCCGTTTTCGCGCGCAGCTCAGGGCGTCGTGATGCTCGTGTGCGGTTCAGGGCCTCTTCTTTGGTGACTTTCTTCTGGCCCCGCAGAAGAAAGTTACCCGGCCGCCGGGACGGACTCCCGGCAGCATGGCAGCGAGTCAGAAAGCTCTTCGCAAGAGCCTCCAAGAACCTGCCGCATGAGGAACCCCAACGCCCCCTCCGCACAGTCGCTGGGGTTCGCCAATCTCACCCCAGCAGACGAAGTCAGCGCTCCTTGCGCCCCGCAGCCGCAGCCCCGCCATCCCTCAGCACCCCGCCTCACGATGACCAGCCAGCCATGGCCAAACGCACCCCATGACCGCTTGCAGCGGCTGAAATGTCTGCAGCCATGGCGCCAATGCGCGATGGCTACGGCCTACTGGCTAGCCGCAGACGCGGGCAATATCGGCGGCACCGGCACCACGACACCCGGCGACAGCGAGATCTCGTCCACCAGCGTGACGCCGGTGACGAAATAGCGCGTCTCGCCGAAGCAGGAGCCGGGCAGGCCGACCTTCTCTTCGTAGTGCAGGTTCACGCGCCGGCCCATGACCTTGTTGATGGCCTGGGCCGTGGCCTCGTCATGCACCGTGAAATAGAACTTCTCGACGCTGGCCGTGCCGGGCAGCGACACCAGCGCCTGCTCGCCCTCCCAGGTCTTGCAGACCCAGCCCTTCTTCGAGAGCTTCTGCACCCAGCCGGCGCGCTCGCCCTCGGAGTAGCTCCAGTGCCAGGCGAACGCGAACCAGCCGGCGATGAGCAGCAGCAGAACAACAAAGGACAGGGCGATCTTCAAGCGCATGGGGGTCCGGGGGAGCGAGGGCGCGGCGATTGTGCGTCAGACATCGTGACCGCCGAAGCGCTCCGCCGACCGCGCCCGGGCCTTGGCCGCCTCGATGTCCCGGTTCTTGGGCTCAGCCGTCGTCACCAGCGACGCGATCAGCGTGCGCGCTTCATCGGCAATCGCCGCCACCGCATGGTCGAACGCCACCGCATTGGCCTGTGACGGCACGTTGAAGCCGCTCAGCTTGCGCACGAACTGCAGCGCCGCGTCGCGGATCTCGACCTCGCTGGCGGGCGGCTCAAAGTTGAAGAGGGTGCGGATGTTGCGGCACATGGCGGATCGCTCCGGAGGTGAATCCGAACATGCTATCCAGCCAGGGTCGCGGGCTATCGTCGCGCGCCATGAAAAGCACCGCACGCCTGCTTCCCGCCCTGGTCGCCTCCCTGCTGCTGCAGGCCTGCGAGCCCCGCCCCGGCGTGGCGCCGCCGGCCGCGTCGGCACCGGCCGCTTCGTCGGCGCAGCCAGCGGGCGCGGCGGACGATTCTCCGGCGGCGCTGATGGCGCAGGCCTTCAGCGGCTGGACCAGCCAGGCCGGCCACGCGGTGGACGTGCCGTCGGGGGAAGGCACACGCAAGGACCGCGTGCTGGTCTCGCCGACGCTGGTCGCCACGCTGGACGCCGACCACCGCGTGCTCATCGTCAGCGGCGTGCCGGACGACGGCCACGGGCAACCTGAAGCGGCCCACGCCACGGCAGTGAACCTGGGGCTCTACGGGTTCGAGGCCCGCGCGGGCCGCTGGTTCAAGACCTTCGAACGCCCCTCGCTGGCCTGGACGGGCTCCTATGGCAGCCCCGGCGAGCTCAAGGTCCACGCGTTCGGCGCCGGCCGCGCGGTGCTGTCCGTCCAGACCGAGGACTGCGGCCAAGGGTTCTGCGGCCAGCGGTTGCAGCTCTTCGCACTCAACCCGCGCGACGCCAGCGAACTGGCGGACCAACGCCTGGGAGGCAGCGCGACGGACGCCACCGTGGGCTGCGACGAGTGGCTGCAGGGCAAGCCGCTGGGCGCCGCCGAGACGCCCGACCCGATCACCCCCGGCAACTGCTACGACGTGCGCGGCGAATGGCGATTCGAGAAGCCGGTCGACTCGGCGTGGCCCGACCTCGTCATCACGTTCACCGGCACCCAGGCGTCACAGGACCCCAAAGGCGGCGATGTGACGCGACGCATCGTCGACGAGCAACTGGTCATGCGCCACGACGGCACCCGCTACAAGGTCTTGAGCGGACGCAACCCGGCGCAGTGACGCCTGCGCTCAGGGCGCCAACGGCACCTCGGGGTGCCGCTCCCGCCACGCCTTCAGCGCCCTGCGGTAGTCGTCCTTGGCCAGGTCGTAGAGGTCGAAGATGCAGGGGTCGCAGCCGTTGCCGCAGCAGGCGTCCAGGTCGGGCTCCGGCGGCGGCTGGGGCATGGGGTCGGGGTCGGGTACGGCGGTCATCGGCACTGATTTTGAAGCAGCGAAAATGGCAAGCCTGCACACGCCGGAGATGCCCGATGTTCGCCATCAAGGCCGAAATCCATGACCCGCAGGCCAAGACCTTAGCCTTCCCCGCGCAGAAGACCATGTATGGCGGCAAGCGCATCGCCGCAGGCGACGTGATCTACCTGTTCGCCAGCGAGAACGAAGGCGGCGTGGGGCTGGTGGCGCGCGGCGTCGTCACGGCGGCCCAAGCCACGCCCAGGTTGCCGGGCGTGGAGCGGCAGACGCCGCGCGTCAGCATCACGGTCCAATGCACGGCGCTCGTGCAGCGCCGCCTGGGCCGCGCCGAGATCAAACCCTTTGCGGACTGGCAGGACGGCCGGCCCGAGACCGAGCTGAACTTCAAGTTCTACCGCCAGGCGACGAACAAGATCGTGGGTCTGTCGGACGCGGCGGCAGCCTTCCTGAGCGGCTTCTTCTGACCGGGGTCAGAAGTCGAACACCAGCCTGCCGCTGTAACGCCCCTGAGCCACTGCCGGCTCGCCGGCAGGGCCGGTCAGCTCAGCGGCCTGGAACTTGGCTCCCATGGCGGGGATGGCCTGCATGAAGCCGAGATCGGCCGCCGGGAACTCCACGGTCGTGGTGGGGAAGTCCTCGCGCTTGAAGCCCAGTTGCAGGAAGGGCGCGCCGCTGCTGTGGACGGTCAGCGCGCCCAGCTTCAACCAGCGCGGGTCGGCGAAATAGCCGGGCTGGGTCAGGTCATGCACGCCAAGCAGCGGGCCGCGCAGGCGGTTCTGCCACACCGGCGTGGGGCCGCGCAAGAGAGCTCGAACAGGCGCGTCAGGCGAGGGCCTGTCGAAGGCGATGCCGTGGTGGAGCATGGCGCCGTCCAGGCTGTAGGCGTAGTCCAGCGTCAGCCGGCCGTCGTCGCCCAGCGTCCAGCGGGCGCTGTCCAGGCCGCCGGCGTTGCGCGTTTCCAGCCAGGCCTGGGTTGTACTGCTGCCGGTCTGCAAGCTCACGGCGCCGCGCTCGGGCAGTGAGAAGCGCGCCGGCTCGTAGGTCAGCTGCACGCTCTTCACCGTGGGCCGCTGGCGCACGCCTTCCAGGCCGCTGATGCGCAGCGCCTTCACCGGCTGGGGCGGGAAGCTGTAGGTCTGGCCATCACCAACGACGCGGCCGCCGTCGAAGACCGTCGTCCAGCGGCGGCCGTCGGGCGAGACCTCCAGCCTGAAGCGGGCCCAGCCATCGGTGGCGACCAGGCCCAGGTCGATGCGCGCGCCATTGGCCGGCGCCGGCGCGGGCAGCTCGTAGACGCCGTCGGCCGTGGCCACGGGGTCCAGGCGCTGGGGCTCGGCCTTGCTCTTGGGCCGGGCCAGCACCAAGCGCGGGCCGTGGATGAGCGGCAGCGGCTGGCCGGCACGGCTGAGGCTGAGCAGCAGGCCGGTGGCGGCATCGAAGCGGGCGCAGACATTGGCGGCGGTCAGCTCGACGGCGCCGTCAGTGCGGCGCACGGTGGGCTCGCCTTCGCGGCGCGTGGTGGGTGACGCAGGCCGGGCCGGCGTGGGCCAGACCCAGCTCAGCACCGTCTCGTCGCCCTTGATGGCGGTCAGCCGCAGCGCGTCGGCCTGGCGCCAGGCCGGCGGCAGCGGCAGCTTCAACTCGCCCGAGGCCTGCGCCGCCACGGCCGGGCCGGCCAGCCTGCCTTGGGCCAGCACGGTGGGGTCGGTGCCAGCCGCATCAGGCGCCGCAAAGCGCAGCCACTCCCAGCGGAAGCTCAAGGTCGACAGCGGGCTGAAGTCGTACTGGTTGTGCACGCGCAGCCGGCCGTCGAAGCGCGCATCCAGGCGCGGCGCGTCCACCTGCACCGGCGACCAGATGTCGCGCACGCTGAAGTAGCTCGGCTCCTTCTCGTGATGCGGCCCCACCAGGCCGTCGGGCGCATAGCCGGCGTAGACGTCGATGCGGCCGCCCTGGTCGGTGCGCACCACGCCCTCGTCGGCCAGGTTCCACAGGAAGCCGCCGGCGCCGTTGCGCGAGGCCTTCATGGCGCGCCAGTAGTCGTCCAGGCCCGCGCCGCCGCCGCCGTCGAACAGGCCGTGCAGGAACTCGGTGGGCATGACGAGCTGCGGCCCCGCCAGGCGCTTGAGCAGGTCGGGGTAGCGCGGGTAGTGCTTGGTGTCGATGCCGCCGAAGGGCGCCCACGGGTGCAGCACGGGGCGGCGCTGCGGGTCCAGCAGCGCGAAGTCGCCGTCCAGCTCGGTGTTCCAGCCGCCCTCGTTGCCATTGGCCCAGAACAGGATGCTGGGGTGGTTGACGTCGCGCTCGACCAGCTCGCGCAGCAGCTTGCGGCCGTTCTCGGTGTCGTGCGGCTTCTGCCAGCCCGACAGCTCGTTGATGACGTACAGGCCCAGCTCATCGGCCGCCTCCAGGAAGGCCTTGTCGGGCGCATAGTGCGCCACGCGCATGGCGTTCATGTTCATGGACTTGATGAGCCGCGCGTCCTCGTAGGCCTGGGCACGCGACAACGCACGGCCGGTCTCCGGGCGGAAGCTGTGGCGGTTGACGCCCTTGAGCATGACGCGCCGGCCGTTCACGTACAGGCCGTCGCCCTGGCGCAGCTCCAGTGTGCGAAAGCCGAAGCGCTCGCGCACGCGGTGCACGGCTTGCGGGCCGGCGTAGAGCGTGAGGTCGAGCCAGTACAGATGCGGCGTCTCGGCGGACCACAACGCCGGCTTGTCGACCCGGCCCTGCAGGGTGACGCGGCCCGCGCCGCCTGCGGGCACGTCCACCGCGAACGGGGCGCCCACTGCCTTGCCATCCAGCGCACTCACCTGGCCCACCACGCGCGTGACGGTCTTGCTGCCGCGCAAGGCCACCTCGGCGCGCAGCGCACCGCTGGCCTCGGCCGCAATGGCTACTTGCGCAATGGCCTCGGCCGGCGACGCCTCCAGCCACACCGGCCGGTGGATGCCGCCGAAGGCCCAGTAGTCGCCATGGCGCTCGGCCACATCGGTGGCGGTGTTGGCCGAGGCCTCGCTGACGTCCACCTCGAGTTCGTTGAGCTCGCCACCCAGCTTGATCCAGCGCGTGATGTCGTGGCTGAAGCGGTTGAAGCCGCCCTGGTGGATGGGGCCGACCTGCTGGCCGTTCAGCCGCACGGTGGTGTCGGTCATCACCGCGTCAAAGACGATGCGGATGTGTCGCCCCTGCCAGGCGGCCGGCGCGGTGAAGCGGTGGCGGTAGACGCCCCGGTCCGCCGCGCGCGGGCCCTTGTCGTAGCCGTACTGGTAGTGGCCAAAGCCCTGCAGCTGCCAGTTGGACGGCACGGGGATGCGCGCCGCCTCGCCGGCCCGCATGCCGCCGCTGATGGTGAAGTCCCACGCCACGGCATCGTCCGTGCCGGTGCCGGACAGCAGCTGCACCTCGGTGGACGGGGGCGCAGCCGCGCTCACCACAGACATCAACAAAAGGCCTGCCAGTGCAAGCCAACGCAACCCGTTCATCGACACCCCTCGTCTGCCGGGCCGCAGGATAGGGCGCATCAAGCGGCCAGGGTCTGCGGCCGCGCTCATCCTGTTGACCGAATGACGGACGGGCACGCAGCTCGGGAAGGACCGTTCCTAAACTCCGCCGGCCCTTCGCTCACCCCCAACGCCATGACGCTCAAGCTCCTGCCCAGCACCCTCGCTCTCGTCATGGCTGGCCTGATGGCCGCAGCCACGCAAGCCCAGACTGCGGCGCCGTTCCCCGTGCGCATAGCCGTGGATGCCGGCCGCACGGTGGGCGAGCTCAAGCCCATCTGGCGCTTCTTCGGTGCCGACGAGCCCAACGTCGCGACCATGAAGGACGGCCGCAAGCTGATGAAGCGGTTGGGCGAGCTGAAGCCGGGCAGCGTCTACTTCCGCACCCACAACCTGCTCAACACCGGCGACGGTACGCCGGCCTTCAAGTGGGGCAGCACCAATGCCTACACCGAGGACGCGCAAGGCCGGCCCGTCTACGACTGGACCGTCGTCGACCGCATCCTCGACAGCTACTTGGAACGCGGCGTGCGCCCGTATCTGCAAATCGGCTTCATGCCGCAGGCGCTGTCTAGCGCCAAGCCGGGCACGCCGTATCAACACAGCTGGCGGCCGGGCTTTGCCTATGAGCTGATCGCCGGCGCCTGGAACGCCCCGCCCAAGGACTACGCCAAGTGGGGCGAGCTGGTCTATCAGTGGACGAAACACTGCGTGGAGCGCTATGGCCGCGACGAGGTGCTGACCTGGTACTTCCAGGTCTGGAACGAGCCCAATGGCCCGGCCTACTGGACCGGCACCCAGGACGAGTTCAACAAGCTGCACGACCACGCCATTGCCGCCGTGCGCCGCGCGCTGCCCGGGGCGCGCGTGGGCGGGCCCGACGTGGCCGGGTCGGGCGGCGCCTTCATGGACGCCTTCCTCAAGCACATCGTCAGCGGCACCAACCATGCGACGGGACAGGTCGGCACGCCGACCGACTTCCTGGCCTTCCACGCCAAGGGCAGCCCGCGCTTCGTCGACGGCCGCGTGCGCATGGGCATGGCCTCGCAACTGAACGGGGTCGCCAACGGCTTCAAGAAGATCGCCGCGGTGCCCGAGCTGAAAAACAAGCCAATCGTCATCGGCGAGAACGACCCCGAGGGCTGCGCCGCCTGCCCCGGCCCGCAGAACGCCTACCGCAACGGCACCATGTACTCCAGCTACACGGCGGCCAGCTACAAGCGCATCTGGCAGCTGGCCGAGCGCCACCAGGTGAACCTGGAGGGCGCGCTGACCTGGGCCTTCACCTTCGAGGACCAGCCCTGGTTTGCCGGCTACCGCCAGCTGGCCACCAACGGCGTGGACCTGCCGGTGCTGCACGTCTTCCGCATGTATGCGGCGCTGGGGCCCACGCAGGTGCAGGCCACGAGCGACGCCGAAGTGCCACTGGACGAGCTGCTGGCCAAGGGCGTGCGCGAGCGGCCCGATGTGGGCGTGCTGGCCACGCGCACCGCTGACGGCAAAGTTACCGTGATGGCCTGGCACTATCACGACGACGATGCCGACGGCCCGGATGCAGCGGTCAGCCTGCAGCTGTCGGGCCTGGGGCCGCAGGCGACCCGCTCGGTGACGCAGTCCCGCGTTGACAAGACCCACGCCAACGCCTTCACCGCCTGGCAGGCCATGGGCTCGCCTCAGGCGCCCGATGCGAAGCAGTACGCGCAGCTGGAAGCCGCTGCGGTAATGGCGCCGGCGAAATTGCCAGCATTGGCGGTGGCCAATGGCAGCGCGGGCTTGAACTTCACACTGCCGCGTCAGGGCGTGACGCTGATCGTCATCGAGTAGGCGCCTGCCCGCAGGCAAGTTAGCCTCGCGGGCATGGACTCGCTGATCTCCGCCGCCGCAAGAGCCCTCGCCGCCGGCGACGCGCTGCAGGCACTCAAGCGCGTGGCGCTGCGTGACGACCCGCCCGCGCTGGCGCTGCGCGGCATTGCGATGGCCCAGCTGGGCGAGCTGGCGCGCTCGCGTGAACTGCTGCGCCAAGCCGCCAAGGGCTTTGGCGCACAGGAGTCAACGGCGCGGGCGCGTTGCGTCGTGGCCGAGGCCGAGGTGGCGTTGGCCTTGCGAGATTTCAGCGAGCCGCCGCGCGCGCTGGACGAAGCCGGGGCCACGCTGGAAGCACGCGGCGACCGGGCCAATGCGCTGCAGGCGCGGCTGATCGCAGCGCGGCGCTGCCTGTTGCTGGGACGGCTGGACGAGGCGGCCGCGCTGCTCGATGGCGTCGGCACACAAGGCCTGCCCGCGCTGCCAGCCGCCGTGGCGGCGCTGGCCCAGGCCGAGCTCGCGTTGCGCTCGCTGCGCGTCGCCGACGCCCTGGCCGCTCTGGACGACGCCGAAGCAGCAGCCCGGACCGCCGGCATCCCGGCGCTGCAAGCCGAGGCCACACAGGCCCGCGCCGTGCTCGACCAACCGGCCGCAAGGCGCGTCAGCGGCGCCGAGGCCCAGCCGCTGCGACTGCACGAAGTGGCCGCGCTGCTGGACTCCGGCGCCCTCGTCGTCGACGCCTGCCGCCACGCGCTGCGTGCCGGCGACACGCGGCTGCCGCTCGCCAGCCGGCCCATCCTGTTCACGCTGCTGCGTGCGCTGGCCGAGGCCTGGCCGCGCGACGTGAGCCGGGAGGCGCTGATCACCCGCGCCTTCCGCCTGCGAGAGGCTGACGACACGCATCGCGCCCGGCTGCGCGTGGAGATCGGCCGGCTGAGGGCACTGGTGGCAGATCTTGCCGACATCGCCGCAACGCCGCGCGGCTTTGCGTTGCGGCCCGTGGACGGGCGCGCGGTGGCCGTGCTGGCGCCGCCGGTGGACGGCGACCAGGGCGAGCTGGTGGCGCTGCTGGCCGACGGCGCGGCCTGGTCCACCTCGGCGCTCGCGCTGGCCCTGGGCGCCAGCCAGCGCACCGTGCAACGCGCGCTGGCCGAACTGGAGGCAGCGGGCCGCGTGCGCGCCATCGGCCAGACGCGCGCGCGGCGCTGGCTGGCGCCGCCCCTGACGGGTTTCACGACGATCTTGTTACTCCCCGCTGCGCTGCCGCTTGCGTAGATTTGCGTCCATGCGCTGAACACGGCGCCAACACCGGAGCCAGCGATGACCACCAAGACCCAAGCCGCCGAGATCGTGCGCGAGTACGGCCCCTTCGACGGCACGCCCGCCATCCACGGCATCACGCATGACGGCGAGCGCATCTGGGCCGCAACGAACGAGGCGCTGCTGGCCATCGCCCCCGAGGGCGGCGAGGTGCTGCAGCGCATCCCGCACGCCTGCGACGCGGGCACGGCCTTCGACGGCCGCTACCTGTACCAGATCGCCGAGCAGCGCATCGCCAAGATCGACCCCGCCACGGGCGCCGTCGTCGCGACGCTGCCGTTGCCCGGCGAGGGTGGCAACTCCGGCCTGGCCTGGGCGGAGGGCAGCTTGTGGGTGGGCCAGTACCGGGCGCGCAAGATCCATCAGATCGACCCCGACACCGGCGCCATCCGCCGCACCATCGAGACCAACCGCTTCGTCACCGGCGTGACCTGGGTGGACGGCGAGCTCTGGCACGGCACCTGGGAGGGTGACGAGAGCGAGATCCGCCACATCGACCCCGCCAGCGGCGCCGTGCTGGAGAGCCTGCAGATGCCGACCGGCACCGGCGTCAGCGGCCTGGAGTCCGACGGGCGCGACCTGTTCTACGCCGGTGGCGGCACGAGCGGTCGCGTCCGTGCCGTGCGCCGCCCGAAGCGCGCCGCCGCCTGATTTCCCGTTTCTGACGAGCCCACCCGCCCCAGGGTGGAGCCGCCGCATGCCTGTTCTCAACCCAAGGAGCGACCGATGAACCCCACCTCTCACCCCGTTGTCACCCGCGACCGCTGGATCGCCGACCGCAAGCACCTGCTCGCCCAGGAGAAGGACCTCACCCAGCGGCAGGACCGCCTCGCCGCCGAGCGCCGCGCGCTGCCCTGGGTGAAGCTGGACACCGACTACGTCTTCGACACCGTCGACGGCCCGCGCCGGCTGAGCCAGCTCTTCCAGGGCCGGCGCCAACTGCTGGTGCAGCACTTCATGTTCGGCCCCGGCTGGGCCCAGGGCTGCAAGAGCTGCTCCTTCATGGCCGATCACCTCGATGGCATGGCTGCGCACCTGGCCCACCGCGACATCACGCTGCTGGCCGTGTCCCGCGCGCCACTGGCCGACCTGCAGGCCTTCAAGGCACGCATGGGCTGGCAGTTCCCGTGGGCATCGTCGAACGGCAACGACTTCAACCGCGACTTCAACGTCAGCTTCGCGCCCGAGGACTGCGTCGATGGCGAGGTCTATTACAACTTCCACATGACGGCCTTCCCGCAGACCGAGGCGCCGGGCATCAGCGTCTTCTACAGGGACGACGCGGGCGACGTCTTCCACACCTACTCCACCTTCGGCCGCGGCGTGGAAGTGATGATGGGCACCTACAACCTCGTCGACCTGACGCCCAAGGGCCGCGACGAGGCGGGTCTGGCGTACACGATGGAGTGGGTGCGGCACCACGACCGCTATGAGGACGCGCCAGTCCAGCCCGCTTGCTGTGGTGGCGCCAGGGCCTGAGGCCATGAGCGCCAGCCTCTGGCCCTGGCTAGCAGTGGCCGGCGCGGGCGCGCTGCACGGGCTCAACCCATGCACGGGCTGGGCGCTGGCAGCCTGCAGTCGTCGCGGCTGGCAGCATGCGCTGGGCGCCATCGCGCTCGGGCATGCGGCGTCCGTCGGCGCGGTAGCCGGGCTGGTGGCGCTGGGCGTGGCGATAGACGGCCTGCTGCCGGTGATTGCGGGTGCCATGCTGCTGGCCCTCGCGGTGCTGCGCGCCCGCATCGTGTCAGCGGGGCTGGTGCTAGGCTCCTTTCTCGCTTCAGCCGTGCACGGCAGCGGACTGATGCTGGTGCCGGCACTTGTGCCGTTATGCCTGAGCGCCTCGCCGGCGCGTGAGATCACCGCCTCGGGCTCGCTGCTGCTCGCGCTGGCCGCCGTTGCCGTGCACATGGCAGCGATGCTGGCCACCACGGCGGTGGCGGCATGGGCGGCTCGCAGCGGCTTCGTCGCCATGCGGCGGCGCTGGCGCCCGCCCGCACCCACCTGAAGTGACGAATGCCACAGGCTCGTCGATGTGCCGGAGCGAACAAGGCGCCAGAATGCCTGCATGACCGCGCTGGCCAATGCCGACGTTCACCTGACGCAGACTCAGTGGCAGCAGCGCCGGCGTGACGCGCTGGTGCTGTTGACGGCCGTGGTGCTCACGGTAGGCGCCATCGCCGGCTTTGTCGCCATTCCAGAGGTGCGCTTCGACGCCACCCGCGCCCCCAACGTCGAGCCCCAGTTGTCCTTCACCCCGGTGCCCGGCGTGGAGCTGACGGGCGAATGGCTGGACGACAGCAAGCGGCGCATCCGCTGCCACTACCCGCCGGGCGCCAACGTGCCCGACTACTACTGCGCCATCAACTACTTCTTCGCGGCAGTGCCTGGCCAAGGTGTCGACCTGTCGAGCTACGACCGCGTCGAGGTCCAGGTCGTCTACAAGGGCAACGCGCCCAAGCTGCGGCTGTTCGCGCGTCATTTCGACAAGCGCTTCTCCTCGGTCGACGACTTCAACAGCACCAAGTACAACTCCGTCTTCCTGCTCACGCAGGACCTGATCCGCCCCGTGTCGCTGAGCCTCAAGGAGTTCACCGTCGCCGAGTGGTGGCGGCTCACCTACAGGCTGCCGCGCGAGCTGGCGCAGGCCGACCTGGGCAACGTCATCTCGCTGGGGCTGGATTTTTCCTACCCGATGACCGAGGGCGTGCACGACCTGGAGGTGCAGCGCATCACCTTCGTCAAGCCGCGCCTGTCGCGCGAGGCCTGGTACCTGGGCATCCTGTCGGCCTGGCTGGCGGGTATCGTCATCTACGCGCTGACCCAGCTGCGCACCTACCGCGCCCAGAGCCGGGCCTTGCAGAACGAGGCCGACCGCTACCGCACGCTGGCCACCACCGACCGCTGACGCTGGCGCTCAACCGCCACGGCTTCGAGCAGCGCTGGGCGCGGCTGCAAACCGGTGCCAACGCCGTGCCTGACCACGCGCTGGCGCTGCTGGTGCTGGACATCGACCATTTCAAGCAGATCAACGACACGCGCGGCCACGACACCGGCGACCGCGTGCTGCGCGAGCTGACGGCACTGATCCAGCGCCAGCTGCGCTCCACCGACTGGCTGGCCCGCTGGGGCGGCGAGGAGTTCGTCGTGCTGCTGCCCAGCGTGCGCACCGGCCACGCGACGGTGCTGGCCGAGAACCTGCGCACGGCCGTCGAGGGCCACGTCTTCGAGCCCAACGCGCCTGTGCCCGTGACGGTCAGCGTCGGGCTGGCGCTGCGCGGGGCGGGCGAGGGCTTCGAGGCGCTGTTCAAGCGGGCGGATGAGGCGCTGTACCAGGCCAAGCGGAGCGGGCGGAATCGGGTGGTGCGGGCCGAAGAAGGCGGTGGCGCCGCCGACGCTGACACGCCATGAAGCCAGTCCCACGAGAGACGACAGCGCCGCCGGACAGCCTCATCGAGAAGCTCGTCCCGGGGGCCTACTTCCATGACGCCTGGGCGCTGCCAGCCGGCGACCCCGGCCTGTCGGCGCTGGGCCAGTTCCTGAAAGCCGCGCGCCACACGCCCGGCTGGGTGTCGGCCTGCATGACGCTGCGCAACCGCGTCGTGTCGCTGTTCGGCCTGAAGAATCTGGGCGCCCTCGACGGCCTGTCGGGCGACAAGGCCGAAGCCGACTACCGGCCCGGCGACCGCGTGGGCATCTTCACGCTGTTCGAGAACACGCCCGGCGAGGTGCTGCTGGGCGACCGGGACAAGCACCTGGACGTGACGCTGTCGGTGCACCTGACGCCACAACCGGCGGGCGAGGTGCTGGTCACGCTGACGACGGTGGTACGAGTGCACAACCTGCTGGGTCGGGCCTACATGCTGCCGGTGACGCCGATGCATCGGCTGATTGCGCCGGCGGTGCTGAAGGCGGTGGCATGAAGATGGCTGGCCAATGACGAGCCGAGCTGCCATGCCTTCACGTCCGGACGCCAAACTCGGCAAGTCCTACGAGGTTCACTTCGTGCCCCACAGCGACCTGTTGGTCTGCTTGGCCCTGAAGATCAAGCTGCGGCGGCGGCTAGGGCGCGAACACGTGGTCGATGCGCGGCCGTTTTCTCATCCCTCCCACTGTGTCATCGCGCCAGATGCCACCTTGCTGGCGGTAAAGAACACCAGTGGCGCGATCGCTCTGCTGGAGTTGCCGACGCTTCAGCGGCGTTGGGTTCGGCCGCCGGCCAAGGAAGGGTGCCAGCTGCTGTTCTCGCCCTGCGGCGCATACCTGATCACTGGGTCATGGGCTGGCGAGCTGACCCGTCTGGAAACGGCTTCCGGGACGGCGCAGGTGCTGGACCATGCGGCTGGATCGATGGTGCAGTGGTTGTCGCAGTCCCAAGACCGCCTCCGGTACGCGTACGTCCGGCAGCCCATCGCCGTCGACAGGATTTCACCGCCCGGCAACTCCATCGTGGCACTACGGTCATGGCCGTTCGACTCGCAGCCCGAGCAGCCCCTGGCCGGGCCTTGGCGCTTCGTTCAGGCAGCTGAAATTTCCCCGGACGCCAGACGGCTCGCCGTGCTGCATCGACGCAAGGGGGCCGACCTTCGGGTCGACATCGTGGATCTGTCCAGTGAGCGCGTGCTGTCAAGCGTGCCGGTCACCTCCGGCGGAACAAACTTCAGCCTGGCTTGGTCCCCCGACGGCCAGCACCTCGCCTGCATTCGCAACGGCGGTGTGACACTGTTTGAAGCGCCCAGCCTCCGAGTCGCAAGCGAGGTGTCCTGCGCTTACGCCTGCCACGTGTCCTTTTCGCGTGATGGCCAGTTCCTGGCGATTGGCGCTTGGGCACAGGGGACCGTGAAGCGAGTGATAGACCTCCTGGCCCCGCAAACCGCGGCAGCCTCGGTCTGAGAGTCACTGCACCGTATCAACAGCGCCGGGCTACGCTGCGGCAGCCTTCGATGAAGCGAGCACCCCTCTGGCCAGTTGCTGGGCTGCTATCTCATGCAGCACGGCACCACGCCAACCATTGACCTACCGCTTTCCCCATCGCGACCGATGACCGCCTCCCACCGCCTGACCGCCGACCTCATCCACACCGAAGCCCAGTTGCGCGCCCTCATCGGCGAGCCCGCCGCGCTGACCTGCACCAAGATCACCGACCGGCTCAACGCGGTGACCCGCCTTTACGTGGAGCGCTCGCCGTTCGTCTGCCTAGGAGCGTGGGCGGCAGAGGGCGTGGCCCGCGTTGAGCCTGGCAAGGGCGCAGGCAAGGCGTGAGGAGGCTGCGGGCTCGTGCCCGCAACGACGAGCAACGCCGCATGCGTCCTTGCCAGGCTCAACCCGGAGGGCCGGGGCGATTTGCGGGGCCATGCGTCGTTGCCGGCTCGTGGTGGGTCCCGACCCACTGCCTCGCCGTCGCCTTGCCTGGCCCCGCAACTCGCCCCGGCGCGGGCCACGCCCTCTGCCGCCCACGCTCCTACCAGCGACGCCGAGGGCCGCTGCGACGTCAGCCCGCGCGGAGACCCCGCCGGCTTCGTGCGCATCCTGGACGACCGCACGCTGCTGATCCCCGAACGGCCGGGCAATCGGCTGGCGGATTCGCTGCGCAATGTGCTCGCCAACCCGCAGCTGGGCCTGCTCTTCATCGTGCCGGGCGCGACGGACACCTTCCGCGTCAACGGCCGTGCGGTGATCACCACCGATGCCGCCCTGCTCGCGCCGAGCGCGGTGGAAGGCAAGGTGCCGAGGCTGGGCCTGATCGTCGACATCGACGAGGCGTACACCCAGTGCTCCAAGGCGTTCCTGCGCTCGCATCTGTGGGACCCGGCGCGCTTCGTCGACCCCACCTCCATGCCCACCGGCGGCGAGGTGCACCGGGCGATCCAGGGCGAAGGGTTCGATGCCGGCCAGTACGACCACGAGCGGGCGGAGCGCTACCGGCAGCGAGTCGGGTTCTATTGAGGAAGAGTCGCCTGCAAGAGCCCCCGGTTCACCACTTACTGGCCCGCGTCCTTTGACACGGGCTTGACCGGGCCGACCTCCACGGAGCCGCGCACCGAGCGGTAGGCAGCCTGCTCCACGAGCTTGTTGAACTGCGTCACGATCTCGGCCGGCGAGACCTGCTCGATCACGTCGATGGAGTTGGACTTCGGGTCGCTGTACTTGGTGTGCGAGAACTGCGGCTTGCGGGCGACGACGGCCAAGGTCTTGGCGTCCAGGGTGACGCGCTCGAAAGAGATGAAGGGCGCCACGTAGGCCTTGCCCTTCTGCTGCTCGCCGGTGCGCGGGTTGGTGGTGGTCTGGTCGGGGTCCGCGTAATCCTGCTTGCGATCGATGCCGTCCTCGTCGAGCAGCTCCCACTGGTTACCGGTGGGCTTGACGTAAATGCCGATGCCGCCGAGCCGGTTGGGCATGCCCTCGCGAGATTCCCAGGCGTAGCGCGGCAGGATGGCCTCGATGCGGTCCCACTCGGCGCGCTGCGGCATCTGGGACAGGCGTTCGCGCAGGGCATCAAGCACCAGCGCATCGCGGGCCTCGAAGGAAGCGTTCTTGAGCTGCTCCGCGAGCCCGGGGTTGGCACTCCAGCGCAACATGATGCGGCGCGAGGCGGGCTCCTCGGCGGCCAGGGCGCTGTCCAGGCCGCGCAGCACGGCCATGTTCAGCAACTGCGGATCCACCTCGACGGTGCGGCGCGAGAAGTCGTCCACGCTGCTGGCACGCTTGCCGCGCTGCTTGACGATGCTGAGTTGATCGCCAAGCGTGGAGATGAGGGCGATGGTCTGCGCAGGTTTGACGGCCTCCTGGGCTGGCGTGGCCAAGGGCAGCGCCATCGCGGCCACGACCAACAGGCTTTTGATCATCAAGTCACGTTCCGGGTTGCTTTGCAGGCGCATGCTAACGCCAAGATTCAGAGGGTGAGGGCTTTTCGGCCGTCCCCGAAAGGCGCGTCAAAACGCCCTCGATCTAGGCGCAAAGCACAGCCATAGCTCGGGCTATGGCGCGCATTTGCAACGACGAGCGAGGGTGTTTTGGCGGGCAAGGCGGGCATGGATGAAAAGCTCTCACCCTCTCAGGGGTTCCAGGCACGCATGAGCGGGCTGTCGCTCCTGGGATCTGGCCGTCGGCGTGAATGGCGAGACCGATGCGCTGCGGGCCGGCCAGCTGCTCTACCTGCAGGGCGGCGTGGTGCACGACGTGACCGCGCTGGAGGGCAGCTCGGTCCAGGTGACCGTGGCGTTATGCGGCTAAGCCCGCGCGCCGCTCACACCCTCAGTGCCCACCCGCCAGCAACGCCGCATTCCCCCCCGCCGCCGCCGTGTTGACCGTCAGCGTCTGCTCTGCCGTGAAGCGGTAGAGCTGGCGCACATGGCCGGCCGCCGTCACCAGCGGCAGGATGGCGCCGGGGCGGGCGGCCAGGGCGAGGGACAGCGAGTGCGCGGCGCCCGGGTCGCTTGACGCCAGCGCCACGCCGGCCAGGGTCGGCGCGGCGAGCAGGCCCGGCAGCGCCGAGTCGGGCAGCAGCGTCAGCGCGTTGGCAGGCAGGCCGGCGCGCAGCAGGGCCTGGCGGGCGCGTTCGTCGTCGCTGAGCCAGATGGCGCTGTTGCCGGCCAGCAGCGCGCTGACGACGGCGGCCAGCCCGGCCTCGCCACGGCCCAGCACGGCGAAGGCGCCACGGGCGTGGTGGCGCAGCGTGTTGCTCTCCCCCGTGGGGCCGGGCAGCACGAGGTCGGCGAAGGCCGTCTGCGCTGCCTTGAAGAGGCCGCGCAGCGCGAAGGCGTTGGGTGCGTCCAGCGTGTCGGCGGCGCGGCGCAGCGTGGCGATGCGCTCGGCCAGCGGGGTGTTGCGCCAGATGGCATCGGCGCCGACAGCGAGCGACGCGGCGGCACCGTCAAGGGTCAGCGTCGGCGCGGGGGCGTCGATATGCGGCTCGGCGCAGAAGCGGCGCAGGTAGTCGGGGCCACCGGCCTTGGGGCCGGTCCCGGACAGGCCTTCGCCTCCGAACGGCTGTACGCCCACCACGGCGCCGATGATGTTGCGGTTGACGTAGACGTTGCCGATGCGCGCCTCGTCGGCCAGACGCTGGGCGCGGCTGTCGATGCGGGTCTGGATGCCCAGCGTGAGGCCATAGCCCAGCGCATTGATCTCCTGGACGACCTCATCCACCGAGCCGTCGAAACGCACGACGTGCAGCACCGGGCCGAAGATTTCTTCGCCGAGGTCGGCGATGCGCTGCAGCTCGAAGGCGACGGGGCGGATCTGGCGCGGCATGGCCTCGGCAATGGGCGCCTCGGCAATGAGCTTGGCATCGCGCTTGAGGCGTTCGACATGGCGGCTGATGCCGGCGTAGGCCTCGTCGTCGATGACGGGGCCGACGTCGGTCGCCAGGTTGGCAGGCAGGCCGACGTGCAGTTGCTGCAGGGCGCCCTTGAGCATCTCGACGACGCCGTCGGCGATGCTGGACTGCACGCACAGCAGGCGCAGCGCGGAGCAGCGCTGGCCGGCGGAGCGGAAGGCGCTCTGCACGACGGCGTCGATGACCTGCTCTGGCAGCGCGGTGGAGTCCACCACCATCGCGTTCAGGCCGCCGGTCTCGGCGATCAGCGGGATGGGCGAGTTGGGCTTCTTGGCCAGCGCCTTGTTGATGATCTGCGCCACCACCGTGGAGCCGGTGAAGCAGACGCCGGCCGTGTGCGCATGGGCAACCAACCCGGCGCCCACGGTCTCGCCCGGGCCGTGCAGCAGCGCCAGCGCATCGCCGGGCACGCCGGCCTGGTGCAGCAACTCGACGAACTTCAGCGCCACGAAAGGCGTCTGCTCGGCGGGCTTGGCAGCCACCGTGTTGCCGGCCACGAGCGCTGCGACCACCTGGCCCGCAAAGATGGCCAGCGGGAAGTTCCACGGGCTGATGCAGACGAAGACGCCGCGGCCTTGCATCAAGGCCGGTTCAGCTTCGGCCTGATCAGCGTAGTAACGCAGGAAGTCCACGGCCTCGCGCACCTCGGCGACGCAGTCGGCTTGCGTCTTGAAGGCCTCCTTGACGAGCAAGGCGCAGAACTCGGCCAGGCGGGCGTCGAGGTCATCAGCGGCGCGGCGCAGCATGGCGGCGCGGGCGGCCACGGGGCGGGCGTTCCAGGCGCCGAAGCCGGTTTGCAGGGCCTGCATGGCGGCGTCCACTTGCGAGCCTGTGGCTTCAGGCACGCCCTGCACAGGCGTCGACTCCAGCGCAGCTTGCAGCGGCGCGCGTTGAGCCGGCGCGGTCAGGTCGGCGCCCGTGGAGTTCGGCCGGTCGCCGTAGAGCGCCGGCGGCAGCGGCAGCGCGCTGGTGTCGCGCACGTCCAGCAGCGGCGAGCCCAGCAGCTCGGGCACCTGCACCGACGGGTCGGCCAGCTGGTGCACGAAGGACGAGTTGGCGCCGTTCTCCAGCAGCCGGCGCACGAGGTAGGCCAGCAGGTCGCGGTGCTCGCCGACCGGCGCGTAGACGCGGCAAGGAATGGAGCCGTCCTTCAGCACCTCACGGTAGACGCCCTCGCCCATGCCGTGCAGGCGCTGCATCTCGAAGGAAGCGCCGGTGGCACGCGCCATCTGCACTATTGCCGCGATGGTGCCGGCGTTGTGCGTGGCGAACTGCGGGTAGATGACGTCGGCATGCTGGATCAGCGCGCGCGCGCACGCCAGGTAGCTCACGTCGGTGTGCTGCTTGTGCGTGAACACGGGGTAGTGCGTGAGGCCCAGCTCCTGGGCACGCTTGATCTCGCCGTCCCAGTAAGCGCCCTTCACCAGCCGCACCATGAAGCGCAGGCCATGCTTGCGGGCGATGGCCGCCACTTCGTCCACGACGGCCAGCGCACGGCTCTGGTAAGCCTGCACGGCCAGGCCGAAGCCGCGCCACTGTGGGTAGTGCTGGGCGATGCGCGCAGCCAGCGTGTCCAGCACGTCCAGCGACAGCTCCAGGCGGTCGACCTCCTCGGCGTCGATGGTCAGGTTGATGTTGGCGTTGGCAGACAGTTCGATCAGCGCCCACACGCGCGGCAGCAGCTCGGCGAAGACGCGGTCGCGCTGCAGCACCTCGTAGCGGCTGAACAGCGCGCTGAGCTTGATGGAGATGCCGTCGGCGGCTTCCGGCGAGTCCCCGCGCGGGCCGGCGGCAATCGCCTTGATGGCCCCGACGTAGGCCGCCTGATAGCGCCGCGCATCGTCCTCGGTGCGGGCGCCTTCGCCCAGCATGTCGTAGCTGAAGCGCAATTGCTTTTGCTGCTTTCGGGCGCTGTCTGCCTCGCTCATCGCCTCGCCGATGTTGCGGCCCAGCACGAACTGCCGGCCCAGCAGCTGGATGGCGCGCACGGTGGCGGCCACCACGGTCTGCGCACCCAGGCGCTTGAACAGCCCGCCGTCGTCCTCCGTACCGGGCAGGAAGCGCTTGGACATGGAGATGGCCGAGGCCGACAGCGCGGCCAGCATCTTGTGCGGGCTGCCCTCGCTGGCACCGTCGAAGTCGGCGCGACCGAGCTGGTCGGCCGTCAGCGCGATGGCGGTGGGCGCGTCGGGCACGCGCAGCAGCGCCTCGGCCAGGCGCATCAGGGCCAGGCCCTCGGCGCTGGTGATGGGGTACTCGCGCAGCAGCGACTCCATCGCCCAGAACGGCGCCGGGTTGCGCCTCACCTGCTCCACCCAGGGCGCGGCCATGGCGATGACGCCAGGCCAGTCCAGTGCCGTGCCAACGCGCTCGGCCAGGGCCTGCACCACGGCGGCTTCCGCACGGTAGGGGTCCGGCAGGCGGGGCTGTTCGAGCGGGGCGACGAATGTGGTCATGGCTTTCTCCTGGTGAGATCAGCAATGTATTCAGAGCGGTCTTGAATTAAATTCCAAGAATCGCATCGACCGCCGATAAAAATCCAGATGGACGCTGAACCCAGACTCGACAAGACCGACGCCCGTATCTTGCGCGTGCTGCAGACCGACTGGCGCATTTCCAACCTCAAGCTGGCCGAGGAGGTGCACCTGTCGCCCACCGCTGTACTGGAGCGCGTGAAGCGGCTGACGCGCGACGGCTACATCCTGGGCTACGAGGCGCGGCTGAACCCGGCCAAGCTGGGCGCGGCCATGCTGGTCTTCATCGAGATCCACCTGGACCGCACGGTGCAGGACGTGATGGACACCTTCAAGGCCGCCGTCCAGGCCCGCCCCGAGATCCTGGAATGCCACCTGGTGGCCGGCGGCTTTGACTACCTGCTCAAGACCCGCGTGCGCGACATGGGCGCCTACCGCGAGTTCATCGGCAGCGTGATCTGGACGCTGCCGGGGGTGCGGGAAACGCGGACGTACGCGGTGATGGAAGAGGTGAAGGCGACGAATGCGCTGCCCATCTAGCCCACGCAGGCGACTCGGCAGTGGAGCGACGCTTCTGAAGCCGGGCCCTGACGCATTGAACCGCCCCACGCAACGCGCCGGCCGCCGAACTGCGGTGGCGGCGGCTTTGTCGTTGCTGGCCCTGGCCGCTCAGGCCCAGACGCGCGGGTGGCTGCGCTACGGCGACGGCAACGTGCTGTCGGGCGAACTGGTCGAGCAGAGTGCAGCCGGCGGCGTCTTCAACGCCGACCGCTTCGGCCGCCTGAACTTCACGAGTGCCGAGGCGCGTTTCGAGCCCGCGCCTGTGCCAGCGGTGCAGGCGCGGCCCGCTGAACCTGCCCGATCTGCCGGACCCGCCAGCTCCTCCGCCTGGC
>Ga0187842_1000309_pt1 | contig 25233 bp, 18 predicted proteins | sample SpaLakP09_SKY_41_FD_134514 | JGI IMG/M metagenome (GOLD analysis project Ga0187842, IMG submission 134514) | Oligotrophic lake water microbial communities from Sparkling Lake, Wisconsin, USA - SP09_SKY_41 | ecosystem: Environmental > Aquatic > Freshwater > Lake | place: USA: Sparkling Lake... | reverse complement strand
ATCCACATCTGTTGCAGTAACAGTGTATACGGCAGTTGATGTACTACTGTTTTCATAAACACTCGCTGTTGCAGCAGAAGTAATGACAGGTGATTCATTCACGTTTAACACGGTAATCGCAACACTCTTTTCCGCATACAATGCACCATCGGAAGCACGAACTACAATATTATATACATTATTTGCATCACTGTCTGTAGGTACTTCGAAATTTGGAGAAGATTTGAATGTTACAATACCACTTGCTGAACCAATGTCAAATAATGCAGCATCTGCACCACCAGAAATGGAGTAAGTAAACGTGGTATTTGCATCTACATCTGTAGCAGTTACAGTATATACGGTAGTGGATATGCTAATATTTTCGGAAACACTCGCTGTTGCACCAGAGGTAATGACTGGGGTTTCATTTACGTTGGTTACTGTAATCGCAACACTCTTTTCCGCATACAATGCACCATCGGAAGCACGAACTACAATATTATATACATTATTTGCATCACTGTCTGTAGGTACTTCAAAATTTGGAGAAGATTTGAATGTTACAATACCACTTGCTGAACCAATATCAAATAATGCAGCATCTGCACCACCAGAAATAGAGTAAATAAATGTAGTATTGGCATCCACATCTGTTGCAGTTACAGTGTATACGGTAGTGGCTATGCTAATATTTTCGGAAACACTCGCTGTTGCACCAGAGGTAATAGAAGGCGCTTCATTCACATTTGTTACTGTAATCGCAACCTCTCTAGTCACAGATGATGTTCCATTTGAAACCTCTACCACGATATTATATACATTATTCGCGCCACTGTCAGCAGGTGCTTCATAATTTGGCGGAATCTTAAAAGTAATGTTTCCTAATACATCGATACTACATAATGAGGCATCTACACCACCAGAAATGGAATAAGTCAACGTTGTATTCGCATTAGGGTCGGTGGCAATTACTGTATACACGGGTGAAGTTGTATTTTCACTTGTACTCGCTGTTGCACCAGAGGTAATAGATGGTGGTTCACTCACATTGGTTACAGTAATCGCAACCGCTTTAGTGACAGACACTACTCCGTCGAAAACGCTTACTATAATGTCGTATACGTTATTAGCACCACTATCCATAGGTGCTTCAAAATCTGGCGGCGTATTGAAAGTCACCACCCCAGTAGAAGAATTAATACTACATAATGAAGCATCTGCACCTCCTGAAATAGAGTAAGTAAATGTGGTATTTGCATCTACATCTGTAGCAGTTACGGTATATGCAGTTGAACTATTCTCAGAAACACTGTTTGTTCCACCAGAAGAGATGTCGGGTGATTCATTCACATTGGTTACAGTAATCGCCACCGCTTTAGTTACTGATGTTGTTCCATCCGATACTCGTACAATAATATCATATACATTTTTCGCGCCACTGTCAGCAGGTGCTTCAAAGTTTGGTGGAGCCTTAAATGTAACGTTTCCTGATGCATCAATGTTACATAATGATGCATCTACACCAGAGATGGAATAAGTTAATGTAGTATTAGCATCTGGGTCGGTAGCAATTACTGTGTATACGGTCGAAGTTGTATTTTCACTTGTACTCGCTGTTGCATCAGAGGATAATATGGCTGGTATTTCATTCACATTTGTTACTGTAATCGCCACCGCTTTAGTCGCCGATGTTATACCATCAGAAACCTGTACCACAATATCATATACATTATTCGCGTCACTATCAGTAGGAGCTTCAAAATTTGGCGGAGCCTTAAATGTAACGTTTCCTGATGCATCAATGTTACATAATGATGCATCTGTACCAGAGATGGAATAAGTTAGTGTAGTATTGGCATCTGGGTCGCTTGCAATTACTGTATACACGGTTGACGTAGTGTTTTCGGAAACACTAGCGGTTGTTCCAGAAGAGATGGTTGGTACTGTATTAATAATATTTGTAAAAGTTTGAAACCAATAATCACTATTTGTAACGGCGCCTATTTTTGTAGCCATTACTTTTACAGTATAACTACCTAGTGCCAATAAACTAGAAAATGATAATGCACCTGTAGAACTATTTACAGAAATACCTGAATAAGTAGCGGTTGTTGAACCTGATACAGTAACCGAACAAATATACCATGAATAACCACTACTATATGTGGTACCTGGACTTAAGCTAGTAATATTAATACCTGTAGAAGAGTCATATAAAGACGCGGTAAAAGAAGACAATCTAAAAGGCACACTTGTTGAATTTAAACTCACATCCGTCCATACGCCACCTGAAGTGATTAAAAAATTAGTAGATGTTGCTGTGCTGTCATACCATACATTTCCAGTAGCATTTCTTGCATAATAATTAGTAGGAGTTGGACCATTAAATATGTCTGCGAAAAGACCGTCATATGACGACAACGTAGGAACGGCTGTCAAAACATAACAATTACTTATAGCAGCACTTCCGTTTGGTCCTAGTATACCACCGGAACCATTACCTGCTGGCGTATAATGAGTCGAATAGCAAGCGGTTACAGATCCAGCACTATTACTACCTGCGATACCACCTGCATAATTCGATATCTGACCAACTGAATAACAATTCGTTATAGAGCCTGTACCAGTAATGCTAAAATAACGTCCTACTATACCACCACCTTCACGTGCTATTCTATTGGTTGAAAAACAATTACTAACATGTGCGGTACAATGATCACCTAAAATAAGACCACCACCACTCCAATTACCGCCGCCTGTTTGATATGTCATTGAGCTTGTTATCCAATAACTAGTATTCACACCTGCAGCAGCACCAGTATAAGTTGAATTACATTTTATCACATAATTATCACTCGTGCCTTTACCAAAATAAGGTCTACATATCCAACCTGCACCTGTTTTAATTGAGGTACTAACTGCTGTTGTTGACATTGCAATTGCCGCCATTTGACTATTTATACTGGTTACTTTCATATTTTTCACTGTAACATTTGATTTTGCATCATTATTATAAGTAATATTTCCACCTGTATAAACATAACCACCATTCTTAACCAAACCTAACCAATAATTTACATTATTAATATAAACTGTGTAATTACCACCATCGATTGTTTGATTATTATTACCTATAATAAAATACTGAGAACCATAAACTTCATTTAAGGACAAATCAGTAGTGAAACTTAAAGTTGCTCCTGAAGTGTCTAAAGTAACTGGCCAAGATGATACCGTCGACCATCCAGTCGAGTTGTCTTGCGAGTATAGAATATTCGCGCCAAGCTGCCGAAGATAAAACGTTGAACCATAAAGGGTCGTCATTCTATATATGTATCTATATATAGAATTTTTCAAAAATTTTAATTCAATATCCACCTTTATAAAAGGTGGAGCCAAAGATTATATACTTTTAGTGAAGGTTTTGCTACACTTCAGCGAAGCACCCTAGAAGCTGGATGGTGGTCTATTTCCGGTAAGCGTTCGAATATCCGCATCACGCTCCTCCTTCATTTTGCGTATGCAATCCTCCATGACTTGATTCGATGCATCCTCGCCTATTTTCTGTACTCCGCGAATCGTTGTATTGGTTTCTTCGCCTCCGTATTGTTGTATTTGACCATTAAATGCCGTATTCAAATCCATATAATTATGCATTTGACGCATACCCCCATTACCCTTGGCTTCTAAATCTTCTGGCGCCTGGTCTAAAAAACTATACTGGTCCGACACAATATCGCCAAAACCGCCTCCAAATGAAAAAGCCATGGGCTCCATATTATTTTGCGTCGCTTTTCTTACTTCCACTTCTTGTCGAGGCTTTAAATGTTCCAATATTTGTTCCCCATACAACACTTTATACCCTTGATTCAATAATAACAACGCTGGAACACGCGTAACATTCTCTGGCAATATTATTTTTTGACCATTTTCTAAAATGATAAACGTCTTATTATTCGCTTCTTTCACGCGCTTATCAATACAAATAAAATGTATATCATTTTGCGTGTTCGTTTTGGACAACATTTGTAAGTATTTTTTAGAAACTTCGCAGTATTTACTATAATATAAAATACAACTCATTTACTATATATTTATTTATTTGTAACTAGTATTTAACTTATTTTTTTGTCTTATTAAAAAAAAATGATTCACGTTTTCAATTTAAATATAATAATATATTAGACATTATGAATCCTAACCTTGAGACTTTTGATAACGGCGTAGACACTTTCGGTTTCACCCTTAGCGGCGTGAACGTAAGCTTAGCAAATGCCTTAAGAAGAACCGTTTTATCCGACATTCCCTTAGTGGTTTTTAGAACTTCGCCTAATGAACAAAACAAATGCAATATTATTGCCAATACCAGTCGGCTAAACAATGAAATTATAAAACAAAGATTAAGTTGTATTCCTATTCATATTAGAGATGTGCATGATTTTCCATTAAAAAATTACATCATGGAAGTAAATGTAGAAAATAATACGGATACTACCATGTATGTCACCAGCGAACACTTTACTATAAAGGATTTGGTTACTGGAAAGTCATTACCCCAAGACAAAGTTCGAGAAATTTTCCCAGCAGATGACATTACCGGCTATTTCATTGATTTTGTAAGATTACGTCCTCGCATTTCCGATGAAATACCAGGTGAACGATTGCATTTAACATGCGAGTTTGACATTAGCAGTGCAAAAGAAGACGGCATGTTTAATTCGGTGTCGACTTGTTCTTATGGATTTACGGGAGATTCCGCGGCCCAAGATGCCGAATTGGCACGAAAAATCCAAAAATGGAAAGACGAAGGGAAAAACGAAAAAGAAATTAAATTTGAGACGGAAAATTGGAAATTATTGGACGCCAAACGAATATTCAAAAAAGATAGTTTTGATTTTGGTATTCAGACCATAGGAGTTTATACGAATAATGAAATTGTTGATATGGCTTGTAAAATTTTGGTCGCGCGATTCAACGAATTAAATGCCACTATCGAAAAAGACGAACTAGAAATAAAAAATGCGGATAATACCATGGCCAATTGTTTTGATGTTATATTGGAAAACGAAGATTATACGATTGGAAAAGTAATAGAATATTTATTATATACCAAATTTTATGAAACAAATATGCTCACCTTTTGTGGTTTTAAGAAAATGCATCCACACGATAGTTATAGCATTATTCGTTTATCTTATAGAGACGCCGTGGAGAAATCCACCATCAAGGGTCATTTAAAAGAATGTAGTGACGATGCAATACAAATTTATACCAAACTTAGAAAGGATTTTACAAAATTCGTGAAAGGATAAATACTACTATACGTATTAGTTACATTATGTAATAATACTACATAATGTAGAGAAACAGTGTTTTTTATTGGATATAAAGGTCCATTCACGTGTAGTATTGATGAAGGAATCTGGGGAAGACTTTTTTGGGAAATATTTAGGTTAAATATTATTATTATAATAATATAAAAATAATATTATTATACTATTATACTAAATGCCAAAAACGGAAATTGATTATTCAAATACGGTTATTTACAAAATAACTTGTAAGGACCCGCTAGTTACTGATGTATATGTTGGTCATACTACAAATTTTGTGCAAAGAAAACATGGCCATAAACAGAGCTGTATAAATGAAAAATCTTGTAACTATAATTGCAAATTATACAAAGCAATAAGAGCAAATGGCGGTTGGGATAATTGGGTTATGGAAATAGTCGCATTTTTTAACTGTAATGACCATTATGAGGCAAGGATAAAAGAACAAGAGTATTTTACTTCATTAAATGCAACCTTAAATAGTTTAGAACCATTACCTAAACCAAAACCAAAACCAAAACCTATAGAGACACTAGAACCCATTTTGAAAACCGATCATTTTTGCGAAACCTGTAATGTAACCTTACAAAACCAAGAGTTATTAGAGGTACATAATCAAACAAAAAAGCATTGTAAAAAAGTGGTGGGTGTAGAAACGAAAAACGGTGATAAATTTTGTTGTGAAAAGTGTCATTATGAATGCTATAAAAAAAGCGATTTCAATAAACATTTATTGACACTGAAACATCAAACCATACAAGATAATACATTAAAAATCGCAAATACTCCTAATTTTGTTTGTAATTGTGGAAAAATATATAAACATTCATCTAGTCTTTATGCACACAAAAAAACATGTGTAATTATTAATAAAAACAATACCTCTAGTGATAATGAAAATACTCATGTCCATACGGACCAAAATTTTGAACAAAAAATAGATATATTTTATTTGGTTAAGTTTTTAATAAAAGAAAATAGTGAGATTAAACACATGATGATAGAACAACAAGGTAAAATGATGGAACAACAAAATATCATGATGAAAGCGATAGAATCAATGAGTTGCTCAGGGGATAACGTGATAGTGGATAAATCCATGTAGGACCTTTTTATGCTACATAATGTAGAAAACCCTCGTTTTTTATTGGATATAAAGGTCCCTTCACGTGTAGTATCGATGAAACATTTTGGGGAAGACTTTTTTGGGAAAATCGATTCTGGACATTTTTTTTGTCCAATTTTCAAAACCCAAAATACTTTATGCCAAAAATGTTTCTGAGACCATAATTGAATTTTATGCTCTGGTCGCTAAAAAAATATTTTTAATTTTGTGACGATATTTTTTTCTTTTTTAATTGCAAATATTTAGGAGATTTTTTTGTAAACATATTATATATTTACAAATGTTTACTCAAAAGTCTCAAAAATCGCAGAAAAATTTTGTTTGTGAAAAATGTGATTATTTTACATCTAAAAAAACGGATTTCAATAAACATTTATTGACACTGAAACACCTAAATAATGACACAATGTTTACAAATGTTGACGATGTGTCGCAAAAAGTCGCTAATGAAGAAAAATATAAATGTGTATGTAACAAGGAGTATTCGCATAGGCAAAGCTTGTATGTTCACAAAAAAACGTGTAGTTTTATACAGGATGAACCATGTACTGAATCGCCAGTTGAAGCAAATAATTCAAATTTGATTGAATATTTAATGAAGGAGAATTCTGAGTTAAAAAATATGATATTAGACGTCTGTAAAAATATGAATCTCCATAATACAAACAACAGTCACAATACGACAAACTCTCACAACAAAGCATTTAACTTGAATGTTTTCTTGAACGAGACCTGTAAAGATGCCATGAATATAAACGACTTTGTGGAATCTATCAAATTGCAAGTGAGCGACTTGGAAAATGTCGGCGAAGTGGGCTTTGTCGAAGGTATTTCCAATATTATTGTGAAAAACCTGAATGCACTTGATATCACCAAACGTCCTGTTCATTGTACCGACAAAAAGAGAGAAACTATTTACATTAAAGATGAAAATGTATGGGAAAAAGATGAATCCCAATGCAAAATGCGGCGGATGATAAAAAAGGTGGTTTCCAAGAACCAACGCTTAATACCAAAATTCAAGGAACAAAATCCAGAGTATAACAAATCATATTCCAAGGTTTCCGATAAATACAACAAGCTCATTATAGAATCCATGGGTGGTTCGGGTGATAATGATCTTGAAAAAGAGGATAAGATTATTCGAAATATTGTGAAAAACGTGGTGGTGGATAAATGCTTGTAAATACACGCTGCTCTATATATTTTCTATACTTTTACAAAAATTATAGAAAATAGTCTAATTATATGTATTTGGATAAGTCTACGATAAATAGTCTTTGAACAATTCAATTGTATTTTCCCCGGATTCTTTTACCTCTTTCTCCGAGCCCAAATCTAAATTCAACTCTGTTATATCAATATTGACAACATTTGCCTTATTTTTTAGTTCTCGCAACACATTTTTACCAATTTCCATTTCTATTCCACCACTCACGGCTGTTCCAGTTGACGGAATATAGCTTTTGTCCATACAATCCACGTCAAACGACAAAAATGCGAATTATATGTTGTAATCCGCCGCCACTGTATCGACAACTCTCTTCCGCATTTGATAATTCAAACAATACATCAAAAGCGACGGATGTAATTCATTCACGTATTTTTGCACAATAGTATTTGTCACAAACAATTTCTGTTCTCGAAGCTCATTCAAATATTTCTGATGAATATTATACATATGAGTTCTATATTGTTCAGAAAATTCCATCAACGGTTTTTCTTTTTTAATGTAACAAGAAATATAATTGCTGAATAATGTATTGGTAAATAAATGCACCTGGTCACGGAATCCTGAAAATTCGCGTTTGTGCTCCGGATAAAATTTCAAAAAAACGCCCACTTTGCCACTCTGTCTTAAAGACAAATATTGATATTGTAATTTCGGTTGATTGCCTCTCAAATTCCGCACTTGTTCATAAACAGGGTTTCTAATTTTCGCTCGTTCTCCGGTGCATTTGTTATGCAACACAACTCCCATAATATCATACGGCGTGTTCATAGACGCATAGTTCTCAATTAAATCCGAATATTTATCAAATTTATAAATTTTTGGAAACATCACCGTTGTATTGAGCGCAAAAAAGACGTCTCTAAAGTCCCGCGCATCGTACACATCTACATAAATATTATTTTCTTCGTTGTGAATAGAATAAACAGCTACCAAATATAATTGCGGCTTTTTAAATGGCACCACAATTCTATTTTCTGGATGTTGAACTACAAAACTATAACATTTGTCCTTTTCCAGATTATCTAAGATTAGGTCGTTTTCCTTGGCGGCTTCCAAAAACATTTCTCTAAATGTTCGTGCGCGCGGTCCCTTGTAAAAACTCGAGGTGGCGCCCACGGTATTACGTGTGGAAATTTCCCATCCGCCATCTACGCCAACGGATCCGTCCCAAAATACATTGATCATGGTACCTTCAATAAATTCTTCCGCTACAACACCGGTGGTCGTTTCCGAATATTTTTGAATAAATTGTTCACTTACGATTGATTTAGGCGGTGCAAATGCGACCACCTTATTACATGCATTTACTACGACTGATCTGCATAAACCATAACTAGGAATTAAGTCAATATTTAAAAAATTTTTGTCATAACGAATCACACGATAACTAGAATTATTAAATGTTCTGCACTCCACCTTGTTTAATTTTAGTACAGTTGGCATATTTTTATCATCCTCACTAATGATATTGTTAAACCCGGTAATGTTGGATAATATGTATCGTGCGCAAATCATTTATTAATATGTATAATCAAATAGTCTTTAACTATATTTTTTTAAAGAATTTTAGCTTAAGCAGAATTTCTATTCTAAATATAGAAACAAATGTTATCAAATATTGAAAACGAAGAGAAACAAGAAGATAAACAAAAAAATACGAGAGACGAAGAAAAACAAAAAGGGACGAACGAAGAGATGAATGAAGAGACGAATGAAGGGACAAATGAAGAGACGAACGAAGAGACGAACGAAGGGACAAATGAAGACACCAAAGAAGATGACATCAAAAATGCAAGACCCACGTCTGAAACGGAGTCCGATGATTCGAAACCTAAACTCAATGACACCATATTAGAACTTCAATTAGGCGATGTAATACATATTACCAACCCATTAAATGATGAATTAAACGACCAAACCTTTATTATTGATTATATAGACAAATCAAAGGTGTATCTTATTAATACAACGAGTATGACTCGTATTCGCCTTTCTATCACCCCAGATGGAACTCTTGGCGACGGTAATATAACACGTATAGCTATTTTAAGTAGAAGTGATAGCCCTAGTTACGCTCGACAAAACGAATTATTACCTGAAACATGGATAAATGTGTATTTTGGGGGCGATTTTCCAGTCATTATTACTGGTGAAATTACGAATTTAGAAAATGACATGATAGAAATAAAAACAGTGGATGGCGATGTCATTTACATTAATTTCGATTACAAGGGAATTCCTGATAATTTACCGATTGAAATGATTGAAATTCGAGAGAAACCGGTGGAGCCATTATCGAAAGAACAAAAAGACCAAGACCAACAACAAAAAGACCAACAACAAAAAGAAGAAAGCCCTGAAATCGAAGACATAAAAAAGGAAACCATCTTTGTCGACCCAGAGAAAATACAATTAAACGTTCCCATCAAAGATATCAAAGACCAATTGCGCGAATTTATTATCAAGGCCGACCAGGTAAAATTCGGCGATGAAGAATTTGGGCCCATTGTGCAATACGTGGATGTAAATGCCAAAAGTCAAAGATACAGTATTGAAACACAGGTAAGCGATTTATTAGATGAACTATTGTCTACGATTCCCAACTCCCAAAGAACATCCAGAGTTCTCAATAACATTCACATTATGATAGAACGCTTCAAACAACTCAGAGAGCATTTTTCGTATTTCGATAAATATGGAAATGTAGAAGGGGCCATGGTGAAGGAAGCGACCTATAAGCCGTTATCCGAATATTTCGCCACATTCAAGTTAAACTTGTACTGGATTTTACCTGTTGTTAAAAACATCAAAAAGGTTTATGATGTGCAATATATAGACGAAGAAAACAACGATGTTGTTCAATTAGATTTAAACGCGGATATTAGGAATATTTTAGAATTAATTGAAAATTACAAATCAAATGATTTTCCGATTGACCAAAATAAATACGCGGCCCTGTATACCGAGTTAAATCCGTACTTGACCCCCTTCCAATTGGTCGGCGATGAAACAAGTGGACTGATTGACGAAAAACGCGTTCTTTTTGATGTCAACACAATCGTTGATAATTTGGAAGAAATGTATTCTTCTATTTTCACTGGTAAATCCATCCGCAATAGACGATTTGTCATTCAAAAATACAATACGTCGCTTACGAAATTGGATACAGTCGATTCAACTGGCGCAAAACTAGTAACTGTTCGAACAAATATATCCAATAACGATACCATGTCTATTAAATCATTTTTAACGTTGCCTGAACAAATTATAAGATTTTCAAAAATAAACCTTCCAGGAACCAGCATTTTAGATAAAGCAAATCTCAACTTGGCATTTTTAAATTATTGGCAATTACTAAAAAAGAAAACAAACGTCAATAATATTTTTGTGGATAGTTTCGAACAAGAACTGGAGTTTAATGAACAAAATTTCGCCAACAATATAAAGAATTTCGCTTTAAATTTAAGTGATGAAGATTCTAGAGGTATGCATAAAGCAGAAATATACAATAAATTCATTAAAACAATCATACCGAAAACAAAGATTTTATTTAATTTGATGAAAAAATACATCAAAGGAAAATTGTCTATTGTAGATGTCGTATCTTATTTGGAACCATTTTTAATATATACAGATGATTTAACCTTTATGCAATACAAAGAAATCGTCTCTTTTATAGACGAGCAAATCTCAAAATACAATAAAGACTTTGTGGAACGTTCGCGCATCTTCAAAATGATTGGGCAAAACAAAGCAAAACAAATGTTAGTGCATTCCAACGCATTTTCAATCATTGATATACTGAATAAAAACCTGCGCAACGAAGTTATACACGAAGGTTATGACATGTATAATCCAGAAACCACCTTTACGAACTCGGAAATTTTACGCAAATTAACCATCCGCGACAACACAAAGTTATACACCACGGCTCTTTCGGTGCAAAGTTTCCCATTAATGTTTCCGAGTGAGTTTTCGAATCTTTTCGAAGAAGAAAAGAACAAACTAGACGGTAAACTGAAAAAGGCCGACGAAGAAGACAAATGTAAAACCATTACGATTGCCAAATATTATACTTCGTTGGATGAATTACATGCGGACAGCGATAAAACCATTTATTTCGATAAAAAATACGACAAAACAAATTACGGCGTATTAGAAGAAGTGTATGGAAAAGAGGTGCTCACACTATCTTCCGAAGAATTGCGCGCGCATATTAGTAAAGATTTAATGCAAAAGAAAAGATTCACTGAGACTGAAGCGGAATACCATGCAAATACATTAATCGATGGCCACAAAAAAGTAATGGATGGGCAATTTGCGCTCTTGTATAAAGGTTATAATGAAAATATCGCCAATGAAGTAGATTATTATGTTCGCGCGAATAATAAATGGGTCTTGGATGAAGACTTGAATAAAGAAGCTCATAAAATCAACATAAACACCGACGAATCGTCCATTTTGTGTGATATGCAAAAACAATGTATAAATGTTCCAGGAAACGTCGACGACAAATGCGAAAGTGTTAAAACCGACGAACTGGGCTTACAAACCAAACTGCTCAAAGATGTAATTAGCGAATTTGATATGAAATATAAAATGTCCAAGGAAGAATTCCAAAAATCGGTTACCAATAAATTCAACTATTTTAAATCAATCATTGCGGTTCTCACCAAAATAGAAACGAATACTATGTTGAAATACAACAACCAAAAATATAAATTAGGAGCCGTTTCCGAAGAAGAACAAACGTTGAAACCTGTCTCGCCCTTTCAAGAATTATTGAATTTAATTTTAGGTCAAAAGGATTTTGTTAAAAAACAAAACGATATTGTGAAATTCACCAACACGTATACCAGAAAAGCATTGCCTGGCTTAGGTCCCTTGGGCGAAATGGAGAGCGCACACTGGTTATATTGTATTAAAACGCATGTTCCATTGTTGCCGTCCTTTAAATACGAATTAGCCGAATCCTTTGTGGTGGAAGGGCAATACGGTTATCGCGACCATTTGGAAATCGTCAAATCCAACATTGGCAAACAAAGTGACGACGGTGATTGGTGGTGTGATGAGCATAGTGGCTGGCCCATTTGTCCGACAAATTTCGATATCGAAGAAGGGTATGAAGAAGGATTCAAGGTCTCTAGTAGAGCCGTCATGGAAGAAGATGCTGGAAATAAAATTGTGTCTGGTTTGGCTGAAAAAACGGTCAAATATGATAGTCCGGATTCTCGTATGGTTAATAATATTATAAATACTCTCTCGGTTGCTATGGGTATACATGTCGAAACCCAAAAGGAGTTTATCATGAACTGTGTCTTGGATTCTATTCGAAACACGGTAGAATCCGAAATTGATTATAAGCAAATGGTAAGAGAAATGGCCGAAAAGGGCAAAAAAACCATGTCCTACAAGGACTTTTACAACACATCTCTTTTATATTATACATTGGGTATGTTCTTAATTGGGGTGCAAAGTGCAATACCGTCGATAAGAACTAGAAAAACGCATCCAGGGTGCGTGCGGTCTTTTCATGGCTACCCATTTGAAGGAACCGGCGATTTTAGTAGTTTGACTTATTTAGGTTGTGTGGCCTATGATATTAGAGAATCTGGCGAGCCATGGAATGTTTTAAAAGGGAAAAAACAAGACGCTATTATCAATAAAATAAAGAGTGTGATTAACGACGTATTATTAGCCATTCCTGATGTAAAGCGGAAATTTGAAGAGAAAACCGAATATTTATTGACGTCTCCTTCTACGGAAATTCCAGAAGAACATGATATTTCAAAATGGACACAGTTTTTGCCACCCTTGGTGAATTACAAGATGAAACATTTGGTGAATATTTCACCCGAATTTAAAAAAGCGTTAATGTCGGATTTACGTTCAGGTACGATTCAACAGAGAGAAAAATTGTTGGTGATTGATTCAAAAATCATACAATTCTCTCTATCCATTGTCGAGCGAATCCAGGAAATCGTAAAGAAACACCATTTACTGTTGCATAGTTCAGGCAATGAGCCTTATTTAGAAAACGCCTGTTGCGAGACGAAAGACAATGAAACGACGGTGAACTATTTCATATCCAAGGACCCCAGAATTGCCGAATACAACCAAATTGTTACCCAATTGTCGAATATGATGGACGATATTACTAGTTATTCGGAAGGCAGTTTATTTTACAGCAATATCAATACGAAAAACAAATACCCTTCTATTCACACGGAATTTAACGAAAAAACGATATATTTGGCCTTTATTTATTTCTGTAAATTCAAATCGCTAATCCCTATACCAGAAGATTTGCTACCATTGTGTAGTGATAAGCCAGACCCCACTCTAATAAACCCCAACGACTCGGTGGAGCGCATTATTCAGAAACTGAAAGACGATGGGCGAAATTATAAAAACGAACACTTTTTACGATTGCTTCAGGTGATTAGTCAACATAATATTATAAATATTAATGTAGACCAACAAGAGGTTTCTTCTATTACCAAATTAGCCAAAACAATTGAAGCGATTGATGATGAAAATGATGAAGTGTTGGAAAAATCGTTGAGAGAACTGATGAATAAATCCATGGACTCTTTTGATATTGCTACGGAAGAATATACCAAGGAAATAAAGGACTTGAATAATTTTTTGATTCGAAACATTGAAACGATGAAAGAAGAAGTGATTGATTTTGTCCAAAAAAACAAAGGGGCGAATACCACAAATAGTTCTGTGAGAAAAATGACCAAAACGATAGAGAACTTGTCGAAATGGGCCACGGATGAATCAACGAGACATGAAATTATGAAAATTTCCGACGACAAATTGTATAATATTGTGAATTTTTATAAGAATTTCATTGAAAATTTCGTAAATATTTTTCCAAATATAGTTTTAAACAAGGTGAATTATGGTGATGTGCATATTCCAGCTTATTATGGGTTTTCCGTTAGGCATTCATCGAAAATCAAAAAATGTATTGGCGACTATTATGAGAAGCTAAAACCATTTTATGGAGTGTCTACGTTGAACAATGTGTTAACCAATATACAACGCAGCGCAAAGAATTTAGTTAAAATAGCCAATTCAACCCCTAGTTTTACGAGTATCAAAATAAGCGAAGACAAAAGTATCAAACCAATATTTGACGAAAGAACGAGTCGATTCTTATTTGAGTATTATTTGTTACGTGTCTTTATTAATTATATTGAATTAGCGGATGACCCAGAAATGATTGTGGCTGAACTCCAAAAGGAAAATGAAACGGCGGATATTTTTACCATTGAATATTTGGAAGAAGTGGAAACCAAGATTGATTTTTCCGTCTCGTCTAGGGGTGAAAATGATACTAGAATATTATCTGGTAATCAAAAGCTATTGCGACAAAAAACGGCCGAATTGTTATTGGCGTTTATTGGCATTATGGATAATCAGAAAGACGCTATGGACACCTCCTACGAAGAAATCCAGGACCGCATATTCAAATTAAAAGAAACGGAAAAGAATTTAGTGACTGATAGATTGAAACGTATGACGGATGAGTTACGAGATGCGGACACGATTCTCAAAATCAACAAGCTCGGTATGTATAGTAAAGGCATGCAAAAGGGGTTAACCACGTTAGACAAGGATTTCTATGATGAAGAGCAATCCTTTCGAGATAAAATGACGCAGGCCGAGAGAAATATTCGTAAAAATAATGTGGATGCCAATGACGAAAACATTGATATTTTATTAGATGAGCATTTGGAACAGCAACGAGTAGAGGCGGAAATTGACGCAGAAGTATATGATATGGAGTATATGAATGAAGACTTCTTTAATGGAAATACGGATGGGGTTGGTGCACCAGAGGAGGAGGAAGACGATATCCACCTTTAAGAAAGGTGGAGCCAAATCCACTTTTGAAAAAGTGGAGCAAAACCCTTATCCACCTTTAGGAAAGGTGGAGCCAAACCCACATCCGCATCCACTGTAAAATGATTCCAAACCCTTCAATAAAAGTATAATAATCTTTGGCTCCACATATACTTTTAGAAAAAGTATAACAAATATACTTTTAGAAAAAGTATAACAAATATACTTTTAGAAAAAGTATAACAAATATACTTTTAGAAAAAGTATAACAAAAGTTTTGGCTCCACATATACTTTTAGAAAAAGTATAACAAATATACTTTTAGAAAAAGTATAACAAAAGTTTTGGCTCCACATATACTTTTAGAAAAAGTATAACAAAATTTTTGGTTAGTCTTTGGCTCCATTTGGCTCCACCTTTTCCAAAGGTGGATAAAGGTGGATAAGGATAAAAAAATTTGTTGGTAATTATATATAAGATAAAGATGAACAGAAACTATATTAGACAAAATATCACACTCATATCTATTATATTATTTATTATTATTTTTGGATTTATCCAAATAATGAAACCAGCATGTTTTTATAATAAAGACGGAAGTATTCGAGAATTTGGCATTGGCTACAAAAATAAAACAATTTTGCCTATTTGGTTATTATCTCTACTTTTAGGAATACTTTGTTATTTAGCGGTTATGTATTATATTGAATATCCTAGAATATTTTAGGATAACTGTGTTATTGAAAAAATAAATTTATTATTAAATTTATTTTTTTTAGCTCCAGTTGAGGATTGAACTCAAGACCTTTACATTACAAGTGTAATGCTCTACCAACTGAGCTACTGGAGCCTATATACGTGACCATTCATTAGTCACAATATAATAGCATATATGTCTTTATATTATTTATGCCTATAAATATTTACATAATTTCGTATTTAAAATGGAATAATCATTTAACTCGTAATCGTATACGTGGTGCTAGTCGCCAACTCCTTTTGCGCCTGTGCTTCCTTTTCCGCATCTAAAAATTTCTGATAATTCTGCTCCATTGTTTTTGGGTTATTTACGCAGCCTCTCGTTGTGATTTTAAGTTGCACAATCGACGTCAACAAAAGACCGGTATACATATACCACATGGATTCACCTACATTGTCTCTCGTCACCACCAATTCAAACAAATCATTCTTCATTTTCTTCGTTTCTTCATTCTCGGTTTGGTATTTTTCCTTCATTAATGGTTTTAAAATGTTCCAATAAGAGTCAAAATTGGATGGCACGATTTGATTAATTAATATGGCAGTGTTGCCACAAATTTTAATAATGGCATCCGCCGCACCTTGCATCGCCTCTTTTTGTTCAGGGGTCGCCGCCGTGTCGCCATCCATTTTTTTTTGAATATCAGGATTTATCAACAAATCCGTAATGATTTTATTCGCCGAACCAGACACCCAAAAATAACCCACCACGTCGGAGAATGCGCTCTTAAACCCTGGATACACGGTTAAAATCACGATTAAGACGCCAAAGAGTAAAGTCCACGGCAAAAAGGTAAAAACACCAGCCGCACCCATATTTTCCGTAACACTACCCCCACAAGTGGTAGAAATAATAGACGCGTTGACCATGAATTGAATGACCACCACCAATAAGAAATAAATAGCTAAATACATATATGAGTTGCTAATATATGCCTTATGTTTTTGAGGGTCACTCGACATTTCGTAAGTAAAACTAGGCTTTATTGCCAAATAATAAAATAATGTGGTTAATAAAAATGTTACAATATTTAGATAAGAACTAGCCATATAGATAATATGTATAATTTAATTTTTAATTTTAACTATATAATTTAGCCTACCCTAGAACTATTATGGATGTCAACCACTTCTCAAATCAAAGCGGAGACTGGCCTTCTCCTAAACCCCTTCTCACTGAGCCAGGAGTGAAATATTTTTTACATCAAACTCTAAAGCAATGTCATATGGTGAGAGATAATTTTCATAATATGGTATTTAACATTGGATTATTTATTGGTTTTCTCATTGTTTTAGGAGCAATCTTACTTTATAAATACAAGGGTAAATTGACACCTGTTGAAATGGAACAGAAAAACAAAGAGAAACAACAATATATATTATCCAAAATTCAAAAATTCCAACAAGCTAAAAGAATTGCTCATCAAGAACTAATAACTGGTTTGCCTGCTTGGGAAAGCGAATATGATATCATACACTCTAAACACTCGTATTGATTCTAGTGACACTTATTCATTTATTATTTGTTACTTTAGAGCAAACCAAACTTTTATGGTTCAAAGGTGGCAAAAATTATACAACATTATATTATATATATTATAATAATGGAGTTTGAAGCAGAATCAGAGACCACTACAAATTCATCAAATGAAAGAAATAATGGATTACCTAGTGTTAAAGAGGCATTAAACGATTATTTTAAAATGAAACTGGCTTACGAAACTCACCTAATGGAAAACAAAAAGAAAATTATGAATAACTTTCTATTAAGCAATCGAGAGAAACGAGCGGAGTTCCTGAAACTGAAACCAAAATGCATCAATTGTGGACGACCTGGTGGCACCAGATTTCAAACCACTTTTATTGCCGAATCCGATAACGAGGAAGCCTATAGGCAACATAGCGCCACCTGTGGTGTCATTGCGGACCCCTGCCCTTTACAAATAAAGATTCAACTTGGTAAAGTGGAATTATTACCTGAATTGTTGGATTCTCTCCAACACAGTATCAAGGAGAAAAAGGACAAAGTCATTGACAATAAAAATAAATTGTTGTTTGGGTATTTAAGCACCGAAGAAGTATTGGTCAAATTTGACGATTTAAAAGCTGATATTAATGATTATACTTCCTTATACGACGCTTATTTGGATACCTATCATTCTATCGTAGACAACGACCGAACCAAAGAAGAATTAGAAGAAACGACCACCAATATCTATATACAAATCAATCAAATCAAAGAATGCATAAAAAAAATGAACGATACCGATAATGTGCAATATGCGCGTGATGCAGTGAATATATACACCAATACGTTAGTCCCTCTTATGAATAAAAGTCGAGTGTTGAAATATGACGAAACGATGACGTGGCACAACGCGGATACCAATACCTGTAATTTAATGCAAAATAAAAATAGCATCCGAAGTTTATCGTATAGTAGTTTTCAAGATAGGGTAGTAGCATATAATGTTGGGGTACGACTAGAAAGCCAGCAACGTCCAATTGTCTTTGATGAAGTGGAAGCGGATGACGGAATACAAATCGAAGGGTGCCCAAGTAAAGGAAAAATGCCGCAACCATGTAAAACGAAAAAGGATTACTATAAACAGGCGCTACTTTTTCATCCAGATAAAAACCCTGCGTGTATAGATAATTCGACCGAAAAATTTAAAGAACTGGCGAGTGTGCCTGGATGTAAACAATTTGCAAAATAAATAAGGACCAAAAATAGAAATATAGAAAATATAAAAAATATAAAAAATATACAAAATATATAAATGTTATTAAACTATATTTCATTACCAGTCTTTTTAGTAAGTTTCGCCGTTGGACTCTTTTTTGTCTATATTTTAGGACCAGAAATGAAAAAAATATATGTCTATCCTAGCCCAGAAACCGTCGGCAAGGTTTTATTTAAGGACAAAGCCGATAATTGTTTTTATTTTAAAGAAGAAGTCGTAGACTGTCCTAGCGATGAATCCAAAATATCAACAATACCGATACAAACATAACACTTCCAGGATGTAAATGTCTAATTGTAGATAGACTATACAATTTTTGGATAAAAAGAAATGTATTATACATTATATTTACATAATATATACAATACTATAATGGCCATACATCTAGGAAAATTTGTTCATACCGAAAGAGGCAAAATAATCATGTCGGTTTTGTTGGGGTTCGGTTTGGCTTCATTATTTAGAACTGTTTGTAAAGATAAAAATTGTTTGTTGTTTTATGCACCACCTTTAGAACAAATTAAGGATAAAATATACAAAAACGATGATAAATGTGTAAAATACACCCCTGTTAGTGCCAAATGTAGCGCAAATGCCAAAATGGTTCATTTCGAGTAAATATCAATTCTTTTTGTTGTCTCTCTCTCTGTTGTTTGCGTAATTATTATAATCAATGAATCTTTACAATAATTATGAGTGATTCCACCAATATTTTAGACTTGCCTACCGACCCTGTTGGCGGGGGAAATATAAGTAATAATATATCATTAAATGCTTCGGAAAACATTGTTATACAAGGCCACCACCAAAACCAAAACCAAAACCTAGGAGACGGTGCAGCCCAAGGACTGACTTTAGACCAATCAACCATTAGTCAGATAGTATCTGGCCTTCAACAAGCCACGATTAGTGGCGCAACCCAATTACCCTCTAGAGATATACCAATGACTACCACCGGGCATAGTAACGACCCTCAAGTTCAACCCAATTATGTTCCTCCTCCTCCCAACAATATTGATTATATTAAAAATCACGAAGACACGAATGATATGATAGATGACTATAATAAAAAACGTAAACACTCGGATTCATTAGACGAAATGTATAATGAAATACAAACGCCGTTATTATTAGCCGTTTTATATTTTTTATTTCAGTTGCCGTTTTTTAGAAAATTCTTGTTTCGTTATTTACCAGTGCTTTTTTCGAATGACGGCAATCTCAATATAAATGGGTTTTTATTTACGAGTACACTCTTTGGACTATTGTTTTACTTGCTGAACAAAATTACGAATCATTTTGGCAGTTTCTGACGAAGACAAAATAATAATATTACAAACCATATAAATATTTGTTATTAAATATAATTATCTGTTATAGCGGATGCTAGATTTTTTATATACACTAACTACATCTTATGAAAATGTAATTAACATAGCGATATTTAATTATTTCAAAACCGGTAACCCTTTATATGACACGGTGATATCTACAATATTTATTAGTGTCATCGGTTATACAATTCATTATGTATATGAAAATAAATTGGATAAGATTTTAATAAAATTAACATTTGACGACATTAAAGGCTTTTTTTATAAAAAAAACACAATTATATTAGAAGGCAAACGGAGTACTGTTATGTCTAGCTTTTGTTATAATCAAAAAATTTCAACCATGTATAGTAATAGATTTAAAGCTATATTAGATTACATTATTTCAAATATTTATAAAATAGACACCGTTTTTAGAATTAAAGAAGCCCATAGTACTTGGCAATCGTCTCATGAAGGAGACAGAAGAAAAAATCTGGATGTCTTTATTGTTTATCAAAACAAACATTTTAAAATTGATGATAACATTTTTGTAAAAATAGAAACGTTACAAGACGATTTCAATGATGACAGAGAAAAAATAAATACCAAAACCGACAAAATAACCATATATATTTATTCATACATACATTCTGTAAATCATCTTAAGAATTATATAGATAATATCACCTATACATATTTATCAACCATTAAAGAAAATCGTGACAGCAAAAGGTTCATTTATTCTTTAGATAAAGTGCAAATAACGAACGATGAAACACGCCTCAATTGTTGGAGGGAGGACATTTTTGAAACTACTAGAACATTTAATAATATTTTCTTTGACGGAAAAAATGAACTAGTCTCAAAAATCGACTTTTTTTTAAAAAACGGGGAATGGTATTATGAAAAAGGCATTCCTTATTCTTTGGGAATAGGTTTACATGGACCACCGGGAACAGGTAAAACATCGTTTATAAAGGCACTTGCGAATTACACCAAACGGCATATTGTGGTTATGTCTTTAAAAACAATCAAGACGAAAAGACAATTGGAAGAATTTTTCTTTGAAAATAGATATAACGAAAATAATGAAATGAATAGTATAACATTTGATAAAAAAATTATTGTTTTTGAAGACATTGATTGCATTGGTGATATTATTTTAGATAGAAGTCGCCAAACTATAAATTCTGATAAAAAAATTATCGAAACAATTGAGAATCTCAGCGAAAATATTAAAATCAATGATGGTAACAAAATAGGAAATATTTTACAAAATATTTGTGAACTAAACGAAATTAAAAATGTAAACAACAGTTCTTCTAATGAAGAACCTATTACTTTAGATGATATTTTGAATTTATGGGATGGTATTCGAGAAACTCCTGGAAGAATATTAATTATTTCATCAAATCATTATCATAAATTGGACCCAGCTTTAATACGGCCTGGTAGAATTGATATTACTCATGAATTAAGCAATGCAAGTCATAATACGATTTCCGAAATATATTACCATTTATTCAGAACAAAAATGGATAAAAACTATTTAAAAAAAATAAACGAGTATTTTTATTCACCGGCAGAAATAATAAATATTTATGTTTCCAATAAAAATAATACTGATTTTGTAAAACGATTGATGAAAAATGAAAAAATATAAAACTCGTTTTATTATAGAATAGAAAAACAAATTCTATAATAAAATCAACCATGATAAATGACTATGTAATTAAATTAATCGACAATTTGCCTGACGATATTAAAAATGCGAAGGAGCCTATTCTCATAGATTTAGTGCTAGACGGAGGAGTGTTCAACGGCAGTTATTTAGTCGGAGCCCTATATTTTTTAAAAGAAATGGAAAAACGTAATTATATTAAAATTGACCGCATGTCTGGCTGCAGTGTGGGGGGCATCGTTGCACTATTGTATCACATGGACGCACTAGAATTGATGCATCAATTATACGAAATAGTTAATAAAGATTTTAGACAAACCTATAAATTGCAATTTGTGAAAGAACTTAAGAAATATTTGGCACACCGTATTCCTGATGACATCATGCAAAAGGTAAATCACAAACTATTTATCAGTTATCACAACATTAAAAAGGATTGTAAACAAGTGAAATCTACCTACAAAGATGTAGACGACCTCATACAAACCATCATAAAATCTTCGTATATTCCTTGCTTCATAGATGGTAATATTTTATATGAAAATAAATACATGGATGGTATTACACCTTATATTTTCAGTATAGAGCCGAATAAAAAGATATTGTATTTAGACTTGTATGGTTACGATAAAATCGGCAATTTATTTAATGTAAAGAACGAAAAGACGAACTTTCACCGCATCCTTTCTGGATTGTTGGACATACACTCTTTTTATATAAAACAAAGTTCGACGCAAATGTGTAGTTATGTAAATGATTGGTCACTCTCGCATAGTGGATTTAACTATTGCAAATTTTTAGTAGAGAGATGTTGCATTTATTTTACATATTTTTTAGTTTTTATGAAGGATAAAATACCTGAAGAGTGTAGGCAGAACATTTTATACAAAATATTATCAAAAATATCACAAGATATTTTTATCATAATACTCGAAAATTATTGTCTGTAAGGGGGCAAATTTAGAACAAAGAACAAAGAATATTGCGTATTCCATAAATTAAAAATGTATAACTTTTTATTATAATGGACCAAATTGATATAACGAGTGCCGAATTTTCGTTGGATATACATAATGCAAATAAATTGGTTTCGGAAACGATAGAGAATATGAGTGAAACTTTCTTACTAGATGAAGATTATTCGATGTATATGATAGGAATTATCGTGTTGCTTTTGGTAGGCGGCGTTTTTGCCTACACTTTTTACACCAAAAATATTTGTAAGCGCGTGACGTTTCAAGACAAATTAGAGTATTGTTATGGGCAAGGAACACCTTGTGACGACGGCAAAGCTTGCGACGGCAAAGCTTGCGACGGCAAAGCTTGCGACGGCAAAGCTTACGACGACGATATCGAATGCAATGGCGGCGTATGTCAGCGATTGTAAAAGAATTATGGTTTACGGTTACGTCTCGTTTTGCCGCCATAAATCGCCAATGGTTTCGTTTTTTTGGTTTTATGTTTCCGTTTTTTCTTATTGCCTGTTTTTCTCTCTTTTCTATCTTTCTTCTCTTTCTTCCCATTCGCGTCATCTGGTTTATAATTTAAAAACCACTCTTCAAATTCCTTTTTGTCTCCCTTTTGTTTCAACTCCTTATATTTTTCCGCTTTATGAGCACGCATCTCTTCTACGGATTCTTGATGCCCATAACACGTAATACTAAAACGACGCAACAAGCCCTTTTGTTCTAATCGATTTTTTTGCTGAACATCAAACAGGAATTTTGACATGCACAAGATGCGGTCTAAAAAATCATTATAATACGGTTTATCCGCATATAAAAACGCCAAATAAAAACTCAACATGGTATCAATGGTGGCTATTTTCACCTTTTGGCCTCCAATATTTAAATTATTATAGCTGTGACATGCAATCGGCTTGTATACAAATGCAATGGTATCCTTACCAATACGTATTTCATAATGTAGCGGAATAATCTCTCCAACGGCTTCCTTTTTAATGATTTTCGTGTTTGTGATACCTATATCTTTGAGTCGTTCTTTTACAATTTCACAAGTCGTCTCTGGTTCATTCGACAAAACGTCAAAATCCGCCACTTTTTCTAATTTATGTCGTAAATTCTGGGGCATATATTGGGAATATAGGGAAATGGCATAACCACCGAAAAAAACGACGCCTTGATTTACCAGGGTGGCTCTAACATTATCATAAATACGTTCCTCCTCCTCTTCTTCGTTTATTTTCATATCTCGTTGAAATTCAACCTCATTGCAATTTACATCGGTCACTGGGTAATGTTTGTTCAGAAGGGCTAAACGTTTCATCACTTTTTCCCAACGACTCGTATCTCCAGCAGGCCGCGACAATTCTAAATACATGGCCATTCTTAAATAATTTGGGGGTGTGTATAGGATGCCGCCAACACTTATGGCGTCTTTTTTGAGCGAATGATAAATACCTTTGGGTAAATATGTGATATCTGCGACAGGAATATAATTCACAAATACTTTATAGGTGCCGTGATGCTGTCCAGATTTGGCCTCTACATCGGTAAAACCCTTTTTGTAATAAATATCGGCCAATTCCTTTGCATCTTCTAAAGCATTGGTAGTAAAAAAATCGTAATCCGGAATTTCGACATCTTTGTTATAAAATTGGTCTTCTTCTGGTAATATATTATTAATGGCGGTTCCGCCGTAACAAATTAGATTTTTAACCTTGATAAAATCTTCTACGATTTTTATAATTTTTTTTATATCATCTGAATTGATAATACGTTTGGCCATTTTCTCTTCGGCTTTATCGACTGCCATACGCAGAATCGCCAATTCACAATCGTTAAATGTTAAATCTTTGCAAATATTTTTTTGTTTCATAGAAATCCTCCTATACCATATACCAACATTAAAAAGGTTGTAACGAAGTAAGAGCCAAAAATCCACCTTTATCCACCTTTAGGAAAGGTGGAGCCAAATCCACTTTTGGGAAAAGTGGAGGAAAATATAGTTTTTCTAAATTGTCGGTGGTCTTGCTTAAAGGTGCTACAAAAATTATAATTATTGTATTTAATGATTATAATTTATTTTATTTCCACCTTTAAAAAAGGTGGAGCCAAAGTGGAGCCAAAGATAATATGCTTTTAGTGAAAGTTTTGCTCTTACTTCGTTATAACTTTTCCTAAAAGTGGATACGGTGTTCCTTATCCTTCTTATTGAACAAGGCAATCAATTTACCATGAT
>Ga0187842_1000307_pt1 | contig 25249 bp, 18 predicted proteins | sample SpaLakP09_SKY_41_FD_134514 | JGI IMG/M metagenome (GOLD analysis project Ga0187842, IMG submission 134514) | Oligotrophic lake water microbial communities from Sparkling Lake, Wisconsin, USA - SP09_SKY_41 | ecosystem: Environmental > Aquatic > Freshwater > Lake | place: USA: Sparkling Lake... | reverse complement strand
TGGCGCAGGCGCTGGCTCAGAGTGCCGGGCGAACGGTGCCCGATGCGGATGGGGAGTTTGCTGCCAGCCTGCTATTGGCCGGCTGGACCAGCGCCTATCTGCAGGCGCACGCGCTGTACCGGCGCAGCGCCGACGCGGCGCAGGCGCAAGCATGGTTTCTGACGCGGGTGGAGCAGGGCTGTGCTGCGGTGCGCGCCGCACTGGCGGGCACGCCATACGCCTGAACGGTGTATGCGCTACTGGTTATGGAAATAAAAAAGGGAGCGCAAGGCTCCCTTTCTGCTGTCGCTAGATCAGTGATCAGGCGAAGTTGGCAGCAGCGAAGTCCCAGTTGGCCAGCTTGAAGAAGGTCTCAACATATTTAGGACGCACGTTGCGGTAGTCGATGTAGTAAGCGTGTTCCCACAGGTCGCAGGTCAGCAGCGCTTTGGCATCGGTGGTCAGCGGGGTAGCAGCGTTGGAGGTGTTGACGATGTCCAGGCTACCGTCAGCTTTTTTCACCAGCCAGGTCCAGCTCGAACCGAAGTTGCCTACGCACGACTTGGTGAACTCTTCCTTGAACTTGTCGAACGACCCCCATTTTGCGTTGATGGCGTCGGCCAGCGCGCCTTCTGGAGCGCCTTTGCCGTTCGGGGTCAGGCCGTTCCAGTAGAAGGTGTGGTTCCAGACCTGAGCGGCGTTGTTGAACACGCCGCCCGACGATTTCTTGACGATTTCTTCCAGCGACAGGTTTTCGAACTCGGTACCTTTGATCAGGTTGTTCAGGTTGGTGACATACGTTTGGTGGTGTTTACCGTAGTGGTATTCCAGCGTTTCTTGCGAGATGTGCGGCGCCAGAGCGTCGATGGCATAGGGCAGAGGTGGCAGAGTATGTTCCATTGTTATTCCTTTAATGGTTGCTGTTAATAGCTGGTAGTTGCTGTTAAAAACCGAAGTGATTTTTGTCGAAACGTCCAGTATTGTAAAGCGGATGCGCTTTCGCTGCTGGAAAGCCCTCAATTCCGTGTGGCTAAAACTAGACCGCTAGCGTACGCGGCGGGTCGTTTCGCGCACCACCAGTTCCAGCGGCGGCACTTCGCCCCGCGCCGCTTCGCCATTGATGATGCGCATCAGCGCCTGGGTGGCGATGCGGCCGATGTCGTACAGCGGCTGGCGCACCGTGGTCAGCGGCGGCGTGGTGTAGGAGGAGCCGGGCAGATCGTCGAAGCCGACCAGCGAGATATCGTCCGGCACGCGTATGCCCTTGCGGTACAGCGCCAGCCGCGCACCATAGGCGGTCAGGTCGTTGGCGGCGAACACGGCGGTGAACTGCTGGTGGGTATCGAACAGCTGGTTCATGGCCAGCATGCCGCTCGATTCGTGGTAGTCGCCTTCCACGATCAGCTTGTCGTCGAGGGCAATGCCCGCTTCCGCCAGCGCACGGGTGTAGCCGGCCAGACGTTCGCCCGCATCGATATTGTTGGCCGGGCCGGTGATGAAAGCGATGCGGCGGTGGCCCAGTTCGATCAGATGGTGCACGGCCATGTAGGCGCCCGCTTCGTTATCGAGCTTGAAGCCCAGCGCGCTGGCCGTATGCAGCGCCCGTCCGGTGGAAACGATGGGGCGCTGGCTGGAAAAGTTCAGCACGGTCTGGTCCGACATGCGGCCCGACAGCAGGATGATGCCGTCGACTTTACGCGCCAGCAGCAGGCGGATCCGGTCGGCTTCCTCGTCGGCATCCCAGTGGCCGCTGACGATGACGGAGGCATAGCCGGTGTTTTTCAGGCCATCGTCTACGCCGCGCAGGGTTTCGTCGAAGAAGGGCGAGGAAATATCCTGCACCACGATACCGATGGTCATCGAGCGGCCTTTTTTCAGGCCCTGCGCCATCTGGTTGGGGGCAAATTTTACTTTCTCGATGGCGGCCAGCACGTCATCGCGCTTGTCGTCCGAGACGCGGGCGGTGCCGTTGAGTATGCGGGAAACGGTGCTGGGCGAGACGCCCGCAAGACGGGCAACGTCCATCAGGGTCGAAGGGCCGGAGTAGCGCGTATGGTCTGCCAAGAGTAGTCCTGCTGCTGGAAAGTGGGAAGGTGGTCTATGAAAACCTTTTCGCCGCCAGATTACCATAAATTTCTGAGCTATCTGGCAATTGCCGGTCTTGGGCCGGATAGACTTCCAAAACGATATGGTTTTAGCGCGGAAGTGTGGCTTGAAAACGTTTTCATTTCCATGCTGGCATATAATTGCCGAAAATCCTTAGAGCACAGCGTGGTGCCACAAGCACACCAGTAGTGTCGCAACAGTACCGAAATAGAACAGGACGCCGCATGGAGACAGTCGCACATTCCCATCAACTGAGCGGTCCCCGCTTGCTGGCCGACGTAGGCGGCACGCGCGCCAGCTTCGGGCTGGAGACGGCGCCCAACTGCATCGTCGCCGTGTGGGAAACCGACTGCGCCAACTACCCCACGCTGGGGGCGGCACTGGTGGCCTATCTGTCGCAGGCGGCCACGGTGGCGGCGGGCGGCTATCAGGCCCGCTATGCCGGCATCGCGATTGCCAATCCCATAGACGGCGACTGGGTCAGCATGACCAATCACCACTGGTCGTTTTCCATCGAGGCCGTATGCTCGCAGTTCAGCCTGAAGTCCCTGGTGATGGTGAACGACTTCAAGGCGCTGGCCAGCGCGCTGCCATATGTCGATGCCGCGCACCGGCACCAGATCGGTGGCGGTGTGGCGCGCGAAGGCGCCATCATCGGGCTGGTGGGCGCCGATGCGGGGCTGGGCGTATCGGGACTGGTGCCGGCCGGCGAACGCTGGATTGCCATCGACAGCGAAGGCGGGCATAGTACCTTTGCCCCCATGAATGAACGCGAGATCGAGATTCTGTGCTATGCGCGGCGCTATCACGAGCATGTGTCGAGCGAACGGCTGGTATCGGGACTGGGGCTGGCACTGGTGTACCGCGCGCTGGCCGAACGGGCCCACATCCAGCCTCAGGAGCTCGATGCCGTGCAGATCACCGAGCGCGGTCTGGCGCGCACCTGCCCCGTGTGCGAAGAAACCCTGCTGGCGTTCTGTGAAATGCTGGGTACCGTGGCCGGCAATGTGGCGCTGACGCTGGGCGCCAAAGGCGGTATCTATATAGGCGGGCGGGTAGTGCCGCCCATGCTGGCGTTCTTCGAGCGCTCCGGTTTCCGCACCCGCTTCGAGCAGAAGGGGCGCTTCTCCGATTATCTGGCGCATATTCCCACGCTGGTAATCACGGAAAAATATCCCACCCTGATCGGTATGTCGGCCATGCTGTCGGCAGCCTGAGTACAGCTCTTGCCGGCGCGCTGCCATGCGCGCCATAAAGCCAATGCGCTAGCTTTCCAGCGGCTGCACCGCTGCCAATTCGAGCTCTGCACGGCCTTCGGCGACGCGCACGGTGATTTTGCGCTGCGCCTTGAGCTGCGCTGGACTGCGCACGATGCCGCCCTCCGCATCGGTGACGATGGCATAGCCGCGTTCCAGCGTGCGCTGCGGATTGAGCAGCGCCAGCTGCGACGACCATGCGGCCAGCGCATCGCGCCGCTGGCTCAGTTGCGTGCCCAGCGCCAGCGTGGCGCGGTGCTGGAAGTTGGCCAGCCGTGTGCGCTCCGCCGATACATCCGGTGCCTGTGATGCCAGCCGGTCCGCCAGCCGCTGCATCTGGTAGCGCGCCTGTGCCAGCGGCGCGCGGTTGGCATGGGTGAGGGTGCTGGCCAGCGCCTGCAGTTTCAGGCGCTGCTGGCGGATCTGCGCAGCAGGGCTGAGCAGCCGGTGGCTGTAGTTGTCCAGCGTCTGCGTGGCTTCGCTGCCCATGCGGCGCATGGCGCGGCGCAGGTCGATCACCTGTGCGCGCAGTTCCGCCACCCAGTCGGCGCGCGGCGTTACGGCTAGCTCGGCAGCGGCAGTGGGCGTGGCGGCGCGCAGGTCGGCGGCAAAATCGCAGATGGTGAAGTCGGTTTCGTGGCCCACGCCGGAAATCACCGGCATGCGGCAATTGGCGACCGCATAGGCTACATCCTCATCGTTGAAGGCCCACAGGTCTTCGATGCTGCCGCCACCGCGGCAGACGATCAGTACATCGCAGTCATTGCGCAGCGAGGCCGTATCGATGGCGGCGGCGATTTTCTCGCCTGCGCCCTGGCCCTGCACCGGCGTAGGGTAGAGCACCACCTGCACGTGCGGTGCGCGGCGCTGCAAGGCAGTCAGCACGTCGCGCAGCGCTGCAGCCTGCGGGCTGGTGACGATGCCCACCGTGCGCGGGAAAACCGGCAGCGGGCGCTTGCGTTCAGGATGAAACAGGCCCGCCGCTTCGAGTTTTTCTTTCAGACGCAAGAAGGCTTCGAACAGCGAACCCACGCCAGCGCGGCGGATAGCTTCCACGTTGATCTGATAATCGCCACGGGCGCCGTACAGGGTGACCAGTGCGCGTACTTCCACCTTGTCGCCTTCGCGCGGGATAAAGTTGGCGTACTGGGCGCGGCCACGGAACATCACGGCGCGCACCTGCGCTGCATCATCCTTGAGAGTGAAATACCAGTGGCCCGAACTGGCGCGGGTGAAGTTGGACACTTCGCCGCTGATCCAGCTCAGTGGAAAAGAGCGTTCCAGCAGGCGTGCAACCGCCTGATTCAGCGCGCTGACGCTGATGACGGGGGCTGCGGGCGGGGCGGCAGGTTCATCAAAATTCATAGTGGATGCAGCTCAGAGCGCCCAGAAGGCGCGGAAAAATCGCGAGTGGGGGATTTTACCGCGTCCATGGCTGTGTATAGCTATCCACATGGACCGAAAACCGTCATCTAGCGGTCATACAGTACAGTTAGCGTGAAAACTTGCATGTATGGCACTGATTTTAAACGGAAAATGGTGCTGCTAAATTTGCGTGCAGCGGTAAAAAATCCTTATAAATCAAACGCTTTGAATAAGTGATGAGTGGTTGCGCACAAAGTTATCCACAAAAAATGTGTAGAAATCCACCGCTGTAACTGTTCTGGTGGAAATTCTTCCCCACAGCGGTGCAGAAGTGCGCAGATAGCGTCTGTGCATTCTTTTTATGCATGGTTTTAATTTCTTTTAAAATCATGTACTTGCCTATTTACATCTGCCGTTGCGCACAATCTTATCCACACAAAGTGTGTGGAAGTACACAGCCGGGCAGTGGTTTCTGTGTGCCTTTTAGCTGCCTAATTTTTAGGCGTGAAAAAAATATCCTTATAAATCAATAGACTTAGCTGCGACGTACAGCCTTGCGCACAATCTTATCCACACAATTTGTGCAGAACTGTACAGTTGTCCCCAATACGGGCCAAAACGTATCAGCTTGATAATGAATCTGGCCTGTCCCATCCTCCATGCTGGAAATTTGCGCAGAGGCACTATATTGATTGAAATCAATGAGTTAACCGGGCATCAAGCGCCTTGCTCACAATCTTATCAACAGAATATGGGCACAACTTTTGCCTGCATTGTAGATAAGCCCTGCTGGTGCACTGCGCTATTTTTGAGCTTGGTGATTTTTTCCTTTTAAATCAATGAGTTAATGTGTGCTGTACGGTATTGCTCACACAATTGTCCACAGAAAATGTGCAGAACTCTGTTTTGGGGATAAGAGCTTTTTCAGTACCCGAGGCCTGCCACTTGCCGAGTACGTCCCAACAAGATACATTGCGCCTTCGGGAGTTCATCTATTCAGGAGTCTGTTTTGCTCGCCATCTTACAAGCGGCCGGTTGGCCTATCTGGTTATTGCTGACCGCTTCAATTGTTGCCACGGCACTCATTATTGAACGGCTCATGTATCTGCGCCGTAGCAAGATCCTGCCGAAGAAGTTGCTGGACGATGTGGTGCTGGTGTATCGCAACGGCAAGGTGACGCCGGAGATCATTGAAAAGCTGGAACAGAATTCGCCGCTGGGCGTGGTGTTTGCCGCCGCCTTGCGCAATGTCGACTCTCCACGTGACGTCATGAAGGAATCCATTGAAGAAGCGGGCAGCGGTGTGGCGCACACGCTGGAACGTTTCCTTACTACGTTGGGCACCATATCCCAACTGGCGCCGCTGATGGGGCTGTTTGGTACGGTAGTCGGCATGATTGAAATTTTCGGCGCACAGAATGCCACCGGCGCCAATCCTGCTCAACTGGCGCAGGGTATTTCTATGGCGCTGTACAACACCGGCTTTGGCTTAATTGTCGCGATGCTGGCGATGGTGTTTTACCGCCACTTCCGTGCATTGGTCGATAGTTTCATTCTCGATATGGAACAGCAGGCCGTGAAGTTTGTCGATATTGTCCACAGCAAGCGCAAGTAAGGACGCCGCATGAACTTTCGCAAAGGCCAGCGTCGCGAAGATCCGGAAATCAATCTGATTCCGTTCATCGACGTGCTGCTGGTGATACTGATCTTCCTGATGGTGTCCACCACCTACAGCAAGTTCACCGAATTGCAGATTACCCTGCCGACTGCCGACGCGCAGAAGGCCACGGAGAAACCGTTCGAGCTCAATGTGACGGTGGATGCCAAGGGCAACTACACCGTCAACCAGCAGCCGGTATCGTTCCGCGATGTGGCGGGGCTGGCGCAGGCCATGAAGAATGCGGCTGCGCAGGGCGGGGCGGCTGGCCAGTCGCCGGTGGTGATCGTCAATGCCGACCAGTTTGCCATGCATCAGATGGTAATCAACGTGATGGAAGCGGCGCGCGTGGCCGGCTACGAAAAACTCACGTTCGCTGCGCAAACCGGCGCAGCCAAATAAGCGCTAGCGTCGGTGCCGGTGAATTCTCCTTCCCCTCAAGCTGCTGAGCCTCAGCCTGCCAAACTATCAGCAACTGCGCCGTCCATGCATTCCCGCTCGGCGCTGGAAGCGCGCCTGACCCGCGCGTGGCTCGGGCGCAGGCCGCTGGCCTGTGCACTGTGGCCTGTCTCGCTGCTGTTCCGCGCCCTGAGCGGCGTGCGCGCCGCGCTGTTCCGTGCCGGTGTGCTCAAGTCCTTCCGTCTGCCCGTACCGGTAGTCGTGGTGGGGCATATCTTCATCGGCGGCACCGGCAAGACCCCGCTGACCATCTGGCTGGTGCAGGCGCTGCAGGCTGCGGGCTTGCGCCCCGGCGTGATTTCGCGCGGCCACGGCAGCAAGGATACGGCGCCGCGGCTGGTCGATGGCAACGCCACGGCGGCGCAGGTGGGCGATGAACCGCTGCTGATCTGGCAGCGCAGCGCCTGTCCGGTCATGGTGGGACGCGACCGTGCTGCCACGGGACAGGCCCTGCTGGCGCAGCATCCTGAAATCGATATTTTGCTGACCGACGACGGCCTGCAGCATTACGCGCTACAGCGTGATGTGGAGATCATACTGTTCGATGGCCGTGGCGCCGGCAATGGCTGGCTGCTGCCCGCTGGACCGCTGCGCGAGCCCGTCAGCCGGCGGCGCGATGTGACCGTGATCAATGCGCCGCAACTCACGCCTGCGCTGCTGGCCAGTGTGGGCGCCAGCCCTGCCGCTGTACTGCCGGGCGTCGGACAGTCCGGCGTCGCACCGGCGCAGGGCACCTACCAGATGGTGCTGGCCGGCGACCATGCCGAGCAGCTATGCAACCGCCTGCAGCGCACCACGCTGGCGGAACTGGCCGCCCAGCCTGCATTGCGCATCGTCGCAGCCGCCGGTATCGGCAATCCGGCGCGCTTTTTCGGCATGCTGCGTGCGGCGGGCTTGCAGGTGCAGGAGCTGGCGCTGCCCGATCATCACGATTTTCTCGACCGTCCGTTTGCAGCACTGGAGGCCGATCTGATCTTGATGACGGAGAAGGATGCAGTAAAATGTGCGCAAATTGAAGAACTCAGAGATGATCCGCGTTTGTGGGTTGTCCCGGTTACGGCGCGCATCGATGCCGCGCTGGCCGCTCAAATCGTGGAGAAATGTCGTGGACGCTCGTTTGCTTGATATCCTGGTCTGCCCTGTCTGCAAGGGCCCGTTGGAGTACGATAAAAAGGCGCAGGAAATGATCTGCAAGGGCGACCGCCTGGCCTTCCCCATCCGTGACGGCATCCCCATCATGTGGGCCGACGAAGCCCGCACCCTGCAGGATAAGGCGGAATAAGCGGTGGCCGCACCGTTCATCGTTATCATTCCGGCGCGTCTGGCTTCGACCCGCCTGCCGAATAAACCGCTGGCCGACCTTGGCGGCAAACCGATGGTGGTACGCGTGGCCGAACGCGCTGCACTGGCCGGCGCCAGCCGCATCATCGTCGCTACCGACCATGCCGATATCCGCGCTGCCTGCGCACAGCATGGCGTGGAAGTGTGCATGACGCGCGCCGATCATCCGTCCGGCACCGATCGCATTGCCGAAGTGGCGCGCGCACTGGCGTTGCCGGCCGATGCCGTGGTGGTCAATCTGCAGGGTGACGAGCCTTTGATCGACCCGGCGCTGCTGCGGGCAGCTGCGGCGCGCATCAATGCCGAGGTGCCGATGTCCACCTGCGCCCACCCGCTGCACGATGCGGCGGACGCCTTCAACCCCAACGTGGTGAAGGTGGTGCTGGACAAGGCAGGGCGGGCGCTGTACTTCTCGCGCGCCACCATTCCGTGGCATCGCGACGCTTTTGCCAAGGACCAGAGCACGCTGCCGGCCGGCTATGCGCCGCTGCGCCATATCGGCCTGTACGCCTACCGCAACGATTTCCTGCAGGCTTATCCGACGCTCGAAGTTTCCCCACTGGAATCTATCGAGGCGCTCGAACAGTTGCGCGTGCTGTGGCATGGCTACCCGATTGCCGTGCATGTGACCGATTCGGCACCCGCTGCCGGGGTCGATACGCCGGAAGATCTGGAGCGCGTCCGCCAGTTTTATTGAGACGGATCAAGCTAAGCGACTGTTGTAGTTCATACCACATCGTCAGCCAGTCGTCAGTTGAAACGGTTATAACTACGGACGGTGGTGCGATATTCATACGGAATATCTCTCCCCGCCCCGGATTCGCCCCATAAGAGCGGTTTTAGCTGTCACAAATTGGCGTAGAGACGAGGTTTTGTGGTAAGTTGCGTACGATAGTCAGACTTGCAGCAGATCTACTGTTTCCACATCACCCATATCCATATCTGTTTTAGGAATTTTTCATGCGTCTTATTCTTTTAGGAGCACCAGGTGCCGGCAAGGGCACTCAGGCTAATTTCATCAAAGAAAAATACAACATCCCGCAAATTTCCACTGGCGATATGCTGCGTGCGGCCATCAAAGCTGGCACCGAAATGGGTCTGGCTGCGAAAAAAGTCATGGACGCAGGCGGTCTGGTGTCGGACGACATCATCATCGGTCTGGTCAAGGACCGTCTGGCCGAGCCGGATTGCGCCAACGGCTATCTGTTCGACGGCTTCCCACGCACCATCGCTCAGGCGGATGCCATGAAAGACAGCGGCGTCGCCATCGACTACGTGCTGGAAATCGATGTGCCGGACGATTCCATCGTCGAGCGTATGTCGGGCCGCCGCAGCCATCCGGCTTCGGGCCGCGTGTACCACATCAAGTTCAATCCCCCTAAAGTCGAAGGCAAAGACGATGTGACCGGCGAAGATCTGGTGCAGCGTGACGACGACAAAGCGGAAACCGTGAAGAAGCGTCTGGACGTCTATCACAACCAGACCGAAGTGCTGCTGGGCTACTACAACAACTGGGCCAGCACCGGCCAGCCAGGTGCACCGAAATACCGCCGCATCTCCGGTGTGGGTCCGGTAGAACAAATTCGTGACGCGGCATTTGCCGCGCTGGCGGAATAAGCGTTACAGTAGAGCGGACCGAGTGTCCGCTTTTTTTATGTCTGCGCTGGTGGTGTGCAGACCGGCCTGATGGCAAGAGCTAGCGCTCGGTGCTCTCCCGTTTTGAAGTGATGCAGTACGCAGGTTAGTAGGCTGCGTCGTCCTATCCGGATGGCGTCAGTTTTCTGAGTGTGGTTTGTAGACTTGTTCAATAACAATAAGGGGACACTATGGCAGCTAGTCTATGGTTTGCAGTTGCGTGCGGCGTAATCGCCGTGGTTTATGGTTTATGGTCGCGTAGCTGGATTTTGCGACAGGACGCTGGCAATCCCCGCATGCAGGAAATTGCGCTCGCTATTCAGCAGGGCGCGGCCGCCTATCTGGCGCGCCAGTATCGCACCATCGGGATTGTCGGCGTGGTGCTGCTTGTTCTGATCGGCGCCTTGCTCGATATGCGCACTGCCATCGGCTTCCTGATCGGCGCGGTGCTGTCCGGTGCCTGCGGCTTTATCGGCATGAATGTCTCGGTGCGGGCCAATGTGCGCACCGCACAGGCCGCTACCAAGGGCATGAATCAAGCACTGAATGTCGCGTTCAAGGGGGGCGCCATTACCGGCATGCTGGTGGTGGGGCTGGGCCTGCTGGGCGTGGTGCTGTTCTATCTCTACCTGACGGCCAACCCGGCGGGGGCGGGCACTAGCCCGCACGACCAGATCAAACCGCTGATCGGTCTGGCGTTTGGCGCTTCCCTGATTTCCATCTTCGCCCGTCTGGGCGGCGGCATCTTCACCAAGGGCGCCGATGTGGGCGCTGATCTGGTGGGCAAGGTCGAAGCCGGCATTCCTGAAGATGATCCGCGTAATCCCGCCGTGATTGCCGATAATGTGGGCGACAACGTGGGCGACTGTGCCGGTATGGCGGCGGACCTGTTCGAAACCTATGTGGTCACGCTGATCGCCACCATGCTGCTCGGCGCGCTGCTGATCGTGAATGCGCCGACCAGCGCCGTGGTGTATCCGCTGCTGCTGGGTGCGGTGTCCATCATCGCGTCGATTATCGGTTGCTCCATGGTCAAGGCCCAGCCGGGCAAGAAAATCATGTCGGCCCTGTACACGGGGCTGTGGTGGGCTGCCGGTCTGTCGCTGCTCGGCTTTGCCGTGATTACCTGGCAGGTGTGGCCCGATGAAGCCATGCGCATGAGAATGATGGGCTGCACCGTGGTCGGCATCGTGCTGACGGGGCTGATGGTGTATATCACCGAGTACTACACAGGCACGGATTTCCATCCGGTCAAACACATCGCCGAAGCTTCTACTACCGGCCACGGCACCAATATCATCGCCGGGTTGGGGGTGTCCATGAAGTCTACCGCCTATCCGGTGCTGGCGGTGTGCGCGGCGATACTGGTGTCCTACCAGCTGGGACAGCTGTATGGCGTGGCGATCGCTGCCACTGCCATGCTGTCCATGGCCGGCATAGTGGTGGCGCTCGACGCTTACGGTCCGATCACCGATAACGCTGGCGGTATTGCGGAAATGTCCGGCATGCCGGAATCGGTGCGCGCCATCACTGATCCGCTTGATGCGGTGGGCAATACCACCAAGGCGGTGACCAAAGGCTACGCCATCGGTTCGGCCGGCCTGGCAGCGCTGGTGCTGTTTGCCGACTACACCCACGCGCTGGAATCGGCCGGCAAGAGCATTACCTTCGACCTGTCCAATCCGATGGTGATTGTGGGGCTGGTGATCGGCGGCTTGATCCCGTATCTGTTCGGCGCCATGGCGATGGAAGCAGTAGGGCGCGCAGCTGGTGCGGTGGTGGTGGAAGTGCGCCGCCAGTTCCGCGACATCAAAGGCATCATGGATGGCACGGGCAAACCGGAGTATGACAAGGCGGTCGACATGCTGACGGCTTCCGCTATCCGCGAAATGATTGTGCCTTCGCTGCTGCCGGTGGTGGTGCCGATTATCGTCGGCATGCTGCTGGGCGCGGCGGCACTGGGCGGCATGCTGATGGGAACCATCGTCACCGGTCTGTTCGTGGCGATCTCCATGACCACCGGCGGCGGCGCCTGGGACAACGCCAAGAAGTACATCGAAGATGGCCATTTCGGCGGCAAGGGGTCGGATGCGCACAAGGCCGCAGTAACCGGCGATACGGTGGGCGATCCGTACAAGGATACGGCGGGTCCTGCCGTCAATCCGCTGATCAAGATCATCAATATCGTTGCGCTGCTGCTGGTGCCCTTGCTGCCTGCTTCGGGCTGGCTGGCAGTCACGCCCGCTGCTCCGGTAGCTGCCGTGGCAGCGCCGCCAGCCGCCATGATGCAGCGTGCCGATGCGCCAGCGCCGCCGCAAGTGATGGCGCCGGCCGAAGGCGCAGCGGCGCAGCCTGCCGCGCCGGATGCGGCAACCGCTGGTGCTAACGCTACGCAGTAAGCGTCAGTCTTAACGCTATAAATTGTTACGCACACTAGCCTTCGTCCCTGTGCTGTCCAATAATGAAGTGGGCGACAGGGGCGGAGGATGTGATGCGGAATCTATGCGAACGATGCAGGCGGCGCGGAATAGCCGGTCCGGATGAGCGGGCTGGTTTGAGCCGTGCGGCACGGTGGCTGGCTTTGCCATTGCTGGCCAGTCTTGCAGGCGGGGCGTGCGCCATAGCAGCTACAGAGCAGGACCCGTCGGCTCCCAGGCAAGCCAACAGCGAAATCGAAGCCTATGCGCGCCTGCCGGTCTGTACCCTCAGCCCGGACGGGCAGCATCTGGCAGTTCAGTCCTGCCGTACCGCGCCCGCACGGGGGCCGATGCCGCGCCGTGCGGTGCCGCAGCAGATAGATCCTGTGCCGGATACGCGGCTAGCGCCATCTCTTGTATCCCCGCGCACCCCCATGGCAATACCGTCCGCCCCGGTTTCGGCGGCAGCCGTTGCGCCGGCGCAGGCTACGGTTCCTGCTTCACTCGCTCCATCCGCTATGCCGCGCGCGCTGAATAATTGCAGCGCGGCAGGGTGCAACGATGCGCAAGGCGCACGCATCAACAGTGCCGCGCCCGGCACGGTGATCACGCCGCAAGGGCAGGTCTGCAGCCGCAACGGCGTGTGGATACAGTGCTAGCGCAGTGGCATGCAGGTTTTCACCGTGATGGCATAAATATTCGCTACAATGCGGATGTGACGTTAACGTAAACGTCAAATAAAACCAGATAGGGACACACATGCAAATTCAGGACAATGTATTCATCGTGACGGGTGGCGCTTCGGGACTGGGCGCAGCGACTGCGCGCATGCTGGTAGCGCAGGGCGGCAAAGTGGTGCTGGCCGACGTACAGGCGGATGCCGGTCAAGCACTGGCTGCCGAACTGAACGTCGTATTCGTCAAGTGCGACGTGAGCTCGGAAGCGGACGGCCAGGCCGTGGTGGCAGCGGCGACTGCACTGGGCACGCTGCGCGGCCTGATCAACTGCGCCGGGGTGGCGCCAGCCATGAAAACCGTCGGCAAGGACGGCCCGCATCCGCTGGAGCTGTTCCAGCGCACCGTCAACATCAACCTGATCGGCACCTTCAACATGGCCCGTCTGGCTGCCGACGCCATGAGCAAAACGGCTGTCACCGATAGCGGCGAGCGCGGCGTCATCATCAACACCGCATCGGTTGCCGCCTTCGATGGCCAGATCGGCCAGGCAGCTTATGACGCCTCGAAAGCCGCCGTAGCCGGCATGACGCTGCCGATGGCGCGCGACCTGTCGCGCAATGCCATCCGCGTGATGACGATTGCACCGGGCATATTCGAAACCCCGATGCTGATGGGGATGCCGGAAGAAGTGCGCACCGCGCTGGGCGCCATGGTGCCGTTCCCGCCGCGGCTGGGCAAGCCGGGCGAATACGCCCAGCTGGCACTAGCCATCATCGAAAACACCATGCTCAACGGCGAAACCATCCGTCTGGACGGCGCCATCCGCATGCAGCCTAAATAATCGTCGGCGTCAGGTCGGGCAATTTGCCCCACCTGACCCGGTGCGGGTTTTGGTGTAGGATTCGGGAGTGATCGGGCGCGCAGCGCAGGCTGCGCGCTTTTTTATTCTGGAGAGTCTATGTTCCGTTTGAAGTCGCTGAGCGCCCATCTGGCGCTGTCCCTGCCACTGCTGCTGGCACTGCAGCTGCCGGCCCATGCCCAACGCAGCAGCAACGAAGCTGCACCCGAAATCGCCACCGGCTATGCGGCCAAGGCGGGCAAATCGGCGCAGAAGTTCATGGTGGCGGCGGCCAATCCGCTGGCGACGGAGGCCGGCTACCAGATGCTCAAGCAGGGCGGCGCAGCCATCGATGCGGCGATTGCCACCCAGCTGGTGCTGACGCTGGTGGAGCCGCAGTCGTCCGGTATCGGCGGCGGTTCCTTCCTGCTCTATAGCGATGGCAAGCGCGTGCAGTCCTACGACGGACGCGAAACCGCGCCCGCTGCAGCGGATGAACATCTGTTCCAGGATGCCGACGGCAAAGCGGTGTCGCGCGAAATCGGCGTGATCGGGGGCCGTTCGGTAGGCGCACCCGGCGTGCTGCGCATGCTGGAGCTGGCCCACAAGGAGCATGGCCGTCTGCCGTGGAAGGTGCTGTTCGGACCTGCCATCAAGCTGGCAGAAGATGGCTTCAAGGTCAGCCCGCGCCTGAACGGCCTGCTGTCGTGGGACCGCTATCTGGTGCGCGATCCCGTGGCGCGGGCCTACTTCTTTGATGAAGCGGGCAAACCCCGTCCAGTGGGCTACCTGCTGAAAAATCCTGAACTGGCGCGTACCCTGCGCGAAATCGCCGAGGGCGGCGCCGATGCCTTCTACAAGGGCCGCATCGCCAGCGATATCGCTGCCAAAGTGGCGGGACATCCGACCAATCCGGGCAAGCTGACGGCGACTGACATTGCCGGCTACCGTGCACTGGAGCGCCAGCCCGTGTGCACCGACTACAAGGCTTGGACCGTGTGCGGCGCACCGCCGCCTTCGTCCGGCGGCGTGGCCATTGCGCAGATGCTGGGTGTGCTGGAGATTAAGGACATTGCGCCATTCAAGCCGGTGAATGGCCAGCTGACGGCACAGGGTATCCACCTGTTCAGCGAAGCGGGGCGGCTGGCTTATGCTGACCGCGACCATTACATCGCCGATCCGGCCTTTGTGCCGCTGCCCGGCAAAGGTGTCGCTGCGCTGGTGGATAAAGCCTATCTGGCGCAGCGCGCTGCCCTGATCGGCGAGCGCTCGATGGGCCGCGCTGCCTACGGCGTGCCGGAAACGCTCAAGCTGGCCTGGGGCACCGATAGCGCCATCGACAAGCCGTCCACTTCCCATCTGGTGGCGGTGGATGCCTATGGCGGCGCCTTGTCTATGACCACCTCAGTGGAAGATGCATTCGGTGCGCGCCAGATGGTGGATGGCTTCCTTCTGAATAATCAGCTGACCGACTTCTCGTTCGACTCGCGCGATGCCGACGGTCCGATTGCCAACCGCGTACAGGCCGGCAAACGTCCGCGCAGCGCCATGTCGCCGACGCTGGTGTTCAAGAAGGGCACCCAAGAGCTGGTGCTGGCAACCGGTTCGCCCGGCGGCGCAACCATCATCAACTATGTGGCCAAGGTGCTGGTGGGGACGCTGGACTGGCAGCTCGATGTGCAGCAGGCCATCAGCCTGCCCAATATCGGTAGCCGCAACGGCCCCACCGAGCTGGAAAAAGGCCGCGTTGCGCCGGAAGTGATCGAGCAGTTGAAGGAGCGCGGCCACCAGGTGCGCGAGTCCGAGTTCAATTCCGGCCTGCAGGGCATCGAGCGTCGTGTGGTCAACGGCAAGGCCGAATGGTTCGGCGGCGCCGATCCGCGTCGCGAAGGTGTCGTATTAGGTGACTAAGTTAGTGACTTAGTAGGTACAAGTCGGCCTAAGTGCAGGGTCGGGGCTCCCCAAATCTCCCAGACCCTGCTAATCTCTTTGAATGGGAATTCATAAGAAAACCGGCCTGATATTGACAGGTGGTGGTGCACGAGCTGCCTATCAGGTTGGCGTGCTGCAGGCGATCTCGCAAATACTGTGGGAGGCAGGCTGGCCGCCGGCACGCAATCCCTTCGAAATCATCTGCGGCACTTCCGCCGGTGCGATTAATGCCACGGCGCTGGCCTGCCGTGCCGACAACTTCGGCGAAGGTGTACAGAAACTGCTCGACGTGTGGGAGCACATCGAAGTGGGGCAGGTCTACCGCGCCGATTCGCTCGGCGTGATACGTTCCGGCGCACGCTGGCTGTCGCTGCTATCGTTTGGCTGGCTGCTGCGCAAATGGCGCGCCCAGCCGCCCGCCTCGCTGCTCGATAACACCCCGCTGGTCGGCCTGCTGCACCGCATGCTCGACCTGCCGCGCCTTGATGCCGTACTGACGGAGGGCTTGCTGCATGCGCTGGCGGTGACGGCATCGTCTTACAGCGCGGGCAATCACCTGACTTTCTATCAAACTGCGGCCGATATCGCGCCGTGGATACGCATGCAGCGCGTGGCCCTGCAGGACCAGATCGGGGTTGAGCATCTGCTGGCTTCCTCGGCGATTCCGTTCATTTTTCCGGCCACTCCGTTGTACATGGGCGGCCACCGCGAGTATTGCGGCGATGGTTCGATGCGCCAGCTGGCGCCGATCTCGCCCGCTATCCACCTGGGTGCCAGCAAGGTGCTGGTGGTGGGGGCAGGGCGTTTGACGGAGCCGCCGCGCAGCCCCGCCGAACATGGCGCCTCGCGCTACCCCAGTCTGGCGCAGATTGCCGGCCATGCCATGTCGTCCATCTTCCTCGACAGTCTGGCGGTAGATATCGAGCGGCTGGAGCGCATCAACCGTACCTTGTCGCTGCTGCCGGAGTCGCTGCTGGAACAGACCCCGCTCAAACCCGTCAAGCTGCTGGTGATTGCGCCGTCGGAGCGGCTGGACGGCATCGCCGCACGCCACACTGCCAGCCTGCCCGCTCCGATACGCACCATGCTGTCGGGCATAGGCGCGATGGAATCGCGCGGTTCGGCGCTGGCTTCCTATCTGCTGTTTGAATCTTCCTATACTTGCGAGTTGATCCGCCTTGGCCAGCACGACACGTTCGCGCGCAAGGACGATGTACTGGCATTCTTCGAATCCTGATCGGACTACCCCTTGCCGCTGAATTTACGAATCTGTCGCTATCTGCTGCTGCCGCTGCTGTTGTGGGGCACCGCAGTCTGGGCCGGACCGCCGCCGCGTACGCTGCGCTTCGACCAGTTCCGGGTTGAAAACGGGCTGGCCCAGGAGACTGTGCTGTCCATTACGCAGGACCGGCAGGGCTTTATCTGGCTGGGTACCCAGGCCGGCGTGACCCGCTTTGACGGCTACCGCGCCGTGACCTTCAAGAGTGCCGTATCCGATCCGCGCAGCCTGATCGATAACTGGGTGCGCGCTCTGCATGTGGATGCAGCGGGCCAGCTGTGGCTGGGCACGGACGGAGGACTGGACCGGTTCGACCCCGACACCAATACCTTTGTCCACTACCTGCCCAGCGAATCCAGCCAGCGCGGCAACGGCAACCGGCATATCCGCGCCATCGTCAATGATGGCGCCGGTTCCATGTGGCTGGCCAGCGGTGACGGCCTGCATCTGTTTGATCCGCGCACACGCCGTTTTGTCAGCTGGCACCACGATCCGGCCGATCCGGGCAGCCTGTCGAACGATCAGGTGAACGCGCTGGCGCGCGACGCCAGCGGACGGCTGTGGGTCGCCACCGCTACCGGCCTCGATATGCTGGCGCCGGGCGCCATGCGCTTCCAGCACTTCACCATGGATGCCAGCCGTAACAGCAAATTCAATACGGTGCTGTCGTTGCAGGTCGATAGCGAACAGTCGTTGTGGGTGGGCACGCTAGGCGGACTGGAACAATGGCGCTTGCTCGGCAGCGAGCCGCAGCGGCGCCGTTTCGGCCCGCGTGAAGGGCTGCGCGCCGGTGCCAGCGTGCCGGTAATGTATCAGGACTCCGATACCAATATCTGGATAGGCACGCAGGCCGATGGGCTGTTCCGCTGGATACCGGCGGAAAACCGCCTGCAGCAGTACCGCCACCAGTTAAGCGACACCCATAGCGTTGCCGACAACCAGATTTCGGCGTTGTACCGCGACCGCGTCGGCACCTTCTGGGTGGGCACCTGGAATGACGGCGTGAGCCGGGTCGATATGGGCAGCGGCGGATTCTCGCGCATTGTGCGTCAGGCCGACATTCCGAATACGCTCACCGATAACCGGGTGCATGCCATTATCGGCGAAACCCAGGGGCGGCTCTGGCTAGGCACCAGCAGTGGCTTGAATCTGTATGATCCGGTGAGCGGCACGGCCAGAACCTGGCGCTATATGGCGGGCAGCGCGAATAGCCTGAGCGATGATCACGTCACCACACTGCTGCGCGATAAAAAGGGCAATATCTGGATCGGTGGGCGGGCCGGGCTGAATTATCTGAATATGGCCAACGGTACCATCAGCGTGACCTCGTTTGCCCATGGCGATCCGGCCAGCGACATTATCCGCAATATAGTCGCCGACAGCGCCGGCATGCTGTGGATCGCCTCGCGTGGCGGCCTGCACCGGCTGGATCCGCAGACCATGGCAGTGCACACCTACCGGCATGATCCATCAGATCCCAACAGCCTGTCCGATAATGTGGTGCGGCCGATACTGGAGGACCGCCAGGGCCGCATGTGGGTCGGCACGTTTAACGGCCTCGATCTGTTCGACCGCAAGACTGGCCTGTTCCGCCATTTCCGCCGCGAAGCCAATAATCCGGCAAGCTTGAGCCACGATGAGGTGCACTATCTGTACGAAGACGGCGCCGGCACCATCTGGGTCGGCACGGCGGCTGGTCTGAATCGCATGGAACAGGGCAAGGACGGCAGCATCAGTTTCCACCCCTACCTGCGCAAGGACGGCTTTGCCGACGACGCGATCGCCTCGATTCTGCCTGACGATGCGGGCAACCTCTGGCTCAGCACCAATAGCGGCCTGTCGCGCCTGAATACCCGCACTGGCGTGATTCGCAATTACTCCGGCGCCGACGGCACCATTGAAGGCGCTTATTTCGATGGCTCGGCGCTGCGGGCGGCGGATGGCGCACTGTTCTTCGGCGGCTTTAACGGCATCACCACCTTTATGCCGGCAGAAATACGCGAAAACAGTGTTGCACCCGCAGTGGTGATTACCGACTTCCAGATCTTTAACAAGTCGGTCAAGCCGGGGCAGGGCGAACATCCCGATGTGCTGAAGACGGCGATAGAGCATACCACCGCGCTGACGCTGAGCGAACGTGATTCCGTGTTCTCGCTGGAGTTCGCCGCGCTGCACTTTGCCGCGCCCCAGCGCAACCGCTTTGCTTACCAGCTGCAGGGCTTTGACGAAGACTGGGTGCTGACGGATTCCGACAAACGCTTTGCGACTTACACCAATCTCGATCCGGGCAAATACATCTTCCGCGTCAAGGCAGCCAACAAGGACGGTATCTGGAACGACAACGCGGCGACGCTGGAAATCACCATCCTGCCGCCGTTCTGGAAAACCTGGTGGTTTCGCCTGCTGGTGTTTATTGCCGCCGCCGGTACCGGTTATGCGCTCTATCGTGCCCGCGTGCGTAGCCTGCGCCACCAGCAGCTGCGGCTGGAAAATCTGGTGGGCTCGCGTACCGCCGAGGTGGAGCAGAAAAACCTGCTGCTGCAGCAGCAGAAGCGGGAACTGGAACAGCGCCGGCTGGAGGCAGAAGCCCAGCGGGCCGAGGCCGAGCAGCGCCGCATAGATGCCGAACGGCAGAAGATCGAAGTTGAGCACCAGAAGGAAAACGTCGAACAGGCCCACCGCAACATCTCCGTGCTGAGTGAACTGGGACGCGAAATGAGCGCCACGCTGGATATGGAAACCAGCATGCAGACGCTGTACCGCCATGTGCATCACCTGATGAATGCGCAGATTTTCGGCATCGGCTTCGTGCGTGAAGATGCTGGCGTGATCGATTTCCCGTTTGCGATAGAAGAGGGCGTGCGTACCCTGCCCTACCAGCGCCGGCTCGACTATCCTAACCAGTTGGCCGTATGGTGCCTGACGCACCGCCAGCCGGTGTTCATCAACGACTTCCAGGCAGAATACCGCCGCTACATGGATGAGTCGGGACTGGATAATCTGGTGCCGTGCATACGCGAAGACGGCCAGCCGGCGTCCATCGCGGAATCGATGATGTATGCGCCGCTAGTGGTGACCGACAAGGTGGTGGGGCTGCTGTGCGTGCAGAGCAAGGAAAAGCACGCCTACCAGCAGGTGCACATGGATATGCTGCAGACGCTGGCGGCGCACGCTGCGGCCGGGCTGGAAAATGCGCGCGCCTATCAGCAGCTGGAAGAAACCCTGCAGACGTTGCGCCGCACGCAGGAACAGCTGGTGCAGCAGGAGCGGCAGGTAAGGTTGCACACCGACGAGCTGGCGCTGGCCAACCGCGCCTTGCAGGAAAACGATGAACGGCTGCGCCTCGCCAAACAGAAGGCGGAAGACGCCACACGGCAGAAGTCCGAGTTTCTCGCCAACATGAGCCATGAAATGCGCACCCCGCTCGCCGGCGTGATCGGCATGCTGGGCTTTGCCCTGCGCGACATGAAGCTGGGCGTGAGTACGCGCGAACAGATGCTGCGGGCACAGGCCAATGCCCAGTCGCTGCTGTCCATCATTAACGATCTGCTGGACTTCTCGAAAATCGAGGCGGGCAAGCTGATGATCGAGAATATCGATTTCTCGCTGTCTTCGGCGGTAGAAAATGTTGTCAGCCTGTTCGAAGAGCAGGCAGCTGCGCACAGCGTGGGCTTCAGTCTGGAATTTGGCGAAGACCTGCCGCAGTACGTGGTGGGCGATCCAACCCGTCTGCGCCAGGTATTGGTGAATCTGGTCGGAAATGCCTTCAAATTTACCGAACAGGGCTCGGTACGCATGCGGGTAGAGCGGGTTCCGGCCGGCCCGGACGGCGACAGTACGGACATGAACCGCATCCGCTTTAGCGTCAGCGATACGGGCATAGGTATCGAGGCGGAAGCCATTCCCCGTCTGTTCCAGCAATTCGAACAGGCCGACGCTTCCACCACGCGGCGCTACGGCGGTACCGGACTGGGGCTGGCCATCTGCCGCCAGCTGGTAGAGCTGATGGGCGGCGAAATCAGCGCCGTCAGCGCGCCGGGGCAGGGCAGTACCTTCAGGTTCGAACTGCCGCTGGCGAACGGCGCAGCGCCGACCATGGTGCCGCATGTACCGCGCGAGCCGCATAGCCACCAGCTCAAGGTGCTGTGCGCCGAGGATTTTCCTACCAACCAGATCATCATCCGCATGATGCTGGAAGACCTGGGCCATAAAGTGGATATCGCCGCCAATGGTGCGCTGGCGGTAAAGGCCTGCGCCTTGACGCGCTACGACCTGATCCTGATGGATGGCCGCATGCCGGAAATGGATGGCGCCAGCGCTACTCGGATCATCCGTGCCGGCGGGCCGATCGATGCGCCTGTGCGCGATCAGGAACTGATGATTATTGCGCTGACCGCCAATGCCAGCGAAGAGGACCGCAGTCGCTATCTGGCAGCCGGGATGGATGATTTCCTGACCAAGCCAATCGACGAAGACAAGCTGCACTTCCAGCTCAGCCGCGCGATCGAACGCCAGTTGCAACGCGGAGTACACCTGCCGCGTATGACTCCACGCAATGAAGGTGGCAACGGTACTGCGGAACTTGATGCGATGTTCGGCGTGGCGCCGGCACCGGCGCCGGGGCTGGAACCGGCGCGGCTGGCGCAGCATAGCGGCGGTACAGACCTGAAACAGCGTCTGCGCACGGCATTCAATCAGGATGTGCCATTGCGGCTGGCAGAGCTGGAACATGCGATCGACGACGGGGCAGCCGACGTGGCCGGGCGGCTGCTGCATGGCATGAAAGGCAGTGCCGGCTATCTGGAAGAGCAGGAACTGCAGGCACTGTGCGGTGATCTGGAACTGGCGGCCGACCATGGCGACTGGGTGCGCTTGCGTGAGGCGTTGCCACAGTTGCGCGAACTGTTGCGTAAAGTGCGCTAGAGAACATGCTGTGGGGGGCTGTTTCGGGTAAGATTGGTTGAAATGACAATAGTGACGCCAGCAGCCTGTGCCATCCCGGCATATCCGGCATATCCGGCATATCGTGCAGCTAGCAGCGCAAGTAACGAGGCACAGGGAAATACATGAAAGTTCTGGTAGTCGATGATGATGTGGTTTCGCGCATGGTGCTGATGCACCTGATTGACAGTTGCGGTCAGTTCGATATCGCCGAGGCAGAGGATGGCGAAGACGCGTGGCAGCAGCTGCAGCAGGGCTTGCGTCCGGCAATCTGCTTCTGCGACCTGCGCATGCCCCGTCTATCAGGACTGGAGCTGCTGCAGCGTCTGCGCCAGCACAGCGATTTTGCTACCCTGCCTTTTGTACTGGTGACTTCGGCCAATGACCAACACACGGTCGAAGAGGCGACGCAGGGCGGCGCCAGTGGCTATGTGGTGAAGCCGTTTCAGGCCGATCAGGTGCGTCAGCACCTGCAGGCGCTGCAGCAGACGGCGCAGCCCAGCTACCGCCATCGCGCCGAAGAACCGGCGCTGACGCTGGCCCGGCTGGGGATCAGCGGCGAGCGCCTGCTGGTGTACCTGAACGGCTTCGCTACCCAGCTTGGCGCCGCCAGCGAAGAGCTCGGCGCCCTGCTGGAGCAGGGCCGGCCAGATGAGCTGCAGCAGCGGCTTGAGCGCCTGCATGCGGGGTGCGTGACGCTGGGAATGGGCGGCGCGGCCGACTGTCTGCAGCAGTTGCAGGCGGCGCCGCTGACCGTGCCCGCCATCCAGGCTGCACTCAAGGATGTGGTGCGTGCCGTCAGCTACCAGACCGACCTGGTATTGCAGTCCCTACCCGAATAAACTGGCTGCCGCGGGTGGCCTGAGCCGCTGTACGGTTGCGCTTTACCCCTGACGCAAAAATAGTTTAAACTTAAAGTATTGCCCGATTGCGGACAATGCGCGCCACTATTTTCGACAGGGGATCATGAAGCCTATGCCAGCCAGTTCTGCCAGAGCCCATACCGACCCGTTTGCGCGCTCCCATCTGCCGCCTGCCGAACTGTGGCCGGAATTGCGTTTCGACCTGCCGGAACTGCAGTATCCGCCGCGCCTGAACTGTGTGGCCGAACTGCTTGATGCTGCAATGGCGCGTGGCGACGGTGAGCGCATTGCTTTGCGCGGCGAGCATGATAACTGGACTTACGCCTATTTGCACGCGCAGGTGAACCGCATCGCCCATGTGCTGCGCTCCACGCTCGGGCTGGAAACGGGCAACCGGGTGCTGCTGCGGGGCGCCAATACACCGATGATGGCGGCCTGTGTGCTGGCCGTGCTGAAGGCCGGCTGCATCGCCGTACCAACCATGCCGCTGCTGCGCGCGCGTGAACTGGCGGTGATCGCCGCCAAGGCGGAAGTCAATGCCGTGCTGTGTGCCGACAGCCTGCGCGCCGAAGTGGAAGCCATGGAGCTGGCACCGGCGGCACGCCAGCGCAGCGTGTACTTCGGTGCCGGCGGCGAGGCCATGCTGGAAACGCTGATGGCGGCCCAGTCCGACCAGTTTGCCGCCGTCGATACGGCGCTTGACGATGTCTGCCTGATCAGTTTTACCTCGGGTACCACCGGCATCCCCAAGGGCACCATGCATTTCCATCGCGATGTGATGGCCATTTGCGACTGCTTCCCCCGCTCCGTACTGCGTACCGAAGCGGACGATATTTTCATCGGTACGCCGCCGCTGGCGTTTACCTTCGGGCTGGGCGGTCTGCTGCTGTTTCCACTGCGGGTGGGGGCCAGCGCCGCGCTGCTGGAAAAGCTGACGCCGGAAACCCTGCTGGTGGCGATTCAAAAGTATCGCGCTACCATCTGCTTTACCGCGCCAACCTTCTACCGCCAGATGGCGCCGCTGGTTGGCCGCTACGATCTGTCCAGTTTGAAGAAGAGCGTGTCTGCCGGCGAAGTGCTGCCTGTGGCGACCCGCGAGAGCTGGCTGCAGGCCAGCGGCCTGACCATGATAGATGGCATAGGCGCGACCGAGCTGCTGCACATTTTCATTTCCGCCGCGGGCGATCAGGTGCGCCCGGGCGCTACCGGCAAACCGGTGCCCGGCTATCAGGCCTGCATACTGGATCAGCAGGGGCAGCCGGTAGGGCCGGGCGTAATCGGCCGGCTGGCCGTGAAAGGACCGACCGGCTGCCGCTATCTGGCCGATGCGCGCCAGCGCGACTATGTGCTCGATGGCTGGAACCTGACGGGCGATGCATATGAAATGGATGCCGATGGCTATTTCTATTATCGCTCGCGCACCGACGACATGATTATCTCGGCCGGCTATAACATCGCCGGACCGGAAGTGGAGGACGTGCTGCTGCGTCATCCGGCCGTGGCCGAGTGCGGCGTGATAGGCCGCGCCGATGAAGAGCGGGGCCAGATCGTGGAAGCCCATGTTGTGCTCAAACCCGGCTTCGCGGCAGCGCCGGAGCTGGTGACGCAGTTGCAGGAATTCGTCAAAGCCCAGATCGCACCGTACAAGTATCCGCGCGCCATTCGTTTCCTGCCCTCCCTGCCGCGCACCGAGACGGGCAAGCTGCAGCGCTTCAAGCTGCGCACCGAATAAAGAGATCCGTATGAATATCGTATGCATAGGCGGCGGTCCCGCTGGACTGTATTTCGGCCTGCTGATGAAGAAGCAGAATCCGTCCCACCAGATCACCGTGATAGAGCGTAACCGGCCGTATGACACCTTCGGCTGGGGCGTGGTGTTTTCTGATCAGACGCTGGGCAATCTAGCGCTGGCCGATGAAGTGAGCGCGCGCGCGATACAGTCGTCCTTCAATCACTGGGATGATATCGACACCTATTTCAAGGGCGAGAAGATCCGCTCGGGCGGCCATGGCTTTTGCGGTATCGGCCGCAAGCACCTGCTGAATATCCTGCAGCAGCGCTGCGAGGAACTGGGCGTGATCCTGCTGTTCGAAACGGAAGTGGAGGACGACCAGGTCATCGCTGCGCGCTATCAGGCCGATCTGGTGATCGCTGCGGATGGATTGAATAGCCGCATCCGCAGCCGCTATGCGGCCAGCTACCAGCCGCAGATCGACGCGCGGCGCTGCCGTTTTGTCTGGCTGGGAACGCGCAAGAAATTCGAGGCTTTTACGTTTGCCTTTAAACAGACGCAGCATGGCTGGTTCCAGGCCCACATCTATCAGTACGACGGCGTCACCTCGACCTTTATCGTTGAGACGCCGGAGCCGGTGTGGCGTGCAGCCGGGCTGGAACGGATGACGTCGGAACAGTCGATTGCGTTCTGCGAGCAGCTGTTTGCCGACATACTCGAGGGGCATGGCCTGATGTCGAATGCTGCCCATTTGCGTGGCTCGGCCATGTGG
>Ga0187842_1000306_pt1 | contig 25291 bp, 22 predicted proteins | sample SpaLakP09_SKY_41_FD_134514 | JGI IMG/M metagenome (GOLD analysis project Ga0187842, IMG submission 134514) | Oligotrophic lake water microbial communities from Sparkling Lake, Wisconsin, USA - SP09_SKY_41 | ecosystem: Environmental > Aquatic > Freshwater > Lake | place: USA: Sparkling Lake... | reverse complement strand
TTTCTGCTGTTCGACGCGCCACCGGAAAAGCACAGGGCAGTTGAAGAGGCATTGGGGGGACTGCGGCGAATCCCATTTCGGATGGACCCTAGAGGCAGTCGCATAGTTTTCGTATACAATTAACAAAAAACTGATGGGCTGGAAACCAAACACAATGTTAAAGCATGGATTGAGCAAGACGTATGACGAGATTCATAAAGAAATGCATTGAATCATAATTGCTTTTTTAAATATAAGTAAGGCTAGATGATCACAAAAATCTCAGTTCACGGCCTTGGAAAGCTCGGAGCAAGTATGGCGGCAGGTTTTGCCTCACGCGGCTTTCAAGTCATCGGAGTGGATATTAACCCGAATGCCGTTACCTGCCTCAATGAGGGGCGGGCACCTGTTCAAGAGACCGGCTTAGAAGACCTTATCTCAGCCAACCGGGAAAAAATCCGTGCTACGCTTGATCCGGAGGAGGCTGTGGCTGATTCCGAGATCAGTTTTGTTATCGTGCCAACTCCAAGTGATGATCGGGGTGCCTTTACGTTACAGTACGCGCGGCATGCTTTTAAAAGCCTTGGCCAGGCCTTGCGAAGAAAAAATTCTTATCACGTTGTGGTCATGACCAGCACGGTTCTCCCTGGGGCGACACGCTACGGCCTCTTGCCAATCCTCGAAGAGGAGTCAGGGAAAAAATGCGGCAGGGACTTTGGTTTTTGCTATAATCCCGAATTCATCGCTTTAGGATCAGTCATCCGGGATTTCCTGAATCCTGATTTTTATTTACTCGGTCAATACGACGAGCGTTCCGGCGATGCTTTGGAGTCGGTGCACCAACGCGTTTCCTTAAATCAGGCGTCCGTCAAAAGAATGAGTCTAGAAAACGCAGAATTGGCTAAAATCTCCGTTAATAGCTTCGTCACCATGAAGATTTCATTCGCCAACATGCTGGCAAACTTCTGCCAAAAGATACCGGGCGGTGATGTCGATGTGGTCTCGGATGCCCTCGGTATGGATAAGAGAATCGGCCGAAGGTATCTCACCGGTGGTTTTGGATTTGGAGGACCATGTTTTCCCAGGGACAATATCGCCTTAGATTTCATGGGGGAAAGCCTCGGGGTTGACACCCGCTTCTTGAGGGCCAATGACGAATATAATCGGTGCCTTGCCCTCTCCTACCTGAAAAACTTTCGCTCGTACATTCCCCCGAACGGGACTGTAGCCGTACTCGGGCTCGCCTATAAACCGGACTCCCACGTCGTGGAAGAATCCCCGGGAATTTATCTATGTCGCGCCTTGGCGAATGCTGGTTTTCGCGTGATTGGACATGATCCCTTGGCTGGTGAGGGGGCCAGACAAGCCTTGGGAAGCCATGCGCTGGTGGTGGATTCCTTGGATCAGGCGCTGAAGGACGTAGATGTCGTTTTGGTCTGCACGCCCGATAATGTGTATCGGCGCTTGGAGGCAAAAAACTTTTCCAGTAAGACGAGAAAGCCCGTTGTGATAGATTTTTGGCGCATTTTGGCGAAACTAGAAGGTGCGGACCAACTCCGTTATATACCCGTGGGGAAAAAGCCATGGGACGAGAATTCTAGCAATCTTTTTCAATCCCTTTGGGAAAAATAGATCAACTTGAGGAAACCGCGGGTAAGGTGAAACTCAAAATACTGATTGTTCAACCTACCGGCGACAAACCCGGTCATTTTGAGATTCATACAACGTATATGGCCCAAGAGTTAGCCAAAATGGGGCACACAGTGACTGTCACCACCAATCAGCTGAACCCACAACGACATCTAAAGGGAAAAGTGCTTTTTCGCTTACATCAAGACGACTCTCGAAAGTACAGCTTTGTTGACTTGGAAAACAACCGGAAATCAGATCCGCTTTCGTACTGGCTTGGGTATTATCGCAATAGTTGGTTTTTTCTGCGCAGGGGACTTGAGTTGGCCAAAGCAGATTCATATGACGCGGCTTACGTCACCGACGTCGAATTTTTAGTGGCTACTATCCTATGTAAATTATATCGCAAGACTCTGCCTGCAATAGTGATGCAAGTAAACGCATCAAACTTTTCCTTTGCTGATTATCCTGGAAGTATCATCAAAAAAATCTATAAAGCTTTCCAAGCTTTTTGTTTCCGCTCTGTAATCGGAAAAGAGATTGCGGCCTTTTCTGTCTTAGGCGAATGGCATATATCCCGGCTTCGCCAGCAACTTAAAATTCCGAAAAAGTTTCCAATCGCGCTCATTCCCGATGGAAGTAACCCTGAATATCAAAAAGAGAATCGTGCAACAGCCAGATCAAAACTGGGGATCGATCCTGACTTGTGCGTCTTCTTATTTTTGGGCGTTTTGCGAAAAGAAAAAGGATTAGCCACCCTCGCTTCAGCATTTCATATCCTCGAAAAAAAGGGCCATAAGGCAGGCTTGATCCTGGCGGGGTCGCCTTTTGACTACTCGGATAAAGAAATTAAGGAGCTTTTTGCCTTTGGCCTGTCGGAGGGATGGTTGATTCATCAAAAGCTGAATTTTATTCCAGAGGAAGAAATGCCACTTTATTTCGGTGCGGCTGACTGCTTTTTGATGCCCTATGAGAAGACGTACAATGCCTCCAGCGGGCCCTTATTTAAGGGGGTCTGTACCTACGGCGTTCCGGTGATCTGCTCGGAGGTCGGTGAAATGGGTGTATTGGTTAAAAGGCATGACCTTGGTTTGTTATGTGAGCCCGGAAACGCTGGGAGTCTAGCCTTAGCTATGGAAAGATTTTTGGAGTCGAGTGTGGATCAGTGGAGCCGTTGGTCCGCTAACGCGAAAAGGGTATCCAAAGAAAACTCATGGGAATCTCTGGCCAAGCGGTACGATCTATTGTTTAATCAGCTTCTCCAAAATAGAGCTTCGCAACTCCAAGCCTGCACAAAAAATTAAAGAATTTGCTGCAATATTAATATTAGATCGACAGCCGGGATAAAAAGGCAGGCTAAGTAAATTTGATTAAAGGGCCACCAATAATTGCCATCACCGGCTCTCGTGGCCGTTTGGGAAGAGCCATAGTGAACTACCTGATGCAAATGGGGGCCACTCTTAGGGCCTATTCGCGATCACCGGAACCAGGGGACTTACCTTTGGCTCAGCTACCACAGGATTTAAGGCAAGGGAAAGTGGACATAGTTTTACACCTTGCCTGGAGTGTTGTGCCGGCGGAGGCTGAGTTAGATCCTTGGGGTCAGTGGCAGGTGGATTTACCACAGCTAGGGGATCTGCTTGACGTGCTAAGCGAGCGAAACAGCCACGGCCAGAATCCCGTTAGGCTGGTCTTTTTTTCTTCAGGATCCGTCTATGGTGAAGGGGACAGTAGGCTCTCGTCATTTGACGAAAACTGCCCAAGAAATCCTAAGGGCTACTACGCGAAGGCCAAGGCGGCTGCTGAGGACATGATTCTGAGCCACATCCGGCAGGGATTGAAAGCAACCATTTTGAGGATTACGAATCCATATGGGTTTCCCCAGGAGGATGGGCGACTCCAAGGCGTGATCCCCGCCCTTTGCCACGCAGCCCTGCAAAGAAAAACCTTCACCCTTTGGGGGGACGGCTCCGCTATCAAAGATTACGTCTATTTCGAAGATCTTTGTGTTGCGGTAAAAAAGGTTTTGGGGTTGCAGCTCACGGGAGTCTATAACTTGTCCAGTGGGGAATCTATCGCGCTGCTCGATCTGGTGAAAATGGTGCAGGAGATCACCGGGATCTCGCTTGCAGTGCAGCATTCCCCCCACCAAAAATGGGACGTGCAACATGGTCGATATTCATCCCAAAAGCTGCGAACGGCTATCGGTTGGGTTCCAAGTTTATCCCTTCGGGAGGGGCTTCTGCGGACTTGGATTGATTGGGGATCAAAGCTGGGCCCATCGAAATGACGAAGATTTCCGTAGTCATTCCAGTTTACCGAAGCGCATCTACCTTGCCCGAACTGGTTTCGCGGCTGACCAGAGTTTTGCAGAAAATGGCGCGCGCCCACGAAATACTTTTGGTCAACGACGGCAGTCCGGACCAGAGCTGGGAGGTTATTCAGAAGCTGAGCCGGAGGAATCCTCGCGTGGTCGGAATCAATCTGATGCGAAATTACGGCCAGCATGCCGCCTTGGCGGCGGGCATACGAGCCAGCAGGGGTAATGTGATTGTGACACTCGACGACGATTTGCAAACCCCTCCTGAAGAAATGCCAAAACTAATTAAAAAACTCGAGGAGGGTTTTGATTTAGTCTACGGAATTCGCAAAACTGAGGCCCATGGATTCTTGCGGAACGGATGCTCCCGACTTGGCAAATATCTCTTAGCGCGCCTTCTCGGAGTACGGGTGGCTACGTCGCTTTCCTCGTATAAGGCCTTTTGCCGCTCACTGCGAGAGCCCTTGCTCCGCCAACATGGCCCGGTCGTATTTCTAGATGCGTTGCTTTGTTGGGGTACGAGCCGGGTGGGAAGCGTGGAGGTGAGCCACCATCCACGCGGGGAGGGAGATTCGGGGTATAATTGGCGTAAATTAATTTCCCACTATGCCAACATGACCACCAGCTTTAGCCAACTTCCCCTCAAGCTGGCGAGCTTCCTTGGAATAGCTGCCATGGGAGCTGGACTCGTTTTATTCTGTTTTGTTCTTTTAGTGTACTGGGTCAGAGGAATCCCGGTCCCTGGCTTCACCTTTGTCGCAGCCTCCATCACCCTATTTTCTGGGATCCAGCTCTTTATTCTTGGCATCATGGGCGAGTACCTTGCCCGCATGCACCAAAACCTAATCGGGATGCCTTCTTATGTGATTCGGCAGGTGGTGGGGCCAGCGGGGATTTTGCAACAAACGGAGAATGGACAAGACCGTGCCTGATTTTGATCTGTTTGCCGAATCCTACGAAAAGGAACTGAATTGTGCTTTGCCTCCTGGTGCGGGTGAAGGGGCCAAATACACCAGAATCAAGGCCTCGCATTTGAAGCATCAACTAACGGCTACTTTTGGCCGGCATGCCCGCCCTGCTTTGCTAGATGCCGGATGTGGAATCGGCATTACGGATGAGTTTCTTAAAACGTTTTTTCCCAGTCTTGCCGGCTTTGACATTTCAGCAGAGAGCATTCACTTGGCCAAGCAGCGAAATCCTGAAGTAAGATATAAGACATCAGATGGAAAAATATTTCCTTTCGAAGACGGGGAGTTTGACGTGGTTTTCGCTATCTGCGTACTGCATCATATACTGCCAGACCACCGGGACGGCTTCCTCCGTGAAGCATGGCGGGTGCTGCGTCCCGGCGGCTTGGTTTTTTTGTATGAGCACAATCCATGGAATCCCATGACACGTTTTGTCGTTAGCCGATGCGTTTATGACCGAGATGCTTTATTGCTTTCCCCTATGGAATGCCGGCGGCTCCTGAGGCAAAACAGGTTTACGCCTGTAGCGGGGGGCTCGCTCATTTTCTTGCCTCTAGAAATGCGCGTCTGGCAGATATGGGAGAAAAAATGGCTCTCCGGAATTCCCTGCGGGGCCCAGTATTTTCAAACTGGAAAAAAACTTGGTAAGGAGGGGGTAAAAATATGAATCCGACCCAAGAATGCCCGGTTTGCGGACAACCGTCCCGAAAGCAATACGTTCATCCCGATGGATACATCTTTAGGTGCATGGAATGTACCCATGCCTTTACTGATCCTTCTTCCCCATCTCAGGAAACATACGATGAAGGGTACTTTCTTGAAACTCACCGAAATTGGTTCCTGCATCCTAATACGGCTCTCTTCCGTCGGATCCAGCACATGCTCCGCCCCGAAGATTGCCGAGAGGGGTTGCTGGATGTGGGCTGCGGGCGGGGCGATCTTTTGTTTCACCTTGAGAAGAGCAATCCGGCTCTTTCCCTTGCCGGCATCGACATCGCGCCACTGCCAGCCCATCCACAGATCCATTTTGTTTCGCACGATTTATTTGATTGGTAGCCGGACCGGCCCTATTCGTCGTGACGTCCTTGGCAGTGATCGAGCATGTGGCAGACATTCGGGGTTTTCTTGGAAAGCTTCGGCGATTTGTAAAAAAAGGAGGACGATTGGTTATCATGACCCTGAATGAAGACGGTGTCCTGTATGCAAAAGCCCGAGGTGCGCTAAAACTTGGCTTCCATGGACCTTTTGAGCGCCTTTATTCTAGACATCATCGGCATCACTTCACCCGTCGATCCTTGCGCTCGCTGGTCGAAATATCTGAGTTTCAGGTCCTCGAGCACTATACCCACAACTTCCCCTTGGCGGCGGCAGATTTTCCCAGCCGCGGATTCTTAATGGATTCGAGTCAAAAGGCTGGGGTTGCGGGCCTCTTTGGCATGGGGCCAATTTTACGAAGCGGCTTCCTGCAGACCATAGTTTGCAAAACATAGAGGAAAATTGTCCGAAAAACCCAAATTAAATCGCAAAATACGTTCGATACCATGCAAGAAAAAATAAAACTGCCAACCAAAATTGCGGTCGATTAGAAAAGCCAAATTCCTTTTCAACAAAACAACTCGAGCAAAAGAATATCTAATTCAAGAGGGTGAACAAAAACATTCAATCAAGCATGAAGATAATATTGGAAAACATCAAAAAACTATATTTAAAAACTCCGAAATGGAAAACTATTAAAAAAAAGAAAATCTTAGTAAAAAAACCTTGGCTTGTAGTAGCGCAAGAAAAGATCCGACTGCCCAATAAGCAGACCATTGCTCCCTATTATCAGATAGAAAGCCCAAGCTATGTTGAAATCATTCCGCTAAATAAAAAATCACAGGTCTTGCTGAATTTAAAATATAAGCACGGTGTCAGGGGGGCGAGCCTTGGTTTCCCTTCTGGCTATATGGAAAGGGGCGAGTCACCCACTCGCGCAGGAAAAAGAGAGCTCCATGAAGAGACTGGACTAGCTTCAAAAAAATGGCGTTACCTAGGGGGCCATACAATTGACGGGAATAGGGGGCAAGCGAAGGCGCATTTCTTGATGGCATTAGATTGTAAGGAACGCAATAGAGGAACCGAAATATTCTCTGATGATCTTGATCCTGGAATTCACTTTTGGGTATCGTCGTCGGTTTTGTGGAAACTTCTAGATCTGGGCTATTTCAAAACCCTGGGAGCTGCCTTTGCCGTTCAGATACTGCTAAATAATCAAAAAAGAAAGAACAGAATATGAATACTTTAGTGCTTGGATCTAATGGGCAAATTGGTTCGGAGCTAATCCGGCATATGCGCTCAAAGAACATGTTGGTACAAGAATTCGACATAAAGCGAGGTCCTGAAGAGGATCTCAGAATTCCGGACAATAAAATACTAGAAAAAAGTCTATCACAGGCGCATTTTGTTTTCTTTCTGGCTTTCGATGTTGGGGGATCTAAGTATCTAGAAAGATTTCAAAAGACGGCAGAATTCTTATCAAACAACTTACGTTTGATGGAAAATACCTTTACGGCACTCAAAAACAGCGGGAAACCATTCGTGTTTGCCTCCACCCAGATGAGCAACATGTCGCATTCCCCGTATGGGGTGCTGAAGGCCATCGGAGAGGCCTACACGCGGTCTCTGAACGGCCTTATCGTCAAGTTCTGGAATACTTATGGAATTGAACATGAGGAAGACAAGGCGCACGTCATCACAGATTTTATTAACGCAGCAGCAAAATCCCGTAAAATCCATATGCGAACAGATGGCACAGAAGAACGGCAGTTTCTTCACGCAGAAGACTGCTCCCGCTGCCTATTAGCTCTACGCGATAATTATAATAATATACCGCGTGACAAAGAGCTTCATGTTACGAGCTTTGAGTGGAATAGCATACTTGAAGTGGCCAAAAAGGTAGCCGATCTTTTCCCGGGAACCGAAATTATTCCAACAAAACAATCGGACTCTGTGCAAAAAGGCGTAAAGAATGAACCCGATCAAGCAGTTCTGGAATATTGGGCGCCGAAAATTCGTTTGGCAGAGGGAATAAAAAAGATCATCAACGAAATGTTTTCTTAAAATTAAAAAGCATATAATATAAAAGCGCATCTATAAACCTTGAGCATACAAATCATAAATCAAAGATATGAAAATCGAAAAAACAAAATATGAATACTCAAAAAGCTCTAGATGCACTAATCAACCCATCCAAAGTACTTAAACACTTATGGCGTAGAACAAAGGTGGGGAGCTTTGAGTTAAGAGAGCAGTTCGATGCCTTTGAAAAACCGCAATATGCATTGGAAATGATACAAGCTTCGAAGATCGCCAAGATCAACGGCTTCGAGTTATACCGTAAGATTCCCTCGAGATGGAATGTCGGCGCATAAATGTATCATCGTTTTGACCATCGAAACTATAACGATTATAAATAGAGAACAGACAAAATTCACTATTCCAAATTAGTTCGAAATATCCGCAATATATGAACAAGCACCTCCTTCAGCTAAGAAAAATAATTAGAAATAACTCTTTCGCAGAATCCTTACTAAAAAAGATTTTAAACTACTTACGCGCGAAAAAAGCAAGAGAATATCTGAAAGAAGCGAATGCTTATCCAGCAGATCTTGAAAAGATTATTCGAGACTATAAATATTCCATAAAAAAAGACCATCGCGGGATTCGTCAGGTTCTAAACTTGGAAAGTGCTGTCCGTTTTATTGAGGATAATAAGATCGAGGGTTGTTTCGTCGAAACCGGCACTTTCACCGGCGGTGCGAGTGCCTATGCTCTGCTGGCACTTAAGCGAATATCAAAAAATACTCATCGTGATTACTGGGGTTTTGATTCATTTGAGGGGATGCCTGTGCCATCTGCAGAAGATGGTGATGAAAGTTTCGTGTGGTTGTACGGAAGAAAAATGAGTGAAATGGATAAAACAACTGTCGGCCAGTTAACTGGTCATGAAATGAACAAAGCCGATTTTAAGGAATGTTACGACTATTTATGCGGTACTGGTTACCCTAAAGAAAAAATAAATCTAATAAAAGGATGGTTTCAGAAAACTATTCCTGAAAAAAAAGCAGAGATTGGACCGATTGCGGTGCTCAGGCTCGATGGTGATTTTTACGACTCTACATTGGTTGTTTTAAACGAATTATTTCCCCAAGTGTCTCAAAATGGAGTCATTATAATCGATGACTATGGAAGTTTTAGCGGCTGTAAAAAAGCGGTAGATTCTTTCCTAAAGGAAAATAATATTAGATGTAAACCAATATACATTGAAAATGGAATAAGAATGTTAATCAAATAAACTGAAGATAATCAATAATCTAATCGCCTGGAATACCCTAAATGAGCTGGTTTTAAGGGTGGCTAAATTATTTACCTGGATGCTATTGCCCAGATTCTTAGGGCCCTCCGAGTTTGGATTTTATTCTATCTGTTTCGCAATGACTTCAGCTTATTTCACTTTCTTGGATTTTGGGCTAGGACAGGGCATTCAATTACGCGTACATTCCAACCCGAAGGGTGAAAAGGATAACCTAAAGCCCTATTCTCTGATAAGATTTTGGATAGGTTTCATTGGAACCATGACGTACGGAATAGTGCTTTACACTACTGGCACTTCTTCAAAAAACTTAATAGTGTCTTTGTGCTTGCTGAGCATTTTAATAATCAGTGATCAACAGAACATTTTATCGATCTTCCTCAAATCAATAAATAAATTCGGACTAGATCTAAAGATACGATTAGCTACATCCTTGATCAGTGCTGCCACAATATGCGGAGCAGCTTTTTTCGCAAGAAATGCAGTAACTGTTTCAATCTGTTGTCTAGTTGCTTTCATGTTTTTTTATTTTTCACTGAAAACTATCAAAGAAAAAGTCTTCTTAGGATCACAAAATAAAGTCACAGATATAATTTTAAAGAAGCTATTATTAACTTCAGTAAAAACTTATATAATCAGCTTATTTATCACAATATTTGTAAATATGGATCTTTTCGTCGCAAATCAAAATTTCTCGTTATCTGAAATAGGCATGTATTCCGCAAGTCAAAAAGTCCTAATAGTCGCTCAACTCCCAGTTGCCATTTTTGGTGGTTTGATTTATCAAGCAGTAGCTAAAGACTTTCTAATGCTAAACCAAATATGGAGAAAAAAGCTCCGTTACATATTCTCGATACTTTTTTTGATGTCAATTTCTGCGACTATTGTGATGGTATTTTTTTGTGAGGAAATAGGTGGATTTCTCTTTGGAAAAGAATTCGCATCGGCTGGAGTGTTAATTAAAAATATGGCTTTCGGATTAATTGGCTTTTATTTTTATCCGATCTTTTCTCTTATTCTAACACTTCTGAATAGAATTAAAGGAGTCGTAATTTCATCGTTCCTGTTGCTAGGAATTAACTATGCTCTTCTCAACTATGCGGCAAAATGTTATGGGTTAGAAGGTCTTGCCGCGATGAATAGCGTTGCCAACATATTGATTGCATGTTCTTTTGGTGTTATTGTTTATATTGAGATGAATGCAAAAACCGAACATAAAAAAGTATGATCAAGAAATTTCTGGATCAATCAAAAAGCAACCTTTTAGTAATTACTGGCTTCTTTTTTTTAATTCTTTCGTTTTATGGCCTAAATGCTTTGCCAGTTAAATCTTGGTTTGCAGATGGTAATCTGTGGTATTATGGCAACATCTTTCAGTTTTCCCAATTGCTGTCTGAGCCTTGGGGTAGTTTCTCAGGTACTTTAAAACCAGGCGATTTAGGTGGTTTGATCGCATTTGGTTCTGACTCATTACAGCCATGGAATCTATTTCTTATATCAATTGCCCGTTGTATAAAATGGCTAGGTGAGCCTAGCTATTTGGTGTGTGTTTTGCCGGGCTTGATATCCTACTTTCTGGGAGGTTATATTTTGTTTAAAAATTGTCTGCATGATTTAAATTATCTAAGCAGATGGTGTGGTTATGTCATTTATCTTCTTTTACCAATGGGTGTAAATATAAGTCGAAGCATAATTCCAGAATCCTTCGCCATATTTCTTTTGATACTTCAACTTGCTAGCCTACAACAGATGTTAAAAAGAAATAGCGCAGCAACGATTGTATTAATGGTGCTTGTAAGCAGTATATCTATTTATTTTTTCCCGAAAAATGCATTGATTTCGTTCGGGTTCTTTTTTTGGCATTCTCTACGATCCTATGGTAAAAAATCTTTTCTTAGAGATATTTTACTACTGGTCTCAATTATAGCAATATCTCTGATAGTGAAAAAAATATATTTGGTGAATAGTTGGACTTCAGGGCACTCAGAACAAATCTTTCTCTTGAATATTATTTTATCAAAAGAATATTGGTTGGGTTGGTGGCACATTGCGCGCGACAACTTTCATTTTTTACTAGCATTTATACCATTGACGTTTTTACTAAGAAAAAAATCACAAGAGTCGTGCGATATCGTCCTTGGAATTCTTCTAGGGTATTTCATTTTAGGTTTATTCTTTACCTACCACATATTTACTCATTCTTACTACAGTTATCCTCTTTTGATTATATGTCCTGTCAGTTTTGCGATTGTATTAAATTACATAATAAATCTGAGCTTTCTAAATACCCGAAAATATTTTAAAAGTACGATAGTGTTTGCACTGCCTCTGGGAATATTGTTAATTTTCTTTCCCAATTACAGAGATATCATTTTAAGAAGCAAAAAAAATGTTGAAATTAGTCGTGATTTAAAAGCTCGATATGAAAAGTTAGAATTCCTAACCCAGAGATCTGACAAAATCATTTTCTTTTCTGAGGGAGATGGGGCTTACTTTCAGATTTTCTATGCTCGTGATGGGTTCCCATGGCCAGCGAAGTCGAACCTTTGGGGAGAGAAAAAAATTGGCAAATGGAAAAACGTAAGCGAAGCGGAATACTTTACACATTATTTTAACATGCATAAGTCCAAAGGAGCATCCTTTTTCTTTACGGACCGCGTCAAGGAGTTCGAGGAGCAAGATGGAAATAAAGATTTAGTAGAAAAGTATCTTACTCAAATCTATAGCGATAACTCAATAAAGGTCTTCAGGGTAAAATAATAAATAATTCTAATGAACAATGAGGGGAAAACATAATTTTCAGAATGTACATTTTATGAATGCTAACCAACTTATCAAAAATATTTTAAGTCAATACAAGGAAAAATTAATTAAGAACATTTATGGACCGACGCCGCTTTGGGATTCTGTTCAATCAGTGGTGGCAAACGAGTGTGCAAATTATGTTTGCCAAAACATGCAAGACGCGTTGCAGTTCGAACGAAAAAATGACTTTTGGGATTTTATAATCAAGCAATCGCCTTGCAATTCTTTCTGGGAATTTGGGGTATGCAAGGGTGTCTCCCTTCGGTATTTTTCTCGTCATTTCAAAAGTCTTCATGGATTCGACTCATTCGAAGGTTTACAAGAGAACTGGAGAGGTCATAATTTGGCCTCAGGAGCTTTTTCAGTACATGGCAAAATCCCAAAACTTGACAAAAATGTGTCCCTTTACCCTGGTTGGTTCTGTGATACCGTCAGCTACTTTTTATCAAAGAATCAAGATATTCCGGATGTCATTCACGTTGATTGTGATACTTATGAATCAAGTTTTTATATCTTAAATAATATTGTTAGTCGGGTTAAGCCTGGTTGCATAATCATATTTGACGAATATTTACTTTATAGGGGATGGAAAACAGGAGAATTCAAGGCTTGGTCTGATATTAGGCTAAAGTATGGTTTGAAATATACGTATATTGCTTTTTCTGAAATGTCTGTAGCGATAAAAGTAAATTAAATGATCTTTCCAAAACTCACTATCAAAGCTCGTAAAAAATCGCTTATCACTCAAGTGATCATATCTTTCCGTGGGGAACTAAGCGGGATAATAGTCAAAATCCTCGTTTTAATAGTCAGTTGATCAATCTTTTTCAAGCAAAGATCAGGTCAATCATGTATAAAAATATTAGACATTGGTTGTGCAGGCGGCGGTTTTGTAAAATCTATTATTGATGACGGACATTTTGCTGTTGGCATTGAAGGTAGCGACTTCTCGAAAAAAAGAAGCAGAGCCGAGTGGCGAACAATACCCAGAAATCTTTTTACATGCGATGTAACGCAGGAATTTGCTATACGGAATAATGGTCGAAAGATATTATTTGATGTAATCACTTGTTGGGAAGTTTTGGAGCATATACCACCGAACAAACTCAACGCTGTTTTAAAGAATATTAAAAACAATATGGTCGCGGGAGGGTTATTAATTTCCAGTATACCAAATTGGCCTGAAATTAAAAACGGTGTAATTCTTCACCATATTGTAAAACCAAAAGCTTGGTGGCTTAATAGGATGACATTGGCTGGTTTTATCTGTTTGCCAAAATACGTAAACTACTTTCAGACTCGATTTGTGCGTGGAAAATGGCAGACGGGAAAAAACTTCCACATTATTGCGACAAATAATAAAAACCTAATGCCGACGCTACCCACGAAACGCTTTTCTTTCCGTGCAACTATGAGAATGCTAGGAAACTATTGGGCTGGTTCGAGAAGTCAAAAGTTCCTTAAGTTTTTGGTGATGGGTGAATGATCTCTTATAAAAAGAAAAAAATCTGTATTTGTACTGTAACCTACAACAGTACAGAAATATTTTCCCAATTCATAAGCAACTATCTGCATTTAATAAAGTCTATTAAGGTAGATCTGTGCGTCTTGGATAATTCAGAAAATAAAGAAGTAATTAAACAAAACAAAAATGCGATAGCTAAATTAACGAAAAAGATGCGGGTTCTGTCAAAAGAAAAACTTTTAATAACCTCTACGATGTATGCAACTAATATTTTCTATTTTGAAAGTGATCAAAACTGCGGTGGCGCCGGAGGATTTTCAAAGACGACAAGGTTTGCAGTACAAGAAGGTTACCGTTTACTCTGGCTTCTTGACGACGATTGCAAATTTAATGGAAAAACCCTGTCTGAATTACTTTGCCGTGAAGCGAATAACGCTGCAAATACTATCTATGCGTCTTTAACAGTTTCAAAAGATAATTCAACGTTAGCGCCACCTGTTACTATTTTAAAAAGCACATCGACCTTACCGCATCTCAATCTTTCTTCTAGCAACTGCACCGTTGCGTTCGATACAAGTAGCTTGCCCCGTGAAGAGGTATTTCACTCCACTGGTAATTTTTTTAATAGCATTTTAGTATCTGACACCATCTTCAAAGAAATAGGATTTCCTAATCCCATATTCTTTATTTGGGGCGATGAAAACGACTTTTTATATAGATGCTGGCTCAGTGGTATAGTTGTAAAAGTTGTTAAAAAATCAATTGTGTTAACTAATAATGCCGAAAATTACAAGCGTTTCAAAATATTGTCCCTACAGGTTAACCTTCCGCTGCTCAGTGAAAAAAAGCTGTATTATATGATCCGAAACTCCTATTTCTTGAACAAAAAATATAACTTAGTTCATCTGCCATTGGTTCGGCATTTCCTTCTCTGTTTAAAGTATTTGATATATGAAATATTAACTTCGTCTATGCAAAAGAAAGTGCATCGTGTTGGGCTAGTTATAAAAGCTTTTAGGGATGGTTTAATATTAGTTAAGACGATTGCCCGTTATGCACTATAGAGTTCATTGGCTTAATGGTTATTTAGGTCTTGGTGCACCAAAGTGGATTTATGAAAACTGGATGAGAAGTTTTCATCAAAACGGTGATGAATGCTTCTTTTACGAGAATTTCCAATCACTTTGCTCCGTGGTCGATAAACTTTTTCATAATAATAATGTAATCATATTTGATTTTGCTTTAGTACCCTTTGACGATTCCACTTTATTCAAGAAAATTAGAAAATGGAGAGATTCAGGCATTATAGTTTTAAGTACAGCGTATTGGCCGCACGAACGAAATGATAAAGAAATATTAAAATTTATAGAAAACGAAGACATTCTATTCTTTTTTGGAGAAAGAGAACTTAATTCTATGCAAGAGTTTCAAAAAATAACTTCTGCACCCTACTTTGTCATCCCAAACTCGTTTGATCCATTCATATATAAATATGATGAATCGCCACCGAGCTTTCAATATGACGTTTCATTTGTCGGTTCTAAATTACCCAAAAAGAAGTGGTTTAATTCTATAATAGTCCCGAAACTTAATAAAAAGTATAAAGTGTTTTTCGCGGGTCCTAACTGGGATCTTCATGACTCAATTCTCCGGTCTTTTTCTTTTAGTCTAAGGAAAGTAAAATTACCATCGCTAGCTCGTTTTATAGACCAAATGCGCATCACGTTGACAGAAGAGCAGGAGGCTCTTTTGTATAAATCAACCAAACTTAATTTAAATTTTCACGAAAGGAGTAATGATTTATCGCAAGTAAATCATCTGGTAAACCAAAGAGTTTTTAAAATTGCCGGCTCAGGCGGTTTGCAGCTTTGCGATCGGGTACAAGCTATTTCTGATTATTTTCCGAACGAGGAAATACTTACAGCTGGATTTGACCAGGATAGTTGGTTTGGGATTATTCAGGACGTAGTCAGTAATCCGTCTAAATACAATGAAAAACGAATTCAAGCTATGAAAACCGCTCATCGTTACCATACTTTTCAAGCAAGGGTAAAAAGTTTGATTGACCTTATCGATAAGAAAAAATGAAAAAAGTTTTAATTGTCGGAATTGGTCCTTTTGGAATTGTTCTGGCTCGCGAACTATCACGGATTAAGGAAATAAAAATCGAAATGATAGATCAGAGGGACCATATTGCTGGCAACTGCTTTACCCAACGTGACTCAGAAACGAATGTAATGCTGCATGTGTATGGTCCACATATCTTTAACACGAATCATAGTGATGTTTGGGAATATGTTAAAAGTTATTCAGAAATGGTTCCTTTTTGTAATCGTGTAAAGGCTGTCACTCCTAAAGGCGTTTTTTCGCTTCCTGTAAACCTTCTTACATTAAATCAATTCTTTGGAAAAAACCTAAATCCGGCTCAAGCAATAAAATTTGTGAAAAAACTAGGATGTAAAGAAATAAAAACCCCAAAGAACTTTGAAGAGGCAGCACTAAAGGCAGTCGGGCTTGATTTATATAAAAACTTTTTCCAAGGGTACACAATTAAACAGTGGGGAGTGGATCCCAAGCGTTTACCGTCGGATGTCTTCAAGCGACTGCCATTAAGGTTCAATTATGATGATTCTTACTATAATACCAAATTCCAAGGAATTCCCCGTCATGGTTATACCGCTCTGTACGAAAATATATTAAACTCTGCAAAAATAAGAACACAGCTCAAAGTAAGCTATCACCAAGAGATGATAAGAAAATATGACCATATATTCTACTCAGGCTCAATTGACAAATTCTATAACTATCGATTCGGTAATCTGAGTTATCGAACGGTATATTTTAAAAAACAAAACATATTTGGGGATGTCCTTGGCAATGCTGTAATAAACTATACAGACTTAAAGTACCCATACACAAGAAAGCATGAGCATAAGCACTTTGCCCCATGGGAAAATCATGCAAAAACAACAGTTTTTACAGAGTTCAGCAAAAAGACAGAAGGTGCTGACGAGCCATATTATCCAGTACGATCTAAAGAAGATATCTTCAAGCTGGAGCAGTACAATGCACTAGCGCTAAAATCACCAAATATATCGTTTGTTGGTAGGTTAGGATTTTATAGATACTTAGATATGGATCAAATTATTGGCACCGCTCTTGATTTAGCTTATAAAATCTACAAAACAAAGAGTCTAAAAAGTGTTGTTATTCCCAGGAATAAATAATGTGATTTCCCCTGCCCAAATATGGATTTTACATTATTCAATATATATTCTCGCATCAAATTATTTTACAGAGTATCCAAAGCCAGATTTATTGTTTTTCACCATTTTGGCAAGTTACTTGAGTGGTTGGTTCTGCGTATCATTCATTAAGTTCAAAAATAATCGAAAAATAAAGTATAGAAAAACTAGCAATAACTATATATTGAGTTTTTTAACTTTAATATTTTTATTTTGCTGCTCGTTAAAGATTTTAATGGCAATTAATATTCAAAATACTTTCGATTTTAAAAATACAGATGCGTTCAGGATTGCAGTAAAAGAGAACACCGCTTTACCATTTCAATTCTTCGCGGGATTAAGTGCTGTGCTAAGTCTACTTGGGAATTTATGTCTTTGCCAAATTTTTATAAATAACGCAAAGACAAAATTCTTCGGCTTAATCTGCTTGATATCGTGGATTGTAACAGATATTATATCCGGAAATCGAGAGAGCATAAAAGGAATAATCTTTTGTACCTTAATGTTGCTTTTCAATCTAAAAGACTCGGTCTTCAAAAAATTAACTTATGCATCTGTCTTAGGATCACTTGCGTTTCTCTTTTTCACTATAATCGGAAATATTCGAAATCACTACCACGATATATGGGGTGGACTTATTTCTTCTTTCCACAATCTTTACGGAAATCTTGCTGCGCTAATTCTCCGTGCCAACGAAAAATGGGATAAGAGTCAATTCCAGCACGATCCGGAAATAGTCTTTGACGGTATACTTATCAACACAGGCTCCGATCTAGAAAAGAAATATTATTTAGGTGGCTTTTTCATTCTTTTTCTATATGGAATGGCATCGAAAGTTTTATTTGAAAAAGCAAAAAGCTTTTATTCAAACGGAAAGCCTCTTACTCAATTTTTTCTTATTACTCTAATTACCAACAGTATTCTTGGTGTAAGGGGTACATCGATTGTAACAGTGACAAACTTACTCTCATTATTAATATTATTTTGTATAATTCTTAAAACCCAAGAGAAAAAAGAGCATGTCATTTAAGGAAAAGCTCGTAAGTATTGTGGTAACTACGTTCAATTCGGAAAAATATATTTCTCGCTGTCTAGAAAATATATCTCATCAAACCTATAAACATATTGAGGTAGTTGTAGTAGATAATAGTTCAGTTGACCGTACCGTATCGCTTGTGTCCAATTATAAGAAAAGATTACAAATGCAAACTGTAATCGTCAAAAAGTGTACGCTTGCAGAGGCAAGAAATATTGGCATTAAACATGCGAAGGGCGAGTTGATTAGCTTTTGTGACTGCGACGATATTTACTTCCCTTGGAAAACCGAAAAGCAGGTTGAACTTCTAAAAAAAAATACTGACTCAGATGGAACTTATGGGGAGTGGCTTCATTTTAGATCTGAACTCCCTGGTTCTTTGTACTTTCGGAACTTAGCAGAGCCATTTGACCGTCTTGAAAACATAATTCTAAAAATGCCATTTAGTTTATCAACACTTCTAGTACGAAAAAGTAAGTGTCCTTTGTTCACAGAAGGATACCTTGGTTCTTGCGCAGAGGATTGGCAATTTATTATTCAATGCAAAAACAGCGATTTGAATCTAAAACAGAGTAAAGAAATAATGACTTTAATCGAAGAGCGTAAAGATAGTTTATCAAAAAAAGTGTATGCAAAGCAAAAGCTTGTTTTTTCCCTTTATCTTTTCACTTTGTTTCCGAAAAAGATATACTCATTAAATATATATTTGGCTTTGATGAAGTCCATTCTCTGCAACTTTTCCAAGTATGTTGCTTTTGAATTTCTAAAAAAGATTGTAATTCGCAAACAAAATATGCTTTGTATCTTATCTCTAAGTTATCAAAAAAGAAAAGAAAGGACACTTCCTTTAAACAATAAATATGTTTATTCCTTTTCCGCAAAATGAAAATTAGACATCAGTGTATATCGCAAAAAGTTATTCTTTCATCCTTTCAGAGGTTTGTCTTCAGCATCATCCCCAAAACACAAGGATACTTAAATGTTCTTGTGCACATCTTGTGCTGTTTCCCAAGGCATCTACAAGTTGCAAATGTTGAAATTACTTGTGGAAAAAAAATATATTATTCGACGCTTGATTTGCGCGACAAGTATCAGTTGGATATTGCTGTAAAAAACAAAAACGATATTTTTATTCCCTGGTTGATAAGTAAAGTATTGAAAAAAAATGACGTTTTTTTTGACATTGGTGCAAATTGTGGATGGTACGCAAGGTTAGTTAAAACCTTTTCTTCAAAAAAGCATAAAACGTTTTCATTTGAGCCAAACTCTGAGGCATTTTCTTTCCTTATAAAAAATAATATTCCAGACTTCTTACCAATACAATTAGCTGTTTCCTGCAGGGCCAACTACGTTATGAAAGGCAAGCTAAAACTATTCAGGCAGAATTCAGGCACCTATTTTTGTTTCTCCAAAGACGACTCTACAAAATATATAGTTCATAAAAGCAATGTTTCCTCTATTACGGTTGACAAATTTTCCGAGCTCATTAATGCCTTTCCGAGTATTATTAAAATCGATGTCGAAGGTGCAGAATATGAAGTAATCTGTGGTGCTAAGAATAGCCTTCAAAATGTAACTGCTATATTGATTGAAGTTAATCAATCGCATTACGAAAATCAACTTCTTGTTAAAAAGAAGCTTAATTCACTCCTCAAAGTCAATGGATTTAATTTCTCATATCACATCGATTGTAAAAATAACACAATCACGACAAATACGAGCGATGAGTTACCGTTTGGCGATGTCTTATTAACCAAAGAAAGAATCTCGATGAATGCTTAATCTTTAAATAAATCTAGAATTTAAAAAATATTTTCAAGTAAATGATTTCATATACAAGCCTAGTGGTCAGCAAATAATAGTGTTTTATTTGTATTAAAATACCGACGGCAACTTTGCTAAACTTCTGAGTTTTTATCATTCTCTAGTCAAAATGGAATTAAATAGCGTTCCCGAAAAAAATATTAATACATACTAAACTCTGACTATTCATGTCCCCAAATCAACTATATCAAAAAAGACCAGAAATCACTGTAGTTATGCCTGCATATAACAGCAGAGGTACCATCGAAAGATCTTTACAGTCGGTGGTAAGTCAGACCTTTCCCAACTGGGAGCTTATTGTTGTAGATGATAATTCCTCAGATAAAACATTGGATACGATTCAAAAATACACAATATCTGATTCACGCATAAACGTATATTCATTACCAAAACGACGAGGACCTGCTTTCGCAAGAAACTTCGCAATGAAAAAAGCTTTGGGTGATTTTATCGCTTTTCTTGATAGCGACGATATATGGTTGCCCAAAAAAATCGAAAAACAAATACCCTTTTTAAGATCAGACCAATTTCCAATAGTGTTTAGTTGGTATAATGTTGTCTCAGTTGATAATACGATAATGCATCAACGTCGATGCCAAGAAAAATCAGATTATGAGTCCCTTCTTTCGTTGAACAGAATCGGGAATCTAACTGCAGTTTATAACCGCAAGAAGTATGGAAGGATTTATCAAGACTATGTAAACCATGAAGACTACGCCTATTGGCTAAAGATATTGCGGAAAACAGGCAAATCGGCTTACTGCTTACAGGAGCCATTAGCAAATTATACAGTTAGCTCAAAATCCTTATCCGGAAATAAGGTCAAATGTGCATATTGGACATTTAGTATATATAATAATTGCGAGGATTTCGGAATGCTTGCAAGCTTATATCTACTAATCAGGCACTTAATTCACCAGTTGTTTATAAGGTAGAATACAAAACCTCTTTCTTTTCTGCGAAAACTTGCTGGTATTGATGGCAACTTGAAAACAATGGCAAACTCAAAAAACAGCATACTAATATTTCTCTGGTTTTGCGGTCGCAATCTATGCTTATATAGTTAGTAAGAATAAATTACCTTGGGCTATCATTTTTCCTTAAATAGTATTCTTTTAAGATTATTCACCGCTCATTAATGAATCTCTCCGAACGGAAACTTCTTACGGTTTTAACGGATTTCTTTACTATTACTTTTTTACTCTTCGTATCTTTATTTCTGATCCTTTGGCTGACACCTAATAATCTGCACGGAATCGCAGTTCAGCTACCGTGGCTTTACTCCGCTGGCGGAATCCTTTTTGTCATTGGTTTTTTCAACGACTGCTACTCCATTGATAGTATGAAAAGGCGGGGAAAGCACCTCGTTCGGTGGGTGGTAGCGTGGGCAATTACTTGCTCAATCTACTTTGTCATCTTTCTGTTGCTGAGCCGTGAGAATCAGGCCTTCGATCTTCGCCTTGTCGTTCCTCGGCTTTTGCCTGGAACTTTTCTGCTCCTTGTTCTTCCCGGGATCCCGATTGCCCGAACGATTTGTGATCGGCTCTTTCACCGGACTTTGCGACCCTCCCCAGTTCTGCTGTTGGGAAAGTCCACCTCCTGTGATCATTTAAGGCAGGAATTTAGTCGGGCTGGATTCAAAAGCTGGGATTTTGTCGCCCAGCTGGATCCATCCACCGGTCTGATCTCTAGGATGGAGGGGATGAGTGAAACGGGAATTCAGCTATCTGAGCTTGCTAGGCTTGTCGACCGCATGGGGATATCAGAAATCATTCTTACCGATCCCAGCGGTCTCTCTAGCGAGGCCCTCACCGGCTTGATAAACTGCTTTGAAAAAGGGGTGGAAATACTTTCCCTCGAACAGGCATTTGAAAAAACGATGCAAAAAATCCCAGTGGAGCATCTGGGTGAAGGCTGGCTGCCCACCACCTTTTGGGCCTACGTCGAGGTGCCGCTCTTTTACCGTGTTTTCAAAAGGATTATGGATGTTTGCGGCAGCGGAATTCTGTTGATCAGCACTATTCCCCTCATGGCAGCGGTTACCGTTTTGATTAGATTGACCTCCATAGGCCCAGCCATTTACCGGCAGGTCCGGGTGGGTCTGCACGGGCAGAGGTTTGTGATACGCAAATTCCGAACCATGGCCGACCTGCCAAAAGACAAAGGCCAAAAATGGGCGGAGAAAAATGATCAGCGAATCACTTCGGTGGGAAAAATCCTTAGGAAGCTGAGGATTGATGAACTTCCTCAGCTTTTCAATGTAATTGCAGGCCAGATGAGCTTGGTGGGGCCCCGGCCCGAACAACCTGATATTGTGGCCGAACTGGAAAAGGAAATTCCATTTTTCCGTGCCCGCGGCAAAGTGCTGCCCGGGATCACCGGCTGGGCTCAAGTAATGTACCGCTACGGAAACAGTGTGGACGACAGCCGGATCAAACTGGAGTACGACCTATTTTACATCAAAAACCGATCGATCCTGTTGGACCTGATTATTCTGGCCAAAACGGTCCGAATCGTGCTGGGATTTAAGGGGCACTAAAAATCCCGAATGGGATTTTATTGGAAGATAGAATATAGGAAATGGAAGATATGGTAGCGAAGAGAGATTAAGATTAAGATAAAAAAGGGTGTCGGTGGGCGGCAGTTTTTTAATTTTAGCAAACCCCAGTTTCTTTAAGCCGGAACCTAAACATAAACGAACAAACACCAGATAGTGGTTTGACGAAGCGAATAGCGGATCTCCTCTGGCCTGCAGGGGTGTCGCTTTTGACTGGCCTGTTGGGACTATACATCGCCACTTTGGGCCTATTTGCAATTGGGATTTCAATAACAGTCTGGCATGGCCTTAGCTTTATTTTGTGTGCACTAGTGACAGGGTATTTCGCGATCAGAAGTTCATCGCGAATCGATAGCATTAAAAAATCCGGGATTGTTTTGGGAATCAATCTGGCCGCCTGTGGCCTACTGGCCTTGATTTCAGCCCAGTTAGATGACTTGAGCTGGGACGGAATGAGTGGACGAATAGAGGTGGTCTTGGGGCTTTCTGAGGGATGGAACCCCGTCAAAGATCCATCCTTTCAAGAAGCTGTAAAACTCGGGGAGACGAATCCGGCCCTTCGGGGGTCTTTTGTCGTGCAGTCGGGCTACCAGTACGGTTTGGGAAACCTACTTTCGGCTTATTTGGCCAAGATCACAGGGAGTCTCAATGCGGGGAAGGCGATCACACCAATCTTGGCATTAGCTTCGTTCGGCATCTGCTTCAGTGCATTCAGTGCTCTGTCCCTAGGTTCTGGATGGTGCTGGGCCTTATCCTTTTTGGCGGCACTAAATCCTGTCTGCATCTATCAAAGCTCCAGCTACTACATCGACGGGCATACAGGAGCCCTATTTACCGCCATGCTGTTCAGTGCCCTTCGGCTTCTGCTTTGTCCTATGAGTATCGATGGAGTCTTGGCCTTGGTCGTTGCCTTTTTGGGGCTATCGGCAGCCAAAACCTCGGGACTTCTTTACGGGGTGGTTATCGATGTGGTTTTTTTCGGATTCTACGCGTTGACCCATCTGAAAAACTTGAAGCCGATTCTGGTTTTTATCGGGATCAATGTGTTGATCACATGGCCAGTGGGAGTGATGTTTCGAAAAGTGGGTGGGTTTCAAAATCTTTCTGTGGCTTATCTACAAAGTGCCACAAATATGGCCACACCGGGATATGGGGTCGGGCAAGGCTCTTTCGGGCTCGATGTGATGCCTAAACTTGATCGTTTGCAGGTTTTTCTAATGTCCTATATGGCGCCTACGGAGATCATTGCCGACAAAGTCAAAACGAAGTTCCCCTTTTGGCTGAATCGAAGGGAATTGTCGGTTTTTGAGGATATCACGCCCGATGCGAGGGCAGGGGGCTTCGGCCCTCTTTATGGGGCTTTTTTGATTTTGGCAGTCGCCTCGTTCGGATTTCTATTTTTAGGAAAAGCTCCAAACTTGGCCAGCTGTTTCCCGTTGGTGCCAGTTCTGCTGAGCGTGAGTCTAACACAGACCTGGTGGGCACGTTGGGCCCCGCAAGGTTGGTTGATTCCGCTCTGTTTTATTCTTCCAGCCTTGACCTGCTTTGAGAGAACAGAAGGGAAAAAAAGGTGTTGGTTGCCCAGTTTGGCAGTTTTTGCAGGAATTTTGAATAGTGGCTTAATCCTGCTGTTTTATTCCATCGGGTGTGTAAAGGCTCAGCACGTTTTGGAATCTCAGCTTAGCTTCCTTAAAAAGCTACCTGCCCCACTCAGGGTTCAAATGCCCTTTTTCATGAGCAATCGAATCTGGTTGATACGGAACGGGCTTGCGTACGAACTACAGACCGATTCTCTGCCTTCACCCAGGCTGAAACTTAAAAAAACCAGCACGAAAATTGCCCTGCCGAAAGATTGGGAGACATTGGGCGTGCCAAAGACAATCGTTTCGCGATGGCGAAAAGACAATCTTCTTGAGGAATAAGATGTCTAACCAATTGAGCATGGAAAAAACGAAACCGGTGGCAGGCGTGCAGGCCAAGGTTCGCCCAAACATTTCCGTGATCATAGCCACTAGGAATCGGGCATCCATCCTTCGGAATTGTTTGGAATCAATGGAGCGGCAACAAGCGGAAAAGGAAAGATACGAGGTTTTGGTGGTGGACAATCGAAGTCACGATGCGACCTGCTCGATCGTTGCCGAAACGAGCTATCGGTACTTTTATTGTCATAAAATATCCACCAGCACTGCGCGCAACCTGGGGGCAAGGGAAGCCGCGGGCGAGTGGCTGGCATTTTTCGATGATGACTGCGTAATCCCACCGGGTTGGATGTCGGCAGCCTTGGAGCTGATCGAGCGGGAATCTTTCCTGATCTTTTCTGGTCCTGCGGATGCGCCCTCAGGAGGACTCTATCCAAAATGGTATAACGGAGCGTGGGAAAGTTTCCGGCCTTTCCCCACCCCAACCATCCTGCCTCTTCACTTATATCCAATTGAATGCAACTTTCTAATCAAGCGGGAGCTTTATCTAAGGGTGGGTGGAATGGATGAAGTGCTTGGGCCCTCGCATAAACGTTTTGGATACCATGAAGGCGCAGATATGATGAATCGCCTACGCGCGCAATTTAAGAGTGAAGCTGCAGTGTTTTATCACCCCTCAATTGCGGTCGCTCATCACATTCAACCGGAGAAAACTAGGATTATTCATCGATGGCGAAGACAGATTCTGGCGGGATTAGATCACCCGAGAGCACACCCCGAGAAATCCCTAAAAACTGGTCGGTGGCGAGAGGGCTTAAAATATGTAACTCCTCATTGGCGATTGCTTCGCCTTCTTGTCCGTGCCTTTCTGAGTTTTTGGTGGAGGGATCGAAATCGTTTCCCAAGCATATTGTCTTGGTTTTATGTCCAAGGAGGTCAGGAATGTTACCGTTTAGGCGAGTCCCTGGGTCGGGTGTTGGGTTCATCCGAAGAGGCGGATGGCATTACTCTGAATGTGGAAACCAGTCGTCAAAGTGAAATTAGAATGCGCCTCATGGAAAAAATCAGACCCATTCTTGGGCGATTTTCCTTAGGGGAGATTCCTGTGACAAGCGCCCTATCTACCCCGAAAGCGATTAAGCAGAATCTACTTGAGGGTGGCCAACTTCTATGGGAAGGCACTGATAAGAAAG
>Ga0187842_1000302_pt1 | contig 25686 bp, 24 predicted proteins | sample SpaLakP09_SKY_41_FD_134514 | JGI IMG/M metagenome (GOLD analysis project Ga0187842, IMG submission 134514) | Oligotrophic lake water microbial communities from Sparkling Lake, Wisconsin, USA - SP09_SKY_41 | ecosystem: Environmental > Aquatic > Freshwater > Lake | place: USA: Sparkling Lake... | reverse complement strand
TAGACGCACTAGTTTCAGGTACTAGCGGGTAACTCCGTGGAGGTTCGAGTCCTCTTCTGGGCACCAAAATACCAGTGAAATGGCCGACGCGAAAGCGTTGGCCATTTTCATTTGTGGCTCCATGAAAAAGGCCAGCGACTGCTGGCCTGTATGGATTCATCAAACAGCGAATTTCTTCGCCAGACCGTCGGGCCGCAGATCGTCATATTCCTCAAAGGGCTGATGGATCCAGGGGCTGGTCTCCAGCATTTCGACGTAGTAGTCAGGCGTGTAACTGGATACGGCCTTGGTCCAGATCACGGCCGAGCGAAGCTCCTGGATGGCCGGCATGCCGCGCAGGCGCTCCACCACAGCACGCAGCGTCACACCCGAATCGGCCAGATCATCAACCAGCAGGATACGGCCGGCCAGTTCGCCCTTGGGCAGGGTGATGTACTTGGCCATGTCCAGCCGGCCCTGGATGGTGCCGGCCTCGGCGCGATAGGAACTGGTGGACATAATGCCCAGCGGCTTGTCGAACACACGCGACAGCACATCGCCGGGGCGCATGCCGCCACGGGCCAGGCACAGGATCTGGTCGAACTCCCAGCCCGAGGCGTGCACCTTGAGCGCCAGGCGCTCGGTCAGCATGTGGTACTCGTCCCAGGACACGTACAGGTGTTTGCCGTCATCAGTCAACATGAGTGCTTCTCCGTCTGAGATCGCTAGATAGTTACAGGGTCAGGCTTGATACGGGTGGCGCAGCAGAATCGTATGCTCGCGGCCCGGGCCGGTCGAGACCATGGCCACCGGCGCGCCGATCAGCTCGGACACGCGCTCCAGATAGCGGCGCGCATTCAGCGGCAGCGCATCCCAGGAGGTGACGCCGTAGGTCGTCTCGGTCCAGCCGGGGAAGGTTTCGTAGATCGGCTTGCAGGCCACGATGTCATCGGCGTCCAGCGGCAGGATGTCGATGCGCTGGCCGTTCAGCTCGTAGCCGACGCACATCAGGATCTCGCTCAGGCCGTCCAGCACATCGAGCTTGGTCATGCACAGGCCGCTGATGCCATTGATGATAATGGAGCGCTTCAGCGCGGCGGCATCGAGCCAGCCGCAACGGCGCGGGCGGCCGGTGACGGTGCCACGCTCCTGGCCCACGGACGACAGGTGGTAGCCCACCGTGCCCTCAGTCTCCCAGTCGAGTTCGGTCGGGAACGGACCCGAGCCGACGCGCGTGGTGTAAGCCTTGGTGATGCCCAGCATATAGTGCAGCATCTGCGGGCCCACGCCGGCGCCGGCGGCGGCATTGCCGGCCACGCAGTTGCTGGAGGTCACGTACGGATAGGTGCCATGGTCGATGTCCAGCAGCGTGCCCTGCGCGCCCTCGAACAGGATGTTGGCGCCGGCCAGATGGGCCTTGTGGATCAGGTAACCGACGTCGGCCATCATCGGCTTGAGCACCTCGGCCATCTTCATCGCCTGGTCGAAGATCGGCTGGAACTCCAGGGCCGAACCCTTCAGATAGCCGGTCAGCGCGAAATTGTGCAACTCCAGCAACTCGCGCAGCTTCTTGGCAAAGCGATCGGGGTGCTTCAGATCCTGCACGCGCAGTGCGCGGCGCGCGACCTTGTCTTCATAGGCCGGGCCAATGCCCTTACCGGTGGTGCCGATCTTGCCGGCACCGCTGGTCTCGCGCAGCGCCTCGCGGGCCTTGTCGACCTCGACGTGGAAGGGCAGTATCAGCGGGCAGGACTCGCTGATGAACAGGCGCGAACGCACCTCGACGCCGGCTTTCTCCAGGCGCTCGATCTCGCTCAGCAGATGGGTCGGGTCCAGCACCACACCGTTGCCGATATAGCAGGCCACGCCGGCGCGCATGATGCCCGAGGGGATCAGCTGCAGGGCCGTCTTGACGCCGTTGATGACCAGGGTATGGCCGGCGTTGTGACCGCCCTGGAAGCGCACGACGCCCTGGGCATGGTCGGTCAGCCAGTCGACGACCTTGCCCTTGCCCTCGTCACCCCACTGGGTGCCAACCACGACCACATTGTGACCACGCGCAATTTCGCTTTGCATGATGAAAACCTGCTGATTTGAAAAGATGAAAGCGAGGTGCTGCGCAGCTTACTGCGCGCGCACCACCCATTGACCGCCGGCACTCACCAGCTCGCGGTCGCAATTGAATTCGTCGTGCTCATGTTCGTGCCCGGGGAGCACACACACCACGGTTTCGCCCTGCTCGCGCAGACGGCGTATGGCCGCACGCAAGCTGGCTTCCTCCCCCCAGGGCGCACGGATCGCGGCGCGCAGGGGGTCGCTGGGCGACAAGGCGACCAGCGCCTTCAAATCGAGACTGAACCCCACCGCCGGACGCTTGCGGCCGAACACGGCGCCGACCTCGTCATAGCGGCCGCCACGCGCCACCGCGTCGCTGGAGCCCTCGGCATACAAGGCAAAGCGCACGCCGCTGTAATAGGCGTAGCCGCGCAGATCGGCCAGATCGAAGCCCAGCCGCACTTCCGGATGGGTTTGAGTGAGATGCGCGGCCAGCCATTGCAGATCGCTCAGCGCGGCGCGGATCAGCTGGGTATCGGGCAGCACGCGGCGCGCCTCGTCAAGCACCGACAGGCCGCCGTAAAGGCCCAGCAAGGCCTTCAGGCCCTCGCGGGCGGCGGGTGGCAGGTCCTGGGTCAAGGCGTTCAGCTCGGCGGCGTCCTTGCCCGCCAGCGCGGCGATCAAGGCGCTCAACCGCTTCGGCTCCAGATCGACCCCTTCCAGAACGCCGGTCACCAGGCGGGCATCGCCCAGATCCAGAGTCACGCCCTGCAGGCCGGCCAGGCGCAGCGCGTCCAGCGCCAGCTCCTGCACCTCCAGATCCGCCTCCATGCCGGCATGGCCGTAAATCTCGGCGCCGAACTGCAAGGGTTCGCGGGTGGCATGCAGGCCGTCGGGCCGGGTGTGCAAGACCGGGCCGCAATAGCACAGGCGGGTCAGACCCTGGCGATTCAGCAGGTGGGCATCGATGCGGGCGACCTGGGGCGTGGTGTCGGCACGCACGCCCAGCGTGCGGCCCGACAGCTGATCGACCAGCTTGAAGGTCTTCAGATCCAGCGCCTGGCCGGTGCCCGACAGCAGGGAATCGAGGTATTCGAGCAGGGGCGGCATGACCAGCTCGCAGCCATAGGCGCGGGCCATGTCCAGCAGCTGACGGCGCAATTCCTCAATGCGGCGCGCCTGGGCAGGCAAGACGTCAGCGATGTGCTCTGGCAGCAGCCAAGCAGATGTCATGGAAATGCGAGGGGGTTAAAAACGGCATTGTACCGGGCGGCCAAGAAGCATAGAGGCCGGCCCGATTTGACAGTACCGATCACTGCCAGAAGAACAGCAGCAGCACCAGGCCGGTGAGCATCGAGCTCAGTGCGATGAAGCGGAGCTGCCCGTCGCTGAGCAGCAGCGCACGGGCAAACATTTCTCGCCATTTCGCCGGGCTAAGAAAAGGCAGCAGGCCCTCGATCACGAGCATCAGGGCGAAAGCGCCCAGCAGCGCCTGCTGCAGATCGGCGCTCATGCCGACTACTTGCGCGGCACTGCAGGTGCGGCCGGCATCGAGTTGCCTCGCATCGCCTTGAAGAACTCGCTGCCAGGGTCCACAACCATCACGTCCGACTTGCTGCGGAAGCTCGATCGGTAGGCCTCCAGGCTGCGGTAGAACTGGGCGAACTGCGGGTCGCGGCCAAAGGACTCGGCATACAGGGCCGAGGCCTTGGCATCGCCCTCACCCTTGACCTTCTGCGCATCGCGATAGGCCTCGGCCACGATCACCTCGCGCTGACGATCGGCGTCGGCGCGGATCTTTTCGCTGTCGGCCGAACCGGTGGAACGCAGCTCATTGGCCACCCGCTTGCGCTCAGACTCCATGCGGCGATAGACCGACTCGGTGATGTTGACCGAGAAGTCCACGCGCTTGATGCGCACGTCGACGATCTCGATACCGAAGGACTTGGCTTCTTCCTGCAGGCGCTTGCCCACGTCCTGCATGACCTTTTCGCGTTCTGTGGCAAGCACGCCGCGCACCGTGCGCTTGGTGATCTCTTCATTCAGCGCGGCCTGCACGATGGGGCTCAGACGCGACTCGATGGTGCGCATGTCCACACCGTTGTTGCGGATGAACTGGCGCGGTTCGGCCACACGCCACTTGACCAGCCAATCGATCACCAGGCTCTTCTTCTCGGCTGTGAAGATGGGACGCGACTCGGGGCTGTCCAGGGTCTGTACGCGACGATCCAGGAACACCACGTTCTGAAATGGCGGCGGCAGCTTGAACTTGAGGCCGGGCTCGGTCAGCACTTCCTTGATCTCGCCCAGGGCATAAACCACGGCGAACTGGCGCTGATCGACGATGAACAGGGTTGAGCTGGCAAGCAGGAACAGGGCCAGCAAGGCGGCAAGGATGGAGGCAATACGGTTCATGGCTGAGTAGTCCTGCTGCTGTTAGCGGCCGTCACGGTCGCGGCTGCGCGAACCATCACGCGAGCGCACATCGGTCGTGGCGGGAATGCTGCCGGCCTCGGCCGGCGGCGTCACCACCACCGGCGCGGTGGCCGACACCGAGCCTGCCTGCTGAATCAGCTTGTCCAGCGGCAGGTACAGCAGATTGGAGCCATTGCGCGAGTCCACCATCACCTTTGAGACATTGGAGTAGACCTGTTGCATGGTGTCGATGTAGAGGCGGTCACGGGTCACCGCCGGCGCCTTCTGGTATTCGGTCAGCACGCTCTTGAAGCGCTGCGAATCACCTTCGGCCTGCGCAACCACCCGGGCCTTGTAGGCCTCGGCTTCTTCACGCAGGCGCGCTGCCGTGCCCTGAGCCTTGGGGATCACGTCGTTGGCATAGGCCTGGCCTTCGTTCTTCAGGCGTTCACGGTCGGCACCGGCCTTGAAGGCGTCGTCGAAAGCGGCCTGCACCTGATCCGGAGCCTGAACGCTCTGCACATTGACGTTGACGATCAGGATGCCTGCCTTCAGGCGATCGAGCTGCACCTGCACCGACTTGCCCAGCTCGGAGGCGATGGCGTCGCGCTGCTCGTAGAGCACCGAATCCATATTGCTGCGGCCAACGATCTCGCGCACCGCCGACTCCGAGGCCTGCACCACAGCGCCATCGGGGCTGTTGTTCTCGAACAGGTAGTCGCGGGCGTCCTTCAGGCGATATTGCACGGTGAAGCGAATGTCAACAATGTTCTCGTCCTGGGTCAACATCGAAGAGTCGCGCAGGCCAATCGCCTGCACCACCGCATTGCGCCCGACCTCGACCGTGCGCAACTGCGTCACCGGCACCGTTTCATTGCCCTGGAAGGGGTAAGGCAGGCGCCACTGGAAACCGGCATCCACCGTCTTGCTGTACTTGCCGAAGGAGGTCACAACCGACTGCTGACCTTCCTGGACAATGAAGAAGCCGCTGCCCAACCAAGCCAGCAACACCACGCCGCCAATCAGGCCGGCACCGATGCCCGCACTCTTCATGTCGGGCTGGAAATTCGGGCCACTGCCGCCGGAGCCGCCGCCGCTATTGTTGCCACCGCCGCCACCGCCGCCGCCCTTGCCGCCGAACAGGCCGCTGAGCTTGCGGTTGAAGTCCTTCCACAGCTCATCCAAGTCGGGCGGGCCCTCGTTGCGACCATTGTTCAGATGGCGGCCGGCCTGCCAGCCGCGGCCGGCCAGCAGGGCTCGCGCAGCGGATGCCACTTGCGCCAGGCGCTCCCCGAAAGGTGCGGATGCGGACTGCTGAGTTCTCATATTCATGGCTTTGTTGATTGGGTTCCGGTCGCCGGATCGGCGTGGTCGTCAAAGTCTTCTTCGATGATCCGCTCGCGCGGATCCACTTCATCATGTGGGAGGCCGGCGGCCTTATTCAATAGCGCCTTGGCCTCAAGTTCCTGCATTGTGCGGGTGATTTCGCGGCGCAGCAGGTCCAGTCCCTCGCCGGTCAGCGAGGAAACGAACACGCGCTGGACCCGTATGCCGCCCGGGAGTTCCAGCCAATCGCTGGCCACGCGCGGGCGCTGGCTCTCTTCAAGCAGGTCCTGCTTATTGAAAACGAGGATCTGTGGAATGCCGTCGGCGCCGATTTCGGCCAGCACGCGGTCCACCTCCTCCATCTGCTCGTCCAGCACCGGCGACGCGGCGTCGATCACATGCAGCAGCAGATCGGCCTCGGTGGCCTCGCGCAGGGTGGCCTGGAAGGCCTCCACCAGCTTGTGCGGCAGGTCGCGGATGAAGCCCACCGTGTCGGACAGCGATACGCTGCGCCCGGCTTCCTCCAGATAGAGCTGGCGGGTGGTCGTGTCCAGCGTAGCGAACAGCTGGTCGGCGGCATAGGCTCGGGCCTTGACCAGGGCATTGAACAGCGTGGACTTGCCCGCATTGGTGTAGCCGACCAGGGCGACGCTGAAATTGTTGTTGCGCTCGCGGGCGCGGCGCTGCGTGTTGCGCTGGCGCTTGACCTTGACCAGGCGCTCCTTGACCGACTTGATGCGCTCGCCAATCATGCGGCGGTCCAACTCGATCTGCGCCTCACCCTGGCCGCCGCGCATGCCGATACCGCCGCTCTGCCGCTCCAGATGGCTCCAGCGCCGCACCAGGCGGGTGGACAGGTATTGAAGCCGTGCCAGCTCGACCTGCAGCTTGCCCTCGTGACTTTTGGCGCGGGCCGCGAAGATTTCGAGAATCAGCGCCGTGCGATCAGCGACCGGAACGCCCAGGTGCTGCTCCAGATTGCGCTGCTGCGCCGGCGAGAGGGCCTGGTCGAACAGCACCGTGTGCGCCTGATGCCCCAGCACCAGGGCCTTGATCTCGTCGGCCTTGCCCGAACCGACGAACAGTGCGGCGTCGGGTGCCTTGCGGCGGGCGATCACACGCGCCACCGGAGAGTCCCCGGCCGACTCGGCCAACAGAGCCAGCTCGTCCAGGGTCGGATCGAAACTGGCGCCGCGACCGAAATCGACGCCCACAAGAATGGCCCGCGCAGTGTCGTCAGACAGTGGCGGGGTGTTGGGGGGCGAGGAACTCAAGGTTGTGGTGGGCTGATGGAAGCTGTTGGGGCACGGCGCCCCTTGGGCACGCCGTGCGGGGTGGACTCAAGGCTCAGGGCGCTTCGCCCGGAACTTCGGCCGTGTGGAAGTTCACCGCCCGACCCGGCACCACCGTGGAGATGGCGTGCTTGTAGACCATTTGCGTGACGGTGTTACGCAGCAGGACCACATACTGGTCGAAGGACTCGATGTGCCCTTGGAGCTTGATGCCGTTGACCAAATAGATGGACACCGGCACATGCTCCTTGCGCAGCAGGTTCAGGAAAGGATCTTGCAGGAGTTGTCCTTTGTTACTCACGATATTCTCCGTGTTGAAAAGAGTGAAGGGAGGGAAGCACGTTACCACAGGGTCGGGTTTCTACCCCTGTCAGATCACGAGCCTTTCGGATCAAAGGGGTTCTCTGAGGAACGCAGCTCGATCTTCAAAGGCGTGCCCACCAATTTGTAGTGGGCCCGGATACGCGCTTCCAGGAAACGCTTGTAGCTCTCGGTCACCCCGGCCAGCGAATTGCCATGGATCACGACCAGCGGCGGGTTCATGCCGCCCTGGTGGGCATAGCGCAGCTTGGGCCGGAAGTGGCCGACCTTCTTCGGGGTCTGGTGCTGCACCGCCTCCAGGATCAGGCGCGTCAGCACCGGCGTGGTCATCTTCTTGGTCGCCGAGGCGTGGGCGTCGGCGATCGCCTTCCACAGCGGGCCCAGGCCCTGGCGCTTCAGCGCCGAGATCTGCAGCAGCGGAGCGAACTTCAGAAACGCCAGGCGCTGCTCGATCGAGCGCTCCAGCATCTGGCGCTGGTAGCTGTCGATGGCGTCCCATTTGTTGATCGCCATCACGACGGCGCGGCCGCTGTCGAGGATGTAGCCGGCGATGTGGGCGTCCTGGTCGGTCACGCCCTGGGTCGCATCGAGTAGCAGCACGACCACATTTGCGTCCGAGATCGCCTGCAGCGTCTTCACGACCGAGAACTTCTCGATCGCCTCGAAGACCTTGCCCTTGCGGCGCAGGCCGGCGGTATCGATCAGCTTGAACTGCTTGCCGTCATGCTCGAAGGGCACCGAGATCGCGTCACGCGTCGTGCCGGGCATGTCAAACGCGATCAAACGCTCCTCGCCCAGCCAGGTGTTGATCAAGGTGCTCTTGCCGACATTGGGGCGGCCGGCCACGGCCAGGCGGATTGCGCCGTCATCGGCGGCTTCCTCGCCCTCTTCCGGATAATCAAAACTGTCCAGCACGGTGTCCAGCAGGCTGCGTATGCCCTGGCCGTGGGCCGAGGAGATCGGGATCGGGTCACCCATGCCCAATTCGTGGAACTCGGCCAATAGCGGCGACTCGGCCATACCCTCGGCCTTGTTGACAGCCACGAACACACGCTTGTTGGCGGTGCGCAGATAGCGGGCAATGTCATGGTCCTGGCCCGACAGGCCCATGCGCACGTCAACGACGAAGATCACCGCATCGGCCTCGGCCACGGCCTGGCGCGTCTGCTTGGCCATCTCCTTGACGATGCCGGTGGTGCTGGTCGGTTCGAAGCCGCCGGTGTCCACGACGATGAACTCACGGTCGCCCAGGCGGCCGTCACCATAGTGGCGGTCGCGGGTCAGGCCCGCAAAATCGGCCACGATCGCGTCGCGGCTCTTGGTCATGCGGTTGAACAGCGTGGACTTGCCCACATTCGGGCGGCCCACCAGGGCGATTACTGGCTTCATTGCTTCCTTGTTATTCCGGACGCAGGGCGAACAGGCCGCCGTTGCGCGTCACGACCAGCACGGTTGTGCCCGAGGCCACCGGCCGGCCGACAATGGGCGAGCCATCGGTGGCCACACGCAGCTGGGTCTTGCCGGTGTCGCGGGCGAGAAAATGCACCTGGCCTTCAAGATCGCCGAACAGCACCGTGTTGCCCAGCAGCAGCGGCGCGCTCAGGTCGCGATAGAGCAGTTGCTCGGCGGTCCAGATCACGTCACCGCTGCCGGTCTTCCACGCAGTGATGCGGTCGCTGCCATCGGCGCCAAAGATCGCCTGGGCGTCGCCACCGATGGCATCGGTGCCGCCGACATTGCGTGTCCACAGCGCCGTGCCACGTTCGGCGTTGACGCAGCCCACGGCCGATTGGAAGGCGCGAACGCAGATGACTTCACCGGCGCGCACCACCGGACCGAGGACATCGGACAGGCGCTCGACCTCGTTGGTGCCACGCGGATTGGCCACGCTGGCCTCCCAGCGCACATTGCCGTTGACCGGATCCAGTCCGGTCAGACGCGGGCCCAGCCCTGCCACCAGGGTGTCCTTGTAGCTGGCCAGCACACCTGCCTGAGCCAAGGTCAGGGCTTCGCCGGGGCGACGCAGGTCGAAGATCTTGCGGCCGTCCAGCGCATCGAAGGCCTGCACGACCCGGTCCACCCGCTGCACGAACACACGCTCGCCAGCCACCAGAGGGGCCGTGCTGACCGGTGCGCCGACCTGCTTGCGCCACAGCACGCGTTCGCCGTCCATCACCACCAGTTCGTTGTTGCGGGTGACGACGGCCGAGAAGCGGCCATCGCTGCCGACGCCAGCGCTGATGGGTTCACCGACCTGCACGCGCCAGACCGTCTGTCCCGTGGCGGCAGACAGCGCGGTCACGGTGCCATCGCTGCCGGCGACGACAAAGTTGCCCCCGACGACCGCAGGCGCCAACGGGAACTTGACGCTGTCCAACCGCTGGTTCCAGACCACGCGGCCGGCAATCTGCGGTGTGACGCTCTCCAGCGGCGTGGGCTTGTTCTTGGTGGAGCTGCTGAACAGCGAGCAGCCACCCAGCAGGGCGGCGGCCAGACCCAGGCCCAGGGCCAGACGCAGTGAGGACAGGTGCATCATTTCGACGCTCCTGCGGCGGCAGCCTTGGCGGCACCCCCATCGGCCTGCACGCCCAGGCCGGCCAGCTTGGCTTCGATCAAACGACGGTAATCCAGGGTCTTCTCCATGCTGTCATAGGACTTCTGATACTGGGCTTTGGCCTCGTCGCGCTTGCCCTGCGCGATCAGGATGTCGCCGCGGCGGTCGGCGGCAAGCGCCTCGAAGTCCTTGCCCTTGACGGCGTCCAGCGCCTTCGGCGCGGCATCGAACTGCTTGGCCTCAAGCAACAGGCCGGCCAGGCGGATCTGGGCCAGCGAGCGGTACTCGTCTTCACCGGCGTTGTCGGCCACCCAGGTGAGCGTGGTCCGGGCCGCTTCGGCCTGCCCCTTCTCGTACTGCACCTTGGCCGCCAGCAGCGCACCCTGCTGGGTGAACACGGTACGCGGGAAGCGCTCCTTCATGTCGGTGAACACGCGGCTGGCCTTGTCGACCTCGCCGGTCGCCGCGGCGCGGTCGAGTTCGTCATACATCGCGGCGGCCTTCACGGCCTGGTCGCGCTGCCACCAGTTCCAGCCCATCCAGCCCGCATACACGGCGAGCGCCAGCGTGATGACCCAGGTGATGAGGTTGCCGTACTGCTTCCAGAAGGCCTTCAGCTGGTCCAGCTGTTCCTGTTCTTCAAGATCGAGAGGAGACGCCATGAGACTGTTTGTATCGGTAGAGAGAAAGGGAAAGCCGGGATTATGCGCGGAGGAGCTCGGAAGCCCAGCTTGACACGTCGGCCAGGGACTTGGTGGTTTGGGGCACGGAGGCATCACGCAGATGCTTGACGGCCACCCGGCCCTGCGTCACCTCGTCGTCGCCGAAGATCAGGGCCCAGGCGGCACCGCTGCCGTCGGCCTTCTTGAATTGCGATTTCATGCCGGACTGCCCCGGGTGCATCTGCACCGACACGCCGGCGGCGCGCAAGGCCTCCAGCGCGACGAAGACCTGGGGCAGCACCGCCGCGCTGGGCACGATGGCATACACCGTGGGCGCCTGCTGAGGCACGGTCACCCCGACCTCTTCCAGCAGCAGGAGCATGCGCTCCATGCCCATGCCGAAGCCGACCGCCGGCGCGGATTTGCCGCCGAGCTGCTCGATCAGGCCGTCGTAGCGACCGCCACCGCAGACCGTGCCCTGGGAGCCGAGCTTGTCGGTGACCCACTCGAACACGGTCAGGTTGTAGTAGTCGAGGCCGCGCACCAGGCGCGGGTTGATGCGGTAGGCGACGCCGGCCGCGTCCAGGATGGCGCGCACGCCATTGAAGTGGGCCAGCGAGGCCTCGCCCAGGAAGTCCAGCAGCTTCGGAGCCGCATTGGCCATGTCCTGCAGCGCCGGGTTCTTGGTGTCGAGCACGCGCAGCGGGTTGCTGTGCAGGCGGCGCTTGCCGTCCTCGTCGAGCAGGTCGATGTGCTGTTCGAGATGGGCAATCAGCGCCTCGCGGTGGGCGCGGCGCTCGTCGGCCTCGCCCAGGCAGTTCAGCTCCAGATGGAAGTGTTCGCCGTCCACCAGGCCCAGCTCGCGCAAGAGGCGGTTACCCAGCAGGATGACCTCGGCGTCCACATCGGGGCCGGCAAAGCCCAGCGCCTCGATACCCATCTGGTGGAACTGGCGGTAGCGGCCCTTCTGCGGCTTCTCGCGGCGGAACATCGCGCCGAAGTAGTACAGGCGCCGGCCCGAGTCGCGCAGAAAGGAATGCTCGGTCATGGCACGCACCCCGCCGGCCGTCATCTCGGGGCGCAGGGCCAGGTGCTCGGCCTGACCGTGCTTGTCGGCACGGTCTTCGAAGGCATACATCTCCTTCTCGACGATGTCGGTCACCTCGCCGATGCCGCGCACGAACAGCGCCGTGGGCTCGACGATGGGCGTGCGCACGTTCTGATAGCCGTAGCGCTGCAGCACGCTGCGCATCTTCTCTTCCAGCCACTCCCAGCGCGCCGATTCCGGCGGCAGGATGTCGTTCATGCCCTTGACCGCTTGCAGCAGCGGCAGCTTGATCTTCTGTTCAGTCGTCATGCGGCTCAGGCGCTCACGGCACCGTAACGTTTCTCGATGTAGTCCTCGACCAGGGTCTGGAACTCGGTGGCAATGCCGGCGCCGCGCAGCGTCAGCGCCTTCTCTCCGTCGATGAAGACGGGGGCGGCCGGCGCCTCGCCGGTACCCGGCAGGCTGATGCCGATATCGGCATGCTTGCTCTCACCGGGGCCGTTGACGATGCAGCCCATCACGGCCACCTTCATGTTCTCGACGCCGGGATACCGACTGCGCCAGACAGGCATCTGCTCGCGCAGGAAGTCGTCGATCTGCTTGGCCAGCTCCTGGAAGGTGGTGCTGGTGGTGCGGCCGCAGCGGGGACAGGCCGTGACGCTGGGGTTGAAGTGACGCAGGCCCAGCGACTGCAGGATCTCCAGCGCCACCACCACCTCCTGGGTACGGGCCTCGCCGGGCTGCGGCGTTAGCGACACGCGAATGGTGTCGCCAATGCCCTCCTGCATCAGGATCGAGAGCGCCGTGGCCGAGGCCACCGTGCCCTTGGTGCCCATGCCGGCCTCGGTCAGGCCCAGGTGCAGTGCATAGTCGCAGCGGCGGGCCAGGGCGCGATAGACCGAGATCAGGTCTTGGACGCCGCTGACCTTGCAGCTGATGATGATGTTGTCGGGGTTCATGCCCAGCTCGCGCGCATAGGCGGCCGAGCTCAGCGCCGATTGCACCAGCGCCTGGTACATCACCTGCTTGGCGTCCCAGGGTTCGGCCCGCTTCGCGTTGTCATCCATCATCTGGGCCAGCAGTTCCTGGTCCAGGCTGCCCCAGTTGACGCCGATGCGCACGACCTTGTCGTACTGCATCGCCGCCTCGACCATCATCGCGAACTGGCGGTCCTTCTTGTCACCCTTGCCGACATTGCCGGGGTTGATGCGGTACTTGGACAGGGCCCGGGCCATGGCCGGATGCTCGGTCAGCAGACGGTGGCCGTTGTAGTGGAAGTCGCCGATCAGCGGCACATCGATCCCCATGCGGTCGAGCTGCTCGCGGATATGCGGCACGGCGTCGGCCGCCTCGGGCGTGTTGACGGTGATGCGCACCATCTCCGAGCCGGCAATCGCCAGTTCCTTGACCTGGATCGCGGTGCCGATCACATCCACGGTGTCGGTGTTGGTCATCGACTGCACACGCACCGGCGCATCGCCGCCCACGGTGACCAGGCGCTCACCCCAACGCACCTGGGCCTGGCGCGAGCGGCGCGGCGCCACCACGGCCGGTGCGATGGCTTCTTCGAGATCGTTGTTGAAGTCGCTCATGTTGAAGCTGCTACCCATTCTGAGGATTACTTGAGTTCAAACCGCGCCACGTTATTAATCGCGCGGGTGCTCAGATCCACGGGCTGGCCGCGGAACTGGACCTCGGCACCGGCCGCATTGCCGATCCTGATCTTGAAGGGCACGGCGCCGTCGAGCACCAGCTGCTCACCACTTTCCAGCGTGCGGTTGGCCAGCATCTGGTCATTGGCATCGCGCACCTCGACCCAGGTCTGGGCGCGGGCACTTAGACGCAGCGGCCCGCTGCCGGCGGCCGGCGCCGCGGTGGTCACCGCGGACGGCGCCGCGTTCGCTGTCGAAACGGCAGCCTGCAGCGGCGTCGACGCCATCGCGGCAACGAGCCCTGCGGGAGTCGGTGCGGCCGCCGGCGGCGCCGGCTGCAACTCGACCACAGGCTCACCCAGGCTAACGCCTGAACTGGCCGTGGCCGGAGGAAACACCGGCTCCGAGGCCGCGGCGCTCGGCGAATTGAGGCCATCGCCTAGCCCCAACCCGCTCCACAGGCTGCTGGGCGCCAGGTAGACGGCGCCGGCAGCGATCAGCAAAGCCATGGCCGCCAGCGGGCCCGGCCGCTGCAGCCAGGCCCAGGTCTTGGGCTCTTCGCGGCCCGGCCGCTCACGGAAGGGCTGGTTCAAGCCCTGGGCGACGCGGTCGAGCGGCGGTTCCACCGCATGGGGCAGCAGAGCGAGCACAGGCGCTGGGTCGACCTTCAGCGAACGGCACATGGTCTGCGCCAGCGCACGGGCAAAGGTGGCATCCAGCAGCTCCTCGTGACGGTCGGCCTCGAGTGCCTCGAGCTTGCGCTGCGGCACTTTCAAGGAGGCCGCCAGAGCGGCAATATGCAGGCCCTTGGCCTGACGGGCCTGGCGCAACAAGGCGCCGGCCGTGCGGGGCACATCGGCCGCGGTCAGCCCCATCGGTGCGGGCGTACCGGAATCCTCAGTCATCGAATCGTCCATTCTCGAAGGCCAGGGCCTCTTGGGATCTAGGGAAGCGTTTGAGCATTTGATCGCCCAACTCGCGCACCGACTGGGTATTGCCCAGCTTGCGCTCGATGCGCAGCGCCAGCCACAGGGTCTGGGCGCTGAGCAGGTCAGCTTGACTATTGACGCGGCGAATATAGAAACGGGCGCGGTCGAGGTCTTCGCGCCGGTACAGCACCTCGGCCAGATTGACCGTCACCGCCGGGCTCGTCGGGTCGAGCTCGAAGGCGCGCAGCAAGGTGCCCTCGGCCTCCAGCCACTGACCGGCGCGCGCCTGGCAGACCCCCTTGGCCAGCAGAGTGCGGGAGACGCCACGGTATTGCGGCAAGCCAATCGCCAGATCGAACTGCGCGGTGGCCGCAGCCCAGCGTTGATGCTGGCACAGGAACCAGCCGTAATTGTGCAGCGCGTCGGCGTCGCGGCCATTGATGGCCAGCGCACGACGGAAGCTGTCGTCCGCCAGCGCATCCTCGCCCATCGCGGCATAGATCAGGCCGCGCAGGTTATAGCCTTCGATCAACTCGGGCTTGGCGGCAAAGGCCTGCTTGACCTCATCCAGCGCCGTCGTGTACTGGCCACGCGAGAAATAGCCCTCGGCCAGCTCCAACCTCACCTTGGCGCGCCGGTCGTTGTCGGTCTGATCGGACTCGGTGCGGATCTGCGGGCCGGCAGTGGAACCGCCCACCATGCCGGTCGCTCCACAGCCGGCCAAGCCGATGGACGCCGCCAAGGCCATGCACAAACGCCATTGCCACCAACCGATGCTCATTGCCGCCTCTCTCAAATCTCCCAGCCAGCTCCTTGGGGAGCTCACTGGGGACTGTTTTGTTCTGTTCCCGGCGCCTTCACCGGGGCTCGCACCATGCGGATGTGCGCACGGGTTCGGTCTTGTACCTCACCCGCGAGTTGACCACAGGCGGCGTCAATATCATCGCCACGGGTTTTGCGCACCGTGGTGATCAGGCCCGCGTCCTGCAGGACCTTGGCAAAGGCCGTGACGCGCTCGCGCGAGCTGCGCTTCAGGCCCGATGCCGGGAAGGGGTTGAACGGGATCAAGTTGATCTTGCAAGACACATGACCACGCAGGAGCTTGACCAGCTCGGCCGCGAGCTCGGGCGTGTCGTTGACGCCATCCAGCATGCAGTATTCGAAGGTGATGAAATCGCGAGGCGCCTTGTCCAGATAGCGGTTGCAGGCGTCCAGCAACTCGGCGATCGGGTACTTCTTGTTCAGCGGCACCAGCATGTCGCGCAGTGGGTCCAGCGGCGCATGCAAGGACACGGCCAGCGCCACCGGGCAGTCGTCGCGCAGGCGGTCGATCATGGGCACCACGCCCGAAGTCGAGACGGTGACACGGCGGCGCGACAGGCCATAGCCGTGGTCGTCCAGCATCACCTTCAGCGCCGGCACCAGGGCGGAATAGTTCTGCAACGGCTCGCCCATGCCCATCATCACGACGTTGGAGATCACCCGCTCATCGCTGCCGAGGCGCTTGCGCAGCGTGTGCTCGGCAAACCAGAGCTGGGCCAGAATCTCGGCCGTGGTCAGATTGCGGCTGAAGCCCTGATGGCCGGTGGAGCAGAAACGGCAGCCAACGGCGCAGCCGGCCTGCGATGAGATGCACAAGGTGCCGCGGTCGTCTTCGGGGATGAATACCGCCTCGACCGCATCGCCGGCACCGACATCAAACAGCCATTTGACGGTGCCGTCGGTCGAGACATGTTCGCTGATGATGGGCAGCGCCGTGATGACCGCGCGCGTGGCCAGTTTGTCGCGCAGCGACTTGGCCAGGTCGGACATGGCGTTGAAGTCCGCCGCGCCCTTCTGATGAATCCAGCGGAACAGCTGGGTAGCGCGAAAGCGCTTTTCCCCCAGCTGCTCGCAAAACGCGGCCAGGCCTTCCAGATCGAATCCAAGCAGGTTGACCGCGTCCATATCCATCCTCTCAAGCGCCTCTTGTTGCCGAGGCTTCAAGAGGTGCAAGCCGCTTTCAGCGGCTGTAAACGTTCATGCCGGGGAAGAAGAATGCCACTTCAGCGGCAGCCGTTTCGGCAGCGTCCGAGCCGTGCACGGCGTTGGCGTCGATGCTGTCAGCGAAATCGGCACGGATCGTGCCCTTCTCGGCCTTCTTCGGGTCCGTCGCGCCCATCAGATCGCGGTGCTTGGCAATCGCGTTCTCGCCTTCCAGCGCCTGGATGATGACCGGGCCGGAGATCATGAAGGTCACCAGGTCGTTGAAGAAGGGGCGAGCCTTGTGGACGGCGTAAAACGCTTCGGCTTCGCCGCGCGACAGATGCGCCATGCGGGCCGCAACAATCTTCAGGCCAGCGCCTTCGAAGCGTGCGTAGATCTGGCCGATGACATTTTTAGCCACGGCATCGGGCTTGATGATGGACAGGGTGCGTTCGATCGCCATGGTGAAATTCTCCTGAATTCAAAGACTTAGCAAAGCCTTGGATTGTAGCTTGGGAACGTGCCGGCCTGATGTCAGGATGTCAGGCCTGCGAATAGCAGGTCGGGGCGTGCGCCTTAGCGACCGCGGCCGCCACGGTTGCCGCCGCCACCGCCGCCCCCACCAAAGCCGCGGCCACCGCCGCCGCCGCCCGAGCCACCGCCGAAGCCGCGACCTCCTCCGCCGCCACCGCCACTGCCACCGCCGCGCTTGCCACCACGGGCACGCTGCATGAAGGCGTCCGCGCCGATATAGCCGACCGAGGTCTGCAGCGGATCGGGTTGACGCGGACCGTCTTCCTTGTTGCCCCCACCCTGACGCCCCGGGCCGCGACCCTGGCCCTGGCCGCCACGGCCCTGCGGGCCGCGGTCATGGATGGGGCTGGAGCCGCCGGGGCCGAAACCACCCAAGCCGCCGCGACCGCCGCCCTTGACAAAGCGCTTGTCGAAGGTCTGCTCCAGCGGATTCGGGATCACGCCACGCGGCAGATCGTCATCGTCGAAGTCGTCGTCACGGTCGCGCGGCGCGCTCTGATCGAGATTGCGCTCGACGTTGCGATCCTGGCCGCGTTGCTCGTCACGCGGACCCTGGTTACCCTGATTGCCCTGCCCGCCCTGGCGCGGCTCGCCACGGCGACCACGCTGCTGCTGGTTGCCGTCCGGGCCCCGTTGCTGCTGGCCACCGCCCTGCTGCGGACCTTGGCCACGGCTCGGACCGCGCGCTTCGTTGCGCCCCCCACGGCCGTCGTTGTTGCGCGGCTGCTCGTTGCGCCCGTCGTTACGACCATCATTGCGAGGCTCGTTGCGGCTGTCGCCTCGGCCCTGCTGATTCTGCTGCTGGCGGTCACCACCGGCCAGACGGCGAATCGTGCTGACATCGCTCTCGCCGAGCTCGACCCAGACGCCGCGCTTCAAGCCGCGCGGCAGCACCACGGTGCCGTAGCGGATGCGGATCAGGCGGCTGACCGTCAGGCCCACGGCGTCGAACAGCTTGCGCACTTCGCGGTTGCGGCCTTCGGTGATGATGACGCGATACCAGTGATTCACGCCCTCGCCGCCACCGTCCTCGATGCTCTTGAAGCCAGCCTTTTGGCCTTCGATGATCACGCCTTCCAGCAGACGATTGCGCTGATCGTCGGTCAAGGTGCCCAGCACGCGCACGGCGTACTCGCGCTCGACGCCGAAGCGCGGGTGCATCAGCTGATTGGCCAGATCACCGGAGGTGGTGAACAGCAACAGGCCTTCGGTGTTCAGGTCCAGCCGGCCGACCGACTGCCACTTGCCCTGCTGCAGGCGCGGCAGGTGGCGGAATACGGTCGGGCGGTTCTCCGGGTCGTTGTGCGACACCACTTCGCCGGTGGGCTTGTGATAAGCCAGGATGCGCGGCGTCGGTGCTGCAATGCGGAAGCGGATCGGCTTGCCGCCGACACGGATCTGGTCGCCATAGGAAATGCGCTGGCCGATATGGGCCGCTTCGCCATTGACGGTGATGCGGCCGTCCAGGATCAGCTCTTCCATCTCGCGACGCGAGCCGATGCCAGCCTGGGCCAGCACCTTGTGTAGCTTGGGCGCATCCGCATCGGGGGCCAGCACACGCTTGGTCTGACCTTCGACTTCATCGCCGTCGTCATCACCGTCGTCATCACGATCGCGCTCGTCATCGTCGCGGTCGTCGTCTTCTTCGTCGTCGTCCAGCGCGGGTTGGGTGCCGTCGCCTGCGGCGTCAAAGTCACCGGTCAGCACCTGGGCAAACAGAGCGCCGGCCTCGGCCTGCACCTCGGGCGCCAATGCCACGGCCGGAGCCTGGGGTCGCTGCTCCTGGCCCTGAACACGCGGCTGATCACCCTCCTGGGCGCGGCCCTTGCGGCCACGGCGGCGGTTGCGGCCGGAGCGCGCACCGCGTTCGCCACCCTGATCACCCTCACCTTCATCACCACCACCGTCTTCGCGAGGGCCGGCCTCGGCAGAGTCGCCCGACGGCTCAGCACGCACCTCGGCAACCGGCGCTGCCGGTGCGGCCTCAGTCTCCACCGCCGCCTCTGCGACCTTGGGCTTGGCGCGCGAACGCGCCGGGCGCTTGGAGGCCGGGGCTTCTGTCGCCTCGGCTACTGGAGCCGCAGCGGGCAACTCGGCCGCCTCGGCACTCACCTTCTTCGCCCGGGGTTTGCGCACCTTGGGCGCGGCCTCGGCCTCGCCAAACAAGGCAGCAGCAACGGGAGCTTCCGCCGGCGCCGCGACGGGCGTGGCAACGTCGACAGCCGGCTTGCGTGGGCTGCGGCGTCGCTTCGGTGCGGCCTCGTCGGTGGCTTCGTTCGGAGTGGGATCGGTGTGGTCAGGTTTCATGCGTCGCGTTGCGCCTTGTCAGCGTCGTCAGACTCGGGGCCCGGCTCAGCGGGTGGGAGGGAGGTTGCAAGCGGCTCGCCGACTGCAACGGGGAACTCGGGGACTTCAATCAATTCATGCGCCATTTCGTAGACTGGATCCTGGGCCACTGCTTCCAGCGGCAGGTCCGCCTGGCCGTCTTCTTCCAGCAGCGAGGGCTGGTCGGCCAGGGCCAGCTCGAAGGCCGGCGTGACCTGGGTGCCATGCTCCAGCGGCGGCAACTGCTCCAGGCTGGCCAGGCCCAGATCATCCAGAAACTGCTTGGTCGTCGCCAGCAGGGCCGGCCGGCCCGGTGATTCGCGGTAGCCGATTGCCTCGACCCAGCCACGGTCTTCCAACTGCTTGACGATCTGGCTGGTGACAGCCACACCGCGTATGTCTTCGATATCGCCCCGCGTCACCGGCTGGCGGTAGGCAATGATGGCCAGGGTCTCCATCACCGCCCGGGAATAGCGTTGCGGCTTTTCCGGGTTCAAGCGATCGAGGTACTCGCGCAACTCGGGCCGGCTCTGGAAGCGCCAGCCGGTGGAAACGGCCACCAGCTCCACGCCGCGGCCCTCCCAGTCACGCGTCAGCTCGTCGAGCAGACTGCGCAAGGTGTCGGGGCCGATTTCATCGGCAAACAGCGTTCGCATGTCGCGCAACGGCAAGGGCTGTTGCGCGCATATGAGCGCGGTCTCAAGGACGCGCTTTGCATCCTGTGTATTCATGGACTGTTGTCACATCTCCGCCGATATCCGGCAGGTATTTCTGGGTCTGACCACCAGGCCCTCTGCGGCAGGCCGTTGGACCGCGCTGGTTGTCAGCAGGGGCCTGGGGCGGGCTCTGAGGGGCGGCGCGGCACCCGCAATCTGCGGGCGGCTCGGGTCGGCACTGTGCGCTAGCGCTCTGGTACTGCCCTGTTGGAGCATTGACCGAAAGCAGCTGCAGGCATAGCCCGATGGCGCATTGTAGCGCCGTCGGCCGAATGCGCTCGATTTCTTCGAGTGGCTGTGGTTTCAGGGCGTTTTGGTCAGCTCCGCCCAGGCCGGGGCCAGGTCTTCCGGCAAGACGGCCTCGAAGGCCATTGGGTTGGCGCCTATCGGGTGAGCAAAGCTCAGCCGGGTGGCATGCAGGGCCTGCCGGGTCAGCCCCAGGGCGGGCTTGCCCCCGTACAGCGCGTCCGCCAACAGCGGGAAGCCCTTGCAGGACAGGTGCACGCGGATCTGGTGGGTGCGGCCGCTGTGCAGCACGCAGCGCACGGCACTCATGCCGTCACGGGCGGCGACCAGGTAGATGTCGGTACGCGCCGGCTTGCCGCCTGCAAGTGCGGCCATGCGGATGCGGGACTGAGGGTCGCGGCGTATCGGCTCATCGACGGTCAGGGTCTTGGGCACCAGGCCATGGGTCATCGCCAGGTACTCGCGGTGCACATCGCGAGCGGCAATCATCCGTGTCAATGCGGTCACCGCCGCCAAGGTCTTGCCGACCACCATCAGGCCCGAGGTGTCCTTGTCCAGGCGGTGCACGATGCCGGCCCTCGCCAGGGTGGCCGCTGCCGCGTGATGGGCCAGCACGCCGTTCATCAAGGTGCCCGACCAATTGCCCGCCGCCGGATGAACGACCAGACCGGCCGGCTTGTTGACCACCATCAGGTGCGCATCCTCGAACACGATGCTCAGGTCCATCGCCTCGGCCTTGAAGGCGCGGCTCTCCTCGGTGGGCACCAGCTCCAGCAGCACGCGCTGGCCGGACAGCACCTTGCGCGAAGCGGTGGTCACGGCCACACCGTCCACCTGCACATGACCGCGCTCGATCAGCCCCTGCAGATGGCTGCGAGAGAACTCGGGCGCCATCGTCACCAGCAGCTTGTCAAGCCGCTGAGCGTGCCAGTCGCGGGCCACCACGCCCTGGCGCTGCTCGTGGACATCGGAGGGGCCATCCTCGGAGAATTCGGCCTCATACAGGCTTGCGTCCGTGCCTTCAGGCTGAACCATATAATCGCGACTCCGTTTTCAGCACAGGACGGTGCATTGCACCGCCATAGGGACCATGGTCAAAATGCGGGTGGAGCGCCAAACGGCGCGCTTGATGGATAGGACGGGACTCGCAGCGGCGATTGCATTGGCGGTAACGCTGGCAGGCTGCAGCAGCACCGCCAAGGACGACCCGAACTCCCAGGCGAGTCTGGACAAATTGTACGCAGACGCCAAGGACGACCTGCAGGGCGGCAGCTACGACCGCGCCATCAAGACGCTGGAGCGCATCGAAGGCCGCGCCGCCGGCACCCTGATGGCCCAGCAGGCCACCCTGGAGCTGGCCTGGGCCAATTACAAGAGCGGCGAACGCGCCCAGGCGCTGAGCGTGCTTGATCGCTTCATCAAGCTCAATCCGTCCAGCCCGGCGCTGGACTACGCCATATACATGAAGGGCGTGATCAACTTCAATGACGATCTGGGCCTGTTCGGCAGCATCGCCCGCCAGGACCTGTCCGAGCGCGACCAGCAGGCCTCGCGCGACGCCCTGCTGGCCTTCCGTCAGCTGGTGGACCAGTACCCGCAGTCCAAGTACACGCCCGACGCCTCGCAGCGCATCGATTACATCCTCAACACCCTGGCCGCCTATGAAGTGCATGTGGCCCGCTACTACTACAAGCGCGGCGCCTATGTGGCCGCGGCCAACCGCGCCCAGCAGGCGGTGCAGGAATTCCAGCGTGCACCGGCAGCCGAAGAGGCGCTTTTCCTGATGATGCAGAGCTACGACAAGCTGGACCTGAAGCCGCTGCGCGATGACGCCGAGCGCGTGCTGCGCAAGAGCTTCCCGAACAGCGCCTATCTGCGCGAAGGCTTTGTCGATGGCAAGCCCTGGTGGAAGCTGTGGTGAGGTCTTGACCTGACCCCTCGAAAGAACAATGCCCGCTGACGCGGGCTTTTTTACGCTCCGTAGCCTGGATGCAATCCGGGGCCGACGGCGCATCTCCCGCCACCTGCCTCGGATTCCATCCGGGTTACCAGGCCTTGGCCAGATCGGCACCGGGCTGGTACGTTCGCGCCAGACTCAGCCCCTCCAGCCAATCCATCGCCTCGCCCTCACTGGCCACCTGCCCCATCGGCGGCAGCGCAGCGCGCAGGCGTTTGCCGTAATTCATGCCGGCCATGCGCGGGTCGCAGATCACCAAGAGGCCCTTGTCGGACTCGGTGCGTATCAACCGGCCACCGCCCTGCTTCAGCGACACCGCCGCCTCGGCGATGAAATACTCGGCGAAGGCATTACGGCCCTCGTTCTCGAGCTTGCGCACTCTGGCCTCGACCAGCGGGTCGTTCGGCGGCGGGAACGGCAGCTTGTCAATCAGCACGCACTGCAGCGCTTCGCCGGGCACGTCGATGCCCTCCCAGAAGCTCTGCGAGCCCACCAGCACCGAACGGGGCTGGGCCATGAACTGCTGCAGCAGCACGCGCTTGGGCGCCCCGCCTTGTATCAGCACGGCGATGTTGTCGCCGGCCGCCTCGAATTTCTGTATCAAGGCCTCGCCCACTGTCTGCAAATTGCGCAGGGTTGTGGTCAGCACAAAGGTGCGGCCACCCAGCGCACGCGCGCAGCGCGCCGCCAGCTCGGCCACGGCCAGCGGGTGGCCCGGCTCGTTGGGCTTTGGAAAGCCGCGCGGCACATACAGCCGTGCATGGTTGGCATAGTCGAAGGGACTGCCGACACGCAGCACGGTGGCGTCATCCAGGCCGGCCGGCTCGGTGAACCAGGTCAGGCGCTCGTCCTCACCCAGGGTGGCCGAGGTGAACACCCAGGCCTTGGGCGCTGCCGCCATCTGCTCCTGCATCGCCGCGCGTATGTCCAGCGGCGACTCGACCAGACGCGCCGTGTTCGGGGTCAGGTCAATCCAGCGCACCGCGCCATCGGCGGCCGGGCCGCAGAACACGGTGGCCAGCTCGACAAACTGCTGGGCACGCTCGTGCAGGCGGATGAAGTCGGGTGCCATTTCGGTGACCGTGGCCAGGGCCGCCACCGCCGCTTCGGCCGCAGCCGCCACCGCGTCGACGGCGGGTTGGAAGCCTTCGCCGCTGGCGCGGTCCTCCCAGCGCAACTTCAACATGCCGCGCACCTCGCGCATCGGCCCGGCGGCGGCCATGCGCAGCTCGCGGGCGGAGCGCTCGATGGCTGCGCCCAAGGCCTGCCAGTCCTGCAGGCCGCGGGCCTGGCTCAGACCAATGGCCAGCAGGTCGCGCGAGAAATCGATCAGCTGGGCCGTGCCCAGCATCGTGCCCAGGAACTGCACGCCGGCCTCGGCCAGCTGGTGCGCCTCGTCGAAGATCGCCACCTCGACGCTGGGCAGCAACTCGGCCACGCCACTGTCGCGCAGCGCCATATCAGCGAAGAACAGATGGTGGTTGACGACCACCACGTCGGCCAGCATGGCCTCGCGCCGCGCCTTCACCACATGGCAGGCGCGGAACTCGGGGCAATCACTGCCCAGACAGTTGTCGCGGGTCGAGGTGACAATGGGTATCACCGGCGAACGGTCGTCCAGGCCGTCCATCTCGGCCAGGTCGCCGGTCTGCGTCTCCTGCGCCCAGCGCTCGACCCGGGCCAGCGCCATCACCGCGCGGCGGTCCGGCAGCTGCTCGTTCTGGCGCGCCTGGCTCAGCCGGTGCAGGCACAGATAGCTGCCCCGCCCCTTCAGCAAGGCCGTCTGCACCGGCATCTGTAGGGCCTCGCGCAGGCGCGGCAGATCGCGCAGGAAGAGCTGATCCTGCAGGCTCTTGGTGGCGGTACTGATCAGGGTGCGGCTGCCCGACAGCAGGGCCGGCACCAGGTAGGCAAAGGTTTTGCCTACGCCGGTGCCCGCCTCGACGACCAGGGTGTCGCGTTCGGAAATGGCCTTGGCCACGGCCAGTGTCATTGCCATCTGCTGCTCGCGCGGCGCGTAGCCCTCATCGGCACGGGCCAGCGGGCCGCCGACGTCGAACGCCGCTGCGACCAGTTGCTCCAGCTCGGACTTCTCTTGTTGCTCGCTCACTCAAAGACCCCAAAGCAGCGCCGGGCGCCGGGCCAATCATTAAAAGGCCTGCGCATCACGCCGGCTCGGGAGGATCGTTCTCGCGCTCCAGCCTGGCAATCAGGTCACGCAGAAGAAGGCGACGCTTCTTCAGACGCCTCAAGGCCATCTGGTCGATCGGCAGCTCACTGGCAATGCGGTCCACCATCGCGTTCAGATCGGCATGCTCGATGCGCAGCTCGATCAGGTGGCGCTGCGGCGAGTGAAGGTTTTCGTCCATTCAGGGGGCCCGGCAGGAGTCCGGCAATAAAGCGATTATAGTTTTCGACATGATTCGACCGCCCCCAGGGTACCGCCTGAATGCCGCCACCGGTCTGCACCGCGGCGACCGCCAATACCAGCAAGACCAAGTGGAGATCATCGCGCATCCGCGTGTGCCCGGCTGTGCCTTGGCCGTGCTGGCCGATGGCATGGGCGGAAAGAGCGGCGGGCGCAAGGCCTCGGATCAGGTGATTCTGACCGCCAAACAGCTGTTCGAGCGCTTTGTGCCGGGCGAGGAAGACCCGGCCGAGCTGCTGCGGCAGCTGGTCGGCGAGGCACACCTGATGATCAAGCTGACGGCCATCACCTCGGAGGAGGAGCCGCACAGCACACTGGCGGCCTTCCTGGTCGGGCCGGATCGGCGTTGCCATCTGGTCCATGCCGGTGATTCGCGCCTCTACCACTTCCGGCAGGCCGAGATGATCAGCCGCACCCTGGACCATTCCTTTGTGCAGCGGCTGATCGACGAGGGGCAGATCAACGAGCAGGAAGCGGCCACGCACCCGCAATCCAATCTGCTCACCGGTTGTCTGGGCACCTTGCAGGACCCGCCGATCTCCGAGCACCTGATCAGCCGCCTGGAAGTGGGTGACTCGGTGATGGCCTGCAGCGACGGTCTCTGGCACTACTTCACCCCCAAGGAGCTGGGCGAGGTGCTGCATGCGCTACCACCGCGCGATGCGGTGGAGATGCTGATCAACAAGGCGCGCAGCCGTGCCCGCGGAGGGGGCGACAATTTGTCGCTGGCCGTGGTGAAGGTCGAGACGCTCGCCTGAGTTCAGCGCCGCACCGCGCTGGCCGGCAGCGGCAGCGGCGCCGCACGCTTGGTTCTGGCGGCCTCGCGCGCGAGCACCTCTTTCTCATGCGCCTGCGCAGCCTTGATGCGGCGCTGGGTCGTCTGTTTTGCCTGTTCAGCCGCACTGGCGGCCAGCGCACGGGCGGCAGCCGCATCCTTGCGTGATGCGACCACGGCGCTCGCGGCAGGCCGGGCTGGCTCGGCATGGCCCAGGCGACTGCCGCCCGCGGCCGGCGCCGAGGCCGAGGCTGTCCTGGCCGCCAGTTCACGCGCCTCCAGCGCCTTGGCCTGCTGCTTGGCAGCCACCCGCTCACGCTGAACCTGGGCCCGCTGCTGGCGTTCGAGCAGGTCCAGCGCCTGCTCCTGCTTCAGCACCGGCTGCAGCGCCGTACGGCGCTGGGCCTTGGCCGCCAGCTCGCAATCGGTGATCTGGAACTTGGCCGAGCATTCGCGCATCGCGGCCGTGAACGAGGCCTCGATCTGCAGGCGCTGCGCGCGCAGCTG
>Ga0187842_1000300_pt1 | contig 25714 bp, 20 predicted proteins | sample SpaLakP09_SKY_41_FD_134514 | JGI IMG/M metagenome (GOLD analysis project Ga0187842, IMG submission 134514) | Oligotrophic lake water microbial communities from Sparkling Lake, Wisconsin, USA - SP09_SKY_41 | ecosystem: Environmental > Aquatic > Freshwater > Lake | place: USA: Sparkling Lake... | reverse complement strand
CTTGCTGCTCTTGCTGTCCTTGCTGCTTTTCCCGCCGCTCTTGCTCCTGCTGCTTTTGCCGCTACTTTTAGTGCTGCTTTTTTCGCCGCCTTTGCTGCTATGGCTGCTTTTGCCCGAGCTCTTGTGGTGCTTGCCACTGCTGCTGGTTTCTTCCGTATCCTTGTGGTGGTGCTTGCTGGCGCTAGCTGGTGCGACGGCGAGCGTCGTCATCAATACAGCTAGTGCAATTCTGGTTTTGATCATCGTGAACAGCCTTGTTGAAAGTGGTCCGGGGGTAGCGGACCGAAGCGGTGGAGATTATCATCAAATCGTCCGTTTGCGCGCTCCCGTTTGTAACGGCATCGCTACTTGCGGCTGGGTAGGCTATTTGCGTAAGCCCTCCTGCAGCATGGCCAGCATGTCGCTGGCTGACATGCGGCCCGAAACATCGGCGCCCTCCAGCAGGCTGTCGGCCAGATCGCGCTTGTGCTGGTGCAGCTCGACGATGCCTTCCTCGATGGTATGGCGCGCCACCAGCCGGTAGATGGTGACGGGGCGCTGCTGGCCCATGCGGTGGGCGCGGTCGGATGCCTGATCTTCCACCGCCGGATTCCACCACGGGTCCATGTGGATCACGTAGTCGGCTGCCGTCAGGTTGATGCCCACGCCACCGGCCTTCAGGCTGATCAGGAATACTTCGCCCTGTCCGCCCTGGAACAGGTCGACGCGCTTCTTGCGCTCGGCCATAGGCGTAGCACCGTCTAGATACTGGTAGGCAATGTTTTGCTGGTCCAGATGGGCACGGATCAGCGCCAGATGATCGACAAACTGACTGAACACCAGCACCTTGTGGCGGTTTTCCAGCAGGCCCAGCAGCAGGCGTGAGAACGCCGCCAGCTTGCTGCTGGCCAGTCCCAGTTCCGGCGCCACCAGTTGCGGATTGCAGCAGGCACGCCGCAGCTTCATGATTTCGGCCAGTATCTGCATGGATTTTTTCTCGGCCGGACCTTCCACCTGTGCCAGTTTTTCCAGCGCGGCGCGGCGCAGCGATTCATACAGCGTGGCTTCTTCCGGCGACAGATCGACTTCCAGCGTGATTTCCGTGCGGGCCGGCAGTTCGCTCAGCACCTGCGCCTTGGTCCGGCGCAGCATGAAAGGCTGGATCAGACGGCGCAAGCGCTTGCGCGCGCCTACTTCGGCGCGGTGGTCCTGCTGCTTTTCTATCGGTCCGGCAAAGCGTAGATTGAACTGGACCAGATTACCCAGCAGGCCGGGATTGATAAAGCGGAACAGATTCCATAGCTCGCCCAGATGGTTTTCCAGCGGCGTGCCGGTGGCTACCATGCGGAAGTCGCCCTTCAGCGCCATCACTGCCTGCGAGCGCTTGGTGGCGCCGTTCTTGATGGCCTGTGCTTCATCGAGCACGATGGTGTGCCACTGCACGCCGGCGAAGCGGGCCGCTTCCAGCTGCAGCAAGCCGTAGCTGGTGACTACGACATCGAACGGCGCCAGGGCGCCCAGCATGGCGGCGCGATCGCCGGCGCCGAACTGGTGTACTTTGAGTGTGGGGGCGAAGCGGGCAGCCTCGCTAATCCAGTTCAGGCACACGCTGGTCGGCGCCACCACCAGTGTCGGCCCTTGCGGCGCGCGCGCGAGTATCAACGCCAGCGCCTGCAGGGTTTTGCCCAGTCCCATATCGTCGGCCAGACAGGCGCCCACGCCCCAGTGGGCCAGTCGGGCCAGCCAGTTGTAGCCTTCCAGCTGGTAGTCGCGCAGTTCTGCCTGCAGGGTGGAAGGCAGTTGCGGCTCGAAAGCTGCCTGCGCTGCCATCTGTTCCAGATGCTGCTTCCAGCGTTTGTCCGATTTCAGTGTGCCGACGTCGCCCGCCAGTTCTTCCAGCGAGAAGGCGGCCAGCGGATGCAGGCGCACACCATCGCCATGCAGCTCGCCATAGGTGGAGACTTGCTGCAGCCGGCGGTGCAGCGCTTCGGTCAGCGCCAGATAGCGGCCCCCGGAGAGTTCGACGAAGCGGCTCTGGCTATTGCGCATCAGCTCCAGCAGGGTTTTCAGATCGATCACCTGATCTTCCGCCACCTGCAATTCGCCGCTGGCGGCAAACCAGTCCTTATTGCTCTTGATGTTGAGGCGCAGCTGGCGTGTGCTGGCCTGCGCCGTCAGCGCAAACGGCTGGCCTTCCGGCCAGGCCAGTACCAGACTGTCGGCCGCTAGCTCCTGCAATTCGGCCAGCAGCTGCAGGCCCAGCGCCGGCTGGCCCAGCAGCCATTCGTCATGATCCTGTTCCGTCTCGCCCAGTATCGGGCAGCGTTCGATCAGCTGGCGCTCGGCCTCCTTTTCGTCGGCCAGCTGGCGCGTGGCGCGGGCCGGCTTGCCGTCGATCTCGGCTATTACGTTGGCGGCGCCGGCGCCGGGCGCGTAATAGGCGCCATTGGCCAGTGGCCGCACCAGTATCTGCAGCTTGAGGCCATGCTGGTAGGGCAGCAGATGCAGGTGCAGGCGTGTATCGGCTTCCAGCTGCAGCATATCGGGCGCAGCACCGCCGATTTCTGACTGCACCGTGACCATGCTGGACATGGCGCTAATGGCTTCCAGCACCTGTGCTTCGGCGCGCGCCGGCACTACCAGCCCGCTGCCGACGATGGCGGCAATGCGGCGGTGTTCGTCGAGGATGCTGATAACGCGCAAGCGGGTGGGCGTTTCGCAGCTGACGATGACTAGCGCGCCATCGTCGGGAATTTCCGGCTGCAGCCGCAGCGCCAGACTGCCCGCCTGCTTGGTGATCAGCAATTCCGGTGCGCCAGCCAACAGTTCCACGCGAATGTCCGGTGCCTCTTTCCAGAATAGCAGTGGGTGACCGACCAGTAGCGCTGCAGCTCTATCCGGATTGATGTCGTAGGTCAGTCCGCTGGAATGGTAGCTGCGGTGCGCCACCGATATCGCTTCCGTCGCACGCAGATCCTGCGGCGTCAGGTAGTCGAACTGTTCCGGTTCAAAGCGCAGCCGTTTCAGACTGATAGCGCGCCCTTTGCTCCACTGGCCCCGGGCATCGCGCTTTTGTTCCACGGCGCTGATTTCCTGCAAGCCGTAGCGATCATGGTAGCTGAGCAGCCATGCCAACCGTGCCGTGTTGAGCGAGTCGCTGCTGGCTGGCTGCTGCAGATTGATCAGCGCAGTCAGCTGGCGCTGCCAGTCTTCCTGTCGTTCGAACCAGACACCGAGATCACAAAATCCCCACTGTGCTCGTAGTCTTTCTGCTTGCTGCTGACGCGTGCTGTCGCCGAGCGCAGCGAGCATGCTGGCTAGTTGTGCTGCCAGCAGTAGATAACCTGCCGCTTCGGCGGCAGCAAGTGCATCTTCCATCTCGGCGCGGCGTTCGGCCAGTTGCGGCAGCGATAGCCAGAAATACAGCAGGCATTGGAAGACCTGAGTTTGCAGCTGGCTGCTCCAGGCCATGCCGGCAGCGCGCTCTGTCGGCAGCGTACCTGAGCGGATTTCGCGCAATAGCTCGATCTGCTGGTGGATCGCACTGTCATGGTTATGGCTTGCGCGCAGCGCCAGATCAAGATAGGTTGTCGCCGCCTTACGGTGCTTGGCATCGTCGCTGCGTAACAGTGCCAGAGTGTAAAGGTAGCTGCTGATGCCCTGGAATAAACGGGTGCGCTTGCCTGTCTCGCGGCGCATGGTCTTGAGCGCTAGCTCGAATGCTGTCAGAGCGGAAGCGCTATCGCCGCGCAGTAGCATGACGCAAGCCCGCAATGATAGGCTTTGCCAGCCTTCCGTGTGCTGCAGATAGAGCTCGGCCTGAGCACACGCGCCACACAAGATCGCATCCTGTGCCATCGCTCCTAGCAGTTCGGTGCTGATCTCAGCGCCGGCAGCGAGGCGCGACTGGTAATGCTGCTGACAGTGCTGACGTATCACTGGCGCCGAGCTGATGTTGTACTGGGAAAATTGCAGTAGCACGGTCAGTACTTCATCCTGCAATTGTGCATGCACCTGCGCCAGCATAGCCAGTTCAAGTGGCTGGCCGAAGATTTCCAGTATGGGATGTAGCTGGGCCGCTTCGTAGCTGCCCATGCAGAATGCCAGCAAGGGGTGGACCTGCTGAGGCGTTTGTCCACGCAGATAGGCCATGCGCAGACGGGCGATACCAGCACGATAGCTGCGCGGTTCCGTGCTGTTCCAACTCTGGCGCAGGGGGACTTTGATCTCGTAGGCAAGGCAAAGATCATGCAGTCTGTGTTGATTGATTGCGGCGTGCAACGCCGGCCAGCGTAGTCTCGGATTGCAGACAAAGCCGCGCCCTACTACGACGCTGATAAAGGCTAGCCGTTCCAGCTTGCGTATGACGTCATCGAAACTGGCGACGGTGAGCTTGCGCTGTTCGCTATCGAGGATATCGGCGGCGCGCAGCTGGTCCAGCAGGGCGGTACGGCTAGTTGGCTCGCCGAGCAGCGCTAGTTGAGCCAGTGCCATTTGTTCATGCAAAGCCAGCGCATCGAATTCGTTCAGCAGAATAGGCGTGTTCATGTTGGCTCAATCCGCCAGGTTGGCAATTTGAACCGGCGCGCTGGCCGCGCCATCGTGCAGGCCGAACATGCGCTGGTAGAAGTACAGCTCCGCTTCCAGCGTGCGGATGATGGTGTCGTCCTTGCGGAAACCGTGGCCTTCGCCTTCCAGCTCCACATAGGCTACCGGCACGCCGCGCGCCCGGAGCGCCTGCACCATCATTTCCGACTGCTTGGGCGGTACTACCTTGTCGTCCAGCCCCTGAAAGAAGATCATCGGGCAGGATAGTTTATCAGTGTGGTGGATGGGCGAACGCGCCTGGTACAGTTCAGCAGCCGCTGGCTGCGGCGCGATCAGGTATTCGTTGTAGTGCGATTCGAATTTGTGCGAATCTGCATCCAGTCCGGCCAGATCGGACACGCCGTAATAGCTGGCGCCGAGCTTGAAGGTGGCGTGGAAAGTCAGTGCGCACAGGGTGGTTAGCCCGCCGGCGCTGCTGCCGCGGATGATCAGGCGCTGTTCGTCCGCCAGTCCGCGCGCCACCAGCGCCTGCGCACCGGCTACGCAGTCCTCCACATCGATGATGCCCCATTGGCCTTTCAGCAGGTCGCGGTAGGCGCGGCCAAAACCGGTGCTGCCGCCGTAGTTCACATCCAGCACGCCGAAGCCGCGGCTGGTCCAGTACTGGGTTGCCAGTTTCAGGGTGTTGACCGTCATGCCAGTAGGGCCGCCGTGACTGATGACGATCACGGGCGGCTTGCTGCCCTCCGGTGCCTGCACTGCCGGATTGCACGGCGGGTAGAAGAAGGCGTGTGCTGTGCGCCCGTTGGCGCTCGGGTAGCTGATGCTGGCCGGGACGGACAGGCAGGCTTCATCGGGCAACTGTGCGATCGACTGGGCCAGAATCTCCACCCCTTCCTCGGTAAAGTCGATGCGCGCCAGTTCCAGCGGAATAGTGGGGCCGCCGGCCAGCATGGCGATGTAGCCCGGCGCCACGCGCAGTTCGCGGATTTCCGCATACGGATTGGCGATGGCTTCGAGCTTGCCGCTGGCCGGCAGCAGGCGCGCCAGATGGCTCACGCCCTTGTCGATGTAGGTGCAGATGATTTCGCTGGCCGAGCGGAAGCCGTACATGCTGTTGCCAAAGGTCCAGTGCGGAGTGGCGAATTCCGCCTCCATCGGGCACAGGCCTTCGGTACGCTGACCGTCGCGGCACAGGCGGTACAGATTCCACCAGCCGCTGCGGTCGGAGACGAAGTGCAGCAGGCCGTCCGGCGACCATTCAGGCTGGCAGACCGATTCTTCGCGGCTGCCGGCAATGTGGCGCGGTTCGCCCAGCATGCCGTCCGCGCCGATGGCGGCCAGCCACAGGGTGGTGCCCTGCCACGGCATGTCGGGATGGTTCCAGCTCAGCCACGCCAGTGCGCTGCCGTCCTGCGCGATGCGGGGCGAGGAGTAGAAGTCGGCGCCCTGCACCAGCACCTGCTCGCTGCCGTCGGCGCTGATGGCGCAGAGAGTGTTGTGCGGCTGGCTGTGGCCATCGCCATGCAGTTCGCGCACGGCGATCAGGCGGGCGCGCTGGCGGTCTACGGCCAGATCGGCAAAACGCTGCTTGCCTGGCGCCGTGATCACCTGCGCTTCTGGCGCATCTGCTGTCAGATCAAGTCGGTACAGGCAGTTATCGGCGAAATGGGAGAAATACACGGTGTCGCCATCGACGGCATAGGCGCCGCCGCCATATTCATGCACGCGGCTGCGCACGTTGTAGGGCATGGGCGTGACTTCCTCCTCCTGTACGCCGTGGTAGCGCTGCAGCGCGCTGCGCCCGGCCTGTGCCGCTTTTCCCGCCAGCCAGAAAATATCGCAGCCATCGGCGCCGCCCAGCATCAGGCCCGAGAGCGGCGTCGCCCCTGCCGCCACCTGCGCAGCGCTGATGGTGGAAGGCCAGGCGCCAAATGGCATGGCAGGCACGACGGGGAGGATGGTGTTGCTCATGGGGTCTCCGGGAGGGGGAATTGCACAGTGCTAGGCATGATAGTGAATCGCGCGACGATCATCCAGCAAAAAAGCCCGCGCGGGATGTCATAATAGCCGTTTCACCGCTTTCGATTGCTACCCATGCCACAATTTGCCCCGCTCCAGAATGACACCTTCTTGCGCGCGTTGTTGCGCCAGCCGACCGATTACACGCCTGTGTGGCTGATGCGCCAGGCGGGGCGCTACCTGCCTGAATACCGCGCCACGCGCCAGAAAGCCGGCTCCTTCATGGGCCTGGCCACCAATTCCGACTACGCCACGGAAGTGACGCTGCAGCCTATCGACCGCTATCCGCTCGATGCCGCCATCCTGTTTTCCGACATTCTGACGGTGCCGGATGCCATGGGCCTGGGCCTGTACTTCGTCGAAGGCGAAGGCCCGAAGTTCGAACGTCCGCTGAAAACCGAAGCCGATGTGATGGCCCTGCGCGAACCAGCCGAAGGCTCGCTCGACTACGTCTTCAAGGCCGTGACCCAGATCCGCACCGAACTCAATGGCCGCGTGCCGCTGATCGGCTTCTCCGGCAGCCCGTGGACACTGGCTTGCTACATGGTAGAAGGTCAGGGCTCGCGCGAGTTCCACGCCATTAAGAAGATGCTGTACAACCGTCCGGAACTGATGCACCACATCCTGCGCATCAACGCCAAATCCGTGGCCGACTACCTGAATGCCCAGATCGACGCTGGCGCGCAGGCCGTGATGATCTTCGATTCGTGGGGCGGTGCCCTGGCCGATGGCGCCTATCAGGAATTCTCGCTGCAGTACATGCAGCAGGTAGTGGCGCAGCTGAAGCGTGAAAAAGACGGCGTGAAGATTCCAGCCATCGTGTTCACCAAGGGTGGTGGCCTGTGGATAGAGCAGATCGCCGGTATCGGCGCCGATGCGGTGGGTCTGGACTGGACCGTGAACCTGACCAAGGCGCGCCAGCTGGTAGGCGACAAGGTGGCCCTGCAGGGTAATCTGGACCCGGCCATTCTGCTGGCCAGCCCTGAGCAGGTGCAAGCCGAAGTACGCAAGGTGCTGGACGCCTACGGCAAGCCGTCGGCTGGCCACGGCCATGTGTTCAATCTGGGCCACGGCATTTCCCAGTTCACCGCGCCGGAAAATGTTGCCGCCATGGTGGAAACGGTACACAGCTATAGCAAAGCCCAGCGCGCCTAAGGTAGTTTGCTAACAGAGGGCACGTTTCGCGAGGAAACGTGCCCTTTTCATTGGTGTATAGAAGAAATCTGTAGCGACTTATACACATTTTTTTCTGCTGTGGAAATATCCAGCACTGTATAACTTTCCTCTGGGATGGTGTTTGTAAGTTACTGATTTTAAAAGAATTGTTTTATTTACCCACAAGTAACTTTTATCAAGTCGTAAACGCGGCAATGGAACTTCAACTGGTTTATTTGTTCATTGTCCACAAAGTTATCCACAAAAACTGTGGATAAAAAATAAAAGTACTTAGTAAACCGTGACTTAGCCATAATGTTGTTAAATTCCATGAAGTTCATGTTGCGTTGCACGATTTTTAGGCAGTGATACGATGACTTTGTGGAGGTTGCGAGAAGACAAACCTTGTCGTTGAGGCATGTGTAGAATTCGGCGGCGGCACGGTCTTATGCTGCTGTGCAGTATTGCCTCGTCCTATGCAAAAAGTGCTTGATTTCGGCAAAAAAATTTTTCTGAATACAGCACTTATGCACAGTGAAGACGTCACAGAGGACCTTTCCCCTCCTCTGGGAAGCATTTTCTAAGTGATTGATTTTAAATGAAAATAATTGTGAATTTTTAGTCAGTTTACGGCTACATCAAGTTGTCTGTAGGCGTTTCTGGAGATTAAGATTCCTTTGTCCACAAAGTTATCCACAAAAACTGTGGATACATCAAATAGTTGAAGTGGTGCGGGTCTGGCGAGGCTCCCGAACCGCGGCGACGCTACTGTAACGGGAGCTATGTCTGGTCTTTTAAACCATTGCATCTTGCAGCTAGTGCTAGATACGCCGCTGCATGCCGTGTTCGATTACCGCTGGCCCTGCGCTGCCGCAGAGCGGCCACAGGTCGGACAGCTTGCCCTGGTGCCATTCGGCCGGCGCGAAGTGGCAGGCTTGATCGTGGGCGTGGCCGACCGCAGCGAGGTGGATGAAGACAAGCTCAAGGATGCACTGGCCGTGCGCAGCCAGCTGGCCCCCCTGTCGTCGCAATGGCTGGCGCTGGCCGGCTTTGCCGCCGATTATTATCAGCGCCCGCTGGGCGAAGTGGCGTTGCCCGGCCTGCCCAAGAATACCCGTCTGGCCACCACGGTGGCGCTCGACCGTGCTCTCAAGAAACTCGCCAAGCTCGACCTGGAACACGACGGCACTCCGCTCAATGTGCCGCAACTGAATCCGGCCCAGCAGCAGGCGGCTGATGCTATTGGCGGCGCGCAGGGCTATCTGCCGACGCTGCTGCATGGGGTCACGGGCAGCGGCAAGACCGAAGTCTATCTGCAAGCCTGTGCACAAGTGCTGGCGCGCGAGCCCGATGGCCAGATTCTGATACTGGTGCCGGAAATTAATCTGACGCCCCAGCTGGAAGGGAATATCCGCGCCCGCTTCCCCGGCGTAATGCTGGCGACGCTGCACAGCAGCCTGTCGGAAGGCGAACGCATGCTGCACTGGCTGGCCGCCCATCAGGGCCGCGCCCGCATCGTGCTGGGCACGCGGCTGGCCATCCTGGCCTCGCTGCCGGCGCTCAAGCTGATCGTGATCGACGAGGAGCACGACCCGTCCTACAAGCAGCAGGAAGGCCTGCGCTATTCGGCGCGCGATCTGGCCGTGTGGCGCGCGCGCCAGCTGAATATTCCCATCGTGCTGGGTTCCGCCACGCCGTCGCTGGAAAGCTGGCAGCACGCCCAGTCGGGGCGCTACCGCCTGCTGACCCTGCGCGAGCGTGCTGTGCAGAACGCCGTGCTGCCCCGTATCAGCCTGCTCGATATGGAGCGCGACAAGCCGCACGATGGCCTGACTTCGGCGCTGGTGGCAGCCCTGCGCCTGCGCATGGAGCGCGGCGAGCAGTCGCTGCTGTTCCTTAACCGGCGCGGCTATGCCCCGGTGATCTGCTGCGAAGCCTGCGGCTGGATCAGTTCCTGCCACCGCTGCACAGCCTACATGGTGCTGCACCGGCCCGAACACCGGTTGCGCTGCCACCATTGCAGTCTGGAGATGCGCATTCCCCGCCACTGCCCCGATTGCGGCAATGTCGATCTGCAGCCGCTGGGACGCGGCACCCAGCGGGTGGAAGAAGGCTTGCAGCAGCTGTTCCCTGATGCGCGCATACTGCGCATCGATGCCGATTCGACGCGCCGCAAGGGCAGCGCGCAGGCGGCGTTCGACAGTGTGCACCGGGGTGAGGTGGATATCCTGATCGGCACCCAGATGGTGGCCAAGGGGCATGATTTCAAAAACCTCACGCTGGTGGGCATCCTGAATCCCGATACGGCGCTGTTTTCGCAGGATTACCGCGCCAGCGAACGGCTGTTTGCCCAGCTGATGCAGGTAGCGGGGCGGGCCGGACGGGCTGGCCAGAGCGCGGGCGGCAGCGTCAGCGAAGTGCTGATCCAGACCCGCTATCCCCAGCATCCCCTGTATGGCTCGGTAGTGCGGCACGACTACGAAAATTTCGCCACGGCCCTGCTGGAAGAACGCCAGCAGGCGGCGCTGCCGCCTTTCCTGTATCAGGCGCTGTTGCGCGCCGAAGCGCCGGAACTGGCTACGGCCATCGAATTCCTCACCCAGGCGCGCGATCTGCTGGCCCATCCCGAGGTGACGCTGCACGATCCTATCCCGATGAGCATGACGCGGGTGCATAACGTCGACCGTGCCCAGCTGCTGCTGGAAGCGGCCTCGCGCCCGTTGCTGCAGGCCTACCTCAAGGAATGGCTGCAGGTGCTGCGCACGGTAAAAACCCGCGTCAAATGGTCGCTCGAAGTCGATCCGGTGGATATCTGACGCGGCTGGGCTAGAGCAGATAGCGTTTGGCGGTGCTGACGATCTGTTCGCTCAAGGCGCGGGTGAACGGCGTATCCAGATTCCACGCGTGCCATTCCAGTGCCACATCGACCGGCTGGCCCGGCGCCAGCTCTACCAGCCGTTCCGACGCCAGCGCGCCGGCCACCTGCACCAGCGGCATCAGGCCGTAGCCGAGGCTGCCGTACAGGCATTCCGTGGTGGCCGCCGAGTGCGGCATGCTGTGGTGCGGATAGGCGCCTTGCAGGCCCAGCGTGCGGTGCAGGAAGCCGGCCATCAGCTCGGCATCGCCGACGATGGCGGGCGCCAGCCGCGCGGCCTCGACGGAAAAACCGTCACCAAACCAGTGGGCGGCAAAGGCCGGTGTGGCCACGCAGACGTAGCGCAGCTGGCCCAGTGCGGTGATGTCGGGACCGTTGGCAGGCGCGGCGCCAGGACTGGCAGCGACGATGCTGCCGAACACGCCGCCCTCCTGCACCAGTTGCAAAGCCTGTTCGCGCGCTGCGCTCTGGATCTTCAGCTGGCAGCGCGGCGGCGCCAGCAGCGGCGGCAGGCTGAGCGGAAACCAGGTGGCCAGACTGGCGCTATCCACCGCCAGTGCAATTTCGGGCATGCTGGTGGTGTGGCCCAGATCAATGTCGAGTGCCGCTTCCATCAGACGCACGCTGCGGTGGTGTGAAACCAGCCGCATGCCCAGGCCGGTGGGCACGGCCGGCTGGCCCCGGATGATGAGCAGGCGGCCCGCCGCATCTTCCAGCGCCTTGATGCGCTGCGACACGGCCGACTGGCTAATGCCCAGCGCCAGTGCAGCTTTCTCGAAGCTGCCCTGCGTGGCGACGGCATCGAGTACGGCCAGTGCGCGGTAATCAAGAGTTCCCATAAGCTGCACTTATAAAAATTAAAAACGATAAGCGATACTAATACCTCTAACGGCAGCCTGGCGGGAATTCTGCAGTGCGTTATTGCTGTGGCAAGACTTATATTGCTCAATAAGTAGTGCAAAAATACAACATTCTCACACATTGTCACTAAAAGATCGTATGCTGCGGGCTCGGTGGCTTTCTATTAACAGTAATGAATATACGTAAAGTGACGGCGGCCGACCTGCAGTTAGGCATGCCTATGCCATGGAATGTGTATGGCGAGAATGGCGATCTACTGGTGCGCAAAGGCCATATGCTGGCCAGCCCCAGCCAGATCAGTTCGCTGGTAGCGCAGGGCGTGTACGAGGATTACAGCGGTCCGAGCAGCGTGCCGGCTTCGGCCGTGCGCAAGCTCAATGCAGCAGGCCTGCAACTGGCGGGCCTGCTGCCGCTGATCGAACAGGGCTCGGCGCCGCAGGACGTGATCGCGCGGCTGGACATGGTGGCGCGTCTGGTGGCCAGAGCGCTTGCGGTGGATACCGACGTGGCCGTGGCCTCCATCCTGCACAACCAGCACAGCCTGCCCTACAGCGTCCGTCACAGCCTCAATAGCGCCATCATCGTTCATCTGCTGGGGCAGGCGCGCCAGTTGCCGGCACAGGATGCGCGCAGCCTGATGCTGGCCGCGCTGACCATGAATGTGGGCATGCTGGCGCAGCACCAGCGCCTGCAGGATTGCAGCAAGGAGCTGTGCAGCGAGGACCGCGCCATGGTGCTGGCACATTGCGAGCGCAGCGTCGAATTGCCGCGCGCTGCCGGCGTCGACGATGCTCGCTGGCTGGAATGCGTGCTGCACCATCACGAGAATGAAGACGGTAGCGGTTATCCGCTGCGTAAATCGGGCGCCCAGATACCGCCGCTGGCACGGCTGCTGGCGCTGGCCGACCGCTATTGCGCGCGCGTCAGCGAACGCGCCTATCGCACGACCATGGCGCCGAATCTGGCCCTGCGCGACCTGCTGCTAGATGCGAATGTGACGGTGGATGGCAATCTGGCACCCATGCTGATCCGCGCGCTGGGCATTTATCCGGCCGGTACCTATGTGCGCCTGCTGAACGGCGAAGTGGCCGTGGTGGCGCGGCGCGGTCTGCAGTCAACCACGCCGCAAGTGGAAGCCGTGCTGTGTCCACGCAGCGGGCCGCTGGCGCGCAGCGAACCGCGCGACACCCGCGCCGGGGTGCATGGCATCCGCGACGCGCTGACCACGGCGCAGGCAGCGGCCTTGCAGGCGCCGCCGCTGCGCATGGAACTGGTGTGGGGCTGGCGCGCCGCCGTTTAAGCGGCGCCGGATCAGTTCAGCAGCGAATCGAGCCGGCCCTGTTCGGCCATATCGCGCAGCACGCGGATGGTGTCGAGATCGGCCGCGTGATAGGCCGAGCGGCGGTAATCGTCATACATGCTGTTGGCCGCGTCGGTGGCGGCATCATGGCCGTCGTCGTACTGGAAGCGCACAAACAGGGCGTCTTCGGTCGGGCTTTCGATGCTCATGATTAGGCTGGAAGCGCTGATGTCGCCCTGCGCCGCCACCAGATAGCGCACCTGCCGCATAGGCTCGAATTCCACCCGGTCTTCCACTACCAGCTCGCCGTAGCGCAGGCTGCGGCGCAGCCCGTCCACACTGCGCTCGTGGATCTGGCATTCGTCCAGATGGGGCATGAACAGCTGCGGCGATTCCGCCCGCAGCACCAGACCGCGCCACAGTTGTTCCACGCTCAGGGGATCGAGCAGCGGGTTGAGCGGGTCGTTAATTTCTATCAGATGTTCGAATTTCATGGTCTTTGCGTTTCAGGTCAGGCGCAAGCGCCTCATCCCCGCATGGTAACGCAAATAGCCGCAGCCATCCGCCTGCCAGCCGGAGAGCGTGGCGGCAGACGCCACAATCTGCGCCCGGCAGTGGCGGCTGGCGGGCTGCTACAATGCCGGTTTGGATCGTTCCGGTCCCCCTTAGATCCCCCTGCAAGAGCCCCATCCGATGTCCCAAGCCCCTATGTTCGGCCTGAATATTCCGCAAAGCGAGGCCGTGACCTATCTGGACGGCCCCTGTCTGGTGCTGGCCGGTGCCGGTTCGGGCAAAACCCGGGTGATTACGCAGAAAATCGCCCACCTGATCGAGGACCGCGGCTATGACCCGCGCAGCATTGCCGCGCTGACGTTTACCAACAAGGCGGCGCTGGAAATGCAGGAGCGTATCGCCAAGCTGCTCAAGCAGCCGCGTCAGGCCAAGCAGCTGACGGTATCCACCTTCCACTCGCTGGGCGTGAAGATATTGCGCCAGGAAGCCAACGGGGTGGGACTGAAAGACCGCTTTTCCATCATTGACAGCGACGACTGCGGTTCGCTGATCCAGGATCTGGCCATCACCACCGACAAGCAGATCGTGCGCCGCATCCAGACCGATATCTCGCTGTGGAAGAACGGTCTGGTCGATCCCGTGCTGGCGTTGCAGCAAGCCAAGACCGAAGACGAAGCGCAGTCGGCGCGCATCTATGCCAGCTATGTCGCCACCCTGTCGGCTTATCAGGCGGTGGACTTCGACGACCTGATCCGCCTGCCGGTGGAACTGTTCCGCAACACAACGAACCTATCCGCGACAAGTGGCAGCGCCGTCTGCGCTACTTGCTGATGGACGAGTATCAGGACACCAATACCTGCCAGTACGAGCTGGTCAAGCTGATGGTGACGGGGCTGGGCAAGAAGCCCATGTTCACCGCCGTGGGCGACGACGATCAGGCCATCTACGCATGGCGCGGGGCCTCGGTGGAAAATCTGAAAACCCTGCAGACCGACTTCCCCGATCTGGCCGTGATCAAGCTGGAGCAGAACTACCGCTCCACCACCCGCATCCTGCAGGCGGCCAATGCCGTGATCGGCAACAACCCCAAGCTATTTGAAAAGTCGCTGTGGTCGGAACACGGTCTGGGCGAGCCGATCAAGGTGCTCGGCATGGCCAACGACGATCAGGAAGCCGAGCAGGTGGCCATCATGATTTCGGCCGACCATTTTGAACGCAAGAACAAGTGGTCCGATTACGCCATCCTGTACCGCGGCAACCATCAGGCCCGCGTGATCGAACAGTGCCTGCGCAAGGAGCGCATCCCCTACACCATCTCGGGCGGGCAGAGCTTCTTCGACAAGGCGGAAATCAAGGACATCATCAGCTACCTGCGCCTGCTGGCCAATACTGACGATGATCCGGCCTTCATCCGTGCCGTCACCACGCCGCGGCGCGGGGTGGGCCAGTCCACGCTGGAAACGCTGGGCACCTTCTCGGGCCAGTGGCAGTGCTCGCTGTTCGAGGCCGTGTTCAAGGGCGGCATCGAAGCGCTGCTGGCGGAAAAGCAGCTGCGTCCCTTGCGCGAGTTCTGTAACTTCATCAACGATCTGGAATCGCGCGCCAGCCGTCCCGGCCCCAGTGGCAGCGGCGACAACGCGGCGCAGGTGCTTGATGATTTGCTGGAAGCCATCAACTACGAATCCTATCTGTACGATATGTTCGACGAGCGCGCCGCCCAGAGCAAATGGCAGAACGTGCTGGAGTTCACCAACTGGCTCAAGGAGCGGGGACGCGGCGGCAAGGACCGCGACGGCGACGAAAAGAATGTGCTGGAACTGACCCAGATGGTGGCGTTGATGTCCATGCTGGAAGGGCAGGACGAAGACCCCGACGCGGTGCGCATGTCCACCCTGCATGCATCGAAAGGGCTGGAATATCCGCACGTGTTTCTGGTGGGCGTGGAAGAAGGCATATTGCCGCACAAGGGCGATGCCGACGCACCGGCCGAGCAGATCGCTGCACGGGTGCAGGAAGAACGCCGCCTGATGTATGTGGGGATTACCCGCGCCCAGCGCACGCTGCATATCAGCTGGTGCAAGAAGCGCAAGCGTGCCGGCGAGCTGGTGCACTGCGATCCTTCGCGCTTCATCAAGGAAATGGCGCTTGATGTGGGCACTGCCGTGCCGACTGAATCCGAGGTGCTGACGCCCAAGGAAAGGCTAGCAAGAATGAAGGAATTGCTGGCTACACCCAAGTCCTGAAGCAATCATGACGCTTGCGCAAAAAACGCTGCATTGAGTGTTGCGCAGATGTTGTAAAAACGCGCCGCGCGACACAATTCGTGGCCTCGCGTGTGCACGGTTGGAAGAACAGGACTAGTATGAAGTCGTCGTGCAAATGTTAATGCACGTCAACTTTCATCCTGATTCCATTAAAAAAAGAGACATCATGCTAAAGACTACTTCCCTCCGTCTGGCATTGGCTGTGGCTGCTTGCGCGCTGGTGCCGTCTCTCCACGCTGCCGATGGCGGCGCTACCCGTGCCGATGCCGAAGCCATGGTGAAAAAAGCCGTGGCGCATATTAAGAAGGACGGCGATACCAAGGCTTATGCGGACTTCACCGGCAAGTCGCCCCAGTTCATCCTGCAAGACCTGTATATCGTGGTGTACCGGCTCGACGGTACGGTGCTGGCACACGGCAGCAATAGCAAAATGGTGGGCAAGAACCTGATCGAGCTGAAAGACATCGACGGCAAGGCCTTTGTCAAAGAGCGCATGGAACTGAGCAAAACCAAGGGTACGTTCTGGCAGGACTATAAATTTACCAATCCGGAAAACAAGAAGATCGAGCCCAAGCAGATGTACTGCGAAAAGCTGAACGATACGGTGGTTTGCGGCGGCATTTATCTTTAATCCGTAGTACCTGCGCGCCGCCCTGCGGCGCGCAATGATTTGGATGGATAGACCTTGAAGATCGCACATAAATTGCTGGTCGTGCCAGCAGCGGCGTTAGCCTGCCTGATGTTCCTCGGTACCGTGTCTTACTTCTCCATGCAGGACAACGAAGGCCGTATCCAGGACCTGAAGGAATCTACCTTCGTCGCATTACGAACGGCCAGCCAGCAAAGTAATGTGCTGGGTCAAATTCATTCTGCAAGTTACGCAAAAATCGCCATTGCCGGCAGTCTTACGGAAGCGGAGCTGGCCGGCTTTGGCAAACAGACGTCGACCGAGCTCGATAAGGTGGCGGCCGAGCTGAACCGGCTCAAGGACATGACGGGTGCCAGCGAAGCAGCGCAGGCCCTGCCTATGCTGGCGGCCTACCGTACCGGCGTGGCGCAGGCGCTCGATATGGCCTCGGTGGACGCGAATACGGGCGTGGCAGCCATGCAGGGTGCCGATGGCCAGTACCAGAAAATGCGCGGCGTGCTGGATAAGGTAGTGGGCAATCTCAACCATCAGGCCGACCTTTCGCTGCAGGAGGCAAAAACCGCCGACCGCCGTGCCGTGTGGATGATTCTGATCGTGATGGGTATAGGCTCGCTGGTGCTGCTGGCGCTGACCGGCGCGATCACCCGCGCGGTACTGCATCCTATTGCCGATGCTTGCGCTGCGGCCGAACGGCTGGCGGCGGGCGATCTGGCCACGCCGGTGGAAATGCGGCGTGACGATGAAATGGGCGCGCTGTCGCGGGCGCTGGGCACGGTGATCGATAACTGGACCCATCTGCTGGCGGACATCCGCACTGCCGGCCATACGATTACGCAGGAAGCCAGTGAAATCGCACAAGGCAATGCCGATCTGTCGGCCCGCACGGAATCGCAAGCCAGCTCGCTGGAAGAAACTGCGGCTTCCATGCACGAGCTGACCGATACCGTGCGTGAAAATGCCGACCACGCTCAGCAGGCCAACCAGCTGGTGGTGTCGGCTTCCGATGTGGCGGTGCAGGGCGGGCAGGTGATGGAGCAGATGGTGGGTACCATGGCCTCCATCAAGGAAAGTTCGGCGCGCGTGGTGGACATTATTTCGCTGATCGATTCGATCGCTTTCCAGACCAATATTCTGGCGCTGAATGCGGCCGTGGAAGCGGCCCGTGCCGGTGAGCAGGGGCGCGGCTTTGCCGTGGTGGCCACTGAAGTGCGCGGGCTGGCCCAGCGCTCGGCGCAGGCGGCCAGAGAGATCAAGGACCTGATCGATGATTCCGTGGCCAAGGTGGAAACGGGCAGCAAGCTGGCCGATGCGGCTGGCCAGACCATGGGCAATATTGTCACGTCGGTGCGCCATGTGACGGAGATCATGAACGACATCAGCGTGGCGAGCCGCCGCCAGACTCAGGGGATCGAAGAGGTCAACAGCGCCATCACGGAAATGGACGACCTCACCCAGCGCAATGCGGCGTTGGTGGAACAGGCAGCGGCTGCCGCCCAGAGCATGCGTGAACAGGCGCACGAACTGCTCAAGGCCGTCAGCAGCTTCCAGTTGCCGGCATCGGCAGGGGCGATGAGCGTGCCAGAGGCGGTGGCAGCATCGGCTGCGGTAGACTATGCGCCTACCCTGCTACAGCGGCGCGGCCACGCCGCTTCCGGCAAGCGGCTGGCAATCGCCAAGTCTTGATGCGGCAGAGCCGGTAAAATGCATGCTTTCCAGCCTGGAGCATGCCGTGAGCAACACTGAAGACCGATTTATCGACATAGAAATCAAACTGGCCCATCAGGAACATCTGGTGGAAGCGCTGAACCAGCGCATCTACGAACAGCAGCAGCAAATCGACAAGCTCGAACAACTGTGCAATCTGCTGGTGCAGCATGTGCGCGATCAGGCGCGCAATGGAGCTGCTGCGCCGCTGGCGCACGAACCACCGCCGCACTACTAAGCCTTACCGTCTAGCCGCCCAAGTGCGGCGGCGGGTGTCTGCGCGCGGTGCAAGCCGGTGCTGACCGGCTGCAGGCTAGTTCAGCACAGCCTGCAGCGCTTCCACCAGCAGCGCGTGGTCCTCGGCCTGGCGCAGGCCGGAAACCGCCGCCGTGCCTATCATGCCGCTACCACGCAGCAGGATGGGGAAGGCGCCGCCAAAGGCGGCATATTCTTCTGGCGGCAGATGCTTCTGCTGGTCGAACGCCACGCCGCGCTGGCGGTAGTCGCAGCCCACCGCATATGAGCTGCGGCCAAAGCGCAGCACCACATTGCTCTTGCGCCGTATCCAGTCGGCCTGATCGGCCGTGGCGCCTTGCATGGCGTGCTGGAACAGCAGCTTGCCGTTCACGCTGATCTGCACCGTGATACTTTTCTGCTTCTGTCTGGCCAGTTCTATCACTTTTAGTCCCAGCGCGAGCGCCGTATCGCTGCTGAAAGTGGTAAATTGCAATGCGTTTTCCTGCTGCGCCAGAGCCGCCAGCAGTTCAACCTCGTTTTCCATCGTGCTGTCCTGTAACTGTCATGAGGCTGGCAGTGTAGCGTAAAGCTGCCGTGCCAGTCCGAGGCGGCGGGGTGGCGCGCTGGCCTATCCCCGTATCCGACAGGAGCAGAACGTATGACTCACACTATCAAACTGCACCGCGTGCTGCGCGCACCGGCCGAGCGTGTCTATCGTGCTTTTCTGGATGCCGATGCGCTGGCCAAGTGGCTGCCGCCGCATGGCTTTAGCGGCAAGGTACATGCGCTGGACGCGCGCGCGGGCGGCAGCTACCGCATGTCTTTTACCCATTTTGGCAGCGGTAATGCGCATTCCTTTGGCGGTGAATATCTGGAGCTGGTGCCCAATGAAAAACTGATCTATACGGGCAGATTCGACGATCCCAATCTGCCCGGCCAGATGCAGACCACCATAGCACTGCGCAGCGTATTCTGCGGAACGGAAATGGCCGTGGTGCAGCAGGGTGTGCCGGAGGCAATTCCGCCGGAAGCCTGCTACCTGGGCTGGCAGGAATCGCTGGCGCTGCTGGCCTTGCTGGTGGAGCCTGAAATCCCACAGTAACACAGCAGCGGACGCCATGTACCGCGCCGGGCTGGCGCACAGCGGGACAACTGTAAGCTCGCTGTGCGCCAGCCTTTCTTTTGCACTGTTGCGCCAGGGCACTGCGATCGGCTCAAAAGCTGGGCATCCTGCCATGCTTTGTTCGGAAAATGTCTTGGGATTCCGAGTAAGTGCAGTGCAGCATTTTTTGCCCGTGACGACCGCCCTGAGCCGCTGCTATGATCGCCGCTGCACCTGCTGCGTTTGCCTGCCTTTGCGCCTGCGCGTCAGCATCTTCCACCGGCGTTTAATGAAAGAGTTCCCCCATGTCCCGTCCTCAAATGCTCGTCGTCGCGGCCGCACTCGACCTGGCGTTTTCCCAGACTGTGATCGCTGCACCAGCCGCATCGCCTGCGCTGGCCGGTAACCCGCTGGCCACTGCCAGCAAGCTGCCGTTCAACTATCCGGTGTTTGACCAGATCAAGGACGAGCATTTTGTACCGGCGTTTAACGAGGGCATGCGTATCCAGCTGGAAGAAATCGCCGCCATTGCCGGCAACCCCAAGCCTGCCACTTTCGAGAACACCATCGTGGCGATGGAAAAATCCGGTGAATTGCTGAGCCGCACCCAGACCGTGTTCTACAACCTGCAAGGCGCCAACACCAACGACAAGATGGACGCGGTGGACAGTGAAATGTCGGCCAAGCTGGCCGCCCATGGCGACGCCATCTACCTCAACCCGAAACTGTACGCGCGCGTGCACAGCCTGTACCAGCAGCGCGCCAAGCTCAAGCTGGATGCAGAAGCGCGCCACCTGCTGGAGCGCTACCACAAGGACTTCGTGCGCGCCGGCGCCCAGCTGTCCGATGCCGACAAGGACAAGCTGAAGAACATCAACGCCAGCATCGCCACGCTGCAGACCAGCTTTACCCAGAACGTGCTGAAGGAAGCCAACGCTTCCGCTCTGATCGTGGATAGCCGCGAAGAGCTGGCCGGCATGAGCGAAGCTGCCGTCGACGCCGCCGCTGCTGCTGCCAAGGCCAAAGGCCACGACGGCAAATTTCTCGTCGCCATCGTCAACACCAGCGGCCAGCCGGCACTGGCCGAACTGAGCAACCGTGCCGTGCGCGAAAAGCTGATGGCTCTGTCGCTGGCGCGCGGCAGCCATGGCGGCGAATTCGATAGCCGCGAGATCGTGCTGAAAATCGCCAAGGCACGCGCGGAAAAAGCCACCTTGCTCGGCTATGCCAATTTTGCCGCCTATGCACTGGACGACCAGACCGCGCACGACACCAAGTCGGTCAACCAGCTGCTGGGCGATTTGGCCAAACCTGCCGTGAACAATGCACGCAAGGAAGCGGCCGATCTGCAAGCCATGGTGGTGGCTGACGGCGGCAGCTTCCAGCTGGGCGCCGCCGACTGGGCCTACTATGCCGACAAGGTGCGCGCCCAGCGCTATGCCTTTGACGAGAAGCAGATCAAGCCTTATTTCGAACTCGATAATGTGCTGACCAAGGGCGTATTCTTCGCCGCTAACAAGCTGTACGGCATCTCCTTCAAGGAGCGCAAAGACCTGCCCGTGTATAACCCGGACGTGCGCGTGTTCGACGTGTTCGACGCCGATGGCAAACAGCTGGCCATTTTCATCGCCGACATGTATGCCCGCAGTAACAAGCAGGGCGGCGCATGGATGAACGAATACAGCTCGCAGTCGAAACTGCTGGGCCGCCATCCGGTGGTGGCCAACCACCTCAACATTCCCAAGCCGCCAGCCGGCGAACCTACCCTGCTGACCTACGACGAAGTGTCGACCGCCTTCCACGAATTCGGCCACGCCCTGCACGGCATGTTCTCCAACGTGAACTATCCGCGCTTCTCCGGCACCAGTGTGCCTAGCGATTTCGTCGAATATCCGTCGCAGGCCAATGAAATGTGGGCGGTGTGGCCGGAAGTGCTGGCCAACTACGCCAAGCACTACAAGACGGGCGAGCCTATGCCCAAGGAACTGCTGGACAAGGTGATCGAGTCGCGCAAGTTCAACCGTGGCTTTGCCGCCACCGAATATCTGGCTTCCTCGCTGCTGGATCAGCGCTGGCACCAGCTGACTCCGGCCCAGATCCCCACCGATGTGCTGGGCTTCGAAGCGGCCGCGCTGAAAGACCTGGGCGTGGACTTCGCGCCGGTGCCGCCGCGCTACCGCACCACCTACTTCTCGCATAGCTTCTCGGGCGGCTATGCAGCGGGCTACTACGCCTATCTGTGGTCGGAAAAGCTGACTGCCGATACGGAGGTCTGGTTCAAGCAGAACGGCGGCCTGAAACGCGCCAGCGGCGACTGGTACCGCAGCAAGCTGCTGTCGCGCGGTGGTACCGACGATGCGATGAATCTGTTCCGTAACTTCCGTGGCCGCGATGCCATCATCGAGCCGCTGCTGGAACGCCGCGGCCTGAAATAAGCCTTGGTCCAGGGTCTAACACTTACAACAGGAAAACCATGAACCGTCCTCTGATGATGGCTGCCGCCGTCGCGTTAGTTTGCAGCGCCGCGCAGGCGGCCGAACCGGCCGCTATGCTGCCCGCCAGTAATCCGTTTGCCCAAGCCAGCACGCTGCCTTTCGGCTACCCCATGTTCGACCAGATCAAGAACGAAGACTACGCGCCAGCGTTTGCCGAAGGCATGCGCATCAACGCCGCTGAAATCGAAGCGATCGCCAACAATCCCAAGCCAGCCACTTTTGATAACACCATCGTGGCACTGGAAAAATCGGGCCAGTTGCTGTCGCGTGTGAGTTCGGTGTTCGGCAATCTGTCCGGCGCCAACACCAATGACAGCTTCAAGGCGCTGGAGCGCGAACTGTCGCCCAAGCTGGCTGCACACAGCGATGCCATCCGCCTCAACGAGAAGCTGTATGCGCGCATCAAGTCGCTGTACGACAGGCGCGACAAGCTGCACCTCGATGGGGAAGCCAAGTACCTGCTGCAGCGCTATCACACCGACTTCGTGCGCGCCGTGCGCGCCTGTCGGCGGCCGACAAGGAAAAGCTGAAGAGCATGAACGGCCAGCTGGCCAATCTGCAAACGGCGTTTGCCCAGAACGTGCAGGAAGAAGCCAATGCTTCGGCGCTGGTGGTCGATACGCGGGAAGAACTGGCCGGCATGTCGGATGCCGCCATCGACGCGGCGGCGGCTGCGGCCAAGGCAGGTGGCATGGACGGCAAGTTCCTGATTCCGGTGGTGAACACCACGGGTCAGGCCAATCTGGCCGTGCTGACCAACCGCGCCGTGCGCGAACGCCTGATGGCCGCGTCGCTGGAACGCGGCAGCCATGGCGGCCAGTACGATAACTGCGAAGTGGTGCTCAAGCTGGTGCGCCTGCGCGCCGAGAAAGCAGCGCTGCTCGGCTACGCCAGCTACGCTGACTACGCGCTGGAAGACCAGACTGCGCACGATGCGCAGGCGGTGAACCGCATGCTGGCTGAATTCGCCCGTCCTGCCGTGGCCAATGCCAAAAAAGAGGGCGCCTAAATCCAGCGGGTGATAGACCGCGAACAGGGCGGCTTCCAGCTGGCTGCGCAGGACTGGTCGTTCTACAGCGACAAGGTGCGTGCCGAGCGCTTCAACTTTGACCAGAACCAGCTGCGCCCCTATTTCGAACTGAACAACGTGCTGACCAAGGGTGTGTTTTTTGCGGCTAACAAGGTGTACGGCCTGACGTTCAAGGAACGCAAGGACTTGCCGGTCTACCATCCGGACGTGCGGGTGTTCGATGTCTACGATGCCAATGGCAAGCAGCTGGCCATCTTCCTGGCCGACTTCTACGCCCGCAGCAACAAGCGCGGCGGGGCATGGATGAATGCTTATGTGTCCCAATCCAAGCTGATGGGCACCCACCCGGTGGTGGCGAATCACCTCAACATCCCGAAACCCAAGGATGGCGAAGCCACGCTGCTGACTTACGACGAACTGCGCACCATGTTCCACGAGTTCGGCCACGCGCTGCATGGCATGTTCTCCGATGTGACCTATCCGCGCTTCTCCGGTACCCGGGTGCCGCGCGATTTCGTCGAGTTCCCGTCACAGGTCAATGAAATGTGGTCAGTCTGGCCGGAAGTGCTGGCCAACTACGCCACCCACTACCAGAGCGGCGCTGCCATGCCCAAGGAATTGCTGGACAAGGTGATAGCGTCGAAGAAGTTCAACGAAGGTTTCCGCACCACGGAATATCTGGCGGCATCGATACTGGATCAAAAATGGCACCAGCTCGGCGTGGCGCAGATCCCCACCGATGTACTCGGGTTTGAAGCGGCTGCGCTGAAGTCGGCCGGGGTCGATTACGCGCCCGTGCCGCCGCGCTACCGCACCACCTACTTCTCGCACACCTTTGCCGGCGGCTACACGGCCGGCTATTACGGCTACCTGTGGTCGGAGAAGCTCGATGCCGACACCGTCAACTGGTTCAACGAGCAAGGCGGCATGCTGCGCAAGAACGGCGACTGGTTCCGCAAGATGCTGCTGTCGCGCGGCGGCACCATGGATGCCATGCAGATGTACCGCCAGTTCCGCGGCCGTGACGCCACCGTGGAACCGCTGCTGGAACGCCGCGGCCTGACGGAAAAATAAGCAGGCCGGCAGGTGTGGCAGCCGGGCGGCCACAGGCCGCTGTGCCGATTTATGTGAAAATCGGCACAGCGGCCTTTTTTTATGGGTAAGATAAAGTATGAGCAAACAACTGCAGGGCATGACACTGGAAGCGATACTGATCCGTCTGCACGCGTATTACGGCTGGGAGCAACTGGCCCAGCGTATCGCGATCAACTGTTTTATCAGCGATCCCAGCATCAAATCCAGCCTGAAATTCCTGCGCAAAACCCCGTGGGCGCGTGAACGCGTCGAAGCGTTGTATTGCGCCACCCACTTCATTGATTAGGATTGCAACATGGATAGCAAACTGAAGGCCACTCTGAATTCCCTGCACAGCCATCTGGCCCAGAGCGGCCCGCTGGACGAGGAATCGCGTACCCTGCTGGCCCAGCTCGATGGCGATATCAAACAGTTGCTGGCCGGTAATGCCGCAGCGGCGGCCGATGCTGACCAAGAGAGCAGCAGCTATGGTCTGGCCGAACGGGCGCAGGAACTGGGCGCCCGCTTTGCCGTCAAACACCCGCATCTGGAACCGGCCCTGCGCGAACTGGGCAATATTTTTTCCAGCATGGGCATCTGAGCCCCGGGCGGGCGCTTGTCAGAGTGGCCAGATTGCCCGCCTGTCCAGCTTGCCGGATTCCGGAGCGCCGGAGCGCCTCAAGTGTTTGAATAGTAAAAGGTTTTCCGCTCGTGTGCCAAGCGGGGGCGGCGCATTTCCGGTACAATGCCGTCCGATATGAGCTCCCCTACTAATTTATTTGCGACCGTCCCCAAGCGGTCTGCCCGCGCTGCCTCTGCGCCTTTCCTGCCGATGTCCCGCGCCGAGATGGACGCGCTCGGCTGGGACGAGTGCGACGTGATACTGGTCACCGGCGACGCCTACATCGACCACCCCAGCTTCGGCATGGCGCTGGTCGGCCGTCTGCTGGAAGCGCAAGGCTTCCGCGTCGGCATCATCAGCCAGCCGGACTGGACTTCTGCGGAGGCGTTCCGCTTGCTGGGCAAGCCGCGCCTGTACTACGGCGTTACGGCTGGCAATATGGATTCCATGGTCAACCGCTATACGGCGGACCGCAAAATCCGCTCGGAAGACGCCTACACGGCCAATGCCGAGCCAAATAAACGTCCGGACCGGGCCGTCACGGCGTATGCCCAGCGTGCGCGTGAAGCTTATCCCGGCATTCCCGTGGTGATAGGCTCGATCGAAGCCTCGCTGCGCCGCATCGCCCATTACGACTACTGGTCGGACAAGGTGCGCCGTTCCATACTGGTCGATTCCAAGGCCGACCTGCTGATTTTCGGTAACGCCGAGCGGGCGCTGGTGGACCTGACCCACCGCATGAATGCCGGCGAAGAAATCAAGACCATCCGCGATCTGCGCGGCACGGCTTTCCTCGTACCTGGCGGCTGGCTGCCGTCGCCCGAGTGGGGCGTGCATAACAGCACCCGCGTCGATACGCCGGGCAAGGTGGAGGTTCACCCCGATCCGTATCTGATGGTGCAGCCGAATACTTCTTCGTGCGCCAGCAATGGCGGAACTGATGCGCCCGCAGCGGGGACTGAAGCGGCGGCTGCTGGCGCTGCGCCGGCCGTGGTGGAGAAACCTATCCGTATCATGAGCCGCGCCGAGCGCCAGGCCATGGAGCGCGAAAAACACCAGCGCACCGTGGTGCGTCTGCCTGCGTTCGAAACGGTGAGCACCGATCCGGTGATGTATGCGCACGCTTCGCGCGTGTTCCACCTCGAATCGAATCCCGGCAATGCGCGCGCACTGGTGCAGGCGCATGGCGAGCGCGATGTGTGGCTGAACCCGCCGCCACTGCCGCTGCGCATGGATGAAATGGATGGCGTGTACGACATGAACTACGCGCGTGCGCCCCACCCG
>Ga0187842_1000297_pt1 | contig 25810 bp, 23 predicted proteins | sample SpaLakP09_SKY_41_FD_134514 | JGI IMG/M metagenome (GOLD analysis project Ga0187842, IMG submission 134514) | Oligotrophic lake water microbial communities from Sparkling Lake, Wisconsin, USA - SP09_SKY_41 | ecosystem: Environmental > Aquatic > Freshwater > Lake | place: USA: Sparkling Lake... | reverse complement strand
GGCTGGCCGGCCAGCCAGTCCCAGTGACGCGGCAGCAGGGTTACCTCGCGCGCGGTGACGCCCAGTTTCGGGCGGCCGGGGCCGCGCTTCTCCGGCTCGGTCGCGGGGGTCAGCCGGGCCAGGACAGCGGTCACGTCGCCGCGCAGGTCCAGGTCGACGACCCGGCCCGTGGCGGCCTCAAAGGTCAGGACGGTCTCGCCCGCATCCGTGGCCGCCTTCACCGCCGCTACGACCTCCGCGGCCGAACCGCGGGCCAGCAGGCGGTGGCCGGCGAAGGCGAACAGGGGTTGGTCGGCGGGCACAGTCATGGGGCAGGTCCTCGGTTGAGGTCGCAGGATTTACCCGGGCATAATCAGCCCGTCAATATAATCCGGGTAATATCTGGGCGTATCGCGTTGCGACACGGTGCCCCCGGGGCCCTTTTCGCGGGAACCGGCCGCCCCCACATGCGCTCCATCGGCAGTCTCCCCCTCCCCGATCAAAGGACCTCCCCATGACCGACCAACGCATCGAAGGCGCCGCCACCGAACTCGAAGGCAAGGCCCAGAACGGCCTCGGCCGCCTGACCGGCGACACGAAGCTGCAGCTCGACGGCAAGATCAATGAAGTGAAGGGCAAGGCGCTGGACGCCTATGGCCGCGTCATTGACGGGCTGGACGGCCTGGTCGCCAAGGCACCGGTCGAATACCAGGACCGCGCGCGTCAGGGCCTCGACTTCGCCCGCCGCAAGCCCCTGCTGACCACCGGCATCGTCGCCGGTCTGGCCGTCCTGCTGAGCAGCCTCGGCCGCCGCCGCTAGCCGTTCTGCGCCGCGGCCGCGAACAGGCGGGCGATCTCGTCGTTCACCGCGCCGGGTCCATCCAGTTCGATCACGGCGGTCAGCCGTTCGGACCAGCTCTCACGGCGCACCGCTTCCGACAGACGTGGTGAAACCGACGGGTCCAGCTTCAGCCCCAGCAGCGCCCGGCCGCCCTTCAGCGGTCGGGTCGCGGCGAACTGAACGGCGCGGCTGAACGCGGTGTAGCCCTTGCGCTGCCCCGAGATGACGCCGTCGACGCCCGCGGCCGCGCGCTCGAGCGCTTCGAGAATGGCCAGCGACCGAGGCTCGGCCCACAGGGCGGCGCGCAAGGCCTCGGCGTCGTCCCAGGCCATGGCCTCGTCCGGCCGCGCCGCGCTGAGGATGAAGGCTGCATGGTTGGAGCCTATGCCGTGGGTCGCCTTCAGCCAGGCGGCCTGGGCCTTGGGCCGGGTCTCGGGACAGCCCTTGAGGATGTCGACCCAGACCGCGACCGGCCGACCGGTGGCCTTTTCGAAATTGGCCTCGACCGTGGCGAACCATTTCTGCTGCCGTTCGGTCAGCACCGCGCCGCTCTTCATGGTCCGTTCCTCTGCCTCGACGCGAGCTTGCGCGCACCCGCCGTCAGGAGAAAGGCCCCGGTGTCACCACCGGGGCCTGCTTCGTTCGTGCGACGGGGACCGTCAGTCCGCCGCCTGGGCCTCGACCGCCCGGGTCTGGGCGGCGTTGGGGCCCTCGACATCGAAGGCGATCTTGCCGTCCTTCAGCGTCACCTTCACATGGCCGCCGCGGGTCAGACGTCCGAAGAGGATGTCGTCGGCCAGCGGCTTCTTGATGTGTTCCTGGATGGTCCGGGCCAGAGGGCGCGCGCCATACAGTTCGTCGAAACCGTTCTTGGCCAGCCAGTCGGCGGCCTCGTCGGTCAGTTCGATGGTGATGTTGCGGTCCGCCAGCTGGGCTTCCAGCTGGAGGATGAATTTGCTCACCACCGACTTGATGGTCTCGGAGTCCAGCGCCTTGAACGCGACGATGGCGTCGAGACGGTTGCGGAACTCCGGCGCGAACAGGCGCTGGATGGCCTTGTCGTCCTCGCCCTCGACCTTGCCCCGGCCGAAGCCGATGGAGGCGCGGGCGTTGTCAGCGGCCCCGGCATTGGTGGTCATGATCAGGATGGTGTTCCTGAAATCGACCTTCTTGCCGACCGCATCGGTCAGCATGCCGTTGTCCATCACCTGCAGCAGGATGTTGTAGACGTCGGGGTGGGCCTTCTCGATCTCGTCCAGCAGGACCACGGCGTGCGGATGCTGGTCGACGGCGTCGGTCAGCAGCCCGCCCTGGTCATGGCCGACATAGCCCGGAGGCGCGCCGATCAGCCGGCTGACGGTGTGCCGCTCCATGTATTCCGACATGTCGAAGCGCAGCATCTCGATGCCCAGGGTCGAGGCCAGCTGTTTGGCGACCTCGGTCTTGCCCACGCCCGTCGGGCCGCTGAACAGGAAGGCACCGATCGGCTTGGACGGATCGCGCAGGCCGGCGCGGGCCAGTTTCATGGCCGCGGAGACCTGTTCGATGGCGGACGACTGGCCGAAGACGACACGGTTCAGGTCGGTCTCGAGCTGGCGCAGGCCCTCGGTGTCGGACTTGGACACCGACTTGGCAGGGATGCGGGCCATGCGGGCGATGACGACCTCGACCTCCTTCTGGCCGATGACCTTCTTCCGCTTGGCCTCGGACAGCAGCATCTGGCTGGCACCCGCCTCGTCGATCACGTCGATCGCCTTGTCCGGCAATTTGCGGTCGGTCATGTATCGGGCCGACAGTTCGACCGCCGTGCGCAGGGCCGCATCGGTGTAGCGGACCTTGTGGTGGCCTTCGTAGGAGGTCTTGAGCCCCTTCAGGATCTTGATCGTGTCCTCGATCGTCGGCTCGTTGACGTCGATCTTCTGGAAGCGGCGGGCCAGGGCCCGGTCCTTCTCGAAATGCTGGCGGTATTCCTTGTAGGTGGTCGAGCCCATGCAGCGCAGGGAGCCCGAGGCCAGGGCCGGCTTCAGCAGGTTGGAGGCGTCCATGGCCCCGCCCGAAGTCGCGCCGGCGCCGATCACCGTATGGATCTCGTCGATGAACAGGATGGCGTTGTCGTGCGTCTCCAGTTCCTTGACGACCTGTTTCAGCCGCTCCTCGAAGTCGCCGCGATAGCGGGTGCCGGCCAGCAGCGCGCCCATGTCGAGGCTGTAGATGGTGGCGCCTTCCAGCACCTCCGGGACCTCGTGATTGACGATCTTGCGAGCCAGGCCTTCGGCGATGGCGGTCTTGCCGACGCCGGGGTCGCCGACCAGCAGGGGGTTGTTCTTGGTCCGGCGGCACAGGATCTGGATCGCCCGCTCGACCTCGCCGAGGCGGCCGATCAGGGGGTCGATCTTGCCGTTGCGCGACTTCTCATTGAGGTCGACACAATAGGCCTCCAGTGCCTCTCCGCCGGTCTTGGCGGCGGCGGCGTCCTCGGCGTCCTCCGGCGAACCGCCGGTCTTGGCAGGACGGGTCTCGCCCGTACCGCCCGCCTTCTTGGCAATGCCGTGGGCGATGTAGTTGACCGCGTCGTAGCGGGTCATGTCCTGCTCCTGCAGGAAATAGGCGGCGTGGCTCTCGCGCTCGCTGAAGATGGCCACGAGCACATTCGCGCCCGAGACCTCCTCGCGGCCCGAGCTCTGGACGTGGATCACCGCGCGCTGGATCACGCGCTGGAAGCCGGCCGTGGGCTTGGCGTCCTCGCCGTCGCTGGTGGCCAGCGCCGCCAGGTCGGTGTCGACATACAGGGTCAGCGCCGTCTTCAGCGCGACCAGATCGACATTGCAGGCCGTCATCACATTGCCGGCGTCCGGGTCGTCGACCAGGGCGAGCAACAGGTGTTCGAGCGTGGCGTATTCGTGCCGACGCTCATTGGCGTAGTGCACCGCGCGGTGCAGGGTCTCTTCGAGAGGACGCGAAAATGAGGGCATGGGGAGGTTCCTCTCAGTCCTTTTCCATCGTGCATTGCAGAGGGTGCTGGTGGCGTCGCGCCGTCTAGATCACCTGGGCGACCTTGGTTTCGGCCACTTCGTAGGTGAAGACGCCGCACACCCCGACGCCATGCTGGTGCACATGCAGCATGATGCGGGTGGCCGCCTCGCGGTCCTTCTGGAAGAACCGCTCCAGCACATAGATGACGAACTCCATCGGCGTGTAGTCGTCGTTCAGGATCAGCACCCGATAGAGCGAGGGCTTCTGGAGCTTCGGCTTGGTCTCGGTGACCGTGGCGGCCCCGAGGCCTCCACCTTGTTGTTCACCTGGCCTGCGGGACGGCGGCATTCGTAATCCGTATGGGGAGAGTCGATGGCTCAGATAGGGAATGATGGCCTGAATTGAAGGCGCGTCCAGTCACAGCTTGCGTGACAGATGCGCCATGACCAAAGATTCACGGGACATGGGTCTTTCATGCCCGCAGGTTCGGCCTCGCCGTCAGCCTCGACGGCGGAGGGCGCCCCATGTTCACCCCTGCCATTCTGGCCGTCCTGGCGCTTGTTCAGACCGGCCCGGTCACGCTTCCCGATGGCTCGGCCTTGACGGCCGCCATTGCCGAACGGGACGCCGAACTGTTCTCGGTCATGTTTGACCGATGCGAGCCCGGGGCCCTGTCGGACATCATCACCGCCGACTTCGAATTCTATCACGACAAGGCCGGACGAATGGCCGGGCGCGAGGCGTTCGTCGGCGACTATGCGGCCAGCTGCGAGGCCAGGAAGGCCGCCGATGCCTGGCGGTCCCGCCGCGCGCTCGTGGCCGACAGTCTGAAGGTCTATCCGATCCCGGGCTATGGTGCGGTCGAGGAAGGGACGCACCTGTTCTACGAACGCCAGGGCGACGGGCCGGAGAGGCTTGTCGGCCGCGCCCGCTTCTCGATCGTCTGGACGCTGGAGGATGGCCGCTGGCGCGCCGGGCGGGCGCTCAGCATCGATCACGCGCCGGCGTCGGAATAGACGCCGGACAGCGAAAAGGCCCCGGCGTTTCCGCCGGGGCCCCTCATAGACTTACAGACGACGCCTACTGAAGCGTGGGTCGCCTTAGCGGGCGGCCTGGAACTTTTCGACCGAGGCGGTGACGCGCTCGTTGATCGGCTGGAAGGTGTTCTTGACCGAGGCGGTCACGACGTCCGTCGCGCGGGTGACTTCAGCCAGATAGGCTTCGGTCGCCGACTTCGCCCAGGTCGTCTGCAGCTCGATGAGCTCCTGGATCGAACGGGCCTGCGACATGGACTTGGCGGCGGCGACGCTGTCTTCCCACGACTTCTTGGTGAAGGCGACCGACTGGGCCGACAGGGCCTCGGCGCCCTTCTGGGCGGCGGCGGCCGAGGCGACGATGGCTTCCAGGTTCTGCTTGCCCTGGACGTTCAGCTCGGTCAGGCCGGCGGCCGACTTGTCGGCCACTTCGCGCAGCGCCTTGGCGCCGGCGGCCTGAGCCTGCTCGGCATTGGCCTGGAACGTGGCCTGGGCCTTCTCGGCCGAAGCCTTGACGGTCGCCGTGGCGGTTTCAACGGTCTTCTTGACGGTGTCCGTGGCGGTTTCGACGGTCTTCTTGACGGTGTCGGCGGTGGTGTCAGCCATGATGATCTCCAGTCTCGTCAGGGAGCGGGGGCGCTGCCCGTGAATGTTTTCCGCGAGGAGCCAGTCCATCGCGACAGACGGTCATATGGTGCAAGTGCGAAGAGGCGTCAAGGGGAAATGGTGCGGTGCACAAAAGTTCACAAAATCGTTGACGGGTTGTTTACCCTCACGAAACCGGAATGACGCATGTTAGCCTTTCGTCAGCGTCGCGTGGTGGGGCCGCCGTCGCGCTAATGTCTTGTGAGGCCTGATCTTTGCCGCTTTCCGCCCTGATCCGTCGCGGACTCCTGTCGCTGCTGCTGGCCGTCGCGGTCACGCTGACGCCGACACGCGCGCCGCAAGCACAGTCAGCGGACAATGCACGCTACGCCGCCATCGTGGTGGACGCCGAGTCGGGCGAGGTCCTGTTCGCCCGCCACGCCGACAGCCGCCGCTATCCTGCCTCCATCACCAAGGTCATGACTCTCTACCTCGCCTTCGAGGCGCTGGCCGAGGGCAAGATCAAGCTGGACGACGTCATCACCGTCTCCCCTCGCGCCGCCAGCCAGCCGCCGTCCAAACTGGGGCTCGCCGCCGGCCAGACCATCACCGTCGACGACGCCATGCGCGCCACCGCGGTGCGCAGCGCCAATGACATGGCCATGGCCCTGGCCGAACACATCGGCGGCTCCCAGGATCGGTTCGCCGCCCAGATGACCCTCAAGGCGCGCGAGCTGGGCATGACCCAGACCCGCTACGTCAATCCGAACGGTCTGCCCGACGCCCGTCAGCTGACCTCGGCGCGGGATCTGGCGATCCTGGCCCGGGCGGTCATGCGCGACTACCCGCAGTACTACCGGTATTTCGGCCTGCACGACTGGGCCTACAACGGCCGCGACTATCGCAACACCAACGGCCTGCTGCGCGGTGGCAATGGCTACGACGGCATGAAGACCGGCTACACCAACGCCTCAGGCTACAATCTGGCGGCCTCGGCGGTGCGCGACGGCCGGCGCATCATCACCATCGTCCTCGGCGGCCGTTCGACGGCCAGCCGTAACGCCCACGTCGCCGCCCTGATGGACACAGGCTTCGAGGTCGAGCGCGCCCGCGCCCGCGGCGAGACGATCCAGGTCGCCCAGGCCTTCTTCAAGGCGCGCGGTTTCGGCATCGGCCCTGAGAACAACGGTCCGATCGAATACGCCGCCGTCGCGGACGACGAGGATGGAGAGACCGGCGCGGGGTCCAGCGCTCCGCCGGCCGGATCTGTCGCCTATGCGGCCCTGCCCGCGGCTCCGGCCCAGCCGGCCCGCGTCACCCCGCCGCCGGCCGAGCGCGCCGCCGAGCGCCCGGCCGATGTGACCGCGATCCTCAATGGCGGCTCCTCCGTGGCGACGCCGCCCCGTCCCCGCCCGCCCGCCCGACCTCCGGCCCGGCCGCCGGCGCGGGAGCCCGCGCGCGAGCCGGCAGGGCGCTGGTCGGTCCAGGTCGGTGCTTTCCGCGACGAGACCATCGCCCGGGACTGGCTGACCGAGGTCAACCGACGCTTCCGCAGCCAGTTCGCCTCGGCCGAGCGGACCGTGCAGAACGCCAGCGGCTGGTATCGCTCGCGCTTCACCGGCATGACCGAACAGGGTGCCCAGGCCGCCTGCGCGGCGCTTTCCGAGCGCCGGGTCACCTGTATGGTGGTTCGCCCCGAGTAGAAGCGGCCGCGGCGCGATCGACGCTGTTTTCGACAGGTTACGGTCGCGTATCCGACATATTTCGCGTCAAGGTTCAGCGCCGACACGGGTGGGGAATCGACACATATGGCCGGAACACACGGGCGCTGGCGATTGCTCGGCGGGTCTATGCTTGCACTGCTGGCGACCGTTGGCGGTGCGGCGTCAGCCCAGACGCCCTCCCCGGCCGATCCCAACATCACCCCGTATGCGCCGTCGTATTTCACCGAGTACCGCCCGGTCACGGCGCTGGACATGATCGGCCGGATCCCGGGTTTCCAGTTCGACGGTGGGAGCTCGGCGCGCGGCTTCGCGGGCACGGCCGGCAACGTCCTGATCGACAGCGAGCGGCCACCGACCCGCAGCGATGCCCTGTCCACCGTCCTGTCGCGCATCCCCGCCTCCCAGGTGCTGAGGATCGACATCGTCCGGGCCGGGCCGGCGGCGTCGACATGCAGGGCAAGGCGGTGGTCGCCAATGTGATCCGCAGGCCCGATGCGGGCGTGACCGGCGCCATGAGCGGCAGCCTGACCCTGACCGACCAGGGCCTGTTCCAGCCCAACCTGAGCATTCAGGGGCAACGCCAGCGCGACGGCCGCTCCCTCGACGGATCGTTTCGCTTCAACGCCGGCAGTCAGGAGAGCGACAACGTCCGTGAACGCCGCAACCCGGCCGGCGGCGTGACCCTGATCGGTCTCGATGACGGCGCGTTCGACTATTCCACCGCCGAGGCGACCGGCGTTTATGAGGGCCCGCTCGCCGGCGGGCGGATCCGGGCCAACACCCTGATCAACTACAACGGCAGTACCTACGAGGGCACGGAAATCCTCATCCGGCCCGGCGGTCAGGAAAGCAGCCTGTCCGAGGCGACGCGCTGGCGGGGCGAGGCCGGGCTGCGCTGGACCCGCAGCCTCCCGCGCGGGATGAACCTTGAGCTGGTCGGCTTCCAGTCCATCACCGACAATGACAATGTCAGCGGCTACGACACCCCGTCCTTCACTTCGGAGGTCCTGAGCGATCAGCTCTCCGGCGAGAGCATTCTCAGTGCGACCCTGAAATTCGCCGACCTGGCGACCGGTCTTGGCGACATAGGCATCGAAGCAGGCACGGAGGCGGCGCTGAACTGGGTCGACTCCACCAGCGCCTATACCTTCGACGACAGTCCGCTGTTGCTGCCGGGAGACGACACCCGGGTCGAGGAGCTGCGCAGCGAGAGTTTCATCACCGCCCGCTGGACCGCGGGGACCGATGTGAGCGTCGAGGCCAACCTGCGCTACGAACGGTCGCGCATCACCGCGACGGGCACCGCCGGCGCGGGCGAGACGACGCTGGGGTATCTGAAGCCGCGGCTGAACCTCACCTGGACGCCCGCGCCCCGGAACACGGTGACCTTCAAGCTGGAGAAGAACGTCGACCAGCTGTCGTTCGGGGCGTTCACAGCCTCGGCCGCCTTTTCGACCGGCATCTTCGGCCGCGGCAATCCGGATATCCGGCCGGCGCAGGTCTGGCTGGCCAACGCCCGCTATGAGCGTCTGTTCGACCGGCAGGGCTCGTTCGTCGCCGAATTCACCCACGAGGATTTCTCCGACGTCCTGGGTGTCGTGGTGATCGAGGAGATTCCGCCGGGCGGGACGACGCCCCGCACCTTCAACATCACCCGCAATGTCGGGACCGCGCGGCGCGACAAGCTGACCCTGTCCGGCCGACTGCCGCTGGACGGCTTCGGCCTGGAGGGGGGCATCCTGTCGAGCCAGGTCTTTTACCGCTGGTCGAACACCCGGGATCCGGTCACCCTTGAGGACCGCCGCCTGTCCGGCGAACAGGTCGCGGGCTGGTCCGTGGCCCTCAGCCAGAACCTCGTCGCCGAGCGCATCAGCTGGAGCGTCAGCGCCAACAGCGGTTCGGAGGGGCGCAGCTACTCGCCGAGCACCCTGTCGAACTTCCGCTCCGACCCGACCTACAACCTGGGCCTGACCTACCGTCCCGACGCGCAATGGAGCGTCTCGGGCGGCCTCTACATCGGCTCGGACAGTGAGAGCGACTTCACCCTTTTCGACGCGTCGCGCAACGTCGGTAGCCCCGTCTACACCGAGAACAGCCGCAGTCCCGGCAGCAGCCAGGCCTATGTCTCGGTCAGGCGTTCCTTCTAGACGTCACGCGCCTTGCTCCCCGGGCCCTTTTCCCCTATACGCGCCGCCTTTCTAGGACTTCGGTCCCGGTCGCGGAACTCCAAATGGTTCGGGAAGTCATCCCGGCCGCCGCATCGGGATCCATCGTGGGAGAGGACTTACCCGGTCCCCTCGCGCCGACGTCCTACAAGGGAGAATACCGCATGGCTCTTTACGAGCACACGGTCATGTCGCGCCAGGATATCAGCGCGCAACAGGCCGAAGCGCTGAACGACACCATCAAGGGTTTGATCGAAGCCGGCGGCGGCACCGTCGCCAAGATCGAATACTGGGGTCTGCGCAACCTGACCTATCGGGTCAAAAAGAACCGCAAGGCGCACTATTCGCTGCTCGCCGTCGATTGCCCGCCCGCCGCCATGGCCGAGGTCGAGCGTCAACTGTCGATCAACGAAGACGTCCTTCGCTGGCTGACCGTCCGCGTCGAGGAACTCGACCTGGAACTGTCGCCCCTGCTGGCCCGCCGCGAGCGCGAGCGTGAACGTGAGCGTGAACGCACGCCGCGTGACGACGCCGCCGCCGAAGCCACCTTTTAAGGAACCCGGAATATGACCGACACCACCGCTCCGTCGCCGGGCGCGCCGGCCGGCTCCGGCGCCGCCGGACGCCGTCCCTTCTATCGTCGCCGCAAGGTTTGCCCGTTCACGGGTGAAGGCGCGCCGAAGATCGACTACAAGGACGTCAAACTGCTGCAACGCTACATCAGCGAGCGCGGCAAGATCGTCCCGTCGCGCATCACCGCTGTTTCCCAGATCAAGCAACGCGAACTGGCCAAGGCCATCAAGCGCGCCCGTTATCTGGCCCTCCTGCCTTACGTGGTGAAATAAGATGAAGGTCGTTCTGCTTGAGCGCGTCGATAATCTCGGCGCCATCGGCGACGTCGTGTCCGTCAAGGACGGCTTCGCCCGTAACTTCCTTCTGCCGCGCGACAAGGCCCGTCGGGCCACGTCCGCGAACCTGAAGGCGTTCGAACTCGACCGCGCCGCCATCGAGGCCCGCAACGAGAAGAACAAGGCTGACGCCGGCACGATCGGCTCCAAGATCGACGGCCAGACCTATGTCATGATCCGGCAAGCCGGTGAGACGGGTCAGCTGTACGGTTCGGTTGCCGCGCGCGACATCGTCGAGGCCGTTACGGCCGAAGGCGGCAAGGTCGAGCGTAGCCAGATCGTGCTCAACACCCCGATCAAGACCTTGGGCGTCCACGAAGTGCTGGTTCGCCTGCACGCCGAGGTCTCGGCCACCGTCAAGATCAACATCGCCCGTTCGGCCGACGAAGCCGAGCGTCAGGCGAAGGGTGAGGACGTGATCAAGGCCGCCTACGACGAGGACCGCGAACTGGCCCTCGAACAGGCCAAGGACATGGTCGCCGGCGGCGCCGGCCAGCAGGACGGCCTCGGTTCGGAAGCCTGAACCGAAGCCTTCTGATAACAAGTCAGTGATCGGGCGCGTCCAGTCGGGCGGGCCCTTTCTCTTGGCCGCTATACCGCCGCAAAGTCACGGCCAAGCTGGGCCGTCCGGGGAGATTGACCATGAAGAAGATTGCGCTCGTCGTCGGCCTCGCCGCGACCCTGTTCGCCACCGCCGCCGAAGCCATGACGGTGCAGGAGTTCCTCACCGCCGCCGCCCGCATCCCGCGCAATCCCACGGCCCTGTTGCGCGCCGACGCACGGCGGCTGATCGCCGAGGTTCGCACCGCCAGCGAGACCATCGGCAATGAACGGGAGGCGGCCATTGCCGCCGGCCGCCGGCCCGCCTTCTGCCCCGCCGGGGGACGGGCCTCGATCTCCGCCGACGCCCTCTTGGCGAGGTTCAACGCCATCCCTCCGGCGCGGCGCAATATCAGCGTCACCCAGGCGATGCGCGAATGGATGGCCGAGCGTCATCCCTGCCCCGCAAGCTGAGCCGTTAACTGTTCCGGCTACGGAATTCCGGAACGTCCACAGCGGCCCGAATCTGTCCCCGACCAAGCCTGCGTCCGCGACTGACGTAGCGGCGAAGCATCGGTAAGACATGCACCCGATGAACGCCTTTGCCCCCGTCCAATTCCCGTCGCCGATGGACTCCGGCTCCATTCCGTCGATGCCGCACAACCTCGAGGCCGAACAGGCGCTTCTAGGGTCGCTGATGTTCGACAATGCGGTGTTCGAACGCCTGTCCGACCGCCTGCGCGGCTCGCATTTCCATGAGCCCTTCCACCAGCGCCTGTACGAAGCCATCGAGGACCATATCCGCCAGGGCATGCTGGCCGAGCCGACCATCCTGATGGAGCGGTTCAAGCTGGATCCGGCCTTCCAGGAGTTCGGCGGCCTGCGCTATCTCGCCGACCTGGTCGACCGCGCACCGCCCGCCGCCAACGCCCCGGACTATGCCCGCGTGGTCTATGATCTGGCCCTGCGACGCGACCTGATCCGCATCGGCGGCGAGATCGTGCGCGAGGCGCCCCAGCCCGAAACCGCCGCCATCGACCAGATCGAACAGGCGGAACAGCAGCTCTACACCCTCGCAGAGACCGGCAAGCCGTCCTCCGGCTTCGTCAGCTTCTCCAGCGCGCTCAGCGGTGCCGTGCAGATGGCGGCCGAGGCCTATCAGCGCGACGGCAAACTGGCGGGACTGGCCACCCATCTGGACGACCTCGACGCCAAGCTCGGCGGCCTGCACCCCTCCGACCTGCTGGTCCTCGCCGGCCGTCCGTCGATGGGCAAGACCGCGCTGGCCACGAACATCGCCTTCAATGTCGCCCGCAACTACCGCTGGGAGCCGACGCCGGAGGGCCGCAAGACGGTCAACGGCGGCGTCGTCGCCTTCTATTCGCTGGAAATGAGCGCCGAACAGCTGGCCATGCGTATCCTGGCCGACGCCTCCGGCGTGTCCTCGGACAAGCTGCGCAAGGGCGAGATCGACGCCGCCGACTTCGGCAAGATCCGCGAGGCCGCGGTCGAGATCGGCGAGAGCCCACTGTTCATCGACGCCACCGGCGGCCTGTCGATCTCCAAGCTCGCCGCCCGCGCCCGCCGCCTGAAGCGGCAGGAGCACGGCCTCGACCTGATCATCGTCGACTACCTCCAGCTCATCACCACCGGCGAGAACAGCCAGAAGAACCGCGTGCAGGAGGTGTCCGAGATCACCGGTGCCCTCAAGGCCCTGGCCAAGGAACTCAGTGTGCCGATCATCGCCCTGTCGCAGCTGTCGCGTCAGGTCGAACAGCGCGAGGACAAGCGGCCGCAACTGTCCGACCTTCGGGAATCCGGCTCGATCGAGCAGGACGCCGACTGCGTCATGTTCGTGTACCGCGAGAGCTACTACCTCGGCCGTGCCGAGCCCCGCGAAGGCTCGCCCGAGCACCTGCAATGGCAGGAGGACATGGACCGGCTGGAGCACCAGGCCGAGGTCGTCATCGGCAAGCAACGCCACGGCCCCATCGGCATCATCAAGCTGAGCTTCGACGCCAATACGACCAAATTCGGCAACCTCGCCCAGGGTCAGCGGTACGACGATTACGGGGACTGACTTTCCCCGAAATGTTGCTTTCATTCCACGACTTATAGTTGACACGCCCGCGGGGCCGGAAATAGGTTCGACACAGTCGCTGTCATTGCTGGACAGTTCGGGGGGATACCTATGAGAATCGTTGCCTGCGCGCTCGCCGCGCTGTCTCTGGCCGCCTGCGCCTCGGTCCCGCCGGTGCCGAACGCCCGACCGCTCAATGCGCAACAGATCGAGGCGCTCGGCGGCACCTCCGTCGCGGTGAGCGAGAACAACGGCGGCGTGATGAAGAGCTGGTTCCGGCAGGATTCCTCCGCCGCCGCCGCCTCGCAGGGACTTCTGGGCGTTCTGGTCGGCGCCGCCATCGACGGCATCATGAACTACGCCCCCTCCCGCAGGGCGCGCGGCGTGGCCAACGAACTGGCCGAAGTGATGCCGGCTGATGTGCTCAATGAATCCCTCGTCCGGGCTTTCAACAGCCAGATCGCTTCGGGCGCTCCCGGTGAGGGCGTCGTGGTCTCTGACGTCCGCACGGTGCAGAAGCTCACCTCGCCCGACGCGGTGGACGACGCCCTCGAGGTGGCGACCTCCTACCTGCTGTCGGAAGACGCATCAACGCTGCAGGTCTCGGTGACCCTGACCTATGAGAACGCCGCCATCCCCTATGTCACGCCCTACACCTTCGAAGGCGCGCCGCCGAAGACCGAGCTGACCGGCCCCCTGTACCGCAACACCTTCACCTACAGCTCGGAACAGCTCCCGGTTCCGGTGCTGACGCCGGAGCTGCGCGAGCGTCTGATCGCCTCGATCCGCGCCAACGCCGTCGACGAGAACGGTGCCCCGCCGGCCGAGGGCACCGACGCCTTCAAGTCGATGACCAAGGAGCTGGAGGAGGCGAATGACGACCGGCTGACCAAGGCCGAGATCGCCATCTTCCTCGCCCGGGAATGGACCAAGGACAACGGTGCCCTGCTCCGCGCGGAGATCAGCAACGCCCACGCCTTCATCGCCCGATACGCGCTTCTGGACATGAACCGGACCGCCATCCCCAGCCTGAACGGCGTGGATGAGCTGGTCGAGACCCTGCCGGGTGGCCGCACCGTCCGCCGGATCGGGCCCGGAACCATGGCCGGCTCCTACGTCTCGCTGCCCGGCAATGTGTCGGACTTCGTGACCTATGGAAACGCGGCGGCCATCGCCGAGGTCAACGAGACCCGCATCCGCAACATCCAGGAGCAGGCGCGGGCCGCCCGTTCCACGGCACGATGACCGGCATACGGCTGGGCCTTGCGGTCCTCGGCGTGACGCTCCTCGCCGGGTGCGTCACGGACCCGGGCTACGCCCCCATGGATGCGGCGAAGAACCGGTATTTCGGCTACGTCGACCAGCCCAACGGCGACGGCGGGCACACCATCCGCGTGGTCCTGCCCGAGGGCGTGCAGGACCCGCGCGCGGCCTTCGCCCACTGGGACCGCCGGGCAGCGGAACTGTGCGGCCCGGCCGGCTATCGCAAGCTCGTTCATACGGCGCGGCGCAATATGCTGGTGATGTCAGGCTATACGCCGACCGGGTACAGTTACGAGGTGATGGGCGACGCCTGGTGCAACGATCCGGCCTATACGCCGGCCCCGCCACCCGCGGCGGCGGTGCCGGCCGAATAGGCCCCGTCAGCGCATCTCCACCCGCCGCGCGCCGGCCGGGATCGCCAGTTCCGACCCTGACCATTCGGCGGCCCGCCCGTCGATCCGCACGCGCGCCGGTGGCGTCTCGCCCGCCGGCCACTGGATGACGAAGCCGCCCGGGGGCGTGACCGCGCCGTCCAGCGTCAACAGATAGCCGCCGCGCGTCTGGCGCAGGTTGTAGGTCAGCGGCCCCCAGGCCGTCCGCACGCCGGTCACCCCGACGCCCTCCCCGACCAGCCAGTCCGTCGGCACGCCCGCCGCCAGCACCAGGGCGTGGTCACGGTCGCGCTCATAGACGAGCAGGTCCAGGGTCGAGCGGATGTAGTCCGAACTGATCCACGCATGCGGCATGTCGCCGATGAAACGGGGCGCACGCTCGTCGCGGTCGACCACCTCGGCCCAGCCGTTCCAGGCCCGCGGACGCAGGTCGGCAAAATAGAAATCGAGCGCGCGCAGGGCATCCCCCCGACGCCCCAGACGCACCAGGGCTCCGACATTGCGCAGCTCGTAGGGGGTGTAGTCCCTCCACGCCTGGCGGTTCTCCTGACGCGCCGTGAAATTCTCCCACCATTTGTCGAAGGTCCGGGTCAGCAGATCCCGCGGCAGGTCCTCGATCAGGCCGGCGGGCGACAGGCCGATGGTCGTCGAGGTGGCGTCGAAATCGCCGCGGTCGGCGGCGCCGGCGATCCAGTCGATGCCGTGCACCCGGGCCGTCGCCGCGATGGAGGCCATGACGTCGGCCCTGAACTCCGCCTCGGCGGCGCGGATGCGGGCAGCCGCGGCCGTATCGCCCAGCGTGTCGGCGATGAAGGCAGCGTCGCGATAGCCCAGCAGGCCCCAGAAATTGTCCCAGTTGGAATAGGCCGGACGGTCCGAATAGCCCTCGTGGCTGATCGACGGCGGCAGCAGGCCGTACAGGTGCCGCTGGTCCGCGGCCTCAAATGCAGCGGTGCGGGTTGAGGCGCGCAGGGTGTCCATATAGCCGATCGCCGCCTGCACCTGCGGCCAGACCTCGCGCAGCAGGGCCGCGTCACCCGTGTAGCGATACGTCTCGGCGGCGAGGAAGACGAACTCGCCGTGGCTGTCGTTCTCGGGCACCGGATCAGCGCCGCGGAAGTCGACGCAACAGGGCACCTTGCCGTTGTCGAAGACGAAGGGGGCGTACCAGCGCAGATAGCCGGCCGACAGATCGGCATGGCCCAGCCGGTTCAGCCCCTCGGCCATCATGGCACCGTCGCGGATCCAGCTGCGGTTATAGGACCGCGTACCGGGCTGCAGGATCGGCCCCTGACGTGACATGAGCATATGGGCCAGCGAGGACCGCATGACGTCCTCGATCTGCTGCTGGCTGTCGGGAAGGGTCAGGTCGAAGCGGTCCAGCTTCTCGCGCCAGCCGGCGGCGACCCGGTTGCGGGCGGCGGCGAGTGTCCCGGCTACATCGGTGACGGGGGCGAAGTCAGGCGTCGGCCCCGCGAGACGGGTGACGAGGCCGAACGTGCGGGCCTCGCCGGGTTGCAGGATCACGTCGTACAGCAGGGCGCCGGACATGAGGGCGCTGCTGTCGGAGTCGACCCAGGCCTCGGCCGGATCGCGCGGCCGATCCGCATTGGCGAGCAGGCTCTGCGGGTCGGCACCGGCGGCGAACCGGCTCGTGACCAGGCCGTCCGGCATTGCGAGTGCGCTGACGCGGATGGCGTCATTCAGGACCAGCGTCGAGCCGTTCCAGTCGATCTGCTCGATGGGTCCGACCCCGCCCGGAATGGCCAGGAATTGGGAAGGCCCGTTGACCTGGTACGGCCGCGCCATCAGCGCCAGCGTCAGGCTGCGGGGACGGTTCGAGGTGTTGGTCAGGACGTACTGGCCGTACAGTTGCGCCTGCTCCGGCGTCCCGTCGGCGAAGGCGGTGATCGCCAGGGTCCAGTCGTCGCCGGTCCAGGTCACGGTCGGGATGGGCAGGTCGTCATCCTGAAGGCTCTGGCTGACGTTCACATCCGCCCAGGTCACCAGCCGCCCGTTGTCCAGCACGAAGGGCTCGATCGACGGCCCGCCGCGACGCAGTTCGATGGCGCCGTCCTCGCCGATCAGGCCGCTCTCGCCGCCGCCGTCGACGCCGACCAGGGTCCAGTAGGGCTGTTCCCCGACGAAGCCGCGCGGATAGAGGCCACGACGGCTCTCCTCGGCCACTGCGCGGATGAAGGCCGTCGGGCTCTCGCCGAACGACAGGGGCTCGATCTCGAGACTGTTCAGCGCATAGGCAGCAACAGGCCGGTCCTCGCCGGAGTCCGGGACGGGCGACCGCAGCTCCAGCCGCAGCCAACGGGCAGAAGCCTCGGGCGTGCGCAGCCAGTCGATCCCGCCGTCGCCGTCGTCCACCGTCACCAGCTCGCGCCAGGTCTGGCCGTCGGAAGAGGCCTGCAGCCGGTAGGCCGAGGCCGCCGCCTTCTCTGCCCAGCGCAGGGTGACCCCGCCGAACTCGCGCTCATAGCCGAGGTCGAGGGTCAGCCCCTGCTCGCCCACCCCGGCCGAACGCCAGGCCGTGGCCGGATCGTCATCCACCGCGCGGGCGGGGATATTCAGCCCGTCCGCGCTGGTCGCACTGGCCAGCGGCCGCGGCGGCACGGACGGTTCGGGCGGCAGTTCGCGCAGCTCCAGCTGGTCGACCTCGATCCAGCCCGCCCCGCCCTCGCCCGCCGTGACCACGAACTCCATCCGCGCGGCACCGCGGAAGGTGTGGTCCGGGTTCGGCCCCCAGGCGCGGGTGATCTGGCGCTTCTTGATGGTGTAGCGGGTCCAGCCCGGCGTCGCCTGGAAGCCGCGGATCTGGCGCCAGTGGACATTGTCGCCGGAGGCGTCGACGAACTTGATCTCCAGCGTATTGGGCGCCATCTCGCCGCGCAGCCAGAAGCTGATCTCATAGTTTTCCGGCACGTCCAGATCGATAGCGCGCGCGGCGAAGGCGTAGCCGGACCGGCCGTTGAAATCATACGTCAGCCGCATGGCCCGGCCGTCATGTCCGTCGACGGCGGAGATGGCAGAGGACACATCCGTCGAGGCGTCAGCGGCCCAGGGCGTCAGACTCTCGAAGGGGTCGAGGACGCGCGGGGCCTGGGCGTGGGCCGGAAGCGCGAGGGCCATCGCGGCGAAGATCAGCGCGAACAATCGCATCACAATTTACTCCGCTCAGCCCTTCACGCTCCCCGCCAGCATGCCGCGGATGTAGTAGCGCTGCAGGGCGAGGAAGAGGATCAGGACGGGCGCCACGGTGATCACGGCGCCGGCCATCATCATCTCGATGTCCTGCACATGCTCACGCGACAGGGCGGCCAGCGCCACGGGCAGGGTGTAGTTGGACTGGTCCGTCAGCATGATCAGCGGCCACAGGAAGTCGTTCCAGCTGCCGAGGAAGACGAACAGGGCCAGGGTGACGATGATCGGCTGGAGGGTCGGCAGGACCACGCGGCGGAAGATCTGGCCCTCGGAGGCACCGTCGATGCGGGCGGCCTCCAGCATTTCGTCGGGGATGCTGAGCGCATACTGGCGCACAAGGAACAGGCCGAAGATGGAGGCCAGCCAGGGCACCAGCGCCCCGGCATAGGTGTTCACCAGTCCCATCTGCTTGAGCATGAGGAACAGCGGCAGGGTGCCGATCTGGGCGGGCACGACGAGGGCTGCGACCAGCAGCTTGAAGACCCGGTCCCGGCCCCTGAACGCCAGTTTGGCGAAGGCGTAGCCGGCCGGAACGGTGAAGGCCAAAGCCAGCCCGGTGGCCATCGTGGCGAGGGCGAAGCTGTTCCACAGATAGCGGCCCATGCCCTGGGTCAGGAACAGGTCGCGATAGTGTTCCAGCGTCCATGTCTTCGGCAGCAGGGGCGGCGGGAAGACCGCGGCCTCGCCCGTCGACATGAAGCTGACCGACACCATCCAGGCCAGCGGGAACAGGACCAGCAAGGCGATGAAGGCCACGGCCAGATTGAGCAGGATGGCTTTGACGGTCCGGGACCTCATTCGTAGGCCCCCATCCGCTTGGCCACCGCCAGCTGGACCAGGGTGACCGCCAGAATGCAGAGGAACAGGACGAAGGCGACGGCGCTGGCGGAGCCGAGGTTCCACCATTTGAAGCCCTCTTCGTACATGAAGTAGAGCACCGTTACCGTGGACTGGGCCGGCCCGCCCTGGGTCATCACATAGGGCTCGGCGAACAGCTGGCAGAAGCCGGCGACCGAGATGATCGAGACCAGTAACAGGGTCGGCGCGATGGCCGGCAGGGTGACGTGTCTGAACTGCTTCCACGGCCCGGCCCCGTCAATGCGCGCGGCCTCATAGAGGTCGTCGGGCACGGTCTGCAGGACGGCCAGGAAGATCAGCATGTTGTAGCCGAAGATCTTCCAGACCACGAACATCAGGATGGCCGGGATCGAGGTCGAGGGCTGGCCCAGCCAGTCGACGGCGGGCAGGCCGAGGCTCTGGATCGCCCAGTTGATGATGCCGTAGCGGGTGTGCAGCAGATAGTTCCACAGCACCGCCGTGGCCACGAGGGTGGTGACATAGGGGGCGAAGAACATGACCCGCCACAGCGGCCGCCATTTCACCACCCGCGCATTGAGGATCACGGCGGCCCCGAGCGAGGTGATGATCGACAGCGGCACGCCGATGACGGCGAACAGGCCGGTGTTCTTCATCGCCGTCCAGAACAGCGGATTGCCCAGCAGCCGCTCATAGTTCTGCAGGCCGACGAAGCGGACGTTGCCAATGTCGGCCAGGGCGTAGATGTCGAAATCGGTCAGGCTGAGCAGCAGGGCCGAAAAAACCGGGATGGCGAAGAAGAGGCCGATGGCGATCAGGGACGGCGCGACGAAGCCCCAGGCGGCCCGCTCGCGGGACCGACGCGTTCCGGCGCGGCGGGCCGGTCTGGCGATGACCGTGGTGTCGACAGCGGTCATACGGCCCTCCCCTGTTCGATCATCCAGCGGCGCTTTTCCAGCAGGCGGTCAGCGCGGCGGTCGATCTCGGCGGCGGCGGCGCGGGGCGTGTATTCGCCGCGAACCATCCGCTCGGCGACGATCTGCATTTCGGTGACGATCCGCTCCCATTCCGGAACCTTGGGCACCGCCTTCGCCCGCGCCAGCTGGCCCTTGAAGGCGGCGATGTAGGGGTCGTTGGCCACGGCGGGGGTCGCCCAGGCGCTCTCGCGCGCCGGCAGGTTGCCGGTGATCCCGTTGAAGCGCGCCTGCACCCCTGGATCGGACAGGAAGCGCACCAGCTTCCAGGCGGCCTCCTGATGCGGCGAGTGACGATAGACGACCAGCGACGACCCGCCCGGTGCCGAAGCCCCCGGCCCGGTCGGTCCGTGGACGCCCGAGGTCATCCAGCGCGTCTCGGGCTTCAGCCGGCTCCTGAAATCCCCGATGGTCCACGGGCCGGAGAAGTAGAAGCTGAACCAGCCGCGTTCGAACTCCGTCCAGACATTGGAGATCTGCGTCGAGGAAGCGACCGGGGCCAGGCCCTCGTCGAACAGGCTCTTGTAGAACTCCAGGGCGGCGATGAAGGACGCACTGGAGAAATTGCCCCGAGTGTCGCGGTCGCGCAGCAGGGACTCGGTGCCCTGAAGGCCGAAGGTCAGCAGTTGCTCGAACTCATTGACCGGCAGCAGGACCGCATAGCCACCCGCCGGGGCCACGCGCTTGACCGCATGCATGGCGGCCTTCCAGCCGTCCCAGGTCGGGGGCACGGCATCGTACCCGGCCCGCTCCAGCAGGTCCGAGCGGTAGTAGATCAGCCGGGTGTCGACATACCAGGGCGTGCCGACCACCCGGCCGCCGATGCGGTTGGTCTCGAGCACCGCCGGGAACTGGTCGGGCAGCAGGTCGGCGGCGAAGGCCGGCGTCGGGCTGATCGCGCCGATGGCGGCCATCTCCGACACCCAGGTGTTGCCCACCTGGCTGAGGTCCGGCAGCGAATTGCCGGCATAGGCCGTCAGCAGTTTTGAGTGGGCCGCGGTCCACGGCAGGGCCTGGACATTGACCGTGATGCCGGGGTTCAGCCGTTCGAACTCGGGCAGGATCTGCGGGACATTGGTCGCCTCATTGCCCATGGCCCAGAACGACAGGCGGGTCGTTCCGTCGTCGCGCCGGCCGCAGCCGGCCAGACCGGACGCGGCGGCCCCGGCCAGAAGTCCGAGCGTGGCCCGTCGATCCGGCCGGGCCTCGATCATGCCTGCTCCAGCCAGCCGCCGGTGAAGCCGGCGCGCTTCAGCCCGCGCACCAGATTGGGGTCGCCGTGCATCCGCTCCCACACGATCGCGCTGCGATGGTTCTCGATCTGGATGACGATAGGCCCCTGGTCGATGCCCAGATAATCGCCATCGACCCAGCCCAGGCCGGGCACGATCCGGCCATGCTGCAGCCGGCCCTGCCGCTCGGTCAGCGTCGGATTGAACGAGTCGAGGAAGCCGAACTCGGTATAGATGCCGGTCCCATAGCGGGCCTTCATCGCCACCACGCCCCGTTCAACCGCGTCCGGGGAGAAGGGCATGGAGGCGGCCATGGCGGTCGGGGCGATCGTGCCGTCATCCCGATCGCCGGGGCCGCGCGCGGAGTAGCTGAAGAACTCCCGCTCACGCCCGTCGATGACCTGTTTGAAGTCGCCAGGCCCGTCACAGGCCGTCAGCCCCCAGACGTCTTCCGAATAGCCCGCCCAACCCATCGGATTGTCGATGGCGTATTTCTGCTGCGCGGCCACGGCGAGGATGCTGTTGTGGTGATAGGTCCACAGCGAGCGGCTGCCGACTTCCGCGTTCTTCGCCCGCATCCAGGCGTCCTGGATGGTACGGAAGTCGATGAACATGTGGCTGTACTGGTGCCCGAACATGGGCGGGAAATGCAGGTGGGCGGGGCCCCAGCGATCGGTCCAGCTGCGGTCGTAGACGCTGCACCATTCGTCCCAGACGCTCGCCGGAACCGGATGGGTCGCGCTGCCGATGGCCAGCAGCAGGACCAGCATGCCCTCGTTGTAGACGTGCCAGTCGGCCTCGATGAAGCCGGTCTCCGGATGCCAGCCCATCGAGATCCGGTTGGGCCGGACCATGACCCAGTCCCATTCGATCCGGTCATAGACGGCCTGCGCCAGACGCCGGATCTCGGCCTCCTCCGCGTGGTCGCCGTCGAACCAGCGCGCGCAGAACAGCATGCCGGCGACCAGCAGGGCGGTGTCGACCGTCGACAGCTCGGTGCGGCCGAAGCGGTGACCGGTCCGCATGTCGAGGAAATGATAGAAGAAGCCCTTGTGGCCGCTGACGCCCGTGGCCTGCGGACCCTGCGGCGCGTCGTGGAAGAAGCGGATCGTGGTCAGGGTGCGCGCGCGCGCCTCGTCGCGGCTCATCCAGCCCCGCTCGACCCCGATCGGCCAGCAGGTCAGGGCAAAGCCCACGGCCGCCACCGACGAGAAGGACTCGGTCGGCCAGCGGTCGGGTGTCAGCCCATTGGCGCGATTGGTGACGTGGGTGAACCAGTGGAACGTGCGTTCCTGCAGCTCGTCCGTGGCGGGATAAACCCGGGGCGGCATCGGCCGGAAATAGTCGAGGCCCGCGGTCCCGCAGCCGGACAGGCCGAGAGCCGCCGCGCCGGCGACTGTTGAACCCATCAAAAACCGGCGACGATCCATGGGCTCCATCCTCATACTCTAACGCAACTCAGTCAAAAAAGTTGGCCGCCCCCCGGTCAGGATCCGGGAGGCGGCCATCAGGCACGGGGAGAAACTACCAGCGGTAACGCAGACCCAGCTGGACGCTGCGGGTGGGAATGTACTGGTTGTTGGGCACACCGTAGTTGGGCGAGCAGAGGCACTGTTCGAAGCCGTTGTAGTTCTCGAAGTTGAACACATTGATCGCGTCGAAGATCATTTCGACGGTCTGGCCGTTGAACACGTCGAACGACTTGGTCAGGCGCAGGTCGATCTGGCGGAAGGCGAAGGTATCCGTGAACAGGAAGTCCTGTCCCTCGGGCCGGCCGCCGTTCCAGCAGATGTCCGGGTTCGAGGCGGTCGGGCAGACGAACTGGTGGAAGGGCAGGCCCGAACCCAAGGTCAGGATACCCGACAGTCGGAAGTCCATCGGCAGGGCGACGATGCCCGTGGCCACGATCCGGTGCCGCTCGTCCTGGTTGGTCGGGAAGGTCGGCGACAGGCCCGGGCGGTTGTAGTCGAAGTCGAAGCCACCGATGCCGCCGTCACGGCTGCCGTTCCGTTCGGCTTCCGACAGGGTGTAGGTGAACGACATACCCCAGCCGCTGTCGGTGTCGAACGGCCTGTCGACCGTCAGATACATGGCCTTGAAGGTCTGCTCGGCGTCGTTGTTGCCGAAGAAGATCAGGTTGCGGAACTCCGGATGGCCGACCGAACCGGGCGTGGGGCCGGAGAAGCGGTTGCCCGTCTCCGAACCCGCGTTGGCGATATACCAGGCGAACAGGTTCTCGGTCTTGCCGTAGGCGAAGGTCAGCGAGGTCTGGAAGTCGCCGAACTTCTGGCGGAGGCCCAGGTTGAACTGGTCGGTCCGCGGCGCCTCCATGTCGTTGTTGAGCAGGAAGATCTCGCCGGACCCGGGGGCCGCGTCGAGCAGCGGGTCGAGACCGGCCGGGGTCAGATAGGTCGGGTTCCAGGCCACGGTGTTGACGCCGCCGCGCATGCCGCCGGCCACGGAGAAGAAGATCTCCTTGTTGAACTGGAAGGCCTTGAAGCGCTCGTCGAAGGCGAAGTTGAAGCCGACGCGGTCGTAGTAGCGGCCGGCGCCACCGAAGATCACCGTCCGCTCGTCGTCGAAGACGTCGTACGAGAAGCCGATCCGCGGCTGGAAGGCACCCGTGAAGGCATCGCGGCCGTCGGTGATGTAGTCCGCCGGGTTGAAGTAGGACGGGAAGTCATAGCCGGGCAGCGCCTGGATGGCGTTCAGCGTGTCGCGGATGGCCTGCGGCGTCGAATAGTCGTTGTTGACCGCATTGTCCTCATAGTCCCAGCGCAGGCCGAGATTGACTTCCAGCTGGCTCGTGATCTGCCAGTCGTCCTGGATGTAGAGGCCGAAGACATTGTTATCGACATCGGCCGGCGCGACCTCGGCACCGAGTTCAACCCGGACCGGAATGTCGCGGCTGCCATTGATTTCCGGCCGCGCATCGACGTCGAAGATGAACTGCGGGTTCCGGCCGAACTGCTTGTTCACATACATGTTCTGGGCCGAGAACTTCACGCCCATCTTGATGGTGTGATTGCCGTTCCATTCGATGTCGTTGAACGTCAGGTCGTCGCGGAACGTGAAGCTGCGCTGGCGGATGTCCTGGTTGTTGCTCTGGCCGCCGGTGTTGAACACCGTGTCTTCGCGGTTGAACACATTGTACTGGAAGCCCGCCGTGCCGGCGTTGTCGTCGCGGAAGATGACGTACGACCGGCCGTAGTCCGAGAAGTTCAGCGCGGTCGGGTTGTAGGTGTACTCATAGAAGTCGAACTGGGCCTCGTTCAGGAAGCCGTCGCCCTGGTACTGGTGACGCAGGACGATCGAGGCCACGTCGGTGTTGATCTGGTTGGCGCGGCTGTAGGCGTTGTTGCCGCCGAAGTCGCGGATGTCAGCCTAGGTGCGGTAGGTCGCGCTCAGGTCCAGCCGTTGGCGATCATCGATCGACCACGACAGCTTGCCGAAGAACAGGTCCTCTTCAAACGGTGCCTCGAACGTGCCCGTGTCCGCGCCGAACAGCGGCGCATAGGCTGCGCGGAACAGCTGCACGGTGTTGTAGCGGGTCTCGTCCTTGCGCTCATAGGCGCCGAAGAAGTGCAGACGGTCCTCGATGATCGGGCCGCCGATGGAGCCGCCGTACTGCAGCCGCTCGACGCCCACTTCACGTCCGAAGCCGTCTTCCGAGGTCCAGTCGCTGTCCTGGTAGGTGATGAAGGCGTCGCCGGTCAGCTCATTGGTGCCCGAACGGGTCACCGAGGTGATGATCGAGGACGAGGCCTGCTCATACTCGGCCTTGAAGTTCTGGGAGATGACCCGGAACTCCTGGATGGCGACCTGCGGGAAGGGGTTGCCGCGGCTGTCGTCCTGACCGCCGACGCCGCCGTCGATGATGGTCGACTTCTGGTTCTGGCCGTCGATGAAGACGTTGATCGCCGAGGCACCCTGGCCGCCGGCGGAGATGGTCCGTTCGGTCTCACCCTCGGTCACCCGCACGCCGGGCGCGAGCGCCGCGAAATTCAGGAAGTTGCGGCTGATCTGCGGCAGGTTGTTGATCTGGGTCTGGCTGACGTTGGTCGCGACTTCCGAGGTGCGCACCTCGAAGATGCGGCGGCCGGTGACGATCACGTCGTCCAGTTCGGAACCGTCCGTGGAACCGGTTACAACCGGGGTCACATCGAGATCGAGCGTGGCCACCTGGCCCAGGGCGATGGTGATCACATCCTCGACCGTCTGGCCGTCCGCCGAGGTCACGTTGATCCGGTAGGTGCCGGGACGAAGGCCCGAGAGCACATAGCCGCCGTCGTCGCCGATGCGGTCACGGCTGACATAGCCGGTCGAGATCTCGGTCGCCGTGATGGTGCCGCCGGCCTCGACCGCCTGGCCTTCATAGATCGTCCCCCGGAGGGTGGACGTGGCGCCCTGGGCCGAGGCCCCGCCGGCGCAGGCCAGCGAGACGGCCATGGCGAGGGCCGAGGCGGCCCCCAGATACTGGATGGATTTGCGGGTCATCAGGTCTTCTCCCCCTTCAGAGATGGCGTGTCGGCAAGGGCGTGAAGACGCCCGCCGGAGTTGGATTGGGCTTGGTTCTGTGTCGCCGGTTTGCTTGACGGGCGTACGACCAGTTCTGGGCGCACGATCTCGCAGGCGGTGTCGGCGACGGCTTCGCCCGCTGCGTTGATGAGTCGGACGAGGCGCTCGAGCGCGCTCCGGCCGGTTTCAGCGATGTGGATTCTCAGGGTCGTCAGGGCCGGCCGCACCAGACCGGCGATCGGCACATCGTCGAAACCGATGATGGCCATGTCTTCCGGGACTCGCAGCCCCGCGTCCTGAAGCGCCAGCATGGCGCCGACGGCCATGTTGTCATTGCCGGCGAAGACGGCGTCCGGGCGCTGTTCGCGCCGCGCCAGTTCAAGGCCCGCGGCGTGGCCGGACGACTGGGTGAACTCACCCTCGACCACGGACGTCGGCAGGCCCGCCTCGGCCATCGCCTGAAGATAGCCGGCCAGGCGCGCCTCGGCCTCAAGGTTGCCGGCGGGACCAGAAATATGGGCGATGCGGCGACGGCCGGTGGCCACCAGATGCTCGACCGCCAGGACCGCGCCGCCG
>Ga0187842_1000296_pt1 | contig 26010 bp, 8 predicted proteins | sample SpaLakP09_SKY_41_FD_134514 | JGI IMG/M metagenome (GOLD analysis project Ga0187842, IMG submission 134514) | Oligotrophic lake water microbial communities from Sparkling Lake, Wisconsin, USA - SP09_SKY_41 | ecosystem: Environmental > Aquatic > Freshwater > Lake | place: USA: Sparkling Lake... | reverse complement strand
TCAAGAAATCGTCTCCGAACTGGACCGCCACATCGTCGGCCAGCAGGCCGCCAAGCGCGCCGTGGCCATCGCCATGCGCAACCGTTGGCGCCGCCAGCAGGTCGACGAAAAGCTGCGCGGCGAAATCACGCCGAAGAACATCCTGATGATCGGCCCCACCGGCGTGGGCAAGACCGAGATCGCACGCCGCCTGGCCAAGCTGGCCGACGCCCCCTTCATCAAGGTCGAGGCGACCAAGTTCACCGAGGTCGGCTATGTCGGCAAGGATGTGGACAGCATCATCCGCGACCTGGTGGACATGGCCGTCAAGCAGGAACGCGAGACGCAGATGCGCCGCCAGCGCACCCGCGCCGAGGACGCCGCCGAGGAGCGCGTGCTCGACATCCTGGTGCCGCCGCCCCGTGGCGCGTCGAGCGGGAGCGACTTCGGCTTTGCCGCGCCGGCCCCGGCAGCAATACCTGGCCCCGCTGCTGCGAATGAAAGCACGGCCCGCCAGGTGATGCGCAAGCGCCTGCGCGAGGGCGCGCTGGACGACAAGGAGATCGAGGTCGACCTGGCCGAAGCCCGGCCGGCGCTGGAGATCATGGGCCCGCAAGGCATGGAAGAGATGGCCGAGCAGCTCAAGGGCATGTTCTCGCAGATGGGCGCGGGCAAGCGCAAGACGCGCAAGGTGAAGATCGCCGAGGCGATGAAGCTGCTGGTCGAAGAAGAAGCCGGCAAGCTCGTCAACGAGGACGAGATCAAGACCACGGCCCTGCACAACGCCGAACAGAACGGCATCGTCTTCATTGACGAGATCGACAAGGTCGCCTCGCGCAGCGAGGGCAATGGCGCCGAAGTCTCGCGCCAGGGCGTGCAGCGCGATCTGCTGCCCCTGGTCGAGGGCACGACGGTGAACACCAAGTACGGCATGGTCAAGACCGACCACATCCTGTTCATTGCCTCGGGTGCCTTCCACCTGGCCAAGCCCAGCGATCTGATCCCGGAGCTGCAGGGGCGTTTTCCGATCCGCGTCGAGCTGGGCTCGCTGTCGGTCGATGACTTCGAGGCCATCCTGACCAGCACCCATGCCAGTCTGGTCAAGCAGTACCAGGCCCTGCTGGCCACCGAGGGCGTGACCCTGGCCTTTGCGCCAGACGGCATCCGCCGCCTCGCGCAGATCGCCTACGACGTCAACGAGCGCACCGAGAACATCGGCGCCCGCCGCCTGTCCACCGTGATGGAGCGCCTGCTCGACGAGGTCAGCTTCGACGCGCCCAACCGCGCCGGTCAGACCTTCACCATCGACGCCGCGGTGGTGGACGGCAAACTGGCCGAGCTGGCGCGCAACGAGGATTTGTCGCGCTACATTCTTTGAGCGACGCAGCAGCACCGCCGTCGGCGCTGAATCCGCCGCTGGCCCGAGAGGCATTCGGATCGGTGGCACCCAGGCCGCGGAAGCTGATCTGCAGGCCGCTCAGATCGAGTCGGCCGCCGCCACCGCCACTGAACAAGGCAACCCCGCACAGATTGAGCCGGGTACCGGCGCCATCGAACAGCAGGCAAGCCGCCACATTGGCGCATCCTCACCGCAGGGGAGTCAGGCGGCCCGAGTCGCCCTACAGGGCCAGCCGATGCGACTGCAGGGCCAGCATGCCGTCGAAGATCAGCGACTCGACCAGCTCGTGTGGCACGTCAAGCGCCGGCGCCACCTTCCAGCCGGCACCGCCGGTCATCAGCGTGACGGGGGCATGGGCGCAATGCGCGCTGCAGCGCTGGCTCAGGTGGCGGTGCATGCGCTCGATCGCGCCGGTGATGGCGTAGGTGCCGCCGCTGGTCAGGGCGTCCGAGGTGTTGGTCGGGAACTCCCGCACCTCGCCGGTGGGCACGCGCAGGCCGGCCGTGCCGCCCTCCAGCGCACGCAGCATGATGCCGTGGCCGGGCAGTATCAGGCCGCCGAGGAAATGGCCGTTCTGGTCCAGCGCATCGACGGTCACCGCCGTGCCCACCATCACCACCAGCGCCGGCCGGGCCGGACCTCGGGCCAGCACGTGCCAGCGGGCGCCGATCAACGCAACAAAGCGGTCCGCGCCCAGGCGGCCAGGGTGGTCATAGCCGCTGGTGATGCCACCGGCCTGCAGCGAGGACACGACCCAGCGCGGCTCGAGCTCCCACAGCTCGTCCAACTGCTCCTCGACGCGGCGGCGTATCGCATCACCGGCCACATTGCAGCCGAGGATGGAGTGCGGCGCCGGCAGCGCCTGCCATTCGCTCTCCGCCAGCTGGTCAATGTTCTCCAGAAACACCGCCCCATGGGCCAGCAGCGCGGCACCGGGCTGGGGCGATGCGTACTGCGCCCACTTCAGGCGCGTATTGCCGATGTCTATGGCCAGAAAGCTCATCGCTGCCAGTGAGAGTTCACAGAAACCACAGCCTAACAGAGGGATGGATGCACCAGCTCGGGGCGAAGCCGGATAAGCTGGGCCTGCAATCTGTTGGAACCGTCAAGAAGGGATGTTCGCGCCATGAAGAAGCTCAGCATTTCCGCCCGGCTCTGGTTGCCGACCGTCGCCCTGGGCGTGACCATGGCCTTGATGACCCTGGCCTCCGCCAGCCGCACCAGCGGGCTGCAGGCCGCCGCCAAGCTGGTACAGGAGCGCCAGCAGAGCAAGTTCGAGCTGGCGCTGCGCTGGCGAGGCATGACCGAGACCAATGCCAGTCGTGCGGTGGCCAGCCTGGTCAGCACCGATCCGAACGTCGGCATCATGCTCAAGCCCGATATCGACGCCACCACGGCCGCCATCTCCGATATCCAGAAGCAGCTGGACGCGCTGGCCCAGGAAGACGACGAGAAGGCGACGATGGCTCGCGTGGCCGAGGCCCGCACGACCTACATCGCGATCCGCGGCGAGGCCACCAAGCTCAAGACCGGCGGCAATGCCGATGGCGCGAATGCCATGCTCAAGGACAAGATGCTGCCCGCCGTGGCCGACTATCTCGCCCGGCAACAGGACTTCGTCAAGCTGCAGCAAGCCAAGTCGGACCAGTTGCGCGAGCAGGCCGGCGCCGAGCGGATGCGAACCGTCTGGACGGTGGCTGGCGTGATGGGCCTGGTTGTGCTGATGCTGGCGGTGAGCACCCTGTACCTGGTGCGCGCGATCTCCGCCCCGCTGCGCGAAGTGGCCAAGATGGCCGAGCGCATCGGCCAGGGCGACCTGACCGGCAGCCTGGAGACGGCCCGCGGCGACGAAATCGGCGATGTGCTGCGCGCCCTCGACAAGATGAAGGCCTCGCTGAACCAGGTGGTCGGCGAGGTGCGCCACAGCGCCGACAGCATCCAGACCGCCAGCGCCGAGATCGCCACCGGCAACACCGACCTCAGCCAGCGCACCGAGCAGACCGCCTCGAACCTGCAGCAGGCCGCCAGCGCGATGACCGAGCTGACCGGCACCGTGCGCCAGAGCGCCGACAGCGCTGCCACCGCCAACCAGCTGGCCAGTAGCGCCGCCGAGGTGGCGCAGCGCGGCGGCTCGGTGGTGGCCCAGGTGGTGGCTACGATGGACGAGATCAACACCAGCTCGAAGAAGATTGCCGACATCATCGGCGTCATCGACGGCATTGCCTTCCAGACCAATATCCTGGCCTTGAATGCGGCCGTCGAAGCCGCACGGGCCGGCGAGCAGGGCCGTGGTTTCGCGGTGGTGGCCAGTGAGGTTCGATCACTGGCCCAGCGCAGCGCCGAGGCCGCCAAGGAGATCAAGACCCTGATCGGCAGCAGCGTGGACAAGGTCGAGACCGGTGCCCGCCTGGTGCAGGACGCCGGCACGACAATGGGTGAGATCGTTGCCAGCGTCAAACGCGTGACCGACATCATTGCCGAGATCAGCGCCAGCACGGTCGAGCAAAGCCAGGGCATAGGCCAGGTCAACGGCTCGGTGATACAGCTCGATCAGATGACGCAGCAGAACGCCGCGCTGGTCGAGCAGAGCGCCGCCGCAGCCGAGTCGCTGAAGGAGCAGGCGATCAAGTTGTCGGGGTTGGTGCGGGGCTTCCGCTTGAGTTAACCGGCCAGGGCGCGCTGCTGCAGCTGCTGCGTCAGCTCGGCCCAGCCATGGGCCTCGCGGACCACCTCGCCGATGACAAGGATGGCCGGGCTGCTGATCTGCTCGTCGCGCAGACCCTGGGCCAGGCCGTCCAGGGTGCATAGCAGCTGGCGTTGCTGCGGCGTGTGCGCGGCAGCAATCGCGGCGGCGGGCGTGTCGCCGTCCATGCCGGCGCCACGCAGCTCGGCCACCAGGGCCTCGCAGCGGGCCAGGCCCATATAGATCACCAGGGTCAGGCCGCTGCGCGCCAGTGCGGCCCAATCAGGGCCGGCGCCAGACTCGGCATCGGCGCGGTTGTGGCCGGTGACGAAGGCCACGCCGGGCGCATGGCGGCGGTCGGTGACCGGGATGCCAACGGCCGCCGGTGCGGCAATTCCGGCGGTGATGCCGGGCACGACCTCTACCTCAATGCCGGCCTCCCGCAAGGCCTGGCACTCCTCGCCACCACGGCCGAACACGAACGGATCACCGCCCTTGAGCCGCACCACCCGCTTGCCCTCCCGGGCCTCGCGCAGCATCAGCTGGTGGATGAAGGCCTGGGAGGTCGACACGCAGCCGCCGCGCTTGCCGACATGAAGGACACGAGCATCGGGGCGCAACAAGCCCAGCACGCGGCGGTCCACCAGGTCGTCGCACAGCACCACATCGGCGGCCTGCAGGCGACTCAGCGCGCGCAGGGTCAGCAGCTCGGGATCACCGGGGCCGGCACCGACCAGGCTGACGCGGGGAGCAGAGTTTGCGTTCATGAATTCACCTCTTCGATAACTTTGACGGGAGTGGCCGCGACGAGCCGGCGCAGGCTGGGCAGGCAGGAGCCGCATTGGGTGCCGCAGCGCAGTTCGGCCTGCAAGCTCGCCAGGCGCGTGGCTGCATCACCGCTGGCGCGCCCCAGGCAATCGGTGATGCGGGCCTCGCTGACGTCCAGGCAGTTGCAGATCTGGGCGCTGCGCTCGACCAGGCCGGCCGGCGTACCAGCCTCGGGCGCGAGAAGCCAGCGGCCGTGTGGCGCGACCGGCTCGGCATCGCGCCACAGATTCAGCAGCCAGGCACCCTCACGGCCCTCGCCGACGCGCAGCACGGCCTGCAGCCGCGCGTCCTCGCCGGTGCCGGCCAGGCGCAGCAGGCGGCAGCGGCCTCGACGGGTGTCGGCATAGCGCAGCAGGCCGGGCTGGTTCAGCCCCAGCGCCTCGGCAAAAGCGGTGATCAGCGTTTGCGTCAACGGCGCGGCGCTGGCTCCCTCGAAGCTCCAGCCCTCCAGGCCGTCGCGGCCAGCCACCGGCACGCAGCTGCCGTAGTCCAGGTGGCTCATCAGCGCGCGCAAACGTTGCGCCATGGCCGCGCTCTCGCCAGGCCCGCACCAGGCCGCGGCGCTGAGGCGCCAGGGCAGCTCCAGCCGTTCCACGCTAACGCTGGCGAACTTCAGCTCGGGTTGCCGGGAGTCGGGGCAAGAGGCGCTTTGCGTGGCGGCATTGATGCCCAGCAGGGCCTGGCCATTCGCGGCGCGGCCGGAGACAAACTCCTGACCCCAGTGCATGGCCACATAGGCCTGGGCCGGCTTGACGCCCTCGTCGGCCAGCAGCGGCAGCACCAGTTCGCCGCGGCGCGAGCGCACCCGCACCAGGTCACCATCGTTCAGCCCCCGGCGCGGCAGGTCGTGCGGACTCATGCGCAGGGCCGGCGTGCCCTCGTGGCCGAACAGCTTGCCGACCACGCCGCTGCGGCTCATGCCATGCCACTGGTCGCGCATGCGGCCGGTGTTGAGCACCAGCGGGTAGCGGGCATCGGGTCTTTCGGCGGCGGGCTGGTAGGCCTTGGCGATGAAGCGGGCGCGGCCATTCTCGGTGGCAAATCGATGGTCCTGGTACAGCCGCGCGACGCCTTCGCTTGCACCCTCGGGAAACGGCCATTGTTGCGGGCCCTGCTCATCGAGCAGCGCAAAGCTCAGCCCGCCGATGTCCAGATCGCGGCCGCGGGTGGCCTCGCGGTGCTCCAGCCACAGGCCTTCGCTGCCGGTGTGCGCGAACAGGCTGGGCTGACCGGGCCGCCAGCGGGCCTCCAGCTGCCGGGCCACATCGCAAACAATCTGCCAATCCGGCCGCGCCTGGCCCGGCGCCGGCACCGCCGCACGAACGCGGCTGATGCGTCGCTCGCTGTTGGTGACCGTGCCGTCCTTCTCGCCCCAGGTGGCGGCCGGCAGCAGCAGGTCCGCATAGGCGGCGGTGGCGGTGTCGGCAAAAGCCTCCTGCAGTATCACCAGCTCGCAGCGCTCCATCGCGCGGCGCACCAGGGCCTGGTCGGGCATGGACTGGGCCGGGTTGGTGCAGGCAATCCACAGCGCCTTGATTTCACCGCGCGCGGCGGCCTCGAACAGCTCGACGGCCGTCTTGCCCGGAGTCTCGGGCAGCGCAGGCACCCCCCACAGCCGGGCAATCTCGTCGCGGTGTGCGGCATTGCCCGGGTCGCGGTGGCCCGGCAGCAACGTGGCCATGCCTCCGGCCTCGCGCCCGCCCATCGCATTCGGCTGTCCGGTCAGCGAGAACGGGCCTGCACCGGCGCGGCCGATCTGGCCGGTAGCCAGATGCAGATTGATCAGCGCCGTGTTCTTGGCCGTGCCGCTGCTGCTCTGGTTCAGCCCCTGGCAGTAGAGCGACAGGGTGGCCGGCGAGCGTGCGAACCACTGTGCGGCCTGCATCAGGTCGTCCAGTGCGATGCCGCAGATGCGCGCGGCCTCCCGCGGCGGCATGTCGAGCACCAGGTCTTTCAGCGCCGCAAAGCCATCGGTGTGGGCGGCGATGAAGTCGCGGTCCAGCCACTCCTCCCAGATGCAGGCGTGCAGCATGCCCAGACACAGCGCAACATCGGTGCCGGGAGCGATCTGCAGATGCAGGTCGGCGAACTCAGCCGACTCGGTACGGCGCGGATCGACGACGATGATCTTCATGCCGGGGCGGGCGGCGCGAGCGTCTTCGAGCCGGCGGAACAACACCGGGTGGGCCCAGGCCGGGTTGGCGCCGGTGATGAACACGCAGTCGGCGTGGTTCAGGTCGTCATAGCTGCAGGGCGGCGCATCGGCGCCCAGGCCCTGCTTGTAGCCGACCACGGCCGAGCTCATGCACAGCCGCGAATTACTGTCGATATTGTTGGTGCCGACCAGGCCGCGCGCCAGCTTGTTGAACGCGTGATAGTCCTCGGTCAGCAACTGGCCGGAGATGTAGAACGCAATCGCATCCGGGCCATGCTCGGCGCGTATCGCGTCCAGCCTGTCGGCGATGCGGGCGGTGGCGTCGCTCCAGCTCAAGGGTTGCAGCGCGCCGCCGCGCTGCAACCGCCACTGTGGCGTCAGCAGCCGTCGGGTCTGCAGCACCTCGGGCGTGGCCGTCAGGTGCAGGGTCGAGCCCTTGGTGCAGAGGCGCCCGAAGTTGGCCGGATGGTCCGGGTCGCCACGAACACCGGTGATCTGGCCTGACGCGCTCTCAATGATGACGCCGCAGCCAACACCACAGTAGGGACAGGTGGAGCGAGTCTCTTCCATCTTAGTCACTCCACCGCGCTTCGAACTCATTCAAGGCAAAGCGGCAGGGACGAGGGCGCACCGGCCGCTGCGGGCTGAAGCATCGCCCGGCCCTTAACGGACCGGACTTCGGCTTCTTTATGCCCGCTGCGACCGGCACGCCCTCGCCCCTGCTGGCACCGGCGTGCACGGCGCGCCAAATTCTCGGTTGGCGGCCACCCGAGCATCCGCAGAGGGGGTGGGGGGCCGGCCACTGAGGGCATAAAGAAGCTGTAGGTCGGTCCGAAGGGACCGGCCCAAGCTTCAGCCCGCAGTGGCCGGCCCCCCGCCTCCTCTGCCGCCCCAACAAAGCGAGGCGCCAAGCACCAGCACCCCGTGGCGATTCGAGCAGTTTCATTTCAGGCCACCTTGCTACAAGGCCCGGCCACCAGCGCCGGCAGATCGATGGCCAGGGTGTCCAGCTCCTGCTGATTCAGCAAGACCTGCCCCTCAACAAGGCGGACCTCGAAGCGCACCGCGCAGCCCACATCGGGCGCCTGGGCCTCGCCGCTGTCCAGCGCGATGGTCCAGTTGTGCAGCGGGCAGGCGACGCTGTGGCCAAAGACGATGCCCTGGCTCAGCGGGCCGCCCTTGTGCGGGCAACGATCGAGCAGCGCGAACACGCGGTCGTCGCTGGCGCGGAACACCGCCACCTGGGGGCCGGCCTTGCGTTGCACACGGCGAGCGCCCTGCACCGGAATGTCGTCCACCTTGCAGATGGTTTTCCACGCTGTCGTGACTTCACTCATGCCGCACTCCCTTCCACCGCCTTGAACTGGCGCAAATCCACCTTGGCCTTGTCGAAATCGAACCAGGGGTCCGGTTCACCATCGAGCGCGAACTGCAGCTCGGCCCACAGCGCCTTGCGGCCTGCGTGGTCATCGAGGATCTTGGCCTTCACATAGTCCAGGCCGACGCGCGAGACGTAGTGCACGGTGCGCTCCAGGTACCAGCCCTCCTTGCGATAGAGCTGCATGAAGGCGCCGGTGTACTCCAGCACCTCTTCGGGCGTTTTCAGCTTGCAGAAGAAGTGGGCAACCTCGGTCTTGATGCCGCCGTTGCCGGCCACGTACATCTCCCAGCCGCTGTCCACGCCGATGATGCCGACGTCCTTGATGCCGGCCTCGGCGCAGTTGCGCGGGCAGCCGGACACGGCGAACTTGACCTTGTGCGGCGCATACATGCGCCACATCGCGCGCTCCAGGTCCTTTCCCATCTGCGTGCTGTCCTGCGTGCCCATGCGGCACCACTCGGAGCCGACACAGGTCTTCACCGTGCGCAGCGCCTTGGCATAGGCATGGCCCGAGGGCATGCCTATGTCCTTCCAGACATCGACCAGATCCTCCTTCTTCACGCCCAAGAGGTCGATGCGCTGGCCGCCGGTGACCTTGACGGTGGGAATCTTGTACTTGTCCACCGCGTCGGCGATGCGGCGCAGCTCCGACGCCGTCGTCTCGCCGCCCCACATGCGCGGGATCACCGAGTAGGTGCCGTCCTTCTGGATGTTGGCGTGGCTGCGCTCGTTGATGTAGCGGCTCTGCGGATCGTCCTGGGCCTCCTTGGGCCAGGTCGAGATCAGGTAATAGTTCAGCGCCGGCCGGCAGCTGGAGCAGCCATTGGGGGTGCGCCAGCCCAGCGTCGATTGCACCGCGTCGATCGTCAGCAGGCGCTGGTCGAGGATGGCCGCGCGCACATCGGCATGGCTCTGGTCGGTGCAGCCGCACATCGCCTTCTTCTTCGGTGCGGCCGAGTAGTCGCCGCCGGCGGTGAACATCAGCAGCTGTTCGACCAGGCCGGTGCAGGATCCGCAGGAGGCGCTGGCCTTGGTCTGCTTGCGCACCTCCTCGAGCGTGAACAGGCCCTTGTCCTTGATCGCCTTGCAAATGGCGCCCTTGGTCACGCCGTTGCAGCCGCAGACCTCGTCGGCATCCAGCATCGCCGCGGTCTTGTTGTGGCCCTGGTGGCCGACGTCCCCGATATTGCTCTCGCCGAACATCAGCTTGTCGCGGATATCACTGATCTTGCGGCCCTCGCGCAAGAGCTTGAAGTACCAGCTGCCATCGACCGTGTCGCCATAGAGGCAGGCGCCGACCAGTTTGTCGTCCTTGATCACCAGCTTCTTGTAAACCCCGGCAAAGGGGTCGCTCATCACCACCTCTTCAAATCCCTCGCCGCCCATGAAGTCGCCGGCCGAGAACAGGTCGATGCCGGTGACCTTGAGCTTGGTGCTGGTCTGGCTGCCGGTGTAGCGGCCGATGCCGAACTGGGCCAGGTGCGTGGCGCAGACCTTGCCCTGCTCGAACAACGGCGCGACCAGCCCGTAGGCAATGCCGCGATGGGCCGCGCATTCGCCGACCGAATAGATGCGCGGATCGGTGGTCGTCTGCATCGTGTCGCTGACGACGATGCCGCGGTTGCAGTACAGGCCGGCGCTCTCGGCCAGCGCGGTGTTGGGGCGTATGCCGGCGGCCATCACCACCAGATCGGCCGGGATTTCCTTGCCATCCTTGAACTGCACCGCCATCACACGGCCGTCCTTGTCGCCGATCAAGGCTTGAGTCTGCGCGCCGAGCATGAACTTCAGGCCGCGTGCCTCCAGCGACTTGCGCAGCAGATCACCGGCCTGGTCGTCGAGCTGGCGCTCCATCAGCCAGCCGGCGATATGGATCACGGTGACCTGCATGCCACGCAACATCAGGCCGTTCGCCGCCTCCAGGCCCAAGAGGCCGCCGCCGATGACCACGGCGTGCCGGTACTTGGTGGCCGCCTCGATCATCTGATTGGTGTCGGCGATGTCGCGGTAGGCGATCACGCCGTCCAGTTCCTTGCCGGGAATGGGCAGGATGAAGGGGCTGGAGCCGGTGGCGATCAAGAGCCGGTCGTATTCGGCTTCGGTGCCATCCTCGGCAATCACCTTGCGGCGGATGCGATCGATCGTGGTGACCTTTTTGCCCAGATGGAGGCTGATGCCCTGGTCGGCATACCAGCTCAAGGGGTTGAGCACGATCTCGTCGAGCGTCTGCTCGCCGGCCAGCACCGGGCTCAGGAGGATGCGGTTGTAGTTCGGGTGCGGCTCAGCGCCGAACACCGTGATGTCGTAGATGTCCGGAGCGATCTTCAGCAGCTCTTCCAGCGTGCGCACACCGGCCATGCCGTTGCCCACCATCACCAGCTTCATCTTTTTCATACAAACCTCTCGACACTGTTGAAGTACTTGCAATTGCCATGCCGGCTTGCCGCCTGCGTGGCGCGCACCAAGATGGGGTTGGTTTGGGCCCACAGCGCCTGCTCGGGCTTGGTGCTCAGCCCGGCGCTGTGACGACAATCGTGGCCATGAGCTTTGACATCGCCATCGGTTTGAGCAGCGAGCGCGGTCCGCGCGAGGGCAACGAAGACTTCGCCGCCGTGCAGCGCCCGACGCCCCAGGATGAGGCGATGGGCTGGATTGCGGCACTGGCCGACGGCGTGTCCACCGGCGGCGGCGGCCGCATCGCGGCGCAGACCACTGTCATGAGCCTGGTGCAGGACTATTTCGGCACCCCGCCCGGCTGGGACACCACGGTCGCACTCGACCGACTGATACGGGCCCAGAACGCCTGGCTGGCCGACCACAACCGCCGTGCCAGCAACACCGGCTCGGAAAGCTCGGCGCTGACCACGCTCAGCGTGCTGGTGCTGCGCGGCCACAGCTACACCTTGGCCCATGTCGGCGACAGCCGCATCTGGCTGCTCAGGGGTGAAGAGCTCACCCAGCTGACCCAGGACCATGCGCTGGACCGCTCCGGCCTGAATCGGCTGACCCGCGCCGTCGGTCTCGATGACACCGTGCGCGTGGACTACGCCCAGGGCGAGTTGCGCGCTGGCGACCGGCTGCTGCTGACCAGCGATGGCGTCCACGGCCTGCTGCGCGGCAAACGCCTGCTGGCCCTGGCCAGCAGCGGCGAGGCGCAAGCCTGCGCCGACGCGCTGGTGCAGGCCGCGCTGGCAGCCGGCGGCAGCGACAACGCCACCGCCCTGGTGCTGCAGGTGCGCGGCCTGGCGCCAAGCCAGTACAGCGATGTGCGGGGCGCCGGCCAGCGCCTGCCGACGGCGCCAAAGCTGCGAGTCGGCGAGCGGCTCGACGGCATGACCATCACCCGCCTGGTCGCCGACAACGGCGTGCACCGGCTCTACCAGGCCCGCCGCGGCGACGGCAGCCTGGTGGCGATCAAGGCCCTGCACGAGGCCCGCGCCAGCGACGCCGAGGAGCGCGCGATGCTGGCCCACGAGGGCTGGCTGGGCCAGCGCCTCGGCGAGAAACTGTCGGCCACCGAGGCCGGGGGCTTCGTGCGCGTGCACGAGCTGCAGGACCCCAGCGCCTTCTACCTCTTGTTCGACTGGCACAGCGGCCAGACCCTGGAGCAGCTGATGGCCGCCCAGGGCCGCCCCGAGCTGGCACCCTTTCTGGCCGGCGCCACCGCGCTGGCCAAGGCACTCGGCCGGCTGCACCGCGCCGGCGTCGTGCACCGCGACATCAAGCCCGGCAATCTGCACCTCGGCGACGACGGCCAGTGGCGCATCCTCGACCTTGGCGTGGCCCTGTCCGGCCGCGAACCCGAGGCGTTGCGCGATCTGCATGCCGGCACGCCCAGCTACATCAACCCGGAGCAATGGGCCGAACCGCCTGGACCTCATTCGGCTGCCGACGCCGGCAGCGATCTCTACGCCTTGGGCGTGACGCTGTACCAATGGCTGACCGGCCGCCTGCCCTATGGCGAGATCGAGCCCTATCAGAGCGGGCGCTTCCGCCAGGATCCGCAAGCCCCATCGCGCAGCCTGCCCCAGGTGCCGATCTGGCTGGATCATGTCTTGCTGAAGGCCGTGTCCCGTGAGCGCAAGCTGCGCTTCGAGACCGCCGAAGAGTTGCTGCTGGCCCTGGAGCGCGGCGCCTCGCGCCCGCTGCCCGCGCCCGGCAGCACGCCGCTGGCGCGGCGCAACCCGCTGGCGCTGTGGCAGATCGGACTCGCTGTGTCGGCAATCCTGAATCTGCTGCTGATCTACTGGCTGCTGTTCCTGCCCAAATAGGCACCGAACCCAGCGGCTATAGGCCGCTTCGTCACTCATGCTGGAACCCCCTCGTGGAGGGGGCTCGGGGGAGCCCCATGTCCCGCCCATCGGGCGGAGCGAGTCGGGCTCGCCCGCCGCGCTCCGCCCAGGTTCGGGTCCAGCGAATCTGCATCACGCGCATCACGCCCAGCATCAGCAGCGACAGCACGCCGAAGACGACGAAGCCCCACAGATAGGTGCCCAGATACTGCTTGGACAGGCCCATCAAGTTGGGCACCAGGCCACCGCCTAAAGCGCCGATCTCGCCAATCATCGAGCCGGCCACCGCGGTGGCCGGCTCGATGATTGGCGAGATCGGCGCTTTAGGCGGTGGCCTGGTGCCCAACTTGATGGGCCTGTCCAAGCAGTATCTGGGCACCTATCTGTGGGGCTTCGTCGTCTTCGGCGTGCTGTCGCTGCTGATGCTGGGCGTGATGCGCGTGATGCAGATTCGCTGGACCCGAACCTGGGCGGAGCGCGGCGGGCGAGCCCGACTCGCTCCGCCCGATGGGCGGGACATGGGGCTCCCCCGAGCCCCCTCCACGAGGGGGTTCCAGCATGAGTGACGAAGCGGCCTATAGCCGCTGGGTTCGGTGCCTATTTGGGCAGGAACAGCAGCCAGTAGATCAGCAGCAGATTCAGGATTGCCGACACAGCGAGTCCGATCTGCCACAGCGCCAGCGGGTTGCGCCGCGCCAGCGGCGTGCTGCCGGGCGCGGGCAGCGGGCGCGAGGCGCCGCGCTCCAGGGCCAGCAGCAACTCTTCGGCGGTCTCGAAGCGCAGCTTGCGCTCACGGGACACGGCCTTCAGCAAGACATGATCCAGCCAGATCGGCACCTGGGGCAGGCTGCGCGATGGGGCTTGCGGATCCTGGCGGAAGCGCCCGCTCTGATAGGGCTCGATCTCGCCATAGGGCAGGCGGCCGGTCAGCCATTGGTACAGCGTCACGCCCAAGGCGTAGAGATCGCTGCCGGCGTCGGCAGCCGAATGAGGTCCAGGCGGTTCGGCCCATTGCTCCGGGTTGATGTAGCTGGGCGTGCCGGCATGCAGATCGCGCAACGCCTCGGGTTCGCGGCCGGACAGGGCCACGCCAAGGTCGAGGATGCGCCACTGGCCGTCGTCGCCGAGGTGCAGATTGCCGGGCTTGATGTCGCGGTGCACGACGCCGGCGCGGTGCAGCCGGCCGAGTGCCTTGGCCAGCGCGGTGGCGCCGGCCAGAAAGGGTGCCAGCTCGGGGCGGCCCTGGGCGGCCATCAGCTGCTCCAGGGTCTGGCCGCTGTGCCAGTCGAACAAGAGGTAGAAGGCGCTGGGGTCCTGCAGCTCGTGCACGCGCACGAAGCCCCCGGCCTCGGTGGCCGACAGTTTCTCGCCGAGGCGCTGGCCCAGCCAGCCCTCGTGGGCCAGCATCGCGCGCTCCTCGGCGTCGCTGGCGCGGGCCTCGTGCAGGGCCTTGATCGCCACCAGGCTGCCGTCGCCGCGGCGGGCCTGGTAGAGCCGGTGCACGCCGTTGTCGGCGACCAGGCGGGTGATGGTCATGCCGTCGAGCCGCTCGCCGACTCGCAGCTTTGGCGCCGTCGGCAGGCGCTGGCCGGCGCCCCGCACATCGCTGTACTGGCTTGGCGCCAGGCCGCGCACCTGCAGCACCAGGGCGGTGGCGTTGTCGCTGCCGCCGGCTGCCAGCGCGGCCTGCACCAGCGCGTCGGCGCAGGCTTGCGCCTCGCCGCTGCTGGCCAGGGCCAGCAGGCGTTTGCCGCGCAGCAGGCCGTGGACGCCATCGCTGGTCAGCAGCAGCCGGTCGCCAGCGCGCAACTCGCCCTGGGCGTAGTCCACGCGCACGGTGTCATCGAGACCGACGGCGCGGGTCAGCCGATTCAGGCCGGAGCGGTCCAGCGCATGGTCCTGGGTCAGCTGGGTGAGCTCTTCACCCCTGAGCAGCCAGATGCGGCTGTCGCCGACATGGGCCAAGGTGTAGCTGTGGCCGCGCAGCACCAGCACGCTGAGCGTGGTCAGCGCCGAGCTTTCCGAGCCGGTGTTGCTGGCACGGCGGTTGTGGTCGGCCAGCCAGGCGTTCTGGGCCCGTATCAGTCGGTCGAGTGCGACCGTGGTGTCCCAGCCGGGCGGGGTGCCGAAATAGTCCTGCACCAGGCTCATGACAGTGGTCTGCGCCGCGATGCGGCCGCCGCCGCCGGTGGACACGCCGTCGGCCAGTGCCGCAATCCAGCCCATCGCCTCATCCTGGGGCGTCGGGCGCTGCACGGCGGCGAAGTCTTCGTTGCCCTCGCGCGGACCGCGCTCGCTGCTCAAACCGATGGCGATGTCAAAGCTCATGGCCACGATTGTCGTCACAGCGCCGGGCTGAGCACCAAGCCCGAGCAGGCGCTGTGGGCCCAAACCAACCCCATCTTGGTGCGCGCCACGCAGGCGGCAAGCCGGCATGGCAATTGCAAGTACTTCAACAGTGTCGAGAGGTTTGTATGAAAAAGATGAAGCTGGTGATGGTGGGCAACGGCATGGCCGGTGTGCGCACGCTGGAAGAGCTGCTGAAGATCGCTCCGGACATCTACGACATCACGGTGTTCGGCGCTGAGCCGCACCCGAACTACAACCGCATCCTCCTGAGCCCGGTGCTGGCCGGCGAGCAGACGCTCGACGAGATCGTGCTCAACCCCTTGAGCTGGTATGCCGACCAGGGCATCAGCCTCCATCTGGGCAAAAAGGTCACCACGATCGATCGCATCCGCCGCAAGGTGATTGCCGAGGATGGCACCGAAGCCGAATACGACCGGCTCTTGATCGCCACCGGCTCCAGCCCCTTCATCCTGCCCATTCCCGGCAAGGAACTGGACGGCGTGATCGCCTACCGCGACATCGCCGACACCAATCAGATGATCGAGGCGGCCACCAAGTACCGGCACGCCGTGGTCATCGGCGGCGGCCTCTTGGGCCTGGAGGCGGCGAACGGCCTGATGTTGCGTGGCATGCAGGTCACCGTGATCCATATCGCCGGCTGGCTGATGGAGCGCCAGCTCGACGACCAGGCCGGTGATCTGCTGCGCAAGTCGCTGGAGGCACGCGGCCTGAAGTTCATGCTCGGCGCGCAGACTCAAGCCTTGATCGGCGACAAGGACGGCCGTGTGATGGCGGTGCAGTTCAAGGATGGCAAGGAAATCCCGGCCGATCTGGTGGTGATGGCCGCCGGCATACGCCCCAACACCGCGCTGGCCGAGAGCGCCGGCCTGTACTGCAACCGCGGCATCGTCGTCAGCGACACGATGCAGACGACCACCGATCCGCGCATCTATTCGGTCGGCGAATGCGCGGCCCATCGCGGCATTGCCTACGGGCTGGTCGCGCCGTTGTTCGAGCAGGGCAAGGTCTGCGCCACGCACCTGGCCCAGTTCGGCATCGGCCGCTACACCGGCAGCCAGACCAGCACCAAGCTCAAGGTCACCGGCATCGACCTGTTCTCGGCCGGCGACTTCATGGGCGGCGAGGGATTTGAAGAGGTGGTGATGAGCGACCCCTTTGCCGGGGTTTACAAGAAGCTGGTGATCAAGGACGACAAACTGGTCGGCGCCTGCCTCTATGGCGACACGGTCGATGGCAGCTGGTACTTCAAGCTCTTGCGCGAGGGCCGCAAGATCAGTGATATCCGCGACAAGCTGATGTTCGGCGAGAGCAATATCGGGGACGTCGGCCACCAGGGCCACAACAAGACCGCGGCGATGCTGGATGCCGACGAGGTCTGCGGCTGCAACGGCGTGACCAAGGGCGCCATTTGCAAGGCGATCAAGGACAAGGGCCTGTTCACGCTCGAGGAGGTGCGCAAGCAGACCAAGGCCAGCGCCTCCTGCGGATCCTGCACCGGCCTGGTCGAACAGCTGCTGATGTTCACCGCCGGCGGCGACTACTCGGCCGCACCGAAGAAGAAGGCGATGTGCGGCTGCACCGACCAGAGCCATGCCGATGTGCGCGCGGCCATCCTCGACCAGCGCCTGCTGACGATCGACGCGGTGCAATCGACGCTGGGCTGGCGCACCCCCAATGGCTGCTCCAGCTGCCGGCCGGCGCTGAACTATTACCTGATCTCGACCTGGCCCAAGGAGGCCCAGGACGATCCGCAGAGCCGCTACATCAACGAGCGCAGCCACGCCAACATCCAGAAGGACGGCACCTACTCGGTGATCCCGCGCATGTGGGGCGGCGAGACGACGGCGTCGGAGCTGCGCCGCATCGCCGACGCGGTGGACAAGTACAAGATTCCCACCGTCAAGGTCACCGGCGGCCAGCGCATCGACCTCTTGGGCGTGAAGAAGGAGGATCTGGTCGATGTCTGGAAGGACATAGGCATGCCCTCGGGCCATGCCTATGCCAAGGCGCTGCGCACGGTGAAGACCTGTGTCGGCTCCGAGTGGTGCCGCATGGGCACGCAGGACAGCACGCAGATGGGAAAGGACCTGGAGCGCGCGATGTGGCGCATGTATGCGCCGCACAAGGTCAAGTTCGCCGTGTCCGGCTGCCCGCGCAACTGCGCCGAGGCCGGCATCAAGGACGTCGGCATCATCGGCGTGGACAGCGGCTGGGAGATGTACGTGGCCGGCAACGGCGGCATCAAGACCGAGGTTGCCCACTTCTTCTGCAAGCTGAAAACGCCCGAAGAGGTGCTGGAGTACACCGGCGCCTTCATGCAGCTCTATCGCAAGGAGGGCTGGTACCTGGAGCGCACCGTGCACTACGTCTCGCGCGTCGGCCTGGACTATGTGAAGGCCAAGATCCTCGATGACCACGCAGGCCGCAAGGCGCTGTGGGCCGAGCTGCAGTTCGCGCTCGATGGTGAACCGGACCCCTGGTTCGATTTCGACAAGGCCAAGGTGGATTTGCGCCAGTTCAAGGCGGTGGAAGGGAGTGCGGCATGAGTGAAGTCACGACAGCGTGGAAAACCATCTGCAAGGTGGACGACATTCCGGTGCAGGGCGCTCGCCGTGTGCAACGCAAGGCCGGCCCCCAGGTGGCGGTGTTCCGCGCCAGCGACGACCGCGTGTTCGCGCTGCTCGATCGTTGCCCGCACAAGGGCGGCCCGCTGAGCCAGGGCATCGTCTTTGGCCACAGCGTCGCCTGCCCGCTGCACAACTGGACCATCGCGCTGGACAGCGGCGAGGCCCAGGCGCCCGATGTGGGCTGCGCGGTGCGCTTCGAGGTCCGCCTTGTTGAGGGGCAGGTCTTGCTGAATCAGCAGGAGCTGGACACCCTGGCCATCGATCTGCCGGCGCTGGTGGCCGGGCCTTGTAGCAAGGTGGCCTGAAATGAAACTGCTCGAATCGCCACGGGGTGCTGGTGCTTGGCGCCTCGCTTTGTTGGGGCGGCAGAGGAGGCGGGGGGCCGGCCACTGCGGGCTGAAGCTTGGGCCGGTCCCTTCGGACCGACCTACAGCTTCTTTATGCCCTCAGTGGCCGGCCCCCCACCCCCTCTGCGGATGCTCGGGTGGCCGCCAACCGAGAATTTGGCGCGCCGTGCACGCCGGTGCCAGCAGGGGCGAGGGCGTGCCGGTCGCAGCGGGCATAAAGAAGCCGAAGTCCGGTCCGTTAAGGGCCGGGCGATGCTTCAGCCCGCAGCGGCCGGTGCGCCCTCGTCCCTGCCGCTTTGCCTTGAATGAGTTCGAAGCGCGGTGGAGTGACTAAGATGGAAGAGACTCGCTCCACCTGTCCCTACTGTGGTGTTGGCTGCGGCGTCATCATTGAGAGCGCGTCAGGCCAGATCACCGGTGTTCGTGGCGACCCGGACCATCCGGCCAACTTCGGGCGCCTCTGCACCAAGGGCTCGACCCTGCACCTGACGGCCACGCCCGAGGTGCTGCAGACCCGACGGCTGCTGACGCCACAGTGGCGGTTGCAGCGCGGCGGCGCGCTGCAACCCTTGAGCTGGAGCGACGCCACCGCCCGCATCGCCGACAGGCTGGACGCGATACGCGCCGAGCATGGCCCGGATGCGATTGCGTTCTACATCTCCGGCCAGTTGCTGACCGAGGACTATCACGCGTTCAACAAGCTGGCGCGCGGCCTGGTCGGCACCAACAATATCGACAGTAATTCGCGGCTGTGCATGAGCTCGGCCGTGGTCGGCTACAAGCAGGGCCTGGGCGCCGATGCGCCGCCCTGCAGCTATGACGACCTGAACCACGCCGACTGCGTGTTCATCACCGGCGCCAACCCGGCCTGGGCCCACCCGGTGTTGTTCCGCCGGCTCGAAGACGCTCGCGCCGCCCGCCCCGGCATGAAGATCATCGTCGTCGATCCGCGCCGTACCGAGTCGGCTGAGTTCGCCGACCTGCATCTGCAGATCGCTCCCGGCACCGATGTTGCGCTGTGTCTGGGCATGCTGCACGCCTGCATCTGGGAGGAGTGGCTGGACCGCGACTTCATCGCCGCCCACACCGATGGCTTTGCGGCGCTGAAAGACCTGGTGCTCGACATGCCGCCGCGGGAGGCCGCGCGCATCTGCGGCATCGCACTGGACGACCTGATGCAGGCCGCACAGTGGTTCGCACGCTCGCCGGCCACCCTGTCGCTCTACTGCCAGGGGCTGAACCAGAGCAGCAGCGGCACGGCCAAGAACACGGCGCTGATCAATCTGCATCTGGCTACCGGCCAGATCGGCCGCGCCGGTGCAGGCCCGTTCTCGCTGACCGGACAGCCGAATGCGATGGGCGGGCGCGAGGCCGGAGGCATGGCCACGTTGCTGCCGGGCCACCGCGACCCGGGCAATGCCGCACACCGCGACGAGATTGCCCGGCTGTGGGGGGTGCCTGCGCTGCCCGAGACTCCGGGCAAGACGGCCGTCGAGCTGTTCGAGGCCGCCGCGCGCGGTGAAATCAAGGCGCTGTGGATTGCCTGCACCAACCCGGCCCAGTCCATGCCCGACCAGGCCCTGGTGCGCCGCGCGATGGAGCGCTGCGAGCTGGTGATACTGCAGGAGGCTTTTGCCGACACCGCCACCGCCGCCTATGCGGACCTGCTGCTGCCGGCCGCCACCTGGGGCGAGAAGGACGGCACGGTCACCAACAGCGAGCGACGCATCAGCCGCGTTCGTGCGGCGGTGCCGGCGCCGGGCCAGGCGCGGCCGGATTGGCAGATTGTTTGCGATGTGGCCCGGCAGCTGGAGGCCCGCTGGCGGCCCGGTCAGCCCAGCCTGTTCGCGCACACCGGCAGCGAAGGCCTGTGGCTGGAGCACCGCGAGGCCACCCGCGGCCGCGATCTGGACATCGGCGGGCTGAGCTTTGCGCTGCTCGATGAGCAGGGCCCGCAACAATGGCCGTTTCCCGAGGGTGCAAGCGAAGGCGTCGCGCGGCTGTACCAGGACCATCGATTTGCCACCGAGAATGGCCGCGCCCGCTTCATCGCCAAGGCCTACCAGCCCGCCGCCGAAAGACCCGATGCCCGCTACCCGCTGGTGCTCAACACCGGCCGCATGCGCGACCAGTGGCATGGCATGAGCCGCAGCGGCGTGGTCGGCAAGCTGTTCGGCCACGAGGGCACGCCGGCCCTGCGCATGAGTCCGCACGACCTGCCGCGCCGGGGGCTGAACGATGGTGACCTGGTGCGGGTGCGCTCGCGCCGCGGCGAACTGGTGCTGCCGCTGCTGGCCGACGAGGGCGTCAAGCCGGCCCAGGCCTATGTGGCCATGCACTGGGGTCAGGAGTTTGTCTCCGGCCGCGCCGCGAATGGCCAGGCCCTGCTGGGCATCAATGCCGCCACGCAAAGCGCCTCTTGCCCCGACTCCCGGCAACCCGAGCTGAAGTTCGCCAGCGTTAGCGTGGAACGGCTGGAGCTGCCCTGGCGCCTCAGCGCCGCGGCCTGGTGCGGGCCTGGCGAGAGCGCGGCCATGGCGCAACGTTTGCGCGCGCTGATGAGCCACCTGGACTACGGCAGCTGCGTGCCGGTGGCTGGCCGCGACGGCCTGGAGGGCTGGAGCTTCGAGGGAGCCAGCGCCGCGCCGTTGACGCAAACGCTGATCACCGCTTTTGCCGAGGCGCTGGGGCTGAACCAGCCCGGCCTGCTGCGCTATGCCGACACCCGTCGAGGCCGCTGCCGCCTGCTGCGCCTGGCCGGCACCGGCGAGGACGCGCGGCTGCAGGCCGTGCTGCGCGTCGGCGAGGGCCGTGAGGGTGCCTGGCTGCTGAATCTGTGGCGCGATGCCGAGCCGGTCGCGCCACACGGCCGCTGGCTTCTCGCGCCCGAGGCTGGTACGCCGGCCGGCCTGGTCGAGCGCAGCGCCCAGATCTGCAACTGCCTGGACGTCAGCGAGGCCCGCATCACCGATTGCCTGGGGCGCGCCAGCGGTGATGCAGCCACGCGCCTGGCGAGCTTGCAGGCCGAACTGCGCTGCGGCACCCAATGCGGCTCCTGCCTGCCCAGCCTGCGCCGGCTCGTCGCGGCCACTCCCGTCAAAGTTATCGAAGAGGTGAATTCATGAACGCAAACTCTGCTCCCCGCGTCAGCCTGGTCGGTGCCGGCCCCGGTGATCCCGAGCTGCTGACCCTGCGCGCGCTGAGTCGCCTGCAGGCCGCCGATGTGGTGCTGTGCGACGACCTGGTGGACCGCCGCGTGCTGGGCTTGTTGCGCCCCGATGCTCGTGTCCTTCATGTCGGCAAGCGCGGCGGCTGCGTGTCGACCTCCCAGGCCTTCATCCACCAGCTGATGCTGCGCGAGGCCCGGGAGGGCAAGCGGGTGGTGCGGCTCAAGGGCGGTGATCCGTTCGTGTTCGGCCGTGGTGGCGAGGAGTGCCAGGCCTTGCGGGAGGCCGGCATTGAGGTAGAGGTCGTGCCCGGCATCACCGCCGGAATTGCCGCACCGGCGGCCGTTGGCATCCCGGTCACCGACCGCCGCCATGCGCCCGGCGTGGCCTTCGTCACCGGCCACAACCGCGCCGATGCCGAGTCTGGCGCCGGCCCTGATTGGGCCGCACTGGCGCGCAGCGGCCTGACCCTGGTGATCTATATGGGCCTGGCCCGCTGCGAGGCCCTGGTGGCCGAGCTGCGTGGCGCCGGCATGGACGGCGACACGCCCGCCGCCGCGATTGCTGCCGCGCACACGCCGCAGCAACGCCAGCTGCTATGCACCCTGGACGGCCTGGCCCAGGGTCTGCGCGACGAGCAGATCAGCAGCCCGGCCATCCTTGTCATCGGCGAGGTGGTCCGCGAGGCCCATGGCTGGGCCGAGCTGACGCAGCAGCTGCAGCAGCGCGCCCTGGCCGGTTAACTCAAGCGGAAGCCCCGCACCAACCCCGACAACTTGATCGCCTGCTCCTTCAGCGACTCGGCTGCGGCGGCGCTCTGCTCGACCAGCGCGGCGTTCTGCTGCGTCATCTGATCGAGCTGTATCACCGAGCCGTTGACCTGGCCTATGCCCTGGCTTTGCTCGACCGTGCTGGCGCTGATCTCGGCAATGATGTCGGTCACGCGTTTGACGCTGGCAACGATCTCACCCATTGTCGTGCCGGCGTCCTGCACCAGGCGGGCACCGGTCTCGACCTTGTCCACGCTGCTGCCGATCAGGGTCTTGATCTCCTTGGCGGCCTCGGCGCTGCGCTGGGCCAGTGATCGAACCTCACTGGCCACCACCGCGAAACCACGGCCCTGCTCGCCGGCCCGTGCGGCTTCGACGGCCGCATTCAAGGCCAGGATATTGGTCTGGAAGGCAATGCCGTCGATGACGCCGATGATGTCGGCAATCTTCTTCGAGCTGGTGTTGATCTCGTCCATCGTAGCCACCACCTGGGCCACCACCGAGCCGCCGCGCTGCGCCACCTCGGCGGCGCTACTGGCCAGCTGGTTGGCGGTGGCAGCGCTGTCGGCGCTCTGGCGCACGGTGCCGGTCAGCTCGGTCATCGCGCTGGCGGCCTGCTGCAGGTTCGAGGCGGTCTGCTCGGTGCGCTGGCTGAGGTCGGTGTTGCCGGTGGCGATCTCGGCGCTGGCGGTCTGGATGCTGTCGGCGCTGTGGCGCACCTCGCCGACCACCTGGTTCAGCGAGGCCTTCATCTTGTCGAGGGCGCGCAGCACATCGCCGATTTCGTCGCCGCGGGCCGTCTCCAGGCTGCCGGTCAGGTCGCCCTGGCCGATGCGCTCGGCCATCTTGGCCACTTCGCGCAGCGGGGCGGAGATCGCGCGCACCAGGTACAGGGTGCTCACCGCCAGCATCAGCACAACCAGGCCCATCACGCCAGCCACCGTCCAGACGGTTCGCATCCGCTCGGCGCCGGCCTGCTCGCGCAACTGGTCCGACTTGGCTTGCTGCAGCTTGACGAAGTCCTGTTGCCGGGCGAGATAGTCGGCCACGGCGGGCAGCATCTTGTCCTTGAGCATGGCATTCGCGCCATCGGCATTGCCGCCGGTCTTGAGCTTGGTGGCCTCGCCGCGGATCGCGATGTAGGTCGTGCGGGCCTCGGCCACGCGAGCCATCGTCGCCTTCTCGTCGTCTTCCTGGGCCAGCGCGTCCAGCTGCTTCTGGATATCGGAGATGGCGGCCGTGGTGGCGTCGATATCGGGCTTGAGCATGATGCCGACGTTCGGATCGGTGCTGACCAGGCTGGCCACCGCACGACTGGCATTGGTCTCGGTCATGCCTCGCCAGCGCAGCGCCAGCTCGAACTTGCTCTGCTGGCGCTCCTGTACCAGCTTGGCGGCGGCCTGCAGCCCGCTGGTGCGGCTGGCGGAGGCCAGGGTCATCAAGGCCATGGTCACGCCCAGGGCGACGGTCGGCAACCAGAGCCGGGCGGAAATGCTGAGCTTCTTCATGGCGCGAACATCCCTTCTTGACGGTTCCAACAGATTGCAGGCCCAGCTTATCCGGCTTCGCCCCGAGCTGGTGCATCCATCCCTCTGTTAGGCTGTGGTTTCTGTGAACTCTCACTGGCAGCGATGAGCTTTCTGGCCATAGACATCGGCAATACGCGCCTGAAGTGGGCGCAGTACGCATCGCCCCAGCCCGGTGCCGCGCTGCTGGCCCATGGGGCGGTGTTTCTGGAGAACATTGACCAGCTGGCGGAGAGCGAATGGCAGGCGCTGCCGGCGCCGCACTCCATCCTCGGCTGCAATGTGGCCGGTGATGCGATACGCCGCCGCGTCGAGGAGCAGTTGGACGAGCTGTGGGAGCTCGAGCCGCGCTGGGTCGTGTCCTCGCTGCAGGCCGGTGGCATCACCAGCGGCTATGACCACCCTGGCCGCCTGGGCGCGGACCGCTTTGTTGCGTTGATCGGCGCCCGCTGGCACGTGCTGGCCCGAGGTCCGGCCCGGCCGGCGCTGGTGGTGATGGTGGGCACGGCGGTGACCGTCGATGCGCTGGACCAGAACGGCCATTTCCTCGGCGGCCTGATACTGCCCGGCCACGGCATCATGCTGCGTGCGCTGGAGGGCGGCACGGCCGGCCTGCGCGTGCCCACCGGCGAGGTGCGGGAGTTCCCGACCAACACCTCGGACGCCCTGACCAGCGGCGGCACCTACGCCATCACCGGCGCGATCGAGCGCATGCACCGCCACCTGAGCCAGCGCTGCAGCGCGCATTGCGCCCATGCCCCCGTCACGCTGATGACCGGCGGTGCCGGCTGGAAGGTGGCGCCGGCGCTTGACGTGCCACACGAGCTGGTCGAGTCGCTGATCTTCGACGGCATGCTGGCCCTGCAGTCGCATCGGCTGGCCCTGTAGGGCGACTCGGGCCGCCTGACTCCCCTGCGGTGAGGATGCGCCAATGTGGCGGCTTGCCTGCTGTTCGATGGCGCCGGTACCCGGCTCAATCTGTGCGGGGTTGCCTTGTTCAGTGGCGGTGGCGGCGGCCGACTCGATCTGAGCGGCCTGCAGATCAGCTTCCGCGGCCTGGGTGCCACCGATCCGAATGCCTCTCGGGCCAGCGGCGGATTCAGCGCCGACGGCGGTGCTGCTGCGTCGCTCAAAGAATGTAGCGCGACAAATCCTCGTTGCGCGCCAGCTCGGCCAGTTTGCCGTCCACCACCGCGGCGTCGATGGTGAAGGTCTGACCGGCGCGGTTGGGCGCGTCGAAGCTGACCTCGTCGAGCAGGCGCTCCATCACGGTGGACAGGCGGCGGGCGCCGATGTTCTCGGTGCGCTCGTTGACGTCGTAGGCGATCTGCGCGAGGCGGCGGATGCCGTCTGGCGCAAAGGCCAGGGTCACGCCCTCGGTGGCCAGCAGGGCCTGGTACTGCTTGACCAGACTGGCATGGGTGCTGGTCAGGATGGCCTCGAAGTCATCGACCGACAGCGAGCCCAGCTCGACGCGGATCGGAAAACGCCCCTGCAGCTCCGGGATCAGATCGCTGGGCTTGGCCAGGTGGAAGGCACCCGAGGCAATGAACAGGATGTGGTCGGTCTTGACCATGCCGTACTTGGTGTTCACCGTCGTGCCCTCGACCAGGGGCAGCAGATCGCGCTGCACGCCCTGGCGCGAGACTTCGGCGCCATTGCCCTCGCTGCGCGAGGCGACCTTGTCGATCTCGTCAATGAAGACGATGCCGTTCTGTTCGGCGTTGTGCAGGGCCGTGGTCTTGATCTCGTCCTCGTTGACGAGCTTGCCGGCTTCTTCTTCGACCAGCAGCTTCATCGCCTCGGCGATCTTCACCTTGCGCGTCTTGCGCTTGCCCGCGCCCATCTGCGAGAACATGCCCTTGAGCTGCTCGGCCATCTCTTCCATGCCTTGCGGGCCCATGATCTCCAGCGCCGGCCGGGCTTCGGCCAGGTCGACCTCGATCTCCTTGTCGTCCAGCGCGCCCTCGCGCAGGCGCTTGCGCATCACCTGGCGGGCCGTGCTTTCATTCGCAGCAGCGGGGCCAGGTATTGCTGCCGGGGCCGGCGCGGCAAAGCCGAAGTCGCTCCCGCTCGACGCGCCACGGGGCGGCGGCACCAGGATGTCGAGCACGCGCTCCTCGGCGGCGTCCTCGGCGCGGGTGCGCTGGCGGCGCATCTGCGTCTCGCGTTCCTGCTTGACGGCCATGTCCACCAGGTCGCGGATGATGCTGTCCACATCCTTGCCGACATAGCCGACCTCGGTGAACTTGGTCGCCTCGACCTTGATGAAGGGGGCGTCGGCCAGCTTGGCCAGGCGGCGTGCGATCTCGGTCTTGCCCACGCCGGTGGGGCCGATCATCAGGATGTTCTTCGGCGTGATTTCGCCGCGCAGCTTTTCGTCGACCTGCTGGCGGCGCCAACGGTTGCGCATGGCGATGGCCACGGCGCGCTTGGCGGCCTGCTGGCCGACGATGTGGCGGTCCAGTTCGGAGACGATTTCTTGA
>Ga0187842_1000295_pt1 | contig 26126 bp, 20 predicted proteins | sample SpaLakP09_SKY_41_FD_134514 | JGI IMG/M metagenome (GOLD analysis project Ga0187842, IMG submission 134514) | Oligotrophic lake water microbial communities from Sparkling Lake, Wisconsin, USA - SP09_SKY_41 | ecosystem: Environmental > Aquatic > Freshwater > Lake | place: USA: Sparkling Lake... | reverse complement strand
CCGCCGTCGTCATCTGCTACCGGCCCAAGAGCGCCATCCGCGACGTGGGCAAGGCGCTGGGCTTCAGTGAGGCGCAGATCGACGTGATGAGCAGCGACCACAGCGGCTGGAGCACCCAGGTGCTGCCCGAGGAGCACCGCCTCGACCTGCTGCAGCGGCTGGGCATGGCCGACGACGACCCACGCCTGCAGCAGCTCATCACGCTGGGCCGCCAGCTCAACGGCTTGCCGCGCCACCTCAGCCAGCACGTCGGCGGCTTCGTGCTGACGCAGGGGCCGCTGGAGCGGCTCGTGCCCATCGAGAACGCGACCATGAAGGACCGCAGCGTCATCGAATGGGACAAGGACGACATCGACGAACTGAAGATGATGAAGGTCGACGTGCTGGCGCTGGGCATGCTCAGCGCCATCCGCCGCTGCTTCGATCTCGTCAACACGATGCGCGGCACGGCCATCGACCTGACCATCCCCGACAACGACACCGCCACCTACGACATGATCTGCAAGGCCGACACCGTCGGCGTGTTCCAGATCGAGAGCCGCGCGCAGATGTCCATGCTGCCGCGCCTGCGGCCACGCAAGTACTACGACCTGGTGATCGAGGTGGCCATCGTGCGGCCCGGGCCCATCGAGGGCGGCATGGTGCACCCCTACCTGAAGAACCGCGTCTTGCCGCCCGATCAGATCAAGTACCCCAAGGACGATCTGAGAGTGGCGCTTGAGCGCACCTGCGGCGTGCCCATCTTCCAGGAGCAGGTCATGCAGGTCGCCATGATCGCGGCGGGGTTCTCGGCCGGCGAAGCCGACCAACTGCGCCGAGCGATGGCCGCCTGGAAGCGCCCTGGCGTGCTGGACAAGTACTACGACAAGGTCATCAAGGGCATGCGCGAACGCGGCTACGAGGACGACTTCGCCGAGCGCATCTTCAGCCAGATCAAGGGCTTCTCCAGCTACGGCTTCCCCGAGAGCCACGCCGCCAGCTTCGCGCTGCTGACCTACGTCAGCTCCTGGCTCAAATGCCACGAGCCCGCGGCCTTCCTGTGCGCGCTGCTGAACTCCCAGCCGCTGGGCTTCTACACGCCCAGCCAGCTCGTGCAGGACGCGCGGCGCCACCACGTCGAGGTGCGCGCCATCGACGTGAACCACAGCGATCACGACAGCTCGCTGGAGCTGCGCCCAGGCCAGCACCACCCGGCGGTGCGTCTGGGCCTGCGGCTCGTCAGCGGGCTGGGAAAGGACGCCGCCGAGCGCATCGAGAAAGCCCGTCGGCAAGACGGCGAGTTCGCCCACCCGCAGGATCTCGCCCACCGCGCCCGCCTCACCCAGCAGGACATGCAGCATCTCGCCGCCGCCGACGCGCTGACGTCCCTCGCCGGCCACCGCCGCCAGCAGGTCTGGCAGGCCTCGGCGCTGCACACGATGCCGGCGTTATTGCAAGGCAGCCTGCTGCCCGAGGACGACCTGGCGCTGCCGCAAGCCGCCGAAGGCGAAGAGGTGCTGTGGGACTACGCCGCCACCGGCCTGACGCTGCGCCGCCACCCGCTGGCGCTGCTGCGCCCGCGCCTGTCCAAGATGGGGCTGCTGAGTGCGAAGCAACTCGACAACGTGAAGAGCGGGCGCCACGCCAAGGCCTGCGGCATCGTCACCGGGCGGCAAAAGCCACAGACGGCCAAGGGCACCCTCTTCGTCACGCTGGAAGACGAGACCGGCAACGTGCAGGTCATCGTCTGGCCCAAGGTCTACGAAGAACACCGCAGCACCATCCTCGGCGCGCGGCTGCTGGCGGTGGAGGGTGTCTGGCAGCGCGGGGACGGCGACGTGCGGCATCTGCTGGCGCGGGGGTTCAAGAACCTGAGCCCGTGGCTGGGGAGGTTGGCGACGGAGAGTCGGGATTTCAGATGAGGGTCGAGGTCTGCGGCCAAAACGACAAAGGCCGGCTCGGCCGCCAACCTGAATGAACCATGCTGGGTGCCTATGCGCCGCTGCCGTCAATGAACGACCGCACTGGACTTCACGGCCACGGAAGATGGCTCCAGTCGTCCATATCCCCGCGAATGAGGGGCCAGCCGAGGACTTCACCACCGGTGAGCCTAATGGTTTGCTAATGGTCGCTTCCTAGAGTGAACTCGTCGTCAACCTAAAGGAGGCAGACATGCAGGCCGATTCCATCTTCAGAACCAAACTTCGGCGGGCGTGCACCGTTGCTGCGCTGATGTTTTCAATGGGTGCCGGGACGATGCAGGCGCATGCGGTCGACGCGCCCGTGCTGCCCTTCGGCGAGCTCAGCTACATCACACCCACGGGCAACGCGAGCAACACCGATGTGATCGACGTCTGGGTGCGGCTGACGCTGGCCAGCGATTCGCCGCCCCTGGAGTTCAGCAATTCGCCGCTGTCGGGCATCGACCCGCTGCTGTTCCCGACCCAGGGCTACTACTACGCCCCCGACGGCTCGCGTGAGCTGCGCGACTTCGCTGGCGTTTTCGCGGCACGGCTGAACGTCTACGCCGGCTGCAGCGGCAATTTCATCGGCGACTGCGGGCCGACGTCGTCCGACTACACGTTCAGCTTCAACTACGGAGCCCATTCGATCATTGGCCGCGACAACGCCAGCGTCCAATCCGGCGGCACACTGGACTACGTGCTGGGCAGCTTCACACCCAAGGCGGGCGGCGTCACGCCGGGCACCTACACCTTCACGTCGACGGGGCTGACGCTGGAATTCGTCGGCAACGACATCGAAGGCAATGTGCTGTTCACTGACGGCCTGAGCATCGCCGCCCAGTGCGCCACCTGCGAGTTCACCCGCACTGTCAGCGCAGTGCCCGAGCCGGGCGGCTGGGCCCTGATGCTGGCCGGCGCGGCCTGTATGGGCCTGATGCTGCGCCGGCGCGGCGTGGCAGCCCGCTGACACCGGCAGACCTGCGGCCGCCAGCCCGGCGGCCCGGGCATCAAGGCGCGGGGCTGCGCGTTGCCGGCCCGGCCCCATAGACTTGCGGCGCATGAATGGCCGCGCAGACCCCTCCACACCGGACCGAGCCGATCACGGCGGCCCTGTGGCCGCCGGCGACGCGCCGCGATGGCAGGTGCGCCTGCTGGGCGCGCTGGAGGCGGACTGTGGCGGTCAGCGGCTGACCCGCTTTCCTTCGCGAGCCGCTGCGGCGCTTCTGGCCCGGCTGGCGCTGCACCCCGACCGCGCACATGCTCGTGAAGAGCTGATCGAGCTTCTGTGGCCCGGCGCGCCCATCGACGCCGGTCGCAACCGGCTGCGGCAGACGCTGTCGTCGCTGAAAAGCCTGCTCGCCGCGGCCGGCGGCACAGACCCGATCACCGCCGACCGCCTCAGCATCCGCGCCCGCGCGGGCGGGCTGGGCAGCGATGTCAGCCGCTTCGACGAGCTGGTTCGCAAGGGAGATGTGGTGGCCGCCCGCGCCTTGTATGGCGGCGAGTTCATGCCCGGACACTACGACGACTGGGTGGTCGAAGAACGCCGCCGGCTCGAAGCGCTGTTCGATCGCCTGGACCAGGCGGCGCTGGCCGCAACGCTGCAACCAGCGCCGTCTGCCGGTGTTGCACAGGCTGCAGCGGCCGCGCCCGCGTATCACCCCGTGGCGCCCTTGCCCAGTGGCCTGCCGCACTACTGGACACGCAGCATCGGCTCCGAGATGGCGGCTTCGCGCCTGAGCGTGCTGGTCCGCGCGCAGCGGCTGGTCACCGTGCACGGCCCGGGCGGCAGCGGCAAGACCCGCCTGGCCGTCGACGTGGCCCGTGCATTGCTGGACGACCCGGCACCGCACCTGCAGGACATGAACGACACCACGCGCTTTGACCGCGTCGGCTTCGTGCCCATGGTGGACTGCGTGGATGCGGCGCAGATGCTGGACGCGCTGTGTGCCGCACTGCACCTTGAGGTTGCACCTGGCCAGGCACCCGCGCGCATTGCAGCAGCCTTGTCCGGCGGCCGTACGCTGCTGGTGCTGGACAACCTGGAACAGCTCGACGCCCAGGCCTGCCAGGCCATTGGCCGCCTGCTGGCGGCCAACAGCGGCGTGCATGTGCTGGCCACATCGCGCCAGTTGCTGGACCTGGACGGCGAACAGGCCTTCGAACTCGATGGCCTGGCCCTGCCGGGCACGCAGGACAGCCAGGCGGAGTCCGCCGGCAACCCGGCCGTGATGCTGTTTGCCGATCGCGCCCGTGCAGCCCGCGCCGACTTCCGCCTGGAGCCCGAACAACTGCGTCCGGTGGTCGACCTGGTGCGGCTGCTCGGTGGCATGCCGCTGGCCATCGAACTGGCGGCCTCGCGCGTGCGCTCGATGGCGCCGTCTGAACTGCTGAGGCGCCTGACCCAGGACGCGGGCACCCCGATGCTCGACCTGCTGGCTCGCAACGAGCAGCGCACCAGCGCCGGCAACCGGCACGCGTCGATGCGGCACGTGGTGGGCTGGAGCTGGCGCCAGTTGAACGCCGAGCAGGCGGGGCTGATGCGGGCCATGACCGTGCTGGCCGCGCCGGCGCAGGGAGGGTTGGTCGCGGCGCTGGCAGGGCTTGAAGCGCGACAGGCCACGCGGCTGCTGGACAGCCTGTGCGATGCCAGCCTGGTGCGCGCGATGGAAGACGCCAGCGGCACGCTGCGCTACGTTCAGCAGCAGCCGGTGCGCGAATACGCTGCCGAGGACTGCAGTCTGGCCGAGGCACAGCTGGCGCGACAGCGCCTACGCACCTGGCTGCTGACCCGGATGCTGCAGGCACAGAAGCACGGCCACGTCGCGATGGCCGCCGCGGTGGCACTGGACCTGCCGCATCTGCACGCGGCGGTGCACACCGCGCCGGCAGACGGCCATGGCGCTGCTGCCTGGCAACTGGCCATCGCCTTGCGCAACCACTGGGACGCCGACGATATGCCCACCAGCAGCCTGGTGGCCTTGCAGCAGTGCCTGCCCGCCCTGACCGAGGCTGCCGCGTTGTCCGACGCCCATGAACTGCTGGCCCTGGGCTTTGCCAACACTGGCGAGATCCCCACTGCGCTGGTGCATGCCGAGGCGGCCATCGCCCACGCTCAGGCTGCCGACGACGACCGCCGCCTGTCACACGCGCTCACGCGATGGGTGCTGACCAAGTACTACGGCGGTCAGTTCGACACCGCCACGCTGCTGCGGACTCTGGAGCAGGCCTGGCAACTGGCACAGCGCAGCTGCGACCTCTCGGCGCAAGCGCATGTGCGGCGTGTCCAGTCGCCGCTGGTCAGCAATCTGCAGCTCGACTACGCGCAGGCCGAACGTCTGTCTGAACAAGGCCAGAACCTCTGGGAGCAGGCCGGCAACCCGACGATGGCCCGGCTCTGCCTGATAGGCCGCGCCACCATGTGGGCCTGGCAGAGACAGGAAGAGAAGGCACTGCCGGTCTACGAGCAGTGTGAGTCGGCCGCGCTGGCCGATGGTGACTGGAACGGGGCCCTGCTGGCCGCACGCCAGATGGGCCGCGTGCACGTGCGGCTGCGAAGGTGGCCGCAGGCGGTGCAGGCGCTGCGCCGGGCCGTGCACGTGGGCTGGCAGCGCCGCTACGGCCGTGGCCTGGCGAACTCGCTGCTGAACATCGGAGAAGCCCTGCTGATGGCCGGTCAGCCTGAAGCAGCGGCCTGCCTGCACGGATTCGCGCAGGCGCATTGGGCACGCCTGTTCGGCACCATCAACCCGATCGAGACCGCCGAACTGCGGCGCGCACGCCGCATGCTGCGCCTGCACCTGGGCGCCGGCCGCGTCGAGGCGCTGCGACTGCGGGGGGCCAGCATGGATCTGGCGGCCGCGGTTGAACTGGCGATGTCACCCGACGCGCCCTGATCAGCCGGCGGTTTTTTTGGGGGGCGCCGAGCCTGAGGCTGACCATCGACGATGGCCGGCCAGCATGACAACCGCATCGACGGCAAGGCCCGCTTCGCGCGCAACTTCGACTTGCTTGACGCGCAGGAGACGTGCTGCCGGCAGCACGCGAGACGGAGCTGGTCGTCGATGCGTGCTTTGTGATCCGGGCGCAGGGCGGGGAAAAGGCCGTGGTCGAGGTCCGCTCCTGGCCCGCCGCGACCCCAAAAGGACCTCCAATCCAAGACTGCCCGGCCGCCCACGCGGCCCGCAGCGCGCCAGATCAGCGCCTCGCCTGGGCACCCCACCGCGCCTGCAACCGCCTGAGCGCCCCTGGTTGCACATTCGCCCGCCCCAGGTCACCACCGTAATGCGCTACCACCCGCCGGTCCATCAACCGGAACCACAGCGGCGGCACATAGGCCACCAGCAGCAGGCCGGCATAGCCGCTGGGCAGCTGAGGCGCCTGCTCGAAATGCCGCAGCGCCTGGTAGCGGCGCGCCGGGTGGGCGTGGTGGTCGCTGTGGCGTTGCAGGTGGTAGAGAAACAGGTTGGACATGCGGTGATTGCTGTTCCAAGAATGCTCGGGCGCGCAGCGCTCGTAGCGGCCGTCGGCTCCGCGCTGGCGCAGCAGGCCGTAGTGCTCGATGTAATTCACCACCTCCAGCAGCTGGGCACCGTAGGCCGCCTGCACGAGCAGGAACGGCAGCACCGCCCAACCCAGCCAGGCCACCAGGCCGGCGTAGAGCACCACGGTCAGGCCCCAAGCCTGCAGGCACTGGTTGCGCCAATGCCAGGGGCCATGACCACGGCCGGCCAGGCGCTCGCGCTCCAGCTGCCAGGCCGAGCGCAGGCTGCCCAGCATGGTGCGTGGCAGGAAGGCCCAGAAGCTCTCGCCCATACGGGCACTGGCCGGGTCCTCGGGCGTGGCGACGCGGCGGTGGTGGCCCCGGTTGTGCTCCACGAAGAAGTGACCATAGGCCACGGGGGCCAACACCAGGCGCGACAACCAGCGCTCCCAGGCGGCGTGTTTGTGGCCCAGCTCGTGCGCGGTGTTGATGGCCACGCCGTTGATGCCACCCACCGTCAGCACCAGGCCCGCGAGGCCCACCAGGCCAACTCCACCATGCACCGCCAGCCAGGCGCCGTGCAGCGTCAGCCCGAACTGCAGCGGCACGAACAGCAGCAGCACGACGAGGTACCAACGGTCGGCCTCGAGCCCAGGCACCTGGGCGTCGGGCGGGTTGCTGCGGTCCTCGCCCAGCAGCGTGTCCAGCAACGGGATCAACGTGTACATGACCACCGGCATCAGCCACAGCCAGAACACCTGGCCACCGCGCTCCGCCTGCCAGACGTTCAGCCACGCCAGCCCCGGGAACAGGCCTGACAGCAGCCAGGCATAGCGCTTGGTGTCGCGCCATCGAGTGGGCGTGGGGGCGGGGGGCGACAGCGTGGCAGACATGGCCGCATGCTCGGCGCCCGGGCCGCCGCGGTCAAGGCCGGCGCGGCGGCTGTCGGTCGAGGGCGTCTGCCAACGCGCAGACGGGCAAGCCCGACCGCTGCTGGCGCGGGGGTTCGAGAACGGCCTGGACAACTCCGCAGGTCACTGCCGCGCGCTGCTGGCCGGCATTCGGTCGGACACGGTGCTCCAGAAGGCAAACGACACGACCAGGCACAGGGCGAACAGCAGAAACATCCAGCGATGGTGGCCCAGGGCATCGGAAAGCTTCAGCAGGCCTGGCACGGCCAGCGCCGGCAAGACGAGGCTGGAGTTGAAGACGCCCATGCTGACGCCCATCTCGCCCGCACTCACGGACTCGGAATAGATGGCAAACACGATGGAGATCAGCGATGACCAGCCGATGCCGCACAGCAGCATGCCGGCGTAGTAGAAAAGTTCGCCGTGCGCGCCCATGGCCACCAGCAGAAAGCCCACGGCCATCACGCCCATGGCGCTCTGGTGCACCCGCACCTTGCCCCATCGGGCGCAAAGTGGTTTGAGCAGCAGCACGGGCAGCAGCGCGCCGACGACATTCAGCAACAGGAAGCCCATGGACATGACGTTGCCGGCGGTGTCGGCCGCCGTTGGCTCGGCGCCGTGAGCCAGGCGCAGGAAGGCATTGGCCAGGACCGTCGCCGGGTCGGTCGCGGGCACGACGAAGTCACGCACGAAGAAGAAGGCCATGACGAACATGCCCTGAACCCCGAGCCAGGCGAACCCGTGGCCGATGAGTATCTTGCGCAGCCGCAACTCGCTCGACGCGTCTGCCCTTGCCCGCCAGACGATGCCCAGACCCCAAGCCAGCGTGATGCCGACCGCGACCAGGAACAAGGGCACGGCCAAGGCCGACCAGGCACCGTCCAGGACCAGCTTGTCGATCGCGATGAAGATGCCATAGCCCATGAAGCCACTCATGGGCAGCAAGGCCTTGAAAGCGTCTGCACCGGTCGAGCGGCTGCCAGCCTGGGCCGACGGCGCAGGCACGGCAGGCGATCTCGACGGCGCGGCTTCCTGGATGAACAACAGTGGCACGACCGAAAACACGAAGGTGATCGCCACCGTGGCGAGGATCAGCACCTCGTTGCCGAAGAAGATGGAGATCAGGTAGGCGCTGATGCCGAAAAAGCCGGAGACGGTCTGCATCCATGAATAGCCCCGCACACGATCCGGCCCTTCCGGTGTCAGGTCCGCCACCAGCGAGCGCGCGGGATTGAAGGTGACGTTGGTGCTCAGATCGCACAGCAGAGCCACCACCACCGCGACGGCGAGCAGGCTCAGGCCGGTGCCGGCAGCCAGGACATCCAGCTTGAGCATGGCGAACATCGACGCTGCCCCGGCAACGCCCCCGACCAGCAGATAGGGTTTGCGCCGGCCGTTGAGGAGCCAGGTGCGGTCGCTGAGGGCGCCGACGATGGGCTGTACGAGCAGGCCCATCAAGGGCCCGGCCAGCCAGATCAGCGCGATGTTGTCGATGTGCAGGCCGTAGCGGGTGCTCAAAAGCCAGGTCGTCGAGGCAATGCCGGCCGACAGGCAGAAGCCGATGGCCGCCGCCGGCAAGCTGAGCAGGATCAGGAAGCCGGTGCTGAGGTTCTTTTGGGCGTCAAGCATGCGCAGCGCGGCTCGTGGTCAGGGGTTCGGCGTTGGTGGGGCGCATCACCGGGGCAGGGGTTGCATCGCGAACCGCAGCTCGCCGCCTTGGGTCAAGGCGCTGTGGTCCAGCCGCGTTGCGTCCACCGGCAGGCCATTCAGCCGGGCCGAGGCGGCGTAGGGCCGCGACTCCGCGAAGCCGTCGGACACCACGTTGAGCGTCTTTCCCTGCGCCAGCCGAAGCCGCGCCGAGGCCACCTGCGGCGCCCCCAGCACATAGCTGCCGCTGGCCGGGCGCACCGGGTACAAGCCCAAGGTGGCGAACACATACCAGGCGCTCATCTGGCCGCAGTCGTCGTTGCCGGTGATGCCGGTCGGACGGTCGGTGTAGAAGCTGCGGCTGATGCGCCGGATCAGCGTGTGCCCCTTCCAGGGCTGCGTTGTGTAGGCGTACAGGTAGGCGATGTGATGGCTGGGTTCGTTGCCATGGGCGTACTGGCCGATCAGCGCCTCCTGGCCCTGGTGCTTGTCCACGCCGCGCTGCTGCACGCTGAAGAAAGCGTCCAGCCATTGCCCGAAGGCGGCCGGCCCGCCCATCAGCTGAGCCAGCCCCTGCGGGTCGTGCAGGCCGGGCGTCAGCGAGTACTGCCAGGCGTTGGCCTCGGTGTAGTCGCCCGGGTTGCCCAGCGGCGACGTGGGCTTGAGCGGGTCGAACGGCGTGCGCCACCCGCCCTGCGAATCGCGCCCGCGCATCTGCCGCGTGGTGGCGTCCCACAGCTTGCGCCAGCCCTGGGCGCGCTCGGCAAAGCGCTGGGCGGTGACGCCGTCGCCCAGCTGCGCGGCGGCCTGCGACACGGCGGCATCGCCCACGCCGTACTCCAGCGTCTTGGAGACGGCCTCGCCCGGTTCCTTGTCGAACGGCAGGTAGCCGTACTGCTCGTAGCTGGCCCAACTGCGTTGCGCCCAGTCCGGTGCCGTAGGGCGCGGCAGGGTCGAGGTCTCGACCATGGCCTTGAGGGCGGCCTGGGCGTCAAAGCCCTTGAAGCCCTTGGCCAGTGCGTCGGCAATCACGGGCAGGGCCGGGTTGCCGATCATGGTGTGGGTCTCGCGCCCCCAGGCCGTCCACAGCGGCAGATAGCCCTGGGCCTGGTGGTGCGCGATCAGCGTGGCCACCATGGCGTCGACGCGCTCCGGCACGATCAGCGTGAACAGCGGGTGCACGGCGCGGAAGGTGTCCCACAGGCTGAGCGTCGAGTAGTAGTGGCCGCCGGGCGCCTGCTGCACCTGGCCGGTCGGGCCGCGCACGCGGCCGTCCACGTCGGCGATGTCGCTGGGATGCATGAGGGTGCGGTACAGCGCCGAGTAGAAGATGCGCTTCTGGCGCTCGGGCGCCTGGATCTGGATGCGGCCGAGCATGTCCTCCCACTCGGCACTGGCCTCGTTGCGCACGGCATCGAAGGACTTGGCCTGCGCTTCGGCGAGGTTGCGGCGCGCGCCGTCCACATCGACGGTGGACAAGGCCACGCGGGCCAGCAGCTCGCGACCGCTGCCGAGGTCGAAGCTCAGCACGTAGCGCGGCGCCTTGTCCTTCGGCCCTGCAGGCAGCGTGATGACGCGCTGGATGGGCGCGCTGAACTGCACGACGAAGCTCGCCTCCCGCTCCACCCAGTTGCGGCTGTGCACGGTGCCGCTGATCTCGCCCTTGTCGGCATCCACCTTCACGTCGCTTTGCGTGACGCGGGCGTCGGTCTGGAACAGGATGCCGTGCTGCAGGTCGGCCAGCACCTGCACCGCGCCAGGCCTGTCGAAGCGGTAGCGCTGCAGCGCCACGCGCTGCGTCGCGGTCAGCTCGACGTTGACGCCATGCGCGGGCAGGCGAACCGCGTAGAAGCCAGGCTTGGCGGTCTCGCTCTTCTTGTCGTAGCCGGTGGCAAAGCTCGTGCTGCCGGCGTCCCACGACCTGCCCTGGCGCGGTTGCAGCAGCACGTCGCCGAGCTCGCCGATGCCGGCACCGCTGATGTGGGTGTTGGAGAACCCCATGACGGTCCTGGCGCGGTACTGGTAGCCCGAGGAGTAGCTCCAGCCCCTGTCGTTGTTGTCGGGGCCAGGGGCCACCATGCCGAAGGGCCGTGTCGCGCCGGGGAATACATGGCCAGTGCCGTCGGTGCCGATGAAGGGGTTGACGTAGGTGGTCAACGCGGGCGCCGCGCCGGCCAGCAGGGGCGCCAGCAGGGCGGCGGCGAACAGGCGCTTGAACATGATGTGGATCGCCTTCAACGTTTGCCCATCAGGAACAGCAGCGGGATCGCCAGCCGATCCGCCCAGGCCTTCTCGTTGTGGCCCGTGCCCTCGAACACGCGAGTCTCCAAGCTCTTGCCGTCTTCATAGCCCCGCTCGCGGGCGATGTCGTTGACGAGCACCTGATAGGGCGCGTAGAGCGCGTCCAGTTCCGTCGTGCCGTGGTCCTGGTAGAGGCGGTGCGTGGCCGGGTCGGCCAGGTTGGCACGCAGGTAGTTGAAGGCGGCCAGAGGGATGGCTGCATTGGGCTTGTAGCCGCCGATCCAGTGGGTGGACAGCCCAGCCGCGCCGCCGAACACCTGCGGGTACTCGTTCATTGCGTACACCGAGATCAGGCCGCCCATGCTGGAGCCCATCAGGAAGGTGCTGGCCGCCTCGGGCCGGGTCGCGTACTTCGCGTCGATGGCCGGCTTGAGCTCGTCGACCAGAAAGCGCAGGTAGTTGTCCGACTGCGGCTTGTTCTGCAGCCCTTCCTTGACGAGCTTGTCGCGCAGCGCCTCGGGCATGCCGGGCAGGTACTTCTGCGGGAAATACTCGCTGTGGCGGTACTTGCCGTTGTTCCAGACACCGACGATCAAGGTATCGGGGATGCGCCCTTCGTTGATGAGGCGCTGCACCGTGTCCTGCACGTTCCAGGCCTGCTTGTTCCAGGTCGTGCCGGCGTCGTACAGCATCTGGCCGTCGTGCACGTAGAGCACGGCGTAGCGCTTGCTGGCGGTGTAGCCCGCGGGCAACCAGACGTCGACATGGCGCGCGTCCACGAATTTGGACGGAAAGCTCGCGAGCCGCTCCACGCGGCCGACGGCCACCTGGGGCAAGGGCTCGGCAGCCAGCGCGACCTCAGTCAGGCCCAGTGTGAGCAGCAAGGCGCTCAGCAGTCGTCTAAGCATCAGGGGTGTCTCCATCCAGTCGTTGTTGTGCCGCTGCGAAGCATTCGCAGGCGATGTCCCACAGGCGCTGTGCATCGGCATAGCGGTCGCTGGGTTCGCCGCCAAGTTCATCGTCGGCCAGATCGGTGCGCGGTTGGGCGTAGTGAAGCCACAGGGCGCCCGGGCCGTCGCCGATCTTCATCGGCAGAAGCTCGGGGTTGAAGCTCAGGTAGTCGCCCGGTTGGGCGCCGCGCAGAAAGCCCTCGAAGCACCGTTCCCACATCAGGCGGTAGTGCTCGATGTAGGGACCGGGGTCGTCCAGCCCGGTCTGGATGGCGCCGACGTTGCCGATGCGGCCGTGCATGAAGCGCACCCGCTCGAACACCGGCTGCAGCCGCGCGACGCGGCTGAGGAACTCGCCGCCGTAGGGCAGCTCGTGCCCGGTGTACCAGTGCGACAGGTCGGCGTTGAAGCGCACCTCGGGCCAGCGCGCGACCAGGTCCAGCGTGCGGCGCAGGTCTTGCGTGATGGTGGCGCGGTGGGTCTCGATGTAGAGCGGGTGGCCGTGCCGGGCCGAGGCTTCAAGCACGGCGCCGACGAGGGCATCGATCTCGGCGTCGCTCTCGAAGCTGTTGCCGACATGCAGCGTGGTGGCGTCCAGCCCCAGCGCCTTGTGCGCGCGGGCAATCGCATCGGCCTCCTCGGGCCGCAGCACACGGCCAATGCCGCTGGCACGCAGGCCGGCGGCGAGCACCGTCTCCGGGTCAGACCAGTCCTGCACGGCGGTGTAGCCGTCGGCCTTCACCATCGCCAGTTGCTCGGCGAAGGTGGGCCGCCAGCCAAGGGAGCCGCGAGGCAGGTGCAGCAGCGTGCCGCTGTTGAGGTCACGGCGCAGCCGCGGCGCGGCGGACGTGCCGTCGTTGGTTCGGTCGATGGGGGTCATGGGCGGGTAGCCTCCAGTTGCAGCAGCGTCACGGATCGCGGCGGCAGCTCCAGCTGCGCGCCCAGGATCATGCGTTGCCCCGTCATCACATCACGCGCCACGGCGCCCGGCGGCAGGCGTTCGCGAAAGCGCTCCGTGGCGAGCCGTGCGGCCGTGCTGTTCTTGTTGAGGACCAGCATCACCGTGTCGCGCTCGTCGTAGCGGAACAGCACATAGGCACCGTCTTCGGGATAGAAGTGCATCAGCCGGCCTTCATGCACCACGCGGGCCGTCTTGCGCCAGTTGAGCAACTGGCGCAGCCAGGCCTGCATCTGGGCTTGCTGCGGCTTCAGGCCGGCACCGGTGAAGGCATTGGCGGCATCGCCCGCCCAGCCACCGGGGAAGTCATCGCGAAACGCATCGAAGGCATTGAGCGCCTTCGGGCTGGTCATCAACACCTCGGTGCCGTAGTAGAGCTGCGGGATGCGCTTCATCGTCAGCACATAGGCCAGCGCCATGCGTGCCAGCGCCGGGTCCTCGCCCAGCGCGCTGAAGATGCGCGGCGTGTCGTGGTTGCCGTCGAACAGCACCAGGCGCCCCGGGTCGGCGTAGAGCTGGTCGCTGACCAGCAGGTTGTAGAGCTTCTTCAGACCGGTGTTGAAGGTCTCGGGCTCGACCAGGGTTTGCGCCAGCGGCGTGTGCACCACAAAGTCCATCACGCTGGGCAGCGTCGACACGAAGCCGTTGCCCTGCGTGCGCCCGCGCGCCCAATAGGCCTGCACGGCCGGGTTGTCGCTCCACTCCTCGCCGACGATGTTGAAGGCCGGGTACTCGGAGAGGATGCGGCGGGTCCATTCGTTGATGAATGCCGGGTCGGAATAGGCATAGGTGTCCACGCGCAAGCCCGACAGCCCGGCGAACTCTATCCACCAGATCGCGTTCTGGATCTCGTAGTTGGCGACCTGCGGGTTGCGCTGGTTCTTGTCGGGCAGGGTGGCGTCGAACCAGCCGGCCGAGAAGCGCTCCAGATCGGCGGCCGACGCATACGGGTCACTGACCGTGGTGCGGGCGTGGTTGGTGACGACGAACCGGTTGTTGTTGCTCAACCAGTCGGGCGCCGGCAAGTCGCGCATCCACCAGTGGCTGGAGCCGATGTGGTTGGGCACCAGGTCCTGGATCACCTTCAGCCCCTTGGCGCGGGCCAGCGCCACGAAGCGCTGGTAGTCGGCATTGCTGCCGTAGCGCGGGTCGATGCGGTAGGCGTCGGTCGTGCCGTAGCCGTGGTACGAGAAGCTGGGCTGGTTGCTCTCGGTCAGCGGCGTGGGCCAGATGGCCGTGTAGCCCATGGCGGCGATGTGATCCAGGCTGCGCGTCATGCCGGCCAGGTCGCCGCCGTGGCGGCCACCGGGGAGCTTGCGGTTGGCCTGTTCCGTGAAGCCCGGCATGTTGTCATTGGCGGGGTCGCCGTTGACGAAGCGGTCGGGCATCAGGTTGAGGATCACATCGGCCGGGCCGAAGCCCTGACGTGCGGCGGAGCCCGGGGCGCGGGCTCGCAACTCGTAGCGCAACACGCCCTCTTCGGCGCCGCGCTGCAGCTTGATCGGCACCACGCCCGCAGGCGCGTCAGCGCCGATGCGCAGCGTCACCCAGAGGTAGTTGGCGTTGGGGCTGCGCGTGCTGCTCACCAGGCTGACGCCCGGCGAGTTCAGGCTGGGCGTCCAGTGCGCGATGCCAGCCCCGTGCAGCATCAGCTCGACCTGCTCATGCTTCATGCCCACCCACCAGTTCGGCGGGTCCACGCGCTCCACCGCCTGGGCCTGCGCCGGCGGCGCCAGCAGGCAGGCCGTGGCCAGGCAGACCATCGTCAAGCTTCGGTTCATCATTTGCTTTGTCTCGGGTTCGCTTGGGTTTCGGGCTTGGCCACCACGCAATCAAACTTCGCCGGGCCCAGGTCATCCACCTCAAGCCGGCCGCACGTGGCCTGGATGGCGGCCATCACCTCGGTCGAGCGCAGCACGCGCATGGGCAGCGGCCGGCAGGGCCAGCGTGGCCACGTCGCCCATCAGGCGGCGAAATCATGCGGTCACTTCCGAATAGATGAGGGGGTTGAGCGGGGTGGCGATCACCTCGCCCGGCTGCACGCCGGGGCACCACTGGTCGCGGTCGTTGGCCTGGGCGGGGCTGAGCGCGTCGGCCAGTCGCATGTCGGCATCCATGTAGATCACCGTCATCACCGCACGCGGCGTGCCCGACACGTTGGCGCCGGCCTTGTGGAAGGTCCAGCCGAGGTGGAAGCTGATCTCGCCCAGCTCAAACGCGCCGCACTCGAACGCGAAGCCGTGCCGGGCCATGTTGGCGCTGATCTTCTCCTCGCTCTCGTCGCTGATGCCGAGGTCGCGCCCGAACTCGACCGATTGGCTGCGCGCGTAGAAGCCCAGCGGCCCCATGTCGGCAGGCACGGCCTGCAGCGGCACCCAGGCCGTGATCGTGCGGTCCGAGGCCAGCGGCCAGTAGTACTGGTCGGCGTGCGCGGGCGTGATGCCGCCACCGGGTTCCTTGTAGAGCGACTGGTCGTGGTACAGCCTCACGCCGCGCACCCGAAGCAGCTCTGCAGCGATGCGGCCCAGCCGCTGGCCCATGACGAACTCCTTGACGAAGGCACTGTGCTGCCAAAGGTTCATCACCTGCAGGAAGGCCTTGTCGTAGGTGCTGCGTTCCTCCAGCGGTGCCTCCTGCGTGTTGAGCGCGATGGTGAGACGCGTGATCTCGTCCCCGTAGTGCTTGAGCACCGCGGGCGACAGCACGTCCTTGAGCTTGATGAAGCCGTCGCGCTCGAACTGCGTGATCTGGGCGGCGGAGAGGGCGTAGGGCGAGGCGATGTCCAGGGTGGTCATGGTTCAGGTCTTGCGGGTTTCGGGGCGTAGGTGAGAAGCGCCGAACCGCCATGGCAGACGGGCCTGCGCCGACATGCAGTGGTTGACCAGCACCCGGCGGTAGCCGCTGGTGCGGCGGTTGTCCAGGCTGCGGTGCAGCGTGAAGCCGTTGAAGAACACGACAGAGCCGGCGGGCACCTCGGCGGCGATGCCGCCCTCGCGTCGCCCGTCCACAAGGCCAGCGCAGATGGCGTAGCCGTCGCGCTGGTACTTGGCCTGCAAGGGGCTCATTGGTCGGGCTCCACAGGGCTGACGAGCGCGGCCCAGGGTTCCAGCCGGATGCTCTTTCCGTGCAGGCGGGCGCTGCCCACGGTCAACGCTTCGGAGGTGGTCTCGAAGGCCTGCCCCAAGTCCACCGACCGGGCCACCGCCGAGAGGTTGAACGCCACCAGCACCGCGTCCGCACCCTGACGACGCAACACCACCAGTACCTGCTCGTCGGCCCACAGCGGCTCGAAGCTGCCCAGTCGCAGGGCTGGGTGGGCGCGGCGCAGCGCCAGCAGCCGGCGGGCGAGCCAAAGGCAGGACTCAGGGTCGGCTTCCTGCACATCGACGGCGCGGGCCTGATGCGCGGGATCCACGGGCAGCCAGGTCTTGTCGCCCGAACTGAAGGCGGCATTCCGCGCGCCGCCGGCCCAGGGCATGGGCGTGCGGCAACCGTCTCGGCCCTTGTCGCGCGGCCAGTGGGCCTTGCCGAAGGGGTCTTGCAACTGCTCGAAGCCGATGTCCGACTGGGTCAGCCCCAGCTCTTCCCCCTGGTAGAGAAAGACGGTGCCGCGCAAGGCCGTCAGCAAGGCCAGCAGTTGGCGTGCGCGACCCTCGTCGCCCTGGGCCCAGCGCGTGGCCACGCGCGGGGCGTCATGGTTGGACAAGGCCCAGGACGGCCAGGCCTGGGCGCCAGCCCCTTGCAGCCACGGCGTGACGAGGGCCGGCAGCGCGTCGGCCCTGGGCTGGCTTCCCAGCAGCACGAACGAGTAGGCGGTGTGCAGGCGCAGCGGGCCGCTCGTGTACTCGATCATGCGTTCGAGGTTGTTGGCCGAGCCGATCTCGGCCACGGTGAACCGGTCGTCAAACTCTTCCGTCAGTGCCCGCACCCGCTCAAGGAAGGGCAGGGTCTGCGGCTGGCACACGTTGAAGAGATGCTGCTGCATGGCCGCCGGGATGTCGCCACGGCGCTCGGGGGGCTGGGGCGGGTTGTCGCGCAGCAGCGGGTCGTGGCAGTAGTAGTTGGCGGTGTCGAGACGAAAGCCGTCCACGCCGCGCGCCAGCCAGAAGCGGCCCACCTCGAGGATCGCGTCCTGCACCTCGGTGTTGTGGAAGTTCAGGTCCGGCATCTGCGGCAGGAAGTTGTGCAGGTAGTACTGCTTGCGCCGCGGCTCCCAGGTCCACGTCGGGCATCCCATCCAGCTCTGCCAGTTGGTCGGCGGGCTGCCGTCGGCCCTGGCGTCGGCCCACACGTACCAGTCGGCCTTGGGGTTGTCGCGGCTGGCGCGGCTTTCCTCGAACCAGGGGTGCTCGCTGGCCGTGTGCGACCAGACCTGGTCGATCACCACCTTGAGCTTCAGCGCGTGGGCGCGTGCCACCAGGGCGTCGAAATCGTCCAGCGTGCCGAACATCGGATCGACGCCGCGGTAGTCGCTGACGTCGTAGCCGAAATCGCGCATGGGCGAGGGAAAGAAGGGCGAGAGCCAGATGCCATCCACGCCGAGGCTGGCCACGTAACCCAGCTTCTCCGTGATGCCGGGAAGGTCACCGATGCCATCGCCGTCGCTGTCGGCAAAGCTGCGCGGATAGATCTGGTACAGGGTGGCGCCGCGCCACCAGTCGGCCTGTCTCATGGCTTTTGTCGTTCTGGATCGGAACGGCAGTGTCTCGACAAGCCCCTCGCAGATGTGTGCACCGGACTACCCCGACCGACTGCTTTCTGACCCAAACGAAGGCAAACTGCCCTCATGAAGGTGAAAAAAGAGCATGTCACCCATTCCGGTCAGACGTTCCGCTTCATCCGTCTGGAACTGGATTCCTTTCGCGGCGAGCGGCACAGGCATCGGCAGCTGGAGCTGACGTGGATTGAACAGGGTGCCGGCCTGCGCTTTGTGGGCAGCAGCGTCGAGCCGTTTGAGTCGGGCGACCTGGTGCTGCTGGGACCCAACCTGCCCCATGCCTGGGTCAGCGCCGGCGAACGCAGGGGCGAGCCGCATCTGGCGACGGTGCTGCAGTTCAGCCCCGACCTGGTCTCACGGCACGACGTGCCGGAACTGCGCGCACTGGGCGGGCTCGCCGCACTTGCGGGCCAGGGCATTCATATCGAGGGCGCCGCGCGCGAGGCCATGCTGGGCGTGCTGCGCGGCATGCCGCAACGATCGGATCTGTTGCGGCTCGCTGACTTCTTTGAGTTGCTGGGTCTGATGCTGCAGCACCAGACCTGCCTGCGGCCCATTCTTGACACCGCCCAGCGCACCTCGGTAGGCGCCAACGCCGACGAGCAGCGGCGGGTGGACCGCGTGCTGGACTGGATCCATCAGCACATGGCCGACCTGCTCACCGTCGAGGCCGCAGCGGCGCTGGTGCACGTGACGCCGGCCGCCTTCAGCCGGTTCTTCAGCCGCGAGGTCGGCAAGAGCTTCACCGAATACATCAACGATGTGCGCTGCAGCGAGGCCAGCCTGCGCCTGCGCATGAGTGACAGGCCGGTGGCGGCGATCGCGCAGGAATGCGGCTTCGAGACGATGTCACATTTCAATCGTCAGTTCCGGATCCGTGTCGGCTGCACGCCGCGGGAGTTCAGGCGCAGCGGCGTCGCAGGCGCCGAACATGCCGATGGGGGCGCGCTGGCACCTGCCATAACCGGGCCTTACAGGTCGGAATTCCGATGACGCCCAGCACGCCGCCCCGGCCCGGTGTAAGTTGTGCCCTCCCTGGGCCGACCGACGGTGAGCCCGCCTTCCGAAAGCCCCCATGCTGATCCGAACCCCTGCCTCCCACGAGCCCCTGACCAGCGAGATCACCCCCCGCTCGGTCTACCTGAACCGCCGCAGCGCCCTGGCCGGGCTGGGTCTTGCGGCCGCCTCCCCTCTGGCGCTTGCCCAAGGCAGCGGCAAGCTGGCCAAGCTGCCGGGCGTGCGCTCGGCAGCGGCTGGCGCGATCGTGCTGGACAAGCCCACCGCCTATGCCGATGCCACCTCGTACAACAACTTCTACGAGTTCGGCACCGACAAGGCCGACCCGGCCCAGCGCGCCCACACGCTCAAGACCCGGCCCTGGACGGTGGCCGTTGACGGCGAATGCGCCAAGCCCGGCAACTACGACATCGACGCGCTGCTCAAGCTCAGCGCACAGGAGGAACGCATCTACCGGCTGCGCTGCGTGGAAGGCTGGAGCATGGTGGTGCCCTGGGTGGGCTACTCGCTGTCGGAGCTGATCAAGCGCGCGGAGCCCACGGGCAAGGCCAAGTACGTCGAGTTCACGACGCTGGCCGATCGCTCGCAGATGCCGGGCCTGCGCTCCGGCGTGCTGGACTGGCCCTACGTGGAGGCGCTGCGCATGGACGAGGCCATGCTCCCGCTGGCGCTGCTGACCTTCGGCATGTACGGCGAGGTGCTGCCCAACCAGAACGGCGCGCCGGTGCGCATCGTGCTGCCGTGGAAGTACGGCTTCAAGTCGGCCAAGAGCATCGTCAAGATCCGCTTCGTCGAGAAGCAGCCGCGCAGCAGCTGGGAGCAGAGCGCGCCGCAGGAGTACGGCTTCTATTCCAACGTGAACCCCAACGTCAGCCACCCGCGCTGGAGCCAGGCGACCGAGCGGCGCATCGGCGAGGACGGGCTGTTCGCCAAGAAGCGGCCGACGTTGATGTTCAACGGCTATGAGGCGCAGGTGGGGCAGCTCTACGCGGGCATGGACCTGAAACGCTTCTACTGATGAAGCGTGCCCTGTCGACGGCCTTGTTGAGCCGTGGCGCCAAGCCGTTGCTGTTCCTGCTCTGCCTGGCGCCGCTGGCCTGGCTGGTCTATGCCGCTTTTGCCAATCAGTTGGGCGCCAACCCGGCCGAAGCGCTGATTCGGGGTCTGGGCGAGTGGTCGCTGCGCGGCCTGTGGCTGACGCTCACCATCACGCCGTTGCGTGAGCTGACCGGCCTGGCCGCGCTGGCGCGCTTTCGCCGCATGCTGGGCGTGTTCACGTTCAGCTATGCCAGCCTGCACCTGCTGGCCTACGGCTGGTTGGACATGGGCCTGGCACTGGACGACATCGCCGCCGACATCGTCAAACGGCCCTTCATCCTGATGGGCTTCACGGCCTGGGCGCTGATGCTGCCGCTGGCCGCTACCAGCTTCAACAAGGCCATCAAGACGCTGGGCGCCAAGCGCTGGCAGGCGCTGCACAAGGCGGTCTACGCGGTCGCCGTCATTGCACTGCTGCACTTCATCTGGATGCGCGCCGGCAAGAGCAACTTCGCCGAGCCGGCCGTCTACGGCGCGATCCTGGCGATGTTGCTGGGGTGGCGAGTCTGGAAGCGCCTCGGCAGGAAAAAGCCCGCCCTGGGATAATTCGCGGCTTTGCCCCAGCCGCACATGACCAGCCCCACCTCTATCGACGTAGCCATCCTCGGCGGCGGCCCCGCCGGCTGCAGCGCGGCGTCGTGGCTGGGCCAGCTGGGGCTGACGACGCTGCTCGTCGAACGCGAGCCACGGCTATGCGCGGCGCTGGCCGCGCTGGACTTCAAGCAGGACTGGGTGCTCGGCGAGCCCGCCACACGGCTGGCCGACCTGGGCGAGCAGTACGCCGCCCAGGCCCAAGCCACGCCGGGCCTGGCGTTGCGGCTGGGTGCCCAGCTCGAATCCGCCCGCCATTCGCTGGACGGCTGGGCGCTGCAACTGGCCGGCGGCGAGCGCATCCAGGCCCGCGCGCTGCTGGTCGCCACCGGCCTGCGCCTGCTGCGACCCTCGCGCTACTTCGCGTCGCCCCACCCGCGCGTGCTGGACGCCGCCTCGCTGACCGCCCAGCGCACCACCCTCGCCCCCGGCCGCGTGCTGCTGCTGGGCGCAGGCGACAACGCGGCCGAGAACGCCCTCTTCCTGGCCGAGCGCGGCTTTGACGTGACCGTCTGGACGCGCGGCGGCTGGCGGGCACAGACGCATCTGGTCGAGCGCATCGAGCAGCACGCCCGCATCACCGTGCGCCTGTCCACGCCGCTGCCCGAGGCACTGCTGCCCGATGCCCATGGCGTCGCCGTCGGCACCGAGCGCTTCGACCAGGCCGCCGTGCTGCTGGGCTTCGAACCCGAGCCCTCGGTCTTCGCACTGCTGGACCAGGCTTCGCGCCAGCGCGCCTTCGTGGCGGGCGACGCCAGCGGCCGCTGGCACCCCTGCGTGCAGACGGCGCTGGCCGATGGCGTGCAGGCGGCCAAGCAGATCGAACAGGCGCTGCGCCCGCAGACCACCGCCGCGCCTCAGCGCCACAACAACCGCCAGGTCATCCACCTGCAAGGCCTGCGCTTTCGCGCCAACCTGGGCGTGCTCGACTTCGAGCGCACCGGGCCGCAGCCCATCCAGGTCGATGCCGAGGTCAACCTCGGCGCGCTGCCGGTGGTGGCACGCGACGCCGACATCGGCCATGTGCTCGACTACCGCCGCGTGCGCACGGCCATCATCGACGAGTGCACGCAAGAGCACACCGACCTCGTCGAAGCCCTGCTCGGCAAGCTCTGCAACCGCCTGATGAGCCTGCCCGGCGTTGTGGGCGTGCGGCTGAAGCTGACCAAGCTAGAAATCTTTCCCGACTGCGAAGTCGCAATCAGCACCGAACTGGGTGCATGGTGAACAACATGTCTGAAGTTTTGGATTTCGCCGACCAGGCCGCCGCCGACAAGAAGGCTGCGTACGAAATCAACAAGCTGTCCAAGCGCCTGCACCGCCAGGTGGGCCAGGCCGTCACCGACTTCAACATGATTGAAGAAGGCGACAAGGTCATGGTGTGCCTGTCCGGCGGCAAAGACAGCTACGCGATGCTGGACATCCTGATCAACATGCAGCAGCGCGCGCCGATCAAGTTCAGCCTCGTTGCCGTCAACCTCGACCAGAAGCAGCCCGGCTTCCCCGAGGACGTGCTGCCCAACTACCTGCGTTCGCGCGGCGTGGACTTCCACATCGAGAACCAGGACACCTACTCCATCGTCAAGCGCCTCATCCCGGAGGGCAAGACGACCTGCTCGCTGTGCTCGCGCCTGCGCCGCGGCATCCTGTACCGCGTGGCGGGTGAGCTGGGCGCCACCAAGATCGCACTGGGCCACCACCGCGACGACATGGTCACGACGCTGTTCCTGAACATGTTCTTCGGCAGCCGCATGAAGGGCATGCCGGCCAAGCTGGTCAGCGACGACGGCAAGAACGTCGTCATCCGCCCACTGGCCTATGTGAAGGAGCCCGACCTGGTGCGCTGGGCCGAGCACCGCCAGTTCCCCATCATTCCGTGCAACCTGTGCGGCAGCCAGGCGAACCTGCAGCGCGTGCAGGTCAAGGCCATGATCAATGACTGGGAGAAGCGCTACCCGGGCCGCATCGACAACATCTTCACGGCCATGGGCAACGTCGTGCCCTCGCACATGATGGACAAGAAGCTGTTCCCGTTCGAGACCATGCGCGCGACGGGCAAGGCGGAGCCGGACGGCGACATTGCCTTCGACGATGACGAGAGCTGCGCGACGCCGACGACCAACATCGTGCGCCTCACGCGCGACTGAGTTTCGGTGCCTGCGGGGCCAAGCCCTGACATTTGGATGCACCCGCACACACTGCGGCAAACTCGGCGCCTCATGATCAGCGGCTCAAGCCCGCAAATCCAGGAGGCACGCATGTCCACTCCCACCCGTCGGCTGGTCCTGACCAGCCTGGCAGCCGCCGCCACGCTGGCCATCACCGGCTGCGCCGGCCCGTACACCGTTGGCGCTGATGTCTCCAGTTATGGCAGCTGGCCGGCCGGCCGCAAGCCCGGCACCTTCGCCTTCGACCGCCTGCCGTCGCAGCAGCAGAACGACGAAGCCACCAAGCGCCAGACCGCGCTGGAAGACGCCGCCAAGGCGGCGCTGGAGAAGGCCGGCTTCAAGCCCGCCGCTGACGCCAAGACCGCCGACATCCTCGTCACGCTGGGCGCCCGCGTCACGTCTTATGACCCCGTGCCCTGGGACGACCCGCTGTGGTGGCGCTGGCGCGGCCGCCTGCTGTCGCCGCGTTACGGCTATGTCGGCGCGGGCCCCTGGGGCTGGCGCCAGGACCCGTTCTTCGACCGCCGCTACGACCGCGCCGTGGCCGTGCTGCTGCGCGACCGGGCCAGCGGCGAGGCGCTGTACGAGGCACATGCCAGCAACGAGGGGATCTCCTCGGGCGACGCCGTGCTGACGCCGCTGTTCGACGCCGCACTGGCCGAATTCCCCGCCGTCAACCCGAAATCGCACCGCGTGTCTGTGCAGGCCATCCGCTAGCCGGAACGCATCGCCCGCCTGCCCATAATCGCGACTTCGTTAAAACGTAGTCGCAAGGCAGGCATGGCGCTGAATATCGTGATCATGGCGGCGGGCAAGGGCACCCGCATGAAGTCCGCAACGCCCAAGGTGTTGCACAAGCTCGCAGGCCGCTCGCTGCTGGCCCATGTGCTCAAGAGCGTCGAGCCGCTCGCCGCCGACGCGCGCATCGTCATCACCGGTCACGGCGCCGACCAGGTTGAAGCCGCTGTCGCCTCTGACGGCATCTCCTTCGTTCGCCAGATGCCCCAGCTCGGCACCGGCCACGCCATCCAGCAGGTCGTGCCTGCCCTGGTGGGCGACGGCACCACGCTGATCCTCAACGGCGACGTGCCCCTCATCGCCACGGCCACCGCCAAGGCCCTCATCGACACCTGCGCCGGCCACGCCCTGGTGCTGCTGACGGTGGACCTGGCCGACCCGACGGGCTACGGCCGCATCGTGCGCGACCAGGACGACGGCGGCGTGCTCGCCATCGTCGAACACAAGGACGCCAGCCCTGCCCAGCGCCTCATCCGCGAGGGCTACAGCGGCATGATGGCCGCGCCCACCGGCGCGCTCAAGCGCTGGGTCGGGCAGCTGACCAACAACAACGCCCAGGGCGAGTACTACCTGACCGACATCGTCGCCATGGCCGTGGCCGAAGGCCTGCCCGTGCTGGGCATCAAGGCCGGCAGCGAGACCGAGGTGCTGGGCGTCAACGACCCCGTGCAGCTCGCGCAGTTGGAGCGCGCCTTCCAGGCCCAGCAGGCCGAAAACCTGATGCGCGCCGGTGTGCGCCTGGCCGATCCGGCCCGCTTCGACCTGCGCGGCACGCTGACGCACGGCCAGGACGTCGAGATCGACGTGAACTGCGTGTTCGAGGGTCAGGTCTCGCTGGGCGACGGCGTGCGCATCGGCGCCAACTGCGTGATCCGCAACGTGACCATCGCCGCCGGCGCACGCATCCATGAGTTCACCCACATCGACGGCGAGGCGCTGGGCGCCAGCGTCGGCGAAGGCGCGCTGATCGGCCCGTTCGCCCGCCTGCGCCCCGGCGCGCAGCTGGGCTCGGACGTCCACATCGGCAACTTCGTCGAGGTCAAGAACGCGACGCTGGCCAACGGCGCCAAGGCCAACCACCTGGCCTACCTGGGCGACGCGACGGTGGGCGCACGCGTCAACTTCGGCGCCGGGTCGATCACCGCCAACTACGACGGCGCCAACAAGCACCGCACGACCATCGGCGACGACGTGCATGTGGGCTCCAACTGCGTGCTGGTGGCACCGGTCACGCTGGGCAATGGCGCCACGATTGGCGGCGGCTCGACCATCACCAAGGACGTCGAACCCGGCAGCCTCGCCGTGGCGCGCGGCAAACAGATGGCGCTGAGCGGCTGGACCCGTCCTGCGAAGAAGCGTTGAAAAGTGCACGACTTCCGGGGAATGGCTGACGCTTCCCCGGATACGGGGGGCAACAACCCAAGCGCAGCGCCCTACGATCACGCCGACTCACAAACGCCGCAGTGCCCATGGCCCACGAACTCGACTTTGCCGCGCTCTCGCTTGACGATGCCGTCCCGGTTGACCTGGGCGCATTCGAGACGGTCCAGGCACGTGACGAAGCCGATGCCCGCAACCGTGCGCTGGAGCTGAAGGCCCAGGCCTGCGACAACGCCGCCGAAGCCTGCTGGTATCTGGCACGCAGCCTGGGCGCCGCGCGCGACCTGCCGCAGGACGGCGAAGCCAGCCTGGAACTGCTGTTCCAGTTGATCGGCGCACTCGCCGACCTGCCCACCGACATCGCCGCCGCACCGCTGCCCGAAGTCGTCGGCGGCCGTGACGACGGCATCACCGAACTCTGCCTGCAACTCGAAGCCGCGCGCGACGTGACGGAAGAAGCGCTGATCGACGCCGAACTGGCACCGGCACGCAGCCAGTTCTGCCACTGACCCGGCTTCTCCAATAAAAAAGGCGCCCCACAAGGCGCCTTTTTCGTTTCAGGCCTGACCGATCAAAGGCTGCTCGGCCCCTGGCTCAGCAGCGGTGCCGGCGGCAGCGTCAGCCGGTTGTCGACCGCCTTCACTCCCACAGCGGACGAGGCGACGACGGTGGCACGCTCCCGGGTCGGCGCATCGGGCGCCTGGCCTTCGAGCTTGACGACGCCATGGTCCGTGCTGACGGCGATGGGCACGGCGGCCAGCGTGGAGTCGGAGGCCAGCGCGTTGCGCACCTGGACCGTGATGCCCGCGTCCTCAGCCACGGGCACCGGCGCCTGGGCCAGCGGCGACATGCCTGGCGAGGTGGCCGGGCCGGCAGCCGTGGGCGGCAGCGTCAGCGGCGCCGTACCCGGCTGAATGGCAAGCGGCGGCTCGACCGGCGCGGCGGCGACCTGCGTTGGCGGCTGCTGAGCGGGCAAGCGTTCGACTGCTGCGCTGCGCGGGTTGGCGCGCAGCACCAGGTCCGGGCGCGGCGCGGGCACGATGGCCTGGGCGATGGCGCGGGCCTCGACGGCCGGCTTCAGCGTGGTCAGCGACGGGGCCGGGCGGGCCGGGGCGGGCTCGGCGGGGGCCGGTGTGGCGTCGGCCACGGTCGTTGGTGTGCCCTCCACGACCGGCGCAACGGCGGCCACTTCAGTTTGCGGCTCGGCGCTGCTGGTGATGATGG
>Ga0187842_1000294_pt1 | contig 26189 bp, 29 predicted proteins | sample SpaLakP09_SKY_41_FD_134514 | JGI IMG/M metagenome (GOLD analysis project Ga0187842, IMG submission 134514) | Oligotrophic lake water microbial communities from Sparkling Lake, Wisconsin, USA - SP09_SKY_41 | ecosystem: Environmental > Aquatic > Freshwater > Lake | place: USA: Sparkling Lake... | reverse complement strand
CGCCGCCGGTGACCAGGGCGCCGGGCACCTTGCCGAGCTTGGCCCGCAACACCCCGCCCACGGCCAGCGCGACGATGAACAGGACGGGCGCGTACTGCTGCAGATCCCCGACGCGCGCGCCCGGGCCTTGGCTCGATGCCGGCAAGGGCTCGCCGTCAACAACGCGCATCATCTGGCCGACCCCGGCCGTGATACCACCATAAAAGTCCTGGCTCTTGAGCCGGGGCAGCACCGCCTCATTGATGATGCGTTTGCTGGTGGCGTCGTTGAGTGCGCCCTCCAGGCCGTAGCCGACCTCGATGCGCAGTGCTCGGTCGTTCTTGGCGATCACCAGAATGGCGCCGTCGTCGATCTTCTTGCGCCCCAGCTTCCACTGCTCGGCCACACGCAGCGCGAACTGCTCGATCTCCTCCGGCGCTACCGATGCGACCATCAGCACGGCCAGCTGGCTGCCTTTGCGAGCCTCGAACGCGGTCAGCGTTTGCTCCAGGCTGGCCGTCTGCTCGGGGGTGAGCGTGGCGGTCTGGTCAATGACGTGGCCGGCCAGGGGCGGCACGGGCACCTGCGCTGCGGCCAAGCTCGGCACGCAGAGTGCGAAGACCATCAGCAATGCGCAGGCGACCGCGCCCCTGCGCAGTTCGACAATCACTTGGACGCTCCTGGCGCAGCGGGAGCGGTGTCAAAGTTGACGCTGGGCGGTTTTGCGATCTCTTTCTCGTTTTCGACGGCGAAGTTAGGCTTCTCCTTGTAGCCCATCACCATCGCAGTCAGATTGGACGGGAAGGAGCGCACCGTCACGTTGTAGGCCTGCACCGATTCGATGTAGCGCTTGCGCGCCACCGTGATGCGGTTTTCGGTGCCCTCCAACTGCGCCGACAGGTCCCGAAATCCCTGGTTGGCGCGCAGGTTCGGATAGTTCTCCGAGACAACCATCAAGCGCGACAAGGCGCCGGTCAACTGGCCCTGCGCCTGCTGGAATTTCTGGAACGCGGCGGGGTCGTTGACCAACTCCGGTGTGGCTTGAATGGACGTGGCCTTGGCGCGAGCCTCCACCACCTTGGTCAGCGTGTCCTGCTCGAACTTCGCCTCGCCCTTGACGGTGTTGACCAGATTGGGCACCAGGTCCGCGCGGCGTTGGTATTGGTTGATGACTTCCGCCCAACTCGCCTTGACCTGCTCGTCCGTGGTTTGAAAGGTGTTGTAGCCGCAGCCGCTGAGGCTCAAGGCCAAAGTTGCCGCAAGGACCGTCGGTAGTTTCTTCATGTTCGCTTCTCCAGAATCTCGGGTAGAGGGATGGCGCCACGCGCAGGCCGCGCGGCAAAGTGGACGTAGATCACGATGCTCAGCAAGGCGGCAAAGAAGCACCACACCGAGATGAACCACTTGGCATAGAAGTAGTAGGCCGCGCCAAACGACAGCAGGGCCAGCGTGCCAAAGACCTTCACCACTCGGTGCGTTGACAGCAAGGGACTCACCGTGGTCGATACCAGGTACAGCGTCATCACCGCAGCGGCGAAGAAGTGCGGAGAGTCGTACTCGACATGCTGACCCGTTGGCCGTGAAACCACCGGGAAGGCCACCAGCACGTACAGCAGATAGGCGCCAAGCGCCGCTCCGGCCACGGCGAAGGCGATCAAGGCGCGCCGGCGCGGGCCAGGGGGCTCGATCATCAACACTGCCATGGGCAGATAGACCGGCCACAGCACATGCGAGAAGAAGGAATAGACATGTGTCATCACCGTGTTCAGCAGAGGCGCCTCAATGCGGAACGTCAACCAGATCACGCCTTCGATCAGCTGTTGGAGCGCGAACAGCAGAGGGATGCCGGCAAACGGCAACGCGCGAGGACTGTGGGCCGCCCTCAGCGTCAGCGTACCTATTCCCAGCAGCAAGACGCCCGCAGTGAAACTGGCGGTGGCCGAGAAGCACATTCAGCTGCCCATCCTGCAGGTGAGCTTGATCGGAATCATGCCGACACCCCCGCCGCGACGCTCTCGCCAGCCGTGGGGGCGCCCGCGGATCGCGCCTGCCGGATGCCTGCGAGCTTGGTGCGCTTGAGCAGCAAGGCGTTGATGGCCACGACTGCGGAACTGCCGGACATCGACAGCGCCGCAATCTCCGGCGACAGCGTGAACGGGTAGAACACACCGGCGGCCAGTGGGAAGGCGATCACGTTGTAGCCCACCGCCCACCACAGGTTCTGGTGCATCTTGCGCAAGGTGGCACGCGACAGTTCGATGGCGCCAACGATGTCGTAGGGGTCGCTCTTCATCAGCACGACCTGGGCACTCTCCATCGCCACGTCGCTGCGCCTCATAGTCTTCGCGGGTCATCGGGGTCAGCGTCGATCTACTGCCAAGATCGGACTCAGCCGGCACGACCGCACCTGCTTCGACCGCACGGCGGCGCGCCTTCTTGTCCTTGTCCTTCTTGCTCATGGCTGCCCCATTGCGCCTGCCGGGCGAGCCTTCGCGACATAGCCGAGATCGCTGATCACGGACAAGATCTGGGCCGCGCTCACCCGGGCGGGATCGACGAGCACGGTGGCCGCACCCGGCTGGAGGGTGACTTCTGCCCGGCTGACGCCGTCGAGCTTGCCGAGCGCGCGCTGCACACTGCCGGTGCAGCCGCCACAGGTCATGCCGGTGATATCGAAGCTGAGGGTTTGCATGGTGAGTACTCCTGAAAAACTTGCGTGCCGGACCTTGCAGTACCCGGCAAGCTCGGGCACCAACTGACGGGTGGGGGTTCAGGCTTTCAAATCGACACTCGCGCGTTCCTTCCAAATGGCGGGCAGGAAGCGTGGTGTGCGGGCAGCGTAGGCCTCGAATTCGGCACCGAAGCGCTGGTGCATCTCGGCCTCTTCGTGCACCGCCAGGCGCGCGTACATGACCAGCAGAATCGGGAACATCAGCAGCGTCAGCAAGGTCGGCCACTGCAGCAAGAAGCCCAGCAGTATCAGCACGAAGGCCACATACTGCGGATGGCGAATGCGTGCGTAAGGCCCCGCCTTGGCCAGCGCTTTGCGCCGCTGCGCGTGGTAGAGAACGCGCCAAGCGTTGGACAACAAATAGAAGCCGCAGCCCAGGAACACGTAGCTGGCGATGTGCAGCACGCCAAAGTGGGGGTTGCCGGTTTCTCCCAGCAGCGTCGACCACAGGTGACCGGAGTCGTGGGAGAGCAGGTCAAGACTCGGGTACTTCGTCTGCAGCCAACCCGACATCAGATAAATGGACAGCGGGAAGCCGTACATCTCGACGAAGAGGGCGACGACGAAGGCCGCGAAGGCACCGAAGGTTCGCCAGTCCCTGGCCGTCTGGGGCTTGAAGAAGCTGAACACGAACATCAGGAAGAAGGCCGAATTGAAGATCACGAGCGACCACAGTCCATAGGCGGAAGCGTCGTGGCTCACGGCTGGCCTCCGGTCTTGCTCGGTTGGGAAGGGGCCGGCGTGTTGTCACCCTGTTCGACTGATTCCGCACGCACGTGGTGACCGGTATGCCCCCCGTGCCCGTGGTGCATGAAGACGTGCATCAGGGGACAGGCCAGCAGCAACAGGAATGGCAGCGCACCCAGGAAGTGGGCACGGTGCTCGCTGAGGAGAAAGTACGCGGCAATACCGCCAAGAACAAGCAAACCGATGGCGTAGCGCGAGCGCCAGAAGCTGGTCGGCTCGGGTGCATGCTGGGAGTGGTCGTGGTTCATTCTTTCCTCCAGTGATCATTTGCTGATCAGGTCGTGAGTCGGTTGCGCAGCCAGGTGAAGAACACGCCGGCCATGAAGGCCCAGGCGCTCAACACCAGCAGTGCGGTCAAGAATCCCGGCCATGCGAATGCTGCGGTCGGACCATGCTGCTGAAGTCCATGCCGTGGAACAGGCTGTTCATGAAGCCCATGAAGGGGCCTGGTGCCAGCGCCCAGGTTAGCGCGCACAGGACGTAGAACAGCGCCACAGTGACGGCCAGCGCGATGCCTGTGCGCAGTGGATTCATGACTGTCTCCCTTTCACTTGGCGGGAACTTCAGGCAATCGATCCATCATCATCTGCATCATGGTTTGCATCATTTCCATGCGCTTTTCCATCATCTGGTGCTGCGCTGGCATATCGCCTTTCATGCCCTTCATGTCCTTCCCGCTGCCCATGCCAGCCATGCCGCCGCCAGACATCCCATTCATCATCGCCATGCCGTCCTTCATGGACTGCATGTGCTCCGTCATCAGCGCACTGCGCTCTTCAGGCGTCTTGGCCGCCATCATTTTTTCGTGCATCTCCCGCATGCCCTTCATCTGGGTGTCCATGTGGGCCATGTCTGGGCCAGGCTTGGTCGGCATGGCTTTTGACGCGCTGCCGGAGGCTGCGCCCGCGGGATGGTGGGCTTGATGCTCGTCCGCTGGGGCGGCCAAGGTGGACATGGCCAGGGTGGCGAGGGCAAACGCAAACGAGACAGTACGAACGAGTTTCATGGAGGACTCCGGTATCAGAATGAAGAGGGATGGCGCATGCCCGGTGCGAGGCATCTGCGCTGGAATGCGCACCGATCCGATAGGCACCCAGAAGCTGGGTGCAGATTCAAGCGCGGTGTGAAGTCGACGCGAGTCGCGAAGCGCGAGGCCTGGACTCAGCGTCGTGGGATGGCTATAGCGTCAATCGCGAATAGCGGACTCGGAAGGGCAAGCCATCTGGCGGAACCCACAAGTCGCCCAGACCGCCGAGCGTCGGCGTGACGGGCACCGTCGCCGTCCAGAGGACAGTGAGAAGTGGGGCAGGGCCGGGATCGGCGTGATCGATACCGAGATTCTGCTTGAGCACAGCGCGCGAGCCATCGTCACAGACCTTAAGGCACGGAGCCTTGGAGATTCTCGAGTCAGAGTCTTGGTCTGCGGTGGTCGCAGCATGCCCTACCCGTTCGGCACCATGATGCGGTTCCGAGTGTTCGGCTGTCGCTGCGTGGCGGTGCGCATCGGGCGATTCCAGCAGGCAGGCGTTGGCAACCCCGGATGCGATCGCAATGAGCCACACCAACAACATCGCGAATGCGATCTTGCGTTGGGTGCGAGTGTGCGAAAAGGGGTTCATGGTTGCTCGGGTTTGCGTCAATCTATCCTAGGGGGTCGCGGCGACAAACTGTTGATCCTTGTCAAACGAATGAGGTCGAGTCGCAGGCCACCCACCTGATCCCTCGGGCGCCAAGCGCGCCATCGCACGACCCAAGCGCACCTGGTTGCAACCACCACACGGTCATCCTCTCCCGCTTGTTGCGCGCCGGCTGTGCGGCAGCGCACGCACGACGAGAATGCGAGGCGAAGGTCAGCCCAGCTGCCAGCTGAGCGTCATGCTCTGATCTGGCACCTGTGCTGCGCGCAAGACGGATCGAACCGATTCATTCCTATCCCCATGGTAGGATACAGACGTGAGCTCAGATCAAATTCACGAAAGCCATCCCAAGGTCGCCAATCGCCTCAGACGCGCTGCCGGGCATTTGCAAAATGTCATTGCAATGATTGATGCAGGACAACCCTGTCTGGACGTGGCGCAGCAGCTGCACGCCGTAGAGCGAGCCATTGGCGCGGCCAAGAAGGCCTTGATCCACGATCATCTGGATCATTGCCTGGCTGACGCGCTGCAGGGCCAAACGCCGACAACCCGTGCGGCCATGGACGAGTTCAAGGACATCACGAAATATCTCTGACGCACGACACAAGTCAATATGCCCGCCATCCAAGTTCAGCACCCTTCTGCGTCGCCACGACGCGGCGTGGTTGCGTGGGGATTTTGGTTGCTGCGTTGGACGCTGGTGCTGCTGTTGGCCTCCGACCAGATCGGCTCGCCGCTGCACCAACACCATCATGATTCCGGTGTTGACGGCACATGGTCATCTCTCTCCGTGGGTCACGTGTCGGATGGGGGGACGCATGCCGAGGATGACGGTCACGACGACCATTTCGGCCACGCGACTTTGGCGATGCGCGCCAACAGCGAGGCCGTCAAGGTAGCGTCCATTGCGGGCGGCACGTGTACGTTCATTCAAGTCTTCACGGTCCTTGCGGTGTTGTCGATTCCCGTTGAGGATGGCGCGGGCCAACGCCCTCCGCCGCGCTGGCGATCCCCGGTCATAAGCGCCCATCGAAGCCTACCTCCGGCCGGTCGCGCTCCGCCTTTCCACGTCTGAAAAGTCCTTCGCTGACCGCTTCGGGTCAGCCGCTTTTCACGGTCGCTTTCGCTCTTGCGATGCACCGCCCATGTCGTGGAGTCCCTCATGTCTGATGCCTTTTTTTCTAGGCGCGAGCGCAGTCGTTGCGCTGCGCTTGCTGCTGCAGTTCTTGTTCCTGCCCTGATGTCGTTAGCCGCAAGCACGGCTCATGCGGCCGAGCCGTCGGATGCCTTCCCGGTCACGCCGGCGCAGATGCAATCGCTTGGCGTGCAGTTGCAACGCCTGGAGACCAGCAGTGAGGTCGCTGGTTTGACCTACCCGGCGCGCGTTGTGCTTCCACCGCGACAGCAGCAGTTGGTGAGCGCGCCGCTGGCCGGCGTTGTTGATCAATTGCTGGTGACGGAGAACGATGCGGTCAAACCCGGTCAGCCGCTGCTGCGCCTCATCAGCCCCGAACTCGGTGAACTGCAGCTCAAGCTGATGGAGGCCGGTGCACGCAGTGGCTTGGCGGCGAAGACCTTGCAACGCGAGCGGGCCTTGTTTGCCGAAGGCATCATTCCCGAACGTCGGGTGCAGGAGGCGGAGGCCGCGTCGGCCGAGAACTTGGCACGCCGTCGCCAGGCCGAAGCCGCCTTGCGCATGGCCGGTCTGGACGATGCCACGATCCGCCGGATTGGCGAAGGCGGCGCCGTTGATAGCGCGCTGACCGTGCGCGCCCGAGCCGCGGGACTCGTCTCCGAAATGGCGGTCAAGCCCGGCCAGCGGGTGCAGCAGGCCGATGCCTTGCTGCAGATTGCGGACACCCGCCGCCTCTGGTTGGATGTGCAGATTCCATTGACGCGCAGGGCCGAGGTGGCCACGACCAAGGGCGCCAAGCTCACGCTGGTTGGGCGTGACGACATCAGCGCGACGGTGCTCAGCGTTGGCTCTGGTGCAAGCGATGGTCAGACCTTGATCATGCGCGCAGAAGTCAGCCAGGGCGCGGCATCGCTGCGTGCCGGCGAGTTCGTGCAGGTCCGCTTGCCCTTTGCTGGAAACGGCGAGGGCTGGGCGGTGCCGCTGCAGTCGGTCGCGCGACAGGGAGACAAGGCCTTTGTGTTTGTCCGCACCGAGCAGGGCTTCGTGGCCAAGCCGGTCACCATCCTGGCCAGCGGGGGGCAGACCTTGCGGGTGAAAGGTGAGTTGCAGGCTGGGCAGCAGATCGCCACCGCGTCCGTGATTGCGCTCAAGGCCGCCTGGCAGGGCAAGAGCGGGGGCAACTGACATGCTCACCCGTCTTATCCAATTCGCGCTGGCGCAGCGCCTCTTCGTGCTGCTGGCCGGCCTGCTGCTGGCCGGCGCCGGCTGGCTCGCGTTCAAGAACCTGCCCATCGACGCCTTTCCCGACGTGTCGAGCACCCAGGTCAAAGTCATCATGAAGGCCCCGGGCATGACGCCCGAGGAAATCGAAAGCCGCATCGCCGTGCCCATCGAGGTCGAGATGCTGGGCATCCCGAAGCAACGCATCCTGCGCTCGGTATCCAAGTACGGCCTGGTCGATGTGACCATCGACTTCCAGGACGGCACCGACATCTACTGGGCGCGCCAGCAGGTCGCCGAGCGGCTCGCCAATATCAGCGCTGACCTGCCCACCGGCATCAGCGGCGGCATGGCCCCGGTCACCACGCCCCTGGGCGAGATGTTCATGTTCACCATCGAGGCGCCGGCGATGACTCTGGAAGAACGCCGAAGCCTGCTCGACTGGGTCATTCGCCCGGCCTTGCGCTCGGTGGCCGGCGTGGCGGATGTCAACGCGTTAGGCGGCAAGGTTCATAGCTTCGAGGTCGTGCTTGACCCGGTGAAGATGGCAGCGCTAGGCCTCTCCTCGGCGCAGATCAAGGCCGCCATCGAGGCCAACAACCGCAATGACGGGGCCGGTCGGCTGAGCGAAGGCGATGAGGTGCTGCTTGTCAGAACGGAGGGCAGCATCCGCACGCAGGATGACCTGCGCGGTGTCGTCGTCAAGAATGCCAAGGGCATGACCGTCCGCCTCGGCGATGTGGCCGAAGTCCGCAACGGCAGCGTGACCCGTTACGGCGTGGTGACGCAAGACGGCAAGGGCGAAGCGGTTCAGGGTCTCGTGTTGGGATTGGCCGGTGCCAATGCACAAAAGGTGGTGGAGGGCGTCACCAAGAAGCTCGATGACATCAAGCCGACCCTGCCCAAGGGCGTCGAGATCAAGGTGTTCTACAACCGCGCGGACCTCGTCAGCAAGGCCGTCGGCACGGTCTCCAAGGCGTTGCTGGAAGCCACCGTGCTGGTGCTGGTCTTGCTGGGGGCCTTCCTCGGCAATCTGCGTGCGGCCGTGGTGGTGGCCCTGGTGCTGCCGTTGTCGAGCTTGGCGACCTTCCTGCTGATGCGCTTTGCCGGCATGTCGGCCAATCTGATGAGCCTGGGCGGTCTGGCGATTGCGCTCGGCATGCTGGTTGACGCGGCCGTGGTGGTGGTGGAGAACATCGTCCAGCACATGGGGCATGACAAGGGTAAGGAGCGGCTACCCAAATTGCACATCGTGTTCCGCGCGGTACGCGAGGTCGCGGCGCCGGTGGCGGCGGGCATGCTCATCATCATCGTGGTGTTCCTGCCCCTGCTGACCTTGCAGGATCTGGAGGGCAAGTTCTTCGTGCCCGTGGCGATGACCATCGTGTTCGCTCTGGTCAGCTCGCTGCTGCTGTCGCTGACCATCATCCCGGTGCTGTCGTCCTTCTTGCTCAAGAAGGTCAGCCACGAAGACCCCTGGCTGCCGCGCAAGCTGCTCAAACTCTATGAGCCGGCGCTGGCCTTCGCCCTCAAACGCGAAAAGGTGGTCTACGTCGTCGCTGGCTTGATGCTGGTGGTGGCCGCTGGGGTCTACACCCTGGTCGGCAAGACCTTCATGCCGCAGATGGACGAGGGCGACATCATCGTTGGCATCGAGAAGCTACCCTCGGTGAGCCTGGAAGAAACCGCCGTGCTGGACCTGAAGGTGCACCAGGCGCTGATGAACAACATTCCAGAAATCACCGGCGTGGTGGCGCGGGCCGGCTCGGACGAGATCGGCCTGGACCCGATGGGTCTGAACCAGACCGACACCTTCCTGATCCTGAAGCCGCGCGCGGAATGGAAGTTCGCGAACAAGGACGCCCTGATCGAGAAGATCCGCAAGGTGCTCGACGAGTTGCCTGGCATCAGCTACAGCTTCACCCAGCCCATCGACATGCGCGTCTCCGAGATGATCATCGGCGTGCGTGGTGATGTGGCCATCAAGGTCTTCGGGCCGGAGTTGGCCAAGCTCAACGAGCTGGCGGGCGAGATCGAAGGGCTGATGAAACAGGTGCCCGGCAACCAGGACGTGTACACGGTCGAGAACGACGGTGTTCAGTATCTGCGCGTCATCGTGGATCGGCTGGCCGCCGGCCGCTACGGGCTCTCGGTCGAGGACGTGCAGGATGCCCTGCGCGTGCAAATCGAAGGCCAGCGCGCCGGCACGGTGATCGACGGCAACCGCCGTATTCCCATTGTCCTGCGTGGGCCCGACAGCGTGAAACTCTCGCCGGCCGAGTTCGCCGCCCTCAACATCATGAGCGCGGACGGCGTGGCCGTGCCGTTGCAGGAGCTGGCCAAGCTGGAGCGTGACAGCGGCCCGGTCAAGATCGACCGCGAGATGGGCAGCCGCTACAGCGTGGTCATCGCCAACGTGACCGGCCGCGACCTGGTGGGCTTCGTCGAGGAAGCCAAGGCCAAGGTCGCGCAGGCGGTCAAGCTGCCGACCGGCTATCGCATCAGCTGGGGTGGACAGTTCGAGAACCAGCAGCGCGCGGCCGAGCGCCTGACCCTGGTGATTCCGCTGGCGCTGGGTGTCATCTTCATCGTGCTGTTCTCCACCTTCGGGTCTGTGCGCCAGGCCTTGCTGGTGCTGTCCAACATCCCGTTCGCGCTGGTGGGCGGCATCGTGGCGCTGTGGCTGACCGGCGAATACCTGTCGGTGCCCGCCTCGGTGGGCTTCATAGCGCTCTTGGGCATTGCGGTGCTCAATGGCGTGGTGCTTGTCAGCTACTTCAACCAGTTGCATGCCGAGGGGCTGTCCCTGCTGGAATGCGTCAGCCAGGGTGCCCGACGGCGCTTGCGGCCGGTGCTGATGACGGCCTCGATCACCGCCTTCGGCCTGATCCCGCTGCTGTTCGCCACCGGTCCCGGCTCGGAGATTCAGCGCCCGCTGGCCATCGTCGTGATCGGCGGCCTCATCACGGCCACCGCCCTGACGCTGATCCTCCTGCCCATTCTCTACCTGCGCTTCGCCCATGCGAAGCCGGTCGCCACCGAGGAGGTGCCTGCTCATGTCTAAGTTCTGCCTGACTCTGTTGAGTTCACCGTCCATCGAAGAAAAATTGCTCGATCTGCTGCTGGATGCCGTCGGTAACGAGGTCTTCACCAGCGTGCCGACCTTCAGCCATGGGCTGTCGCACAGCCGCCTGAGCAATGAGGAACAGGTGATGGGCCGCAGCGCTTCGGCGCAGTTTCAGATCATCGTCACCGAACAAGGGATGACGGCCTTGCTGCAGCGCCTGCGCGACGAGTTTCGGGGCACGGGCTTGCGCTACTGGGCCAGTCCCTTGGCGGCCGAAGGAGAAATCGAATGATGATGAGGATGTATGGGATAGCTTTGGCCGGTCCTTTGCTCATGAGCTTGCTGGCCTCGGTCTGCATCGCGCAGCCGGTTCAGCAGCCGGCACCACCCGATCTGCCGGCCAACGAGATTGCGCAACTGCTGTTGACTGACGACCCCAGCGTCGTCCAGGCACGCCATGCGCTGGAAGCTGCTCGGCATCGTGCCGTCGGGCTGACGGCAGGCAACCAGGAGTGGGTGGCTCGCGGAACGGCCCAGCGTCGCCGTGACCGCGGCAACGGGGCTGATTTCAACGAATGGACGTTCGGGCTGGAGCGAGCCATCCGCGTTGGTGGCAAGGCTGGCCTGGATCGGCAGCTCGGTGAGGCGCATGAGCGGATGGCCGCCGCTAAGCTGGGTGAAGCGCGTCATGAGGCGGCGCGCGAACTGCTGGCCCAGTGGCTGGACTGGCTGGCCGCCGAACGAACGCGCCAGCTCTGGACCGAGCAGATCGCGTTCGCGCAGGACAATCTGAAGGCTGCAAGCACCCGTCGCAAGGCAGGTGATGCGTCGAAGCTGGAGGAGAACGCCGCCCAGGCCGATCTGGCCGAGGTGCAGCGCCAACTGAGCACGGCGGCCAATGGGGAGTCCAAGGCCCGCGCCCGGCTGCGTGCGCACTTCCCGACCTTGGCGCTGCAAGTACCACCGCTGAGCGAGCCCCTGGCTCTGAACGGCGATCCCGGTGCATGGCGCGAGCAGATCCTGAAGGAAAGCGACGAGTTGCGTATCGCCAAGGAGGAACTGCGCCAGGCCGAGTTGCTGGCGGCGCGTTCGCGTGCGGATCGCATCCCCGATCCGACTCTGGGGGTGCATACCTCTTCGGAGCGTTCCGGCGCCGAGCGCATCGTCGGCGTGACCCTCAGCATGCCCATCGGCGGCGTGGCTCGTGGCGCCCATGAGCGCGAGGCCTTGCAGCAGGTGGAGGCCGCGCGCGCAGCAGTGGAGCGCAAGCAGCGCGAGCTGGAAGCGGAGATTGCCGCCAACCTGGCCGATGCCGCCGGCAGCCTGGAACGCTGGCGCTTTGCCGACCAGGCGCTGGCCGCCGGGCGTGACAACACACAGTTGACGCAACGTGCCTACAGCCTGGGCGAAGCCGATCTGCAAACACTTTTCCTGGCGCGCCGGCAGTCGGTGGACGCGGCCTTGGGGGCTGCTCAGGCCCGTATCGATGCGCTGCGCGCACGCTACCGGCTGCTGGTGGACGCGCATCTGATCTGGGGGCTCGAACATGACTGAGCGGGCGGCAACGCCTCCCATGTCGCAGTTCTCGCATTGACCAACACAGGTTTGGATCGGGCAGAAGCCTGATCCACCTTCATCACGAAAGCACTTTCCATGTTCGGACGATTTGCTCGCCTGACGGCAGCAGCATGCCTCTTCTTCGCATCCTGGGCCGCGCTGGCCCACGGCATCTCGGACGCCGACAAGCAGCGCATGCTTGACGGCGGCTACCTGCAGTACATCGGCCTTGGCGCGAGCCACATGCTGACCGGCTACGACCACCTGTTGTTCCTGTTCGGGGTCGTTTTCTTCCTGAGCAGCTTCAAGGACATCGCCAAGTTCGTGACCGTGTTCACGCTGGGGCACTGCATCACGCTGATATTCGCCACCTTTCTGCAGATCACCTGGAACTACTACCTGGTCGATGCCTTGATTGCCATCAGCGTGATCTACAAGGGCTTCGACAACAACGGCGGCTTCCAGAAGTACCTGGGCACCAAGTCGCCGAACCTGCTCACCGCGGTCTTCGCCTTCGGGCTGCTGCACGGTTTCGGGCTGTCGACACGCTTGCAGCAACTGCCTTTGGGGGATGACTCGACCAGCATCTTGCTGCGCATCCTGAGCTTCAACGTCGGCGTCGAGATCGGACAGATCGCTGCGCTGTCCGTGATGGTCTTCCTGCTGTCGATGTGGCGCAAACGTGCGTCCTTCCAGCGCTTCGCCGTGGTGGCCAATGTGGGCCTCATGGCCACCGGCGCCTTGCTGTTGCTGATGCAGTTGCATGGCTATCAGCATGACAGCGATCCGAACAGCTTCCGCTTCCCGGCGCAGGAACACATCCATGAGCACGAAGACATGGACATCAAAAAGAGCACCGACAACACGGGCCGAGACAACCTTTGAGGCCCGCCGCCATTTCGTTTCACCAGTCCTTTCCACCACTGACCCAGGAGTTAATCTCATGAAAAAACTGATTGCCATGATTTGCACCGCTGGCGGCTTTGCCGTTGCAGCCCCCGCGTTCGCGAGCGATGCCGCAGATTGCCATTTCCATGGCAGCAAGCCGGCCGCGCAAGAGACCGTTTCCGTTTGCGCAGTCCAGCGCCAGCAGGCCCTGATCGCCAACGGCAAGCTCGACAAGACCTGGCAAGCCATCAAGCCATCGAGCCTGGAGCAGGTCGATGGCACGCGCGGCAAGGAATGGAAAGTGACATTCAAGGATACGGCCGCTGCCGACAAGTCCAAGGAAACGCTGTACATGTATTTCACCGCGCAGGGCAACTTCATCGCTGCCAATTTCACCGGCAAGTAGGCGCCGGATCTGCCGAATTGCCGACGCCTAAGCTAGGCGCAGGCGTTTGAGCCGGGTGCCAGCTCATGGCCCCGGCTGCTTTCATTTCTCCGAGGAGTGCCCCGATGCTTGGAATTCTCGGCAATCGAACCTACCGGCATCTGTTCTTCGCCCAGGTCATTGCGCTGCTGGGCACCGGCCTGGCCACCGTGGCGCTGGGCCTGCTGGCCTTCGACCTTGCGGGCGCGAATGCAGGCGCTGTGCTGGGCACGGCGCTGGCGATCAAGATGGTGGCCTATATCGGCGTGGCGCCGATCGCTTCGGCATTTGCCGAGCGGCTACCACGGCGCGCCATGCTGGTGAGCCTGGACCTGGTGCGGGCGGCGGTGGCGCTGATGCTGCCTTTCGTGACCGAGATCTGGCAGGTCTACACCCTGATCTTCGTGCTGCAGTCGGCCTCGGCGGGCTTCACGCCCACCTTCCAGGCGACGATCCCCGATGTGCTGCCCAAGGAGGCTGACTACACCAAGGCCCTGTCGTTGTCGCGGCTGGCCTATGACCTGGAGAGCCTGCTCAGCCCGGCGCTGGCCGCCGCGCTGCTGACAGTGGTTAGCTTCCACAGCCTGTTCCTCGGTACCGTGGTGGGCTTTGTCGCTTCGGCTGCGCTGGTGGTGTCGGCTGTCTTGCCCAAGGCCAAGCTGCCGCCCAAGCGCGGCATCTACGAGCGCACCACGCGCGGCCTGCGCATCTACCTCGCCACCCCGCGCCTGCGCGGGCTGCTCGCCTTCAATCTGGCGGTGGCCTCGGCCAGCGCCATGGTCATCGTCAACACCGTGGTGCTGGTGCAGGGCCAGCTCAAGCTGACCCAGAACGCCACGGCGCTGGCCCTGGCCTGCTTTGGTGCGGGCTCGATGCTGGTGGCACTGGCCCTGCCCAAACTGCTGGACAAGTTGCCCGAGCGCAGCGTGATGCTGGGCGGCGCCGCGCTGCTGGTGCTGGGACTGTTCGCCGGCCCGCTGGCGTCGGCGCATTTCGCGACGCTGCTCCCGCTGTGGTTTTGTCTGGGACTGGGCTACTCGCTGGTGCAGACGCCCTCCGGTCGTCTCGTGCGCCGTTCGTCACGCGAGGAGGATCGCCCGGCTCTGTTTGCCGCGCAGTTCGCCTTGTCGCACGCCTGCTGGCTCATCACCTACCCATTGGCGGGCTGGCTGGGCGCCAAGGCCGGCCTGAGCGCTAGCTTCCTGGCGCTGGCCGTGCTGGCCACCATCGCGACCATCGCCAGCGCCCGGTTCTGGGCGGCGGCGGATCCGGCCGAGGTCGAGCACTCGCACGATGACCTGGATCAAAACCACCCCCACGTCCAGCAGGGGCGCCGCCACTCGCATGACTTTGTCATCGATGACCAGCACTCGCGCTGGCCGAATTGATCTCCAGCCAGCAGCTCTTCAATTTTCGGACCAAAACAAAGTGAACCCATGACAAGCTCTTCATCGGTTGGCGGATCCACCGCATCGGACCTGAAAGCGTTGATGACGCGCGAGCGCTGGATCGAGGTCGCGCGCATCGGCGTCACGGGCCTGATCGCGTTGTTGTTCTGGCAAGGCCTGGTGCCCGTCGAGGTGCTCTGGGTGGCGATTGCCATCGGCCTGTATCCGCTCGTCAAGACCGGCCTCCTCGATCTGATCCACGAGCGCAAGGTCGGCACCGAAATCTTCGTGACCGTCGCGACGTTGGTGGCCGTCTTCGGTGGCGAGACCGTCGCCGGCGCCGTGTTGATGGTCATCATCCTGATCGCCGAGTTCATTGCTGAGCTGAACACCGACCGCGCCCGCGCCTCGATCAAGTCGCTGATCGGCTCGGTGCCGCAGGTGGCGCTGCTGCGCACCGCAGGCGGCGAGCGCTCGGTGCCGATCGTCGAGCTGAAGATCGGCGACGTGGTGCTGGTGCGCCCGGGCGAGAAGATTCCCGTCGATGGTCGCGTGGTCGGCGGCCAGGGTTCGGTGAACGAGGCGCCGATTACCGGCGAGAGCGTGCCCAAGGACAAGGCCATCGACGCGCAGGTCTTCGCTGGCACCGTGGTCGATTCCGGCGCGCTCGACATCCGCACCGAGCGGCTCGGCACCGACACCACCTTCTCACGCATCATCGCCCTCGTTGAAAGCGCCGAGGCCGAAGCCGCCCCGGTGCAGAAGCTCGCCGACAAGGTGGCGGCCTGGCTGATCCCGGTGGTGTTCGTGTTCCTGATCGTCGTCTACTTCGTCACCCGCGATGTGCGCACAATCGTCACGCTGATGATCTTCACCTCGCCCGCCGAACTGGGTCTGGCCACGCCGCTGGTGATGATCGCGGCCATCGCGCGGGCGGCGCGCACCGGCATCCTGATAAAAGGCGGCATCCACCTGGAGACGCTGGCCAAGGTGGACGTGATGGTGTTCGACAAGACCGGCACCCTCACCGCGAACCGCCCCGAGGTGGTGGAAGTCTCGCCGCGCAACAACGCGTTTGACGAAGCCACGTTGCTGAGACTGGCCGCCGCCGCCGACCGGCGCTCGGCGCACCCGCTGGCCAAGGCCGTCGTCGACGCGGCCCAGCGTAAAGGCATCGCCGTGCCCGAGCCCGAGTCCTTCGAACAGTTGCAGGGCCGGGGCGTGCGCGCCACGGTCGAAGCGCGCGTCGTGCTGGTGGGCAATGCCGCGCTGCTGCGCGAGAGTGGGGTCGCCCTTGAAGCCGCTGACGTTGCGGCTGTCGAGGGCGGCGGCCGCACGCCGGTGCACGTCGCGGTGGATGGCCAGTTCGCCGGCGTGATCTTCATCGCCGACACGCTGCGCCCGGGCGCCAGGGAAGCGCTGGCCGAGCTCAAGGCCAGCGGCGTCAAGCGCATCGTGATGCTGACCGGCGACAACGCCTCCACGGCCCAGGTGGTCGCAGCCGAACTCGGCATTGACGAGGTGCGTGCCGAGCTGATGCCCGAAGACAAGGTCGCGGCGATTGCGGAACTGCAGGCCCAGGGGCACCGCGTCGCCATGGTCGGCGACGGCATCAACGACGCACCGGCGCTGGCCAAGGCCGACGTCGGCATCGCGATGGGTGGCGGAGGCACGCAGGCAGCGCTCGAAGCCGCCGACATCGCGCTGATGACCGACGACCTCGCCAAGATCGCGGCAGCTCGGGCGATTGCCCGCCGCGCCTACCGCACCGTGCAGGAGAACCTGTTCGTCGGCGTCGGCGTGGTGCATGTGCTCGGCATCACTGCTGCCTTGCTGGGCTGGATCGGCCCGATCCAGGCGGCGATCATTCACCTCGGGCCGGACATTCTCGTCTTCGTCAACTCGGTCAAGTTGCTCAAGGTACGGATCAAGGGCGCATAGGCGCTGCCGAATCGTTGACCTTGAAATGGATGGCGCTGCAGTAGTCGCCGGCCCGCGCACGGATGAACATGTACTTTGACGTTGAGCATCTTCGTATCAATTACCCCGGTCTCTACAGATTTCTGGGCATCGCGGCTGTGCTGATGGCGGTCAGCGCCCTGGCGCTTTTCCTCTGGAGTGAATGGAAGTTGCGAGTCCGGCGGCGCCAGCGCGCGCTGGAGAACAGGGAGATGCGGTCGCGTTTGAAGCTGAGTGGCAAGCGTTTGAAAAGGAGAAAACGCAGGCACTGATTGATCGACACCATCACCAATCTGCCACCACACACTCAACGTGGCACCGGAATAGCCAACAGTCAAGAAGACATCGCCCATGTATCGAATCAAACCTCAAAACCTTTGGAACTCGGCCCTGCTGGCCTTGACGCTGGCCAGCCTCGCTCCGGCGGTCTTGGCACACGGTGTCACCGGGTCCGACCAGGCCTTCCTGGAGCAGAACGTCGGCCGCCAGCTGATCCCGTTCATCTACCTCGGCGCCAAGCACATGGTCACCGGCTACGACCACCTGCTGTTCCTGTTCGGTGTGGTGTTCTTCCTGTATCGGTTGCGCGAGGTCGGCGCCTACGTGACCCTGTTCGCCATCGGCCACAGCACCACACTGCTGCTTGGGGTGCTGGGCGGCTTTCATGTGAATGCCTACCTGGTGGATGCCATCATCGGCCTGTCGGTGGTCTACAAGGCGTTGGACAACCTCGGTGCCTATCAGCGCTGGTTCGGCGTGCAACCTAACATGAAGATCGCCGTGCTGGTCTTTGGCTTTTTTCACGGCTTCGGTCTGGCCGCGAAGCTGCAGGACTTCAAGCTGTCGGCCGACGGCCTGGTGCCCAACATCATCGCTTTCAACGTTGGCGTCGAGTTCGGCCAGTTGTTGGCCCTGAGCGCCATCCTCATCGCGATGGGCTTCTGGCGCCGCAGCGCGGCCTTCGCCCGCCAATCCTTTGCGGCCAACACCCTGCTGATGACGGCCGGCTTCGTGCTGATCGGCTACCAGTTGACCGGCTTCTTCATTGCCTGAACATGAGTTTCAACATGAGCAACCAACACGCCAACAACCAACTTCCCACCAGCTCGCGGCTGCTGCAGGCCACGGCAGCAGCCGCCATCGCTGCCTCTGTCATTCTTGTGGCCGCCGTGCTGCCCGCCGAGTACGGCATCGACCCCACGGGCCTGGGTGGCAGGCTTGGCTTGCTTGCGCTGGCCGCCCCGGCCCCTGTTGCCGCAAGTGCTGCCGCTGTGCCCGTCGCGCCGGCCACCAGCGAGACGGCGGCAATGGCGGTTCAAGCCGCCGCCGTGTTCGGCAAGCAGCCCGGTCAGAGCTTCGATGCGCGAGCCGTCACTCGCAGCACCGGTGTTGCGAGGACGGACACGATGTCGGTGACCCTGGCGCCCGGTAAAGGTGCCGAGATCAAGTCCTTGGTCGAAGCTGGCCAGAGCTTCGTCTTCAACTGGACCGCCAGCGCCGACGTCGCCGTCGACATGCACGGCGAAATCCTCGGCGCGAAGGACGAATACACCAGCTACTGGGTCGAAGGTGCACAGCGCGAAGCCGCCGGCAGCTTCACGGCGAAGTTCACCGGCCAGCATGGTTGGTACTGGCGCAACCAAGGCCAGGAGCCGGTGACGGTACAGATCAGCGTGACTGGATTCCAGGCCAAGCTGTTTCGGCCCGGGCATCAATAGGCTTTCGCCCCGGCAGCTGCATGCAGTGCTTTACTTGAAGCCGCTTTTCGTTCGGCGGCCGGGCGCAACATGCGCGGCCAAGGAAGGATGACCCATCGCGGAATGCTGTTCCGCCAGCGTGTCCAGGATCGGGCAGTCCGGGCGCTCATCACCATGGCAGCAATGCACCAGGTGCTCCAGTGCGGCTTTCATTGCCAGCAGTTCCTGCGCCTTCGCCTCCAAGGCCTTGATATGCGTCTCGGCCAAGGCCTTGACCAGCCGGCTGGGCCTCCTGCGGTTCTGCCAGAGACCTACCAACTCGCCGATCTCGTGGATTGAAAACCCCAAATCGCGAGATTGGCGAATGAAGCGAAGCGTGTGGACTTCGCTCTCGGTGTACTGCCGATAGCCCGACTCCGTGCGGCGCGGCGGCGGCACCAGGCCCACTTGCTCGTAGTGGCGAATCATCTTGGCCGAAACGCCCGAGGCCTCTGCGGCCTGGCCGATGTTCATGGCTTCCATTTCTATGTGTCTCCTCAAACGTTCGGACGCCAGCGGCGCAGCAGCAGCGCATTCGCGACCACGCTGACGCTGCTGAAGGCCATGGCCGCACCGGCAATCATCGGGTTCAGCAGCCCCATTGCTGCCAGCGGGATGCCCACCAGGTTATAGACGAAGGCCCAGAACAGGCCGCGCTTGATGGTCGCGTAGGTCTGGCGCGAGATGTCCAGCGAGGCGGCCACCAGGCGCGGGTCGCCGCGCATCAGGGTGATGCCGGCGGTCTCCATCGCCACATCGGTGCCGGTCGCCATGGCAATGCCGACATCGGCCGCGGCCAGCGCGGGCGCGTCGTTGATGCCGTCCCCCACCATGGCCACGACCTTGCCGGCGGCGCGCAGTTGCTGCACCACGGCGGCCTTGTCGCCAGGCAACACCTCGGCATGGATCTGCGTGATGCCAAGTGCACGACCCACGGCCAAGGCGCTGCCTTGGGTGTCGCCTGTCAACATCACCGTCTCAATGCCCAACTTGTGCAGGCGCGCAACTGCATCGCGAGCCGCGTCCTTGACCGTGTCGCCAAAGGCCAGCAGACCCAGCAACTCGGTGACTTCACCGTTCTTGCGAATCAGCCAGGAAATCGTCCCGCCTTCACCTTCGAGGCGCGCAGCCTCCGCGATCAGCGCTCCAGGCTCGACGCCGAGTTCTCGCAGCAATCTGCTACTGCCCAGGATCAGGCGTTGGCCGCGTACGCTGGCTTCCAAACCACGGCCGGGCAGGGCCTTGGCATCCTGCGCGTCCGGCACGGATAGGCGCTCAGCGCGAACCGTGTCCATGACGGCACGCGCCAGCGGATGCTCGCTGGTCTTCTGCAAAGCTGCCGACAGTCGCAGCACTTCCTCTCGGGTTGACCCTGCGGCGGCGTGAATGGCAATGAGGGTAGGGCGGCCCTCCGTCAATGTGCCGGTCTTGTCAAATGCGACTGTGGTCACCGCATGCGCCAACTCCAGCGCCTGCGCGTCCTTGATCAGCACACCGTGCTGGGCGGCGACACCGGTGCCGGCCATGATGGCGGTGGGCGTGGCCAGGCCCAGTGCACAGGGGCAGGCGATGACGAGCACGGCCACGGCATTGATGAGCGCCTGCTCCCAGTTGCCCGTGGCCACGATCCAGCCGATCAGGGTCAGCAGGGCGATCGCCAGTACCACCGGCACGAAGACCGCGCTGACGCGGTCGACGATGCGCTGGATCGGCGCTTTGGCGGCCTGCGCGTTCTCGACCATGCGGATCACGCGCGCGAGCGTGGTTTCCGCGCCGACGGCGAGCGTCTTCACCATCAGCACGCCCTCCGCATTGATTGAGCCGCCGGTGACCCGGGAGCCCACCGTCTTCTCGACCGGCAGGCTCTCGCCTGTGATCAGCGCTTCATCCACATGGCTGCGGCCCTCCAGCACCTCGCCGTCAACGGCCAGACGCTCGCCAGGTCGAACCAGCACCCGATCGCCGACGACCACCTGCTCGATCGGCAGCTCGACCGTGATCCCGTCGCGTTCAACCCGCGCGATGGCGGGCCTCAAGGCATTGAGCGCCTGGATGGCCGCCGTAGTCTGTCGCTTGGCCCGGCCCTCAAGCCATTTGCCGAGCAGCACCAAGGTGATGACCGCCGCCGACGCCTCGAAATAGAGATGCGGCATACCGTGCGCCGCATGCTTGAGCAGCAGATACACAGACAAGCCAAAGGCCGCCGATGTGCCCAGGGCGACCAGCAGATCCATGTTGCCGCTGCCCGCGCGCAAGGCCTTCCAGCCGGCCCGGTAGAAGCGCGCGCCCAGCCAGAACTGCACTGGCGCCGCCAGTGCCAGCTGTAGCCAGCCGCTGAGCATCCAGTCGATGCCGAACAGCTGCAGCAACATCGGGGCGACCAGCGGAAGCGTCAACGCAGCGCTGATCGCAACGGGCACCCATTCGGGCATCTTCTTCGTTTGCGCGCTCGCATTGCCGACCGGTTTCGCCGAATAGCCGGCCTTTTGAATGGCAAGCTGCAAAGTCGCCGCGGAAACGGTAGCGAAGGCCAGCACGGTGGCGCGCTCCGTCGCCAGGTTGACCGACGCCGACGACACGCCCGGAATCTTCAGCAAGGCCCTCTCGACTCGGCCCACGCAGGAGGCACAAGTCATGCCTTCCACCTGCAGCGCGATCTCGTGCGTTGCGACCTCATAGCCGGCCTTGCGCACCGCCGCAGCCAGCACATCGGTGCTGACCGAAGGCGCGGCCATCACCGATGCCTGCTCGGTGGCCAGGTTTACGGTGGCGTCCAGCACACCTGCGACCGCCTTCAGCGATTTCTCGACGCGCATTACGCAAGACGCACAGGTCATGCCTGTCACCTGAAGTTTGATGGCGCCGGCATTGCCGAGCGCTGCGATGGAAGAGGGCATGGCGAAATCTCCGTGAACCTGAGGGCTGATGTGCCGCATGGTCAAGCTTCCAGCGATGGGAAGGACAAGTGCGCGGCGTTGCACCCACAACATCAACAAGGCTATTTGAGAGCAGCGCTTGACCTTCCAGCGATGGCAAGCATGAAAGTGAGCATCTCATCGAAGAAACCACCAAGGACATTCACCATGATCACCTTTGAAGTCAAAGACATGACCTGCGGCCATTGCGTCAGCACCATCACGAGGGCGCTGAAGGCGGTTGATCGGGACGCTCGGGTGCAGATCGACCGGGCGACGCACCGTGTTCAGATCGAATCCACCGAGGCCGATGCCGAGGAACTCGGCGATGCCATCAAGGAGGCCGGCTACACGCCTGTCGCTTTCACATTGCCGTCAAGTATTGGCGAATCAAGCGGGGCTACAGCAAAGAAGGGCTGCTGCTGCGGTTGATCCTAGATCCCACCGCGGTGGGATGTGGCCCTTGCCTCTTTCTTCAGGCGCCTTGCGGCTGTTCAACTTGGAGTCGAGGGCACGGTGAACCCAATCCGGGTCTCACCCCCGCCGGAATGGGCAAACGGGTGGCCCCGGTGCATGCGGGCGATGGCAGCCACGATGGACAGTCCGAGGCCATGGTTCACGCTGGCATGAGTCCGCGCGGTATCGGCTCGGTAGAACCGGTCAAACAGCCGTGACAGGTCGGCAGCGGCTATCTCTTGTCCTTGGTTGATGACGGCCAAGCTGATCGATCCATGGTCTTGGTGATCAATCTGTATGCGCACTGTGGATTGGGGTGACGCATAGCGGGTTGCGTTGCCAAGCAGGTTGGACAGCGCACGCTTGAGCAACGACGCATCGAAGTCCCCCCTTGCGTCGCCTTCAATCGCTAGCAGCAGGCTGGCTTCCGCCATCGCTGCATCGTGGTATTCGGCCACGTTCTGCGCCAGCGCAGCCAGGCTGGCCACGGGTTCGCGCCTGGCCTGAGCACCGCTGTTGGCATGAGACAGAAACAGCATGTCATTGACGATTCCTGCCATGCGACGTAACTCCTCAAGGTTGGAGCCGAGCAGGTCCTGCAACCCGGTGGGGTCGTGGCCTTGGCGCATTGCCAGTTCGCTGCTGGTGATCAAGGTCGCGAGCGGCGTGCGAAGCTCGTGCGCGACATCGGCGTTGAACCCTTCCAGCTGTTCGTAGGCGCGGCGCAAGCGTTCCAGCAAAGCATTGATCTGCTTAATCAGCGGCTGCAACTCCAGCGGCTGTCCGGAACCATCCAGGCGCTGGCGGAGGTTGTCGGCCTCCAGACGCATGGTTTGATCGACCAGAAAGTGAACCGGCCCGAGACCGATCCGCACGAGCAACAAACTACCGAATGAAACCGCCAAGGCGCCCGTCATCGCCGCACCCAACAATGTGGCGGCAAGGCGATGCAGGAACTGATCGTCGGATGCCGTGCTTAGGACCATGCGGGCGGTAATTTCGCCACCGGCGGCGTCCAACGCTGGGTATCGGAAGTCAATGTGTTGCGCGCTGTGTGCAGCCGCCACGGTTGCCGCGTTGTCGTAAAGCGCTGAACCGTCTGGCCGGATCAGCGTTAGCGCCATATCGCGATGACCCAAAAAGAAGTCGTCGAGCTTGTGTTTGAGGTTGGCAAGGTCCTGGTCTTGCTTCGCTTCCGACAGTACATGCTCGATCAGCTCGCGCTTGTGCGTGAGCGTCTCTATCTGACGCTCGCGCAGATCTATGACCGTGAGCCAGTAGACCGCCACGGACACCAGCCCCAGGCCCACGAAGGTCTGGATGGCCAGCCAGGCCGAGAGCCTGCCGCCCAGGGAATGGCTGGGGCGGAGGTTCATGCGGGGCGATCCTCAAGCACATAGCCCATGCCGCGTACGGTGTGCAGCAATGGTCGCTCGAAAGGAACGTCGAGCTTGCTGCGCAGACGCCGGACCGCGACTTCGACCACATTGGTCTCGCTGTCGAAGTTCATGTCCCACACCTGAGAGGCCAGCTCCGTGCGCGACAGCACTTCGCCCTGGCGCCGTAGCAGCAGGGTCAGCAGGTTGAACTCCTTGGCGGTCAGTTCCAGCCGCTGCTCGGCCCGCGTCGCTTTGCGTCGCAGCAGATCAATTTCCAGATCGGCCAGGCGCAGCACCGTCGGTTCCGCATCGTGCCGCGGACCCGCCCGGCGCAGCAGTACCTGAATACGCGCCAGCAACTCCGAGAACGCGAACGGCTTGAGCAGGTAGTCGTCGGCACCGGTTTGCAGCCCCCGCACGCGGTCCTCGACCTCGACGCGCGCGGTCAGCATCAAGACCGGTGTCTGCTTGGTTCGACGCAATGTCGCCAGCAGGCTGAGGCCGTCGATGCCGGGCAACATGCTGTCGAGCAACAGCAGGTCGTGATCGCCCTCCAGGGCCAGATGCAGGCCTTCGATCCCGTCGTTGGCGACTTCGACCAGATAGCCCGCTTCGGTCAAGCCCTTGCGCAGATAGCCGGAGAGCTTGATTTCGTCTTCGATGACCAAGAGTTTCATGGGTCCGATTCTCCAGGCCTGCGAGGCGCATCAGATTACGAATTTGTCATCTTCGCGCGGCTGCCGTGTCAGGTGTTTGTTTCCCCTATGCCGCAGGTTACAAAACCGTAATCCGCCGGACCGCTTGTTGTCGGGGTGCACTTTCTAAAGTTCAAACCATGACGCAGCCATTGCGTCTTGCCGGCGGGCCAAGAGTCTGCCGGCCCGGTTCAACGCACAAGGAGTTTTATCATCATGTCACGCACCTACACCCTCGCCGCAGCCGCTCTGCTGGTCACCGCGTTTATCGCGCCTGCCTTCGCCAGCAATGGTTACACCCCCTCGAACACGGAAAGCGGGGGCTCCTATCACGCCATGCCTGGCGGAAAGACCCGCGCCGAGGTCAAGGCCGAACTCGCGGCGGCTATCAAGGATGGCTCGCTGGCCAAGATGAGCAGCGAGGCCGGATACGCCCCTGAGTTTGAAGCCCCTTCCCGCCCACAAATGTCCAAGCAGAACCCGCTGGCACAGGGCGAAGGCGCGATCGTTTTCGAAGCCCCTGCGGCTGGCGGTCGAACCCGGGCAGAGGTGCTGCGCGAGTTGCAGCAGGCCCGCGATGATGGCTCGCTGCGCCGCCTGAATACCAACCGCGGTTATTGAACCCTTGTTGTGCCGTACACTTTGACGATGAGCAAATTCTGGCGGATCGCTTTCGCATGGATGTTGGCACTGGCCTTACCCGTCCAGGGTTACGCCGTGCACGCCATGATGTTTTGCGGCCCCGCCCATCATGGAACGGCTCAAGTTCATGATCATGCGTCGCATGATCATGGCGATGCCGGTCAAACGGTTCACGCCACGGATGGCGGCCATGTCGATGAACAGGCTGATGCCAGTCCATCGGCGGATGGTGGACTCGTCAAAGTCAAATCGGTGAAGACTGCTGGCGCTGGCAAGTGCAGTGCCTGCTCGTCTTGCTGCAGTGCCGCAGCCATCACCAACTCGGTCATCACGATCGAGGTGATCCCGCAGCATGGGCCGGTCGTGGCCACGACCCCGACGGCCCACGACCGCGTGCTGATCGGCGGTCTCGAACGACCGCCTCGACTCTCTCTCGCTTGACGGACTGACGCCGCGCGATTGCAGATCGCGCGCCGGGTCATCGTCCCGGATCGTTCACGTGATTCTTGGCGTTTGCGCGCCAGGAACGCCGTGGCCACCCCCCGTTCATATGCGAGAGAACCATGCAAATCATTGCCACGGGAGCGGCGCTGATCGCAGCGTCGGCCTTCCTGATACAGCCGGCGCTCGCTCAGGCGCCAGCCAAGACATCTTCGGCTTCAACGACCTCGCGTGCTGATCCCCTGGATCCGAGGGCCACGGTCGCCCCGCTGATCTACCGCTCGACCTTTCAGGACTATCGCCCCAATACCGAGGTCGAAGTCGGTTCATGGAAGGCGGCTAACGACAGGGTTGGCAGCATTGGCGGCTGGCGGGTCTACGCAAAGGAAGCACAACAAGCCGATGCGCCGGCTGCTTCTCCCGCATCCGCGCCAAGCGCAGCAGGGGCCCCCAGGCCGCCCGAGGCCAAGCCCGGAGCGGCCGGCCATGCGGGCCACAAGAACCATTAAGGAGCTCGCATGACGAGACTGATTCCCCCAGGTCGATCAGGCCGGGCGCGAGTGCGCACGCTTGCGCTCGCCCTCCTGCCACTGGCCCTCGCGGGCTGCGCCAGCCTGAGTGCTGACAGTGGCTTCTCTCCGGTGAGGCAAGCTGCCGAGCAACACTTGGGCAAGACGGTCCAGCTTGCCCGCAGTGACAGCGACCGCGACAACATCGATCAACGTGTCAATGAACTGCTGAAACCACCGCTGAACGCCGATTCGGCGGTTCAGATTGCCTTGCTCAACAACCGTGGCCTGCAGGCCAGCTTCCAGGAGCTGGGCATTGCCGAGGCCGAAATGGTGCAAGCCAGCCGTCTGCCCAACCCAGGGTTCAGCATTGCTCGGATGCGGCGCGGCGATGAACGTGAGATCGAAAGGGCGTTCTCATTCGACCTCGCGCATTTGATCGCGTTGCCGCTGACCAGGAAGATGGAAGGCCGCCGCTTCGCCGCCGTGCAACGCAGTGTTTCGATGGAGATGCTGTCTCTCGCCAGCGAATCGCGCAAGGCTTTCTACGCTGCCGTGGCCGCCGAACAAACGGCTCGATACACCCGGGATGTCAAGGCCACTGCTGACGCGGGGGCTGAAATCGCCAAGCGCCTCGCACAGGCCGGCAATTGGTCCAAATTGCAGCAGGCCCGCGAGCATGG
>Ga0187842_1000293_pt1 | contig 26290 bp, 22 predicted proteins | sample SpaLakP09_SKY_41_FD_134514 | JGI IMG/M metagenome (GOLD analysis project Ga0187842, IMG submission 134514) | Oligotrophic lake water microbial communities from Sparkling Lake, Wisconsin, USA - SP09_SKY_41 | ecosystem: Environmental > Aquatic > Freshwater > Lake | place: USA: Sparkling Lake... | reverse complement strand
GAACATGTCGACCAGCGGGGCGAGGCTCATTTCCTCGCTGCTGTCGGCGCTGCTGAAATTCGAGGCAATGATGCTGCTACCAAGGCTGATATTGATATTGGCCATGCTACGGAGCTCCGCAAAATATCGGGAAGCGTATTATTGCAAATATTGCATGCAACAAATGTAATTTTTTTAGCTGGCACTGTCCGGGTTTCTGCGCAGGCGGCTCAGCAGGGCCTCGGCCGATTCCGTCATGGGCAGACCGTGGCGGCGCAGCAGCTGGATGTTGAGCACCATATTTTCCAGTACCAGCTTGGCGGCCACGGCCAGCAGGGTGAGCTGCTTGTCCGTCTCGCTGAAGTTGTCCATGGCGTCCGCCATGTCGCACAGATGGCTGGCGATCAGCGCACGCAGATCGTCTTCGGCGAAAGGCAGATCGGCGAAATCGATGGGGTCTTCGCGCTCGACCTCCACCATCAGTTGCTGCAGTTCTTGCGCGCTAATCGACATGGTGTGCTCCCTTGAATGTGGCGTTTTCATTGTAGTGGAATCGGCATAGAATCCCTTATCCGTGTTCGCAACAGGGAAAATACTTTCATGGCGCAACTCATCTTTACCCAGCAGCTGGCGCGTTTTCTGCCGGTGCCGCAATTGGCCACCGACGCGGGCGATCTGCGTACCGCGCTGGAGCAGGCATTTGCTGGCCAGCCGCGCCTGCGCAGCTATGTGCTCGACGAGCAGGGCCATCTGCGGGCGAACGTGGTGATTTTCATCGACGGCCAGTGTACGCGCGAGCGCGAGCAGCTCGACGATGCGTTACGGCCCGACTCCCAGGTGTATATTCTGCAAGCCCTATCAGGAGGCTGATATGTCCGATCGCGCCTATCTGGCGACCCGTAAAGGTTTATTCGAGCTGCACCGCACGGCGGAAGCCTGGCATCTGGGCCCGCAGCATTTTCTCGGTGATCCCGTGTCCATGCTGCTGGCCGACCGGCGCGACGGCGCGCTCTATGCGGCCCTGCATCTGGGCCATTTCGGTCCCAAGCTACACCGGCGCAAGGCGGGTAGCGAGCAGTGGACGGAAGTGGCCGTACCGGCCTTTCCCGTCAAGCCGCCTGAGTCGGAAGATCCGGTGGAATGGAAGGTCCTGCAGATCTGGTCGCTGGCCGCTGGCGGGCCGGACCAGCCCGGCGTGCTGTGGGCCGGCACGCTGCCGGGCGGCCTGTTCCGCTCGGACGATTACGGCGATAGCTGGCAACTGGTGGAGGCCTTGTGGCAGGTGCCGGAACGGGCCCAGTGGATGGGCGGCGGCTACGATGTGCCGGGCATACACAGCATCTGCGTCGATCCGCGCGACAGCAATTCGGTACTGATAGGCATCTCCTGCGGCGGTGCCTGGCTGACCACCGATGGCGGCGCCAGCTGGCAGATGCGTGCCGCAGGCATGCGCGCCACCTACATGCCGCCGGAACTGGCTGACGTGCAGGCCGTGCAGGACCCGCACCGCATCGTGCGTTGCGCTGCCGAGCCGGACAAGCTGTGGTGCCAGCACCATAACGGCATCTGGCGTTCGCTCGACAACGGTGCGCATTGGCAGGAAATCAAGCCGCAACAGGTGTCGAATTTCGGTTTTGTCACGGCGGTGCATCCGCAGGATGGCGAGACGGCGTGGTTTGTGCCGGCCAGCGCCGACAGCCAGCGCATTCCGCCGCAGGCGGCGCTGGCCGTGACCCGCACCACCGATGGCGGCCAGAGCTTCACGGCGTGGCGCGGCGGCCTGCCGCAGCAACATTGCTACGATCTGGTGTACCGCCACGGCCTCGATGTGAGCGATGATGGCCGGGTGCTGCTGATGGGCTCGACGACGGGCGGGGTGTGGCTGTCCGAAGATGGCGGCGGCCAGTGGCAGACCATTGCAGCCCATTTACCGCCCGTTTACGCGGTCAGCTTCGGCTAGTGGAAAGGCGCAGAAATTTTTTTCTGCGCCATGCAATATCGCCCCGGCAGCCCCGTCTACAGAGGGGTCGCCACACTGTTGTGGCCTAGCCCGGGGTTGCCGAACATGAATCATCCGTCCGTTATTGCCGAAGATACTGCTCACAGTTTCGATAGCTGGGCCGCGGCCAGCCAGCCGCGCCGCCATCAGGGCCGCTTCCGCAATCCCGTGGCCATGCACAAGATGGGGCTGAAAAAGACGCTGGGCCTGATGCTGCGCTTTCTGTTCGATAAGCCGCGCAACACGGTGCCGCGCCAGCCCATACCCGTTCACGCGATCACGCAGCAGCAATTGCTGGCTGCTCCGGATCGCAGCCTGTTCCGTCTCGGCCACTCCACCATGCTGCTCAAGCTCGATGGCAGCTTCTGGCTGACCGATCCCGTGTTCTCCGAGCGCGCTTCGCCGTTTCAGTGGATGGGGCCGCAGCGCTTCCACGCGCCGCCCCTGAGCATAGCCGAGCTGCCGCCCATCAAGGGCGTGATTCTGTCGCATGACCATTACGACCATCTGGACCACGCTGCCATACTGGCGCTGGCGCCCAAGGTTGAACACTTCGTTACCCCGTTGGGGGTGGGCGACCGCCTGATCGCCTGGGGCATCGCGCCGGCCAAGGTGCGCCAGCTGGGCTGGTGGGAAGCTACCCATGTGGACGGCGTCAAGCTGGTGGCCACCCCGGCCCAGCATTTTTCCGGCCGCGGCCTGAATGACCGCAACCGCACGCTGTGGGCCTCGTTCGTGATCGAACAGCGCGAGCTGCGGATTTTCTTCAGCGGCGATAGCGGCTATTTTTCCGGCTTCAAGGAGATCGGCCAGAAATACGGGCCGTTCGATCTGACCATGGTGGAAACCGGCGCCTATGATCCGCAGTGGCCCGATGTGCACATGCAGCCGGCCGAATCGCTGCAGGCCCATCTCGACCTGCGCGGCAAGGTGATGCTGCCGATTCATAACGGCACCTTCGATCTGGCCCTGCATGCCTGGCACGATCCGTTTGACCGCATTAGCGAGCTGGCGGCAGCGCAAGGGGTGGCGCTGGCGACACCGGCGATAGGAGCACGGCTTGATATGGCACAGCCTGCGCGCGGCGAAGCATGGTGGGAGGCGGTCAAACAGCAGGAAGGGCTGGGTCGCAGCATACCGGCCGCTACGCTGGCCAGCGAGACCCGCGCCAGTCCCGTCTAGGGCAGGCGCAGCTGGCGTTCAGGCCGTGACGTTGATCAGTTTGCCGATGGTCTGACCCTGGGCATTGATCAGCGTTCTGGGCTGGGCACTGAGTCCGGCCGGCAGTATCTGTTCGGCCCGGCTGGGCTTTTCTATGGCTTGCGTCAGGTTGGGCACGGCCGCAGCTTTGGGCGGCGCAGCGTTGCTGGCCTGCGTGCTCTGGCGCCGCGTATCGTCCAGTGTCTGCTTGTCGTCCGACAGCTGCTGGCGGCTCTGCTCCAGCCGGCTGGCATCCTGATTCACGCGCACCTGATCCTGCTGCACCTGCCTTTCGGCCTGTGCAATCGATGCTTGCAGCGCGTTGACGGAAGAGACGGTAGGCACGATTAACCCCTGGGCAATATTTCTAGGCGCAAAGACGCAGAATCGCGTCCTATACGATCCATTCAAGAGTAGGACAGAATCCTGAAAAACGCAAGAAGTGGGCTCAGAGCAGGACGCTCTGGCGCCTGAAGCAGAGGGCAGATGATGGCAGGCTGGCCGCTGCCCGAGTCGGGAATCGGCCATTGCCCAGGTTGGGTGCCGGCCAGTACCCAGGTAGGCTACCGGCCGGTGGGACGGATTACATATTGCGGCGGTACTGGCCACCCACTTCAAACAGCGCCGTGGTGATCTGGCCCAGCGAGCAGACGCGCACAGCGTCCATCAGCTTGTCGAACACATTGGCGTTGTCGATGGCGGCCTGCTGCAGCGCTGCCAGTGCGCGCGGTGCGGCCTGCGCGTTACGGGCATGGAAGTCCTCCAGACGGGTGAGCTGCGATTGCTTCTCGTCGTCGGTGGAGCGGGCCAGCTCGATGGTCTGCGGCGCTTCGCTGCCGGCTTTCGGATTGCGGAAGGTGTTGACGCCGATGATAGGCAGCGTGCCGTCATGCTTCTGGTGCTCGTACAGCATGGACTCTTCCTGGATCTTGCCGCGCTGGTAGCCGGTTTCCATCGCACCCAGCACGCCGCCACGTTCGGCGATGCGCTCGAATTCCTGCAGCACGGCTTCTTCCACCAGATCGGTCAGCTCGTCCAGAATGAAGGAACCCTGGTTCGGGTTCTCGTTCTTGGCCAGACCCCATTCGCGGTTGATGATCAGCTGGATCGCCAGCGCACGGCGTACCGATTCGTCGGTCGGCGTGGTGATGGCTTCATCGTAGGCGTTGGTGTGCAGCGAGTTGCAGTTGTCGTAGATGGCGATCAGCGCCTGCAGCGTGGTACGGATATCGTTGAAGTCGATTTCCTGCGCGTGCAGCGAACGGCCCGAAGTCTGGATGTGGTACTTGAGCTTCTGCGAACGGTCGTTGGCGCCGTATTTGTCGCGCATGGCCACGGCCCACAGGCGGCGTGCCACCCGGCCCAGCACCGTGTATTCCGGGTCCATGCCGTTGGAGAAGAAGAATGACAGATTCGGTGCGAAGTCGTCGATGTGCATGCCGCGCGCCAGATAGGCTTCCACGAAGGTGAAGCCGTTGGACAGCGTGAAGGCCAGCTGCGAGATCGGATTGGCACCCGCTTCGGCAATGTGGTAGCCCGAGATCGACACCGAGTAGAAATTGCGCACCTGATGGTGGACGAAGTATTCCTGTATGTCGCCCATGACTTTCAGCGAGAACTCGGTGGAGAAGATGCAGGTATTCTGGCCCTGATCTTCCTTGAGGATGTCGGCCTGGACAGTGCCGCGCACGTTCTGCAGTACCCATGCCTTGATCTTGGCCGCCTCGTCGGCACTAGGATCGCGTTGGTTCTCGGTGCGGAATTTGTCCACCTGCTGGTCGATGGCGGTGTTCATGAACATTGCCAGGATGGTCGGTGCCGGACCGTTGATGGTCATCGACACGGAGGTGCTAGGGCTGCACAGGTTGAAGCCGTCGTACAGCACTTTCATGTCGTCCAGCGTGGCGATGGACACGCCCGAGTTGCCGACCTTGCCGTAGATGTCGGGACGCAGGGCCGGATCGGCGCCGTACAGGGTGACGGAATCGAAAGCGGTAGACAGGCGCTTGGCATCCATGCCGGTGGAAACCAGCTTGAAGCGGCGGTTGGTACGGAAGGCGTCGCCTTCACCGGCAAACATACGAGTCGGATCTTCACCTTCGCGCTTGAAGGCAAACACGCCAGCCGTGAACGGGAACGAGCCCGGCACGTTTTCCGCCATCAGGAAGCGCAGGATTTCGCCGTGGTCTTCATAGCGCGGCCGCGCCACTTTGCGGATCTTGTTGCCGGACAGGGTGTGATGTATCAATCGGGTGCGGATTTCCTTGTCGCGGATTTTGACCACATAGTCGTCACCGGCGTAGGCCGCCTGCAGATCAGGCCACTGTGCCAGCAGCTTTTTAGCGCCGGCATCCATGCTGCTGTCACGCTCGGCGATCAGATCGTCGAAGTCGGCGTTCTTGTGGGCGGCGGCCAGCATGCGCTTGGCTTCGCTCAGCTGCTGGCGTTCGCGCGCCAGCGTCACCTGCTTGCGGGTGTTGCGGTGGTAGCCGCGCACGGTGTCGGCGATTTCGGCCAGATAGCGCGCCCGTGCTGGCGGAACGATGACGTTCTTGCCGCTCGAGTAGCGCACATCGACGGCGCCCAGTTTACCCGGCTTGGCTTGCAGGCCAAACTCGGCCAGCTTGGGCAGCAGGCCCTGATACAGCGCCGTCACGCCATCGTCGTTGAAGCGCGAAGCCTGGGTGCCGAATACCGGCATTTCTTCCGGACGCTTGCTCCACAGTTCGCGGTTGCGCTGGTACTGCTTGGCCACGTCGCGCAGTGCATCCTGTGCACCTTTGCGGTCAAACTTGTTGATGGCGATGAAGTCGGCGAAATCGAGCATGTCGATTTTTTCCAGCTGCGAGGCGGCGCCGAATTCCGGCGTCATCACATACATCGAGACGTCGACGTGCTGCACGATGGCGGCGTCGCCCTGACCGATGCCCGAAGTCTCGACGATCACCAGATCAAAGCCTGCCACTTTGCAGGCAGCGATCACGTCCGGCAGCGCCTGCGAGATTTCCGAACCGGCTTCGCGGGTGGCCAGCGAGCGCATGAACACGCGCGCCTGACCGCCCCAAGGATTGATGGCGTTCATACGGATACGGTCGCCCAGCAGGGCGCCGCCCGATTTGCGGCGCGACGGGTCGATCGAGATCACGGCGATGTTCAGCGCGTCGCCCTGATCGAGCCGGATGCGGCGTATCAGTTCATCCGTCAGCGAGGATTTACCGGCGCCGCCGGTGCCGGTAATACCCAGCGTGGGCACCGCCAGTCCTTCCGCAGCAGCCAGCAGTTCGGCGCGCAGGGCCGGAGCAGCCTTGTCGTTTTCCAGCGCGGTGATCAGCTGGGCCAGCGGACGGTGGCGGCTTTCAATGCTGCCCGCGCGCAGCGGCTCCAGCGTGGTGGGCGAATAGTCGGACAGGTCGATGTCGCACTGCTGTACCATCCACTCGATCATGCCCACCAGACCCATACGCTGGCCATCTTCAGGGCTGAAGATTTTGCTCACGCCATAGGCATGCAGGTCGGCGATTTCATCGGGTACGATCACGCCGCCGCCGCCGCCGAACACCTTGATGTGGGCGCCGCCGCGCTGGCGCAGCAGGTCGATCATGTATTTGAAGTATTCGACGTGGCCACCCTGATAGCTGGAGATGGCGATGCCCTGCACGTCTTCGGCCAGCGCTGCGGTGACAACTTCGTCGACCGAACGGTTGTGCCCCAGGTGCACCACTTCCACGCCGTTCGACTGCAGGATGCGGCGCATGATGTTGATGGAAGCGTCGTGGCCATCGAACAGCGAGGCCGCCGTGACGAAGCGGATTTTGTTATTCAGGCGTGGCTGGTCTGGTACGGCAGCCATATTCGGTGTGGAGAGGTCAGTCATGATGTCCCTTGAATGCTGGTGGCGATCTGCGTCGTTCGGCCATTATATGCCGTTTACGTTTCCCTTTACGTAAACGTCAATCGCCATGATGCTGACGCAGAAAGTGCGGGCCGGATGGTGCGATCCGGCCCGGCGATGGTGTTATTCAGGCACTAAGCTGCATTTTGCATGCAGTTGCAGCCTGTTAGGCCGCGCGTTGCAGGCCGAGCTGGCCCAGCAGGCGGGCTTTTTCGCTGCGGAAGGTGGCCACAGCCTGCTCTTTGACGTGGCCGAAACCGCGTACTTTCTCCGGCAGGCTGGCCAGTTCCACTGCTTGCGCGTGGTTTTCCGGCGACAGCGCCGTCAGCAACTGCTGCACCAGTTCGCGGTATTCCACGATCAGCGCACGTTCCATCTTGCGCTCGGCGGTGTGGCCGAACAGGTCGAAGGCGCTGCCGCGCAAGCCTTTCAGCTTGGCCATCAGCTTCATGGCCTGCCACATCCACGAACCGAATTCTGCCTTCACCAGATGGCCCTTGGCGTCCTTCTTGGCGAACAGCGGTGGCGCCAGATTGAACTTGAGCGAGAAGTTGCCTTCGAACTGCTGCTGCAGCTGTTCGACAAAGCGGCCATCGGTGTACAGGCGCGCCACTTCGTATTCATCCTTGTAGGCCATCAGCTTGAAGGCATACTTGGCGACGGCAGTGGACAGCTTGTTGCCCAGACCCAGAGTGCTTTCGCGTGCGCGCACCTGTTCCACCAGTTGCTGATAGCTGGCGGCGTAGGCGGCGTTCTGGTAGGCGGTGAGGAAGTCCACCCGCTTGCTGATGATGGTTTCCAGACTCTGCGGCATCTGCATCAGCACCGGCTGGGCCGGTGCGGCCACGCGCTGTACTTTGGCCAGATCGACTGCGGCACGGCGGCCCCACAGGAAGCTCTTCTTGTTGGAAGCGATGCCCACGCCATTGAGTTCGATGGCGCGCAGCAGCGAGGCTTCGGCCAGCGGGATGCGGCCTTTCTGCCATGCGTAACCGAGCATGAACAGGTTGGCGGCGATCGAATCGCCCATCAGCGCGGTGGCCAGCTTGGTGGCGTCGATGAAGTCGGCAGCGCCGGCACCAACCGATTCTTCGATCAGGGCGCGCACTTCTTCCACTGGGTACTGCCAGTCCGGCTGCTGGGCAAAGGTGCCCGGTGGCTGCTGGTGCAGATTGACCACGGCCAGGGTGCGGCCCGGACGCATTTTCGATACGGCGTCGGCAGCACCTGCGGTCAGCATGTCGCAGCCGAGGATCACGTCCGCTTCGCCGGTAGCGATACGCTGGGCGCGCAGGTGGGCCGAGCTGCGGGCGATCTTCACGTGCGACGTGACGGAACCGTTTTTCTGCGACATGCCCGTCATGTCGAGCACGGAAGCGCCCTTGCCTTCGAGGTGGGCGGCCATGCCCATCAGTGCGCCGACGGTGATGACGCCGGTACCGCCGATACCGTTGATCAGGATGTTGTACGGCTGGTCGCAGTTCGGCAGGGCCGGTTGCGGCAGGGCACCGAAGCCGTCATCGCTGTTGTCCTTGCTGATGCCGGCCTTGGATTTTTTCAGGCTGCCGCCTTCCACCGTGACGAAGCTCGGGCAGAAGCCTTTCACGCACGAGTAGTCCTTGTTGCAGGACGACTGGTCGATGGTGCGCTTGCGGCCGAATTCCGTTTCCTTCGGCAGGATGGAGACGCAGTTGGACTGGATGCCGCAATCGCCGCAGCCTTCGCACACGGCTTCGTTGATGACCATGCGTTTGGCCGGGTCGGGGAACTGGCCGGCCAACGCTTTGTGCGCGTTGGCCTTACGGCGCCGGCGTTTTTCGGCGGCGCAGGTCTGGTCGTAGATCAGCACCGAGGTGCCGCCCACTTCGCGCAGCTCGCGCTGCACGGCGTCCATATCCTTGCGGTCGTGCAGGCTGACGATGCTCGGCAGGGCGCTGCGGTCGGTGTAGCGGCTCAGGTCTTCCGTCACCAGTGCAATGCGTTTCACGCCTTCGGCTGCCATCTGCTGGGCGATCATCGGCACCGAGGTAATGCCGTCGACCGGCTGACCGCCCGTCATGGCGACGGCATCGTTGTACAGTATTTTGTAGGTGATGTTGACCTTGGCCGCCACGGCAGCGCGGATGGCCAGATAGCCGGAGTGGAAGTAGGTGCCGTCACCGAGATTCTGGAACACGTGGGGAATCTTGGAAAACGCGGCCTGGCCTATCCACGGTGCGCCTTCACCGCCCATATGGGTGGTGAGCTTGTTGAACTCGGGGTAAATCGAGGTCGCCATCACGTGGCAGCCGATACCGGCCAGCGCCAGACTGCCTTCCGGTACTTTGGTCGAAGTATTGTGCGGGCAGCCGGAGCAGTAGAAGGCTGGACGGAAAGGCGTGTTGATGGCTTTCTTCAGCACGGCATCCTTGGCATCGAGGAAGCTCAGACGGGCTTTGATGTGGTCGCAGGTGACAGGGTCGCTGATCAGGCGCGAGACGCGGCTGGCGATTACACGGGCCACCTGCGAGACGGAGAAATCGGCCTTGGACGTAAGCAGCCATTCGCCGCGCGGCGCTACCCATTCGCCTTTTTCATCGAACTTGCCGATCACGCGCGGGCGCACGTCGTCGCGCCAGTTGTACAGCTGTTCCTTGAGCTGGTATTCGACGATCTGGCGTTTTTCTTCCACCACCAGTATCTCGTCCAGACCCTGGGCGAATTCGCGCACGCTGTCCGGTTCCAGCGGCCATGGCATGGCGACCTTGAACAGGCGCAGGCCCAGTTCGGCCGCCAGCTTTTCATCGATGCCCAGTTCTTCCAGCGCTTCCAGCACGTCCAGATAGGATTTGCCGGAAGCGATGATGCCCAGCTTGGCGTTGGGGCTGGTGATGGTGGTGTGATTGAGCTTGTTCTCGCGCGCATAGGCCAGCGCTGCGTAGATTTTGTAGTCCTGCATCAGGGCTTCCTGATTGCGCGCCTGCTGGCCGAGCGGAATGCTGGACAGGCGGGCATTCAGGCCACCTTCGGGCATGACGAAGTCGTGCGGGATCTTGACGTCGACGCGGAACGGGTTGGCATCCACCGAGGCAGACGATTCCACCGTATCGGCCAGCGCCTTGAAGGCCACGGTACAGCCGGAGAAGCGCGACATGGCCCAGCCGTGAATGCCCAGATCCAGATATTCCTGCACATTGCACGGGTACAGCACAGGGATCATGGAGGCCGAGAACAGGTGGTCGGACTGGTGCGGCAGGGTGGACGAATAGGCGCCGTGGTCGTCACCGGCCACCAGCAGTACGCCGCCTTTGGCCGAAGTGCCGGCATGGTTCATGTGCTTGAACACGTCGCCGCAGCGGTCCACGCCGGGGCCTTTGCCGTACCACATGGCGAACACGCCGTCGTATTTGGCTGCGCCGATCAGATCGACCTGCTGCGAGCCCCACACGGCGGTGGCGGCCAGATCCTCGTTCACGCCCGGTACGAACTGCACGTGATGGGCTTCCAGATGGCCTTTGGCCTTCCACAGATTTTCATCGAGGCCACCCAGCGGCGAACCGCGGTAGCCGGAAATGAAGCCGGCCGTGTTCAGGCCGGCGGCCTGATCGCGCAGGCGCTGCATCATCGGCAGGCGTACCAGTGCCTGTATGCCGGACAGGAAAATATCGCCGCTGGTGGCGGTATATTTGTCGTCGAGGCTGACCGTGCTGAGGCGCGATGGCGTGGAAGGGCTAGGGGTGCTGGCGGCGCCGTCGTGCGACGTTGCTGGGCCGTTTGCCGTGGTATCGGGCATGGCGTGTCTCCGGTTTGGTATCAGAATCGCGCCTGTTCTGGGTGGTGCCGGGTAAGCACGCCGGGAACAGGCCATGAGCCGCATGGTTAGCGGCGCTGGGTTCAGTGTAGGTCAGAACTGCAGACTTGCAGAATGACGTGACTAGCCAGTTTGACGCGGAGTATGGACGCTACTTGACGTATACGGAAATACCGTTAGCCTATGATGGTATAAGTAAAACTTATGGGGTGAGGATGGCCCCTGTTCTGAGCAGGCTTATGCCAGCATGCGCGCACCGGGCCAGCGCTGCTCGGCGCACAGCTGCTGGCTGACCTGCTGCACCAGCTTGCGTATGGCTTCCGCTGCATTGGTCAGGGGAATATTGCGCGAGGCGCATAGCACCACGGTACGCGAAATGGTCGGCTGTTCGATCCGGCGCGAGCGCATGCTGCCCCGTTTCAGTTCGTCCAGCACGGGTGCTGCGGGCAGGATGGTGGCACCCAGATGGGCCAGTATGGCGGACTTGAGGATGGCGATGGAATTGATCTCGATGACGTTTTGCAGGCTCAACCCGGCCTGATGGGCCACGCTGTCGATACGGGGCCGCACGCCTTGTAGTGGGCTGGGCAGAATCAACGTGTGCTGCACGGCCTCAGCCAGCGTTAGTGACTGCTCACTGTAGTCACATGTGCCGGGCTCTGAGGATGGGCAGGCGGAGATAAAGCGCAACTCTTCCTCCACCAGCGACGTGCTGGCAAAGCCGCCCAGCTGGCCGTCATCGAACAGTACGGCCAGATTGATGCGGCCGGATTTAAGCTGCTCGTTCAGATTGCCGGTAATTTCTTCCGTCAGCTGCAGGGTAATTTCGGGATACTGGGCCCGTGCCGCCGTCAGCAGGGGCAGGGCCAGTGCGCCGGAAATACTGTGCGGCAGCCCCAGCGTGACCACGCCGCTGGGCCGTTCGCTGCACTGGGTGACGGCGGAGCGGGCATCGGCCACCTGCTTGAGTATGGCCTGTGCGTGCTCGTAGAAAATCTTGCCCGCGTCGGTGCTCAGCACGCCTTGCGCGCTGCGGTGCAGCAACTGTACTCCCAGCTCGTCTTCGAGCTGGCGGAGCTGCTGGGTCAGCGCCGGTTGCGCAATATGCAAAACCACGGCTGCCCTGGACAAAGAGCCGTGATCAACAATGGCAACAAAGTAACGAAGCTGACGAAGTTCCATAATAATAGTGTCTCCTAGGGTACAAACAGATGATAGCATCCGGAAATTTAGTCCCGACAGGCAACTTTTTGTTATACTCGAATCGTCCCTTCCGGCAGTCCAAGCCCCACTCTCAGTAGGTTCCGCATGTTAAAGAAAGTCGACTCCTCCCAGCTTAAAGTGGGCATGTACATACATGACCTGAGTTGCGACTGGATGACTCATCCTTTTGTGCGCAACCGGTTTTTGCTCACCAGCGAAGACGAAATCCGCAAGATCATCAACGCCGGTATCCACGACGTTGTCATTGACAACGACAAGGGACTGGACGTGCAGGATGCGCCCACGCTGGCCGAAGCACAGGCGGCGACGGAACGCGAAATTGTCGAAATTGCTGCCAAATCGCCCATCGTTACCCGGGTTTCGCTGGGCGAGGAGATGAAGCGTGCCGTGCAGATCCGTCATCAGGCTTCGACGCTGGTGCGCACGGTGATGCAGGATGCGCGGCTGGGCAAGGCAGTGGAACTCGATCAGGTGTCGCTGGTGGTGGAGAATATCACCGAATCCATCCTGCGCAATCCCGGCGCGCTGGTGGGCTTGCTGCGGATTAAGAACAAAGACGATTACACCTTCCTGCATTCGGTCAGCGTGTGTACCTTGCTGGTGGCGTTCTGCCGTTCGCGCAATTTCGAAGCGGAGCGTACTCATCAGGCTGGCCTCGGCGGTCTGCTGCATGATACCGGCAAGGCGCTGGTGCCGGACAAGATCCTCAACAAGCCGGGCCCGCTGACGGACGAAGAATTCGCCATCATCAAGCGCCATCCGAAAGACGGCTACGATATCCTGCTGAAATCGCCGGAAGTGGGGCCGATTCCGCTCGATATCACGCTGCACCACCACGAACGGCGGGACGGCAGCGGTTATCCGGATAAACTGGGCGGCGACGGTATCAGCGAACTGGCCCAGATGGCGGCCATCGTCGATGTGTACGACGCCATTACGGCCGACCGCTGCTATCACAAGGGTATGTCGGCCGCGGCCGCGCTGCGCAAGATTTACGAGTGGAGCAAATTCCACTTCAATCCCCAGTATGCGCAGGAATTCATGCGCTGCGTGGGCATCTACCCGGTTGGTACCATGGTCATGCTGGAATCGGGTCGTCTGGGCGTGGTGGTGGAGCCGCATGAAACCAATCTGCTGGCGCCCAAGGTCAACGTGTTCTTCAACACCAAGCAGAACCTGTACATCAAACCGGAAATGGTGGATCTGTCGCGCGGGCTGGGTTTTGGCGGCGGCGACAAGATCGTCGGCCACGAATCGCCCAGCAAGTGGAATGTCGATCCAATGCGCTTCCTCAGCCTGAGCTAGAGCCGGCCCATGACAAAACAGCCTCGCCCGAGGCTGTTTTTTTAGAAGAACTCCGCCGTATCGTTGGAGGCCACGGTCTGCAGCAGGCCTTCTTGCACCAGCTCGTCGTAGTGGCAGGCCATGTTGCGGCCATGGCTCTTGGCGTAGTACAGCGCCTGATCGGCATGGCCGAGGATCATCACGGGCGCATCCAGCGCGCTGATGCTGACGAAACCTACACTGACCGTCACCTTGCCCACTTGCGGGAAATCATGCGCGGCTACGCTCATGCGGAAGCGTTCGATGATTTTCTTGGCGTTTTCCAGGGTGGTGGAACGCAGCAGCACGACGAATTCCTCGCCGCCGAAGCGGAACACGCGGTCCTGGCTGCGGAACGAGGAGGTCAGCAGATTGGCGATCAGGATCAGCACTTCGTCGCCGTACAGGTGGCCGAAGCGGTCATTGACCAGTTTGAAGTGGTCGACATCGACCACCGCCAGCCACTGTTTTTCCTGATCGCGCGGACTGCGCCGTTCCGGCTCGCCGAGCAGGGAGACAGAATGGCTGTCGGTGCTGGCGGCCAGCATCTTGGCCAGCTGGTCGTCGAAAGTCTTGCGGTTGAGCAGGCCGGTGAGCGAATCGCGTTCGCTGTAATCAAGCAGATTCTGGAAATTGCGGTAGACGCTGACAATGCCGCCGATGACGTGGATGGTGTCCGGGGTGTAGGGCGTCGGGTTGATGATTTCCAGACAGGTATCGCATTTGTCGCCCATCCAGATCGGCAACCATAGCGTGTGGCCGCCCACGTCGTTGACGATGTCGGCGCTGGATTCGTGGTTGCTGATGCAGTTGGCCAGCGGCTCGATGTTCAGCAGCGGCTCGCCCGGATGGTGTGGATCGTTGTTCTCGACCATGTGTGCAACTTCGCCGGCGCGGATGCGGGCACGGGGACGCACAAAGGTTTTGCCACGGATGGTGACCAGCGATAACACGCGGGTCTGGCTGGCGTTCGCCAGTTCCTGAACAGCCGAAATCACCGAGATGTCCAGCATCGTGTGATCGCGGTGGCCAGTCATGTCCACCATGTGTTTCAGTAGGGAATCCATCTTCTTCTTTGGAGAGTAATCACACAACCTTGTGTTGAGCCAGGCTAGCTTCGCGCCTATCAAGTCCATATCTTTGATAGTCAGGCGCACAGTGAAGCAGCAACGGGGAGCCTTTCCAAAGAACAGCTAGGCAGGATAATAGCTTTTTGTAATCAAAGCAATTCATGTGTGTGAAAAAAAACTTCTCTTACAGACGAATGCAACTTTTTTCCGACAACTCTACTGCTCAGCAGCATAACCATGCAGGCGTGGCTGCAGTTTGACATAAGCCAGCACTGTTCGGGGGCACTGATGAATAAATTTCATCAGTGGCGGCAAATGATTCCATGCGGAAAACTTGCGTCGCGTCAACTTGCCGTGCGGCAGCTTTTGTATAGTGACTCCAATGCTGCAGCAAACGGAAAACACCGCACCGCGGTCCGCTGCAACAGGGTATTTCGTTCACACTACACGGGAGCACATCATGCACGCACTGATACACGCAGTAAAAGCTTTTGCCCACGATGATGACGGCATTACCGCCATCGAATACGGTCTGATCGCCGCTGTCATGGTGGGCGCGGTGGTGGCCGCGTTCGGGGTGCTGACGCCGGCCCTGAACGCCGCCTTCACTGATATGGCCAGCCGCATCCATACCTGAACCGGGTCGCGCCGTTATATTGCAGGGCACTCTCCGGCGTCAGCCGCGCCGGAGAGTCAGCGAGGGAGAATTGATCATGCTCACTGCTATAGAAATGATACTGGTCTGTCTGGTGGCCCAAGCGGCACTGACGGATTTGACGTTGCGCAAAATTCCCAATGTTTTGATACTGAGTGGCCTGCTGCTGGCGCTGATCCTGCACAGTCTGGCGGGACCGCATGGCGCAGTCACGCATCAATGGCTGGCCGGTGCTGTCACCGGCTTTTTTCTTTTTCTGCCCCTGTATCTGCTGCGCGCCATGGCGGCCGGCGATGTGAAGCTGCTGGCCATGGTAGGCGCGTTTCTGGGACCGCTGGCCACGGTGCAGGTGGCGGCGCTGGCCACGCTGTTTGGCGGCGTGCTGGCGCTGCTGATGCTGCTGTGTTCGGGGCAGTGGCGGCAGGCCTGGCGCAATCTGCACACGCTGTGTGCGCCGCTGTGGTGGCGCTGTCTGGGGCTGCCCATGCAGGCGGTGCCGTTGCCGGCCGCGGCCAGCGTGGGCGGCATACCGTATGGGCTGGCCATTGCACTGGCCACGGCCAGCACTGTGCTGCTGGCATCGCCTTAGGCGCTTGGCCTTGTTCCGCCTCAATGTCTGCAAAGCGGGGCTCGCTAGACTAAGTTTCCTGATCACAAGTGGAGTGCATCATGACTTTGCTGGCGACGTCTGCTGCGACTGATACCGCGCCCGCTGCCGGGCTGGCCGAACTATGGCCGCCAGTGCCCCGTTGCGTGCGCGAAACGGGCCTGCCCGTGCCGCTGATCGCTGAGCTGATCGCCAAGGCGATACTGTTGTCGGGCAAGACTCCGCTGTCGGCTCTGACCTCGCGTCTGCACCTGTCGCTCAATGTATTGCGCGAAGTGCTGGATCTGCTGGTGGCCGAACACGTGCTGGAAGTGGCCTGGCGCGGCGATTCCGATCTCGATGTGCAGTACCAGCTGACGGCGGCCGGGCGCCAGCGCGCCACCGCATGGCTGGAGCGCTGTGCTTATACGGGGCCGGCGCCCGTAACGCTGGCCGCCTACGCAGCGCTGGTGGAACGCCAGGCCGGACAGATGCTGGCGCTCACGGCCGAGGATCTGGCCAGCGAACTCGGTGATGTGTTCCTCGCCGCCGCCCAGCAGCGCATGCTGGGCGCTGCCCTGTATGCGGGGCGCACGGTACTGCTGCACGGGCCTTCCGGCAGCGGAAAATCGACGCTGGCGCGCCGCCTCGGCAGTCTGCTGCAGGGTATCGTGGCCGTGCCCCATGCGCTGCTGATCGGCAGCGATATCGTGCAGGTTTATGACGTCATGCTGCACCGGGCGCCTCAGCCGTATCAGCTACGCCAGCTGGGCGAGCGGCGCAGCTGCGATCCGCGCTGGGTGCTGTGCCAGCGTCCGGTGGTGGCGCTCGATGCAGAGTTGAGCAGTGCGCAGCTGGAACTGCAGGCCGATGTGCAGGCGGGCTGCTACCGCGCACCGCCACAGCTACAGGCCAACAATGGCCTGCTGATCGTCGATGATCTGGGACGCCAGCGCATGCCAGCCGCCGATCTGCTGAACCGTCTGACGCTGGCGCAGGAGTTGGGGCGCAGCAGCGTCACGGTGGGCGCTGCCAGTGCCGTCAGCGTGGTCTGTCGCCTGCAGCTGGTATTTGTCACCAGCATACAGCCACATAGTCTGTTCGATGCTCCGGCCCTGCGCCGCATCAGCTACAAGATCGGCATCGATGCACTCGATGCAGCCAGCTACCGCACCCTGTTCCGTCACCGCTGCGTGAGTAGCGGCGTGGTGTTCGATGATGCCGCAATGCGCTACCTGATCGAGCAGCTGCATGGCGGCAGCGGCCTGCCTTTACTGGCTTGCTATCCTGCCGAAATTGTCGGCCGTATCCGCGACTTTGCCGGTTTTCTTGGCGAGCCGGCACGGGTGACGGTAGCCACGCTCGATCAGGCCTGGACCAGCATGTTCGCGGCGGGGACTGATGGCGCCACTGCCTTGCCGCCCCAGCACGATGGACAGCTGCGCATATGAACCAGCGCCGCGCACTGATCATGCTGGCGCTGGCCCTGCTTTTGGGGCTGGCCGCGGTGGCGCTGGCGGCGCGCTGGCTGCTGCGGCCCGCACCGGCGGCGGCGAAGCGCATCATCGTTGCGGCCAGCGATATCAGTCTGGGCCAGCGCCTGACGCCGGAAATGCTGAAGGCGCTCGACTGGCCGGCGGAGAGCATGCCGCGTGGTGCCGTGCACGATAGCGCGCGGCTGGTGGGACGGGTTTTGCGCAGCAGCGTGCTGCGCGACGAACCGCTGAGCGAAGCCAAGCTGGCGCCAGCCGGCACGCTGGGTGGCCTGTCGGCGTTGATCGCCGAAGGCAAACGGGCCATTACGGTGCGCGTCAATGATGTGGTGGGCGTGGCCGGGTTTGCCCTGCCGGGGAATTTCGTCGACATACTGGTCAATGTGCAGGCGTCGCCCGGCGGCGGCGAGCATGCCATCTCGCGCATCGTGCTGGAACGCATACTGGTGCTGGCGGTGGCGCAGGAAGTGGGGCGTGATGAAACCCGTCCCAAAGTGGTCAATGCGGTGACGCTGGAAGTCACGCCGGCACAGGCCGAGAGCATCGATCTGGCGCGCAGTGTGGGCACGCTGTCGCTGGTGCTGCGTAACCAGATCGATCCGCTGCCAGGCGTGACGACGGGCGCGACCCGCAATACTCTGCTGCACATCGAAGTGCCGCCCGTACCGAGTGAACTGCCCAAACCTGTCCGTGCGCCAGTGCAGGCTGGCACGCGCGAGCGCCATTGCATAGGCGTGATCGAGGGGACCGAACGGGCGGAGGAATGTCTGTGAGGACGCCATGAAAATACGGGCTTGTATCGCTGTGCTGGCGCTGGCCGCCACCACAGGGTGGGCCTGTGCGGCCGCCAAGGCCAATCCGCGTCTGCGCTGCAATGGTCAGGCGGCGGCGCCGGTTAGCCTGAATCTGGCGCTCGGCAAGGCCAAGCTGATGCAGATGCCGGAAGCGGTGGAGGCACGCAGCGTCGGCAATCCGTCCGTGCTGCATGCCATGCTGGTGGCGCCCGATGCGCTGTACGTAGTGGGCATGGAGATCGGCAGCAGCAATATGATGGTGCAGGGGCGCAGCGGCATGTGCACCCTGATCGAAGTGGTGGTGGGGCTCGGTGCCGGCGCAGTGCAGAACGCGCTGGCGACGCTGCTGCCGGAACAGAACGATGTGCGTGTCAGCGCGGCTGGCGATACGCTGGTGCTGAGCGGCACGGTGGATGATGCGCCCAGTGTGGAGCGCGTGCTGGAAGTGGCGGCCGCGTTTGTGCGGCGTCAGCCGCCCGCAGCGGATAGCAGCAAGGTCGGAGCAGCACCGGCCTCGGCTCCGTCGGCAGCCGCAAGCCGCAGTGCAGGCGCGGCATCGTCAGGTGCTGCCATTATCAATCTGCTGGCAGTGCGGGCACCCCAGCAGGTCATGCTGGAAGTGAAAATTGCCGAGGTTTCCAAATCGCTGCTGGACAAGCTGGAAGCCGTTAGCACGCTATCGTTTGGTGGTGGCAGCTGGAGTTCGGCCCTGAGCTCCAGCTTTGTGAGCGGGACATTGCGCGGCTTGCTGCGCATCGGCAGCGCGGCGGGCGACCATGTGACGCTGGCGGCGGAAAAACAGGATGGTCTGGTGCGCATACTGGCCGAGCCGACAGTGATGGCGCTGAGCGGACAGGAAGGCAGCTTTCTCGCAGGCGGAAAAATCTACATTCCCGTCGGGCAGGACAATAACAAGGTGACGCTGGAGGAAAAGGAGTTCGGCGTCGGCCTGCGCTTCACTCCCACCGTGTTGTCCGGCGGGCGCATCAATCTGCGGGTAGCGCCGGAAGTATCGGAACTCTCGCGCGATGGCATAGGCATATCGGCCAACGGCGTCAGCGGCAATGCGTTGCTGCCGCTGATTACCACGCGCCGCGCTGCCACCACAGTAGAACTCTATGACGGCCAGAGCTTTGCCATCGGTGGCCTGATACGCGACAGCCAGAGCAGCGGCGTGCGCGGCTTGCCGCTGCTGGGCGAGCTGCCTGTACTGGGGGCGCTGTTCCGCAGTACCGACTTTCAGCAGGACCGCACCGAACTGCTGTTTGTGGTGACGCCGCATCTGGTGAAACCACTGCCGGCCAGCTATGCCCTGCCGACGGATGGGCTACAAGCGCCTGACCGTGTGCGCTTGCACCTGCAGGGCCGGCTGGAAGGGGCGCGGGAACCTGCAACAGCGCCTACCGCACCAACCCGCTGAATGGATGCCAGCCATGTTCACACGTACTCTTGCTCTCGCTACGCCATTGTTGGCGGCCCTGACCTGTGGCTGCAGCGTGCTGCCGGCGTCCAGCACACCGGAATGGGATCAGCGCTTCGGCATGCGTGCGCGGGCAACGCTGGCATCGCAGATAGCGCGCACCGAGCCGACGAGCAGCGATGCCGCAGCGGGAATGGATGGCCGCAAGGCCAGAGCGGCCTATCAGCGCTACCAGCAGGCAGCGGGCGATACGGTTCAATCCGAAGTAGGACAGAGCATCACCAATAAGTGAGGACTGGCGATGAAAGCACTGATGGTCAGCGCAGATAGTCTGCTGCATGCGGAAATAGCCGCGCAGGGAGCGGCGCGCATGCCGGGCCTGCGGCTGGTGGCAACCCGTACCGGCCTGCGCGAAGCGGTGGAGCGGCCGCTGGACGAACTGCCGGAGCTGGCCATCGTCGATGCCAGCGAGGTGATGGCGGGCGAAGCAGAGCTGGTCGAGCGCCTGTGCAAGCTGTATCCGGCGACCAGTTTTTTGCTGCTCACGCGCGAACCGCCGCAGGATCTGCTGATCCGTGCCATGCGCGCCGGTATCCGCGAGGTGCTGCAACTGCCGCTGGTGCATAGTGCGTTGCACGAAGCATTGGGACGCATCGAGCAGGCAGCAGGGCGTGGCCAGCTGCGCAACGGCAAAGTACTGGCCTTTATTTCCTGCAAAGGCGGTAGCGGAGCGACTTTTTTGTCCACTAATTTTGCCTACGCGCTGGCTGCGCTGGCGGACAACAAGACTCTGCTGATCGACCTGCATGGCCAGTTCGGCGATGCCACGCTGTATGTCTCGGATCAGAAGCCGGCCATGACGCTGTCCGATATCTGCGCCCAGATCAGCCGCATGGACGGGGCGTTTCTGGAATCCTGTCTGGTGCATGTGGCCTCCAACTTTGGTGTGCTGGCCGCGGCCGATGATCCACAGCACACGGTGGATATGAAGCCCGAGCATATGGATACCATTCTGCGCGTGGCGCGCCAGCACTACGACTACATCGTGCTCGACGTGGGACGCCAGATCGATGCGATCTCGCTGCGCGCGCTGGATCAGGCCGACGCCATCCATCCGGTGCTGCAACTGGCGCTGCCCGATATCCGCGATGGCCGCCGTCTGCTCGATATCTTCCGTTCGCTGGGCTATGCCGCCGACCGCATACGGCTGATCGTCAACCGGTACGAGAAAGGCGGCAAGCTGCGTCTGGCCGATCTGGAACAGGCACTGGGCGCCGATGTCATGCACACGGTGCCCAACGATTACCTGTCCGCCACCGATTCGGTCAATCAGGGCATACCGGTGCTGCAGCTGTCGCGCAGCAGCGCTGTAGCGCGCAGTCTGGGCGAACTGGTCGAGCTGGTAACGGCTCGCCGCGCGCCGGAGAGCAAAGGACTGTTCGACCGCCTGTTTGGCCGCCACGAGGCGGAATAGGTGTCCAGCAGCGATTGAATCGCCACTATCAGGGAGGAAGCATGAGCTTGCGCGAACGCCTGAGCCTGACCGACGAGGCACGCCTGCCGGCAGCGGATGCGCCGGCACTGGCCGCGGCAGCGTATCAGGAACTGAAGAAGAGCATGCACCAGACCATACTGGACCGCATCGATCTGGAGCGGCTCAAGCGGCTGACGCCCGAGCAGTTCAAACACGAGCTGGCGCTGCTGGTCCAGCGCGTCATCGAGGACGAGCGCATCGTGCTGAACCAGCACGAGCGCCATAGTCTGGTGCTCGATATCCAGCACGAGATGCTGGGCTTCGGGCCACTGGAGCCTTTGCTGGCCGATCCCGGCGTGTCTGACATCCTGGTCAACACCTGCAGCAAGGTGTATGTGGAGCGCGCCGGTCGGCTGGAGCTGACCGAGGTGACCTTCAACGATAACGCCCACCTGATGAAGATTATCGAAAAAATCGTTTCGCGGGTGGGACGACGGGTGGATGAATCCAGCCCCATGGTGGATGCGCGGCTGCCCGATGGTTCGCGCGTGAACGCCATCATTCCGCCGCTGGCGATCGATGGGCCGATACTGTCGATCCGCCGTTTTGCCGTTCAGCCGCTAACGGTGCAGAACATGCTTGACTACCGCAGCCTCACGCCACCGATGGTGGAAGTGCTGCAGGCGCTGGGGCATGCCAAAGTGAACATTCTGATTTCCGGCGGCACGGGCAGCGGCAAGACCACCTTGCTCAATGTGCTGTCCGGTTTCATTCCGGTGGCAGAGCGCATCGTGACGATAGAGGATGCAGCGGAACTGCAGATGCGCCAGCCCCACGTGGTGCGGCTGGAGACGCGCCCGCCGAATATAGAAGGCAAGGGTGAAGTCAATCAGCGCTCGCTGGTGCGCAATGCGCTGCGGATGCGGCCGGACCGCATCATCCTCGGCGAAGTGCGCGGGCCGGAGGCGCTGGATATGCTGCAGGCGATGAACACCGGGCACGAAGGATCGCTCGCCACCATCCACTCCAACACCCCGCGCGACGCGCTGGCACGGCTGGAAAATATGGTGGGCATGACTGGCCTGAACCTGACGCCGCGCGCCATCCGCCAGCAGATCTGCTCGGCGATCACGGTGGTGATGCAGGTATCACGTCTGACAGATGGCACACGCAAGCTGGTCAGCCTGCAGGAGATCACCGGCATGGAAGGCGATGTGATCGCCATGCACGAGATCTTCCGCTACGAGCAGCGCGGCGTAACGGCGGAAGGCAAGGTACTGGGGCGTTTCTCCGCTACCGGCGTGCGGCCCCGCTTTGCCGAGCGGCTGCGCATGTTCGGCGCTGTGGTGGCCGATAGCGTATTCGATCCCGACCGCATTTACGAGTAGTGCCATGAACCCCTTGCTTGCCGGTTTTTTTGTCCTGCTGTTTGCTGCCCTGATCCTGCTGCTGGAAGCGCTGTGGATCTGGTGGTCGGCTGCGCATGGCAGCGCTGCGCGCCGCATCGCCAAGCGCTTGCGCCTGATGGCAGCGCAGAACCAGCGTCATGGCGAGCGGATTGACATACTCAAGCAGCGCAACTACAGCCGTCATGCACTACTGGAGCGGCAACTGCGCCGCTACAGCACGCTGGCCCTGCTTGACCGCTTGCTGCAGCAGGCAGGCACCACATGGTCGGTAGCGCAGGTGCTGGGCAGTATGCTGGCCTTGCTGCTTGCAGCGCTTGGCGTGCTCGTACTGCTGCACCTGCCGTGGCTGCTGCATGCCACCGTCTTGCTGGTGCTGCCCGGTTTGCCCCTGCTGCTGATCTGGCGCCGGCGTCAAGCCCGTCTGATCAAGCTGGAGCAACAACTGCCGGAAGCGGCAGATTTTTTCGCCCGCGCCCTGTGCGCCGGCCATTCGTTTGCCAATGTGATGCAGATGGTGGGTGAAGAAATGCCGGAACCTATCGCTGGCGAGTTCAAATTCACCTACGAGGAAATCAACTACGGCGTGCCCATGAACGAGGCCTTGCACAATATGGCGGTGCGCGTACCGCTGACGGATTTGCGCTATCTGGTCATCGCCGTGCTGATACAGCGCGAATCGGGCGGCAATCTGGCGGAAGTGCTGGGCAATATCAGCCGCCTGATCCGCGCCCGCCTGCGCCTGCTGGCGCAGGTGCGGGTGATGTCGGCCGAGGGGCGCATGTCGGCCTGGATACTGGGCCTGCTGCCACTGGGTGTGCTGATGCTGATGCTGCTCACCAATCCTGCCTATATCCGCGTGCTGTGGACCGACCCCGTCGGCATACGCCTGATGTGGTACGCGCTGGGCATGGCCGCTGTTGGCGTGGTGTGGATGCGCAAGCTGATCCGCATATGGGTATAGGAGGCAGCATGGAGCCGGGCCAGATAGCGTTTCTGCTGATTGTGTTCTTTGTCGTGGTGGGCGTGGCCTTGCTGGCCTTGCTGCTGCTGTCTTCGGCCGCGCTGCGCGAGCGGCTGGGCATGCTGGCGTCACAGGCGCCGCTCCAGCAGAGCGAAACGGCCTGGGTGGAGCGCGTGGCGCAAGTGACGCAGCCGCTCTCGCGCCTGTCGCTGCCCGATGAAGGCTGGGAGCGTTCGCCGTTGCGCACCCGTTTCATGAACGCTGGCTGGCGTGGTGCCTCGGCTCCTTCGCTGTATTTCGCCACCAAGTCGGCGCTGGCCTTGCTGCTGCCTGCCTTGCTGGCGCTGGTGGCTGGCACGCTATGGCAACTGAACCTGACGCGTGGCCTGTTCCCGCTGCTGCTGGCCGGTGCTGCACTTGGCTACTACTTGCCGAATCTGCTGCTGGCGCGGCGCGTGGCCTACCGTTACCGCGATATTTTCGAAAATTTTCCTGATGCGCTGGATCTGCTGACCGTCTGTGTCGAAGCGGGGCTGAGTCTGGAGCGTGCACTGGCCAAGGTGGCCGGCGAAATTCACATCAAGAGTGCAGCGCTGGCGCAGGAACTCCAACTGGTACTGATGGAAATGCGTGCCGGCTTCAGCAAGGAGAAAGCCTTGCGCAATCTGGCCTTGCGCAGCGGGGCGGAAGATGTGGATACGCTGGTGGCGATGCTGATCCAGTCGGAGCGCTTCGGCACCAGCATGGGCGAATCGTTGCGCGTGCATTCGGAAAATCTGCGCGCCAAGCGCAGTGTGGTGGCGGAGGAAGCGGCAGCGAAGATCGCCCTCAAGCTGCTGTTCCCGCTGATCTTCTGCATCTTCCCCACGCTGATGCTGGTGCTGATAGGGCCAGCCGTCATACAGGTGTATCACATGCTGCCCGCGATGCTGGGCAAATAAAAAAACCGTCCGCTAGGGGGAAACCAGGCGGACGGTGAAAAACACACCCATGTGTTTACTGCTGCGGATTACCGCATTCCTTGCTGCCAGCCGGCTATTGCCAGCTGATGCTGCCCATTCCTTTGGTGCTGGCGCTACGCGTGGCCGGATTGCCGTACACGGTGGCCGAACCCAGACCGGTTAATTTCATTGAAGCGCTATTCTTCGCATACACCGATGCGCTACCCAGTCCTGTCAGATTCACGTCGACCGCGTCGGCGCGCAGCTTCTGTGCATCGAGCCCGCCTACGCCGCCCAGACTGACGTGCAGCTGTTTGGTCTGGCCACTCATTTCGATATGTCCGGCACCATGCAGATCCAGATCGATGTTGTCGCTGGTGCCGGCATTGACCGTCATGCTGCCGACGCCGCCGAGCCGCACGTTGACGTTGCGGTACTGCGAGCTGAGGTTGACAGCGCCGGCGCCTTCCAGTGCCAGCCGCAGGTTATCGCCGCTAAAGCCTCTGACTTCGGCGGCACCCACGCCGCCGGAAGTGAGCTGACGCAGATTCGGCAGGGTCAGCTCGGCGCGCAGGTCGCGGTGGGTACCGAAACTATAGCTGCGCTGTTTTACTGTGCCGATGCGCAGCGTGTCACCGCTTTGCTCCACCGTCACTTTTTTCAGCGCGTCAGCCTCTCCGTACAGAGTCAGCGACGCGACTGGTCCTTGTTTGAGTTTCAGGTTGATCACGCCATCGAGATCAACGTTGACGGTACGCGCATCGACGCTGCGGTTCTCGCTGCTGACATCAGCCGCTTGCGCCAGTTGTGCGCCGCTGGTCATCAGAGTGGCCAACATGGCGGCCTGCAGAATTTTTTTCATCGTATGCTCCGTCGTGATGAGAGTCGATTACAGGGCAGCTTTTTCAGCAGCGGTCAGGCGTTTGGCCGATACGTGTACTACTTGCACGGCGGCGGTGTCGGCCTTGGCGGTGACGACATGTTCAGGCACAGCGGCGGTTGCGAACGAGGTAGCGCCAGCGATAACCAGTGCGGCGAGGAAGATGGCTTCCATGTTTTTTGCGATGTTCATTTTCAGCTCCTTGGTGGTTGGTTGAACGACGTTTTGTCTTGCGATGAGTGAGCTATAGACAAGCGCCCGACGCGCTTCCATCGGCATGTGACGAACTGCAAAAAACAGGGAGCAGAATGCGCAAAAACGGCGTGAAGCTGTGCGCAGGATGAGGCGAGCAGGGGGCGGCCGGGCGGCCGGCCGGGGTTAGCGCCCGCTGCCAGGGGGTGCTGCAGGCTTGCGGATTCTGTGGCGCCTAGGGCTCCGGCTTGCCACCTGCGCCCTGGCTTAGCGGCTGGGTGGGCTATGCGGGCAGAATAGTGTGAGCGGGCTAGCGGCCCGGCTGCGGCCACTCGAGGCGTAGCGCTGGCGGCACGAGTATTGAGGTTGCACAGTCATACTTGCAAGTGCGAAGTAATTATTTCTCGTGTGAAACCTCAATTGTGGATAGAAGATAAATGACGAAATATTGAAGGTGTCAGATTTTCTTGAGGAAATTTATCAGCTTGCGGCTTACGGCGCGCCGGTACTGTTGCGGATAAGTTCGATGTAGAAGTTAATCATGCCACCGTAGTCGGCGATGCTGATGCGTTCATCCGTGCCGTGCACGCGCGGCACGTCCTGCGGCGTGAAGTGCACCGGCAGGAAGCGGAACGCGGCTCCACTGATGCGGCCATAGTAGCGGCTGTCCGTCGCGCCCACCACCAGCCCTGGCGTCACCAGCGCGGCCGGTTCCACCTTGCGTGCTGCTTCGGCAATCAGGCGGAAGCCCGGCGAAGTCTGGTCCGCCACAGCGCTGGCCGCCACACCGGGACCGTCGTAGCTGGCTATCTCGATGGCCGGATCATCGATCGCCTTGCGCACATGGACCAGCACGCTGTCCGGCGTATCGCCGGGCGCCAGCCGGAAGTTGACGATGGCGCGCGCCTCGGCGGGCAGTACGTTTTCCTTTACCCCGCCGCTGATCATGGTGGGCGCCGTGGTGGTGCGGATCAGTGCATTGGTGGCTGGAGCGCCTTCCAGCTGGCG